>Ga0114932_10001092_pt1 | contig 31836 bp, 27 predicted proteins | sample 2SBtaG_2_FD_87286 | JGI IMG/M metagenome (GOLD analysis project Ga0114932, IMG submission 87286) | Deep subsurface microbial communities from Kolumbo volcano to uncover new lineages of life (NeLLi) - 2SBTROV12_ACTIVE470 metaG | ecosystem: Environmental > Aquatic > Marine > Volcanic ...
AGGTCGAATACCTGTTCGATCTTGCCTTTGCGCCCGGGCGCGAAGCGCTGAGCTCCTATCGTTTGCGCGAGGGGGTCGAACCCGTCGGTGAACTTTCGCTGGTCGCGCGGGATGCTTATGCAACACTGGCGGGCGCGGTGCGGTTCTGGCCGGTTCTGATCGGGGACGCGGGCCATGAAAGCCTGTTGCTGGGGCCGATTGCCGTGCACCCGACCCATCAGGGCGAGGGGCTGGGTGCGATCCTCATGCAGGACAGCCTGGCTTTGGCGCGCAGGGCAGGGTGGGCGCGGGTGATCCTGATCGGGGACGCGCCCTATTACGGGCGTTTCGGATTCCAGAAGGCCCGGGGCCTGACGTTTCCGCCCCCAACCAATCCCGAACGTTTGCTGGCGCTGGCCCTGGCGGCACCGGGGTTTGAGGGTGTCGTGGGCACCGTTCGCAAGGCGTCCGCCTGAACCCTGTTGGCACCCGCGTGGCTATTTCAGGATCGGAGGTTTCGCGGGGTCCATGCCGGGTGCGGTTTGCGTTGACACATCGGCGACAGGCTGGGGCACGGGCAGATCGATCCGCAGTGCGATGCGTTCAAGCCGTGCGCAATGGCGCGAGGCCGGTTCGAGGAAAACCAGATCGATCGGCACCGGTTCTTCGCCAAAGCGGACCAGATCGGCCACGACCTGACGAAAGGCGGCCTCGGCGCCGTTCCGGACATTGACGACCGCCAGCAGGTTTTGCCGGCTTTGATCGGCATAGGTGGCGGTTGCCAGATACGCCATGTCCGCCAGACCGGCGGCGGCGGCCAGACGTTGCTCCAGCGTCCGCAACAAGGCATGCGGCAAATCACCCGGCGGAAAAAACCCGGTGGCGCGCGCCATCACGTGGTCGCCCGTGCGTCCCAGATTTTCGTGAAGCCAGCGCACGGTCTGGCGGTCGATCAGGGTTTCGATACCGGCAGAACCAAGATTGAACCCCATGCCGATGTCGGCCTCGGCAAGCATTTCGACCAGCCCGCGGCCCGACATCGATACATGGGCGGCAACATCCGACGTAAAATCGACCAGCCGGGATTCGCTGTCAAAGACCAGCACATATTTTTCACCGCCCGCCGCCACGATTTCGGGCTCGACCGCCTGATCGCGGGCGTCATTCTGAAGCAGCAGGAAGATCTCGGTCGCAGCCAGATCGGAAAAAAACCGCAGCCGCAGGGCGCGGTCGTCGGGCGCGTCATTCATCGCCCGGGCCGATCGGGAAATTGCGGTCATCGATTTGCTCTGGGCACAGGTTTCAGAATGCCGCGAACGCACTGTCGCAGCGCCGGCAGCAATTCGGCCGCGAACCACGGGTTTTTCGCGATCCAGCCGGTATTGCGCCAGGACGGGTGCGGCAGCGCGAACACAAGGGGCGCATGATCGCGCCAGTTCCGGACGGTGTCAGTAACATTCCCGCGCCCCAGATCGTCGAGGTGCCATTTCTGCGCGTATCCCCCGACCAGCAGCGTCAATTTCACGGGTCGAAGCGCTGCAAGCACCTTTGTGTGCCACGCGTGCGCGCAAACGGTCGGAGGCGGTAAATCGGACCCCTTGGCGTCGTAACCCGGAAAACAGAAAGCCATCGGCAGGATCGAGATCAGGTCGCGGTCGTAAAATGCGTCCCGCCCGATCCCCATCCAGTCGCGCAAGCGGTCACCGGATCGATCGTCAAACGGCCGCCCGCTTTCCTGTACGCGCGCGCCCGGTGCCTGACCCGCGATCAGAATGGGCGCCCGGTCGCGCAGCCAGAAAACCGGGCGCGGCTCGTGCGCGGTTGCGGTTTTGGAAAATCGGTCCGAACAGATGCGGCAGGCGCGGATGTTGGTCCCAAGTTCGGAAATCGGATCGGACATCCGCAAATCCTATCCGATCCCGAACACCGGCGAAATCCGCAATTTTCGCGATGCTCTGCGACCAACCGCCTGCGACGAAATCCGACCCGAAATCGATGGCGCAATATGAATTTCAAAGAAAAACACGAATCCATCGGTCTTGCCGCCCAGCCGTCCAACCAGCTAGCTGACGAGCCGTCCAGCCGTCCAGCCAGCTAGCCCACGAGCCAGCTAACCGCCCAGCCGTCCAGCCGTCTGGGTGTCTAGCCCTCTAGACGAACGGATTTCATAGCAACGCTTTGGTATTGAGCGATAATATCGATCCCAACGCTTGGAGGCCGTCGGAAAACGGCGCGGCGGTTCCCGCTGATATTGGCGACCTTATCGACCGGGCGCAGCGCCGGGGCCTGTCTGGTGATGCGAACGGCAGCACTGGCGCGATTCAAGGCCGGCAATCGCGGGTTGACTTCAATTCGATATTTTTATAATTTTAGAATTATGGATATATTAGCCACCCCCAAACCCGCCACCCACCGCGCCGCGCAGGCATTTGCCGCGCTTGGTTCCGAGCAACGGCTTCGTGTTCTCCGGGCGCTGGTTCGTGCCGGGCCCGAGGGGTTGGCAACAGGTCGACTGTCGGAAATGACCGGGGTCGCGGGGGCCAATCTTACCCATCATCTGCGGATTCTCAATCAGGCCGGCCTGATCACCCAAAGGCGCATCGGCCGGTCGATCATCTGCGCCGCACCCGCCTATGATCGCGTGACGTACCTCTCTGAATTTCTGTTGTCCGAATGCTGCGCCGACGCCAGGACGACCGATCACGAGCATCCGGGCCAATGAGCGATATCGTCCGATCCGGCCCGCCGGCAAAATTACGCCGTCCCGACAAGGCGTGGTCGGTAACGGTGTTGATTCTATTGCTTCTGATCCTGTTCGCGCCAACGGCATTCCTGCCGACCGTCCGATTTGCGGCGACAGCTTTCGGGCAGACCGCGGTTTTCATCGCCTTCGCGGTTCTGACGCTGGGATATCTCAAGGCGGCTGGCGCAGAATCGGTGGTTGCCGGTGCTTTCGTCGGGCGCGAAACGCGGATGATCCTGATGGCTGCCGCATTTGGCGGGCTGGCGCCGTTTTGTTCCTGCGAAGTCATCCCGTTCATCGCGGCACTGCTGGCGCTGGGGGCGCCGCTTTCGGCGGTGATGGCGTTCTGGCTGGCCTCGCCCCTGATGGACCCGGCGATGTTTCTGATCACCAGCGCCAATCTCGGCGCCGGTTTTGCCGTGGCCAAGGCGGTCGCGGCGGTGGGGCTGGGTCTGTTTGGCGGGTTCGGTGTACGGGCGCTCGGATTTTCCGGGCTGTTCGCCGAACCGCTGAGACAGGACGTTCCGACGGCCTGCGGCTGCGGCGGTGACACGATTTCGGGCAGGCCGGTCTGGGATTTCCGCCGTGATCCGGCACGCATGGCGGTGTTCCGGAATGCGGTGATCGGCAACGCGCTATTTCTGACCAAGTGGCTGGTGCTGGCATATGTGCTGGAGGCGCTGATGATCCGCTTCATTCCGGCGGCATGGATCGCTTCGACGCTGGGCGGTGACGGGCTGCAACCGGTGGTGCTGGGGGCGCTGCTCGGCGGGCCCGCCTATCTGAACGGGTATGCCGCCGTGCCACTGATCACCGGGATGCTGGAACAGGGCATGAGCCAGGGCGCCGCGATGGCGTTTGTGCTGGCCGGCGGCGTAAGCTGCATTCCGGCGGCGATTGCGGTCTGGGCCTTGGTGAAACCGCGCATCTTCTTGGCCTATCTGGGATTTGCCTTTGTCGGTTCCGTCATCGCCGGGCTGATCTGGATGCTGCTTCAATAAATCGTCAATTTCGGTTGCCCAGACGGGCCGGTTATTTTATTGCCGTGGCGGGCAATAACGGGCGGCACGGCATGTATAGAATCTGGGGTTTCATTACCAACTACTCGATCCTTTTGATCGCGGGTGCCTTGACGGCGCTGGTCTGGGCCAATCTCGATTTCACGAGCTATCACCACTTCGTCGACTTTCCGCTTTGGACGGGAAGTTTCGTCGGCACGCTGCACGACGACGGGGCCGGGCACGTCGTGCGGGTATTGACGGTCCACGCGCTGGTGAACGATGTGCTGATGGCGTTGTTCTTTGCCATCGCCGCCAAAGAGGTATGGGAGGCGGTGGCGCTCAAGAACGGCAGCCTGCGGGGCCGAAAATCGATCACCCCGCTGTTTGCAACTGCCGGGGGCATGATCGGGCCAATTACGGTCTATCTGGGGCTGGCGCTGTGGCTGGGGTCGGATACCTACGACGCGGTGGCCAATGGCTGGGCGATCCCGACCGCGACAGATATCGCGTTTTCCTATCTGGTCGGTCGTCTGGTGTTCGGCGCCGGACACCCTGCGGTTCGTTTCCTGCTGTTGCTTGCGATCGCCGATGATGCGGCCGGTCTGATCATATTGGCGATCTTTTATCCCAGCGGCGATCTGGCGTTGAGCTGGCTTTTGCTGTCGCTGGGTGCCGCGGTTGGTGTTTTCATCCTTTTCAACTATTTGCCCCGGCGGATTGATCGCGGCAATCAGTTGCGCCCGAATTCGACCTGGGTTCGGAAAAACCTGTCCTTTGTGCCTTACGCGCTGGCCGGTTGTGCAAGCTGGTTTGGTTTTCTGCAATCGGGCCTGCATCCGGCACTGGGTCTGCTGCCGGTAATCCCGGCGATCCCACATGCCGACCGCGCCTTCGGGTTGTTCGCCGCCGCCGAGCAGCACCTGACCGACCTTTTGAACCGCATGGAACATGCCCTCAGGACTCCGGTCGAAATCATCCTCTTCTTCTTCGGCCTCACCAATGCCGGGGTGGCGCTGTCGTCGATTGGCGACGCGACCTGGCTGGTTCTTTTGGGGCTGCTGGTCGGCAAACCGGCCGGCATCCTGATTTTCGGCTGGTTCGCGGCCCGCCCGTTGCGGCTGGGAATTCCGGAGGGTATGCGGATCTCGGACCTGTTCGTCATCGGCTGTATTGCAGCGATCGGGTTCACGGTATCGCTGTTCATCGCGTCCGTCGCCTTTGAGACCGGACCGGTTCAGGATGCCGCGAAAATGGGGGCGCTGCTCAGTTTCGCCGCAGCCGTGATTTCGATCATCGTGGGCAGAATGCTCAAGGTTGAAAAGCGTCGCGACTGACGCGCCCGTCGGATTGGCCTGAATTTCATTGCATTTGGACCGGCTTGACCGTCATAATGCCAACCAAGGTCGCCAACTTGTTAAGAGCTGGCAACTAAACTTGCGTGATAAGCAAGGGAACGGATCAGGGCGGATATCGGGCTGTGCTGCAATTCATGAATGTCTCCAAGTCCTTCTGGACCGGCAAACAGCGCAAGGTCATACTGGACCAGGCGTCGTTCCGGGTCGATTTGGGCCAGAGCATGGGCATCCTGGCCCCGAACGGCACCGGCAAGACCACGATCATCAACATGATGGCGGGGTTGGAAAAACCGGACGAAGGGCAGATTTTCCGCAAGTCGCGCATTTCCTTTCCGCTGGGTTTCATGGGCGGGGTGGTCAACAAACATACCGGTACCGAAAACGCGCGTTACATTGCGCGGCTTTATGGTCTGGATCCCGATTATGTCGAAGCCTTTTGCCGATACCTGACCGGGATCGAAGAATATTTCGACATGCCCGTCGGCACCTATTCGTCCGGGATGAAGGCGCGGTTCTCGTTCTCGCTGCTGCTGGCGCTGGAGTTTGATATCTATCTGATCGACGAAGGCATGCCCGGCACCACGGATGTCGAGTTCAACCGCAAGGCCGGTTCGATCCTGCAGGAACGGCTGTCCAAATCCACCGTCATCATTGTGTCACATCAGGCGCGTACGCTGGAAAAATATTGCCGTTCCGCCGCCGTCTTGCGCGACGGCAAACTGATCATGTTCGACACGTTGGAAGAAGCGAAGCAGTTGTACAATTATGAAGCCTAAAGCCAAAAAGTTCCGCATCAGGCGCAGCGGCAATCGCGGCGTATCCGGCCCAGTACAGGCCGGTCACCCCGCGCCGCCGATCGAAGAAGCGGAATTCAGCGACCAACCGGTCGCCGCCGAACCCGCCGCGCGCCGGATCAGCGAAGGCGATCAGTCGTTTTTGTCCCCGCGCGAAGAAATCGAAAGGATCAAGGCGGAAAACCTGACCGGGCGCCAGTTGCGCATCGCACGGCGCGAGGCCCAGAAACACGGGCTGAATGCGTCGTCCGATCTGGATGCGGTACGGCTGCTGCGCAAAAACGGCATCGATCCGTTCCGGCGCGCCGACCTGCTGGAACTGGTCGTGAGCGATAACGGCGAAGCACCGGCAAATCTGCCCGCCGCGATCCGTCATGCGCCACCGCCCTCTACCCATGTTCTGACCCCGGATGATCGGGCGCTGGAGGTGCACAAGATCCAGCTTGGCCTTGCCCGCCGCCGCCGCCGCCGGCTGGGCCTGCTGGTGGTCAAGCTCGGATTTTTCGTGTTGGCACCAACGTTTCTGGCCGGATATTACTATTACAAGATCGCCACGCCGATGTTCGCCACAAACTCGGAATTCGTCATTCAACAATCCGACAATGCCGCATCGTCCGGCCTTGGCGGGCTGTTTGCGGGAACCGGCTTTGCCACGACGCAGGATTCGATTACGGTTCAGAGCTATCTGAATTCTCGGGACGCGATGATGCGGCTGGACCGGGATCACGATTTCAAGGCCCATTTCCAGCAAGCCCATATCGACACCATCCAGCGGCTTGAACCCACCGGCAGCAACGAAGCCGCGTACCGGATCTACCAGAAGCGCGTGAAAATCGGCTATGACCCGACCGAGGGCATCATCAAGATGGAGGTGGTCGCCGCCTCGCCCGAAGCCAGCCGCGTTTTTTCCGAAGCCCTGATCGGTTATGCCGAAGAGCAGGTCGATCAACTGACCCAAAGGCTGCGTGAAGACCAGATGCGCGGCGCGCGCGAAAGCTATCAGGAGGCCGAGGCCAAGCTGACAGCCGCCAATCACCGCGTTCTCTTGCTTCAGGAACAGCGCGGCGTCGTTTCGGCGGAAAGCGAGCTGGCGTTGCAGATGCAGCAGATCAGCACGTTCGAGCTGGAACTCAAGACCCGGCGACTGGAACTGGCCGAACTGATGGACAACCCCAGCCCGAATCGCACCAAGGTCGACATTGCCGAAAAGGGAATTCTGCGGCTGGAGCAACTGGTAAGCGACATGCGCCGCTCGCTGACCGAAAGTTCAAGTGGCACGGCATCGATCGCCAAGATTCAGGGCGAACTGGTGATCGCGCAGGCCGATGTCGCGACCCGGCAACTGATGCTCAGCCAGTCGCTGCAACAACTGGAGACCGCCCGGATCGAGGCCAACCGCCAGACCCGGTATCTGTCGCTGGGCGTCAGTCCGGTGCCCCCGGACGAGGCGACCTATCCACGGGCCTTTGAAAACACGATGCTGGCGTTCCTGATCTTTGGCGGGATTTATCTGATGGCCAGCCTGACAGGCTCGATCCTGCGCGAACAGATCACGGCCTAGCGCGATGAAATCGGTTGAAATCCGGGGGCTGAAGGTTGGCAACGAACAGCCGCTGACCCTGATCGCGGGCCCCTGCCAGTTGCAAAGCGTGGATCACGCGCAAATGATTGCCGGCACGCTCAAGGAAGCCTGCGACGCCGCGGGCATGGGGTTTGTGTTCAAGGGCTCGTTTGACAAGGCCAATCGCACGTCGCTTGGCGGCCAGCGCGGGTTGGGCATGGCACAGGGCCTTGGGGTTCTGCAATCCGTCCGCGATGCGCTCGACATTCCGGTTCTGACCGATATTCATGCACCGGATCAGTGCGCCCCCGTGGCCGAAGTGGCGGATATCCTGCAGATCCCGGCATTTCTTTGCCGTCAGACCGATTTGTTGCTGGCCGCCGGCGATACCGGCGCGGTGATCAACGTGAAAAAGGGGCAGTTTCTGGCCCCCTGGGACATGGACAATGTCGCGGCCAAGATCGCCTCGACCGGCAACCGACGCATATTGCTGACCGAACGCGGCGCGAGCTTTGGCTACAATGCACTGGTGTCTGACATGCGTGCCTTGCCCCGCATGGCCCAAACCGGCTATCCGGTGGTGATGGACGCGACCCATTCGGTCGCACAACCCGGCGGCAAGGGCACGTCGTCCGGCGGGCAGCGTGAATTCGCACCGGTGATCGCCCGCGCGGCCGTCGCCGTCGGCGTTGCGGCGGTTTTCATCGAAACCCACGAAGACCCCGATAACGCCCCGTCTGACGGGCCGAACATGGTGCATCTCGGCGATATGGGCGGGCTGATTGCCCTGTTGATGCAGATCGACCGGATCGCCAAATCCAACCCGGTCGCAATCTGACCGATCGCGGAGCGCATATCTTGAACAGACCGCTGGCAGAAGTCGCGCAAAATACCTGGGAATTCCTGCGCGACCCCATGATCGCTCCAACCGGCTTTCGTGAATACGATGCCCGCTGGAAATACCCGGACCAGATCAACCTGCCCGGCATGACCGCACTGGGCCTGGGGCTGGGCACGCAAATCCACGCGGCCGGGATTGCGCCGGTGATTGCGGTCGGAAACGATTACCGCGACTATTCGCTGACGATCAAGAACGCGCTGGTCCTGGGGCTGATGCAGGCGGGCATGCATGTCAAAGATATCGGCCCGTCGCTGAGCCCGATGGCCTATTTCAGCCAGTTCCACCTGAATGCACCCGCCGTTGCGATGGTCACGGCCAGCCACAATCCGAACGGCTGGACCGGGGTCAAGATGGGCATGGAGCGCCCGCTGACCTTTGGACCGGACGAGATGAACCGGTTGCGCGACATCGTGCTGAACGGCGAGGGCGTGGCGCGGGAAGCCGGGCACTACGAACGGATCGATGGCGTGATGGACGCCTATCTCGACGATCTGTGCGGCGATTTTCGCATGACGCGCAAACTGAAGGTGGTCTGCGCCACAGGCAATGGCACCGCGTCTGCCTTTGCGCCGAAAGTGCTGGAACGGATCGGGATCGAGGTGGTGGCCCTGCACAACCGGCTGGACTACACGTTCCCCCATTACAACCCCAACCCCGAAGCGATGGAGATGCTGCACGACATGGCGGCAGCGGTCCGCGCGTCGGGTGCCGATCTGGCGCTCGGATTTGACGGCGATGGCGACCGCTGCGGCGTCGTGGACGATGCGGGCGAAGAGATTTTTGCCGACAAGGTGGGCGTGATCATGGCCCGCGATCTGGCGCGGCTTTACCCCGGATCGACCTTCGTTGCCGATGTAAAATCCACCGGATTGTTCGCCTCTGATCCCGTTCTGGCGGCACACGGTGCCAAAGCCGACTATTGGAAAACCGGGCACAGCCACATGAAACGCCGGGTAAGGGAACTGGGCGCGCTGGCCGGGTTCGAGAAGTCGGGCCACTACTTTCTGGCCGAACCGATCGGGCGCGGGTACGACTGCGGCATGCGGGTGGCGGTCGAGCTGTGCAAACTGTTGGACCGCAACCCGGATCGCCGGATGTCGGATCTGCGCAAGGCGCTGCCCAAGACCTGGACCAGCCCAACCATGTCGCCCCATTGCCCGGATACCGAAAAATACGCGGTACTGGAAAGGCTTGTGGCGGGGTTGATGGATCGCCACGCCAAGGGCGGCGCGCTGGGCGGGCGCAGGATCACCGGGATCGTCACCGTCAACGGCGCGCGGGTGATGCTGGCAAACGGGGGATGGGGGCTGGTGCGGGCCTCCAGCAACACGCCGAATCTGGTCGTGGTCTGCGAAAGCCCGGAAAGCATGGCCGAGCTCAGGGCGATATTCGCCGATCTGGATGCGGTGATCCGCACGGAACCGATGGTCGGGGAATACGACCAGACAATCTGACGCCCCGGAAGCCCGATTGCCGGTTCCGGTTGGCGCAGAACGGGACTTGCATCCCGAACATTTTGCCGCTCAGGCTACGAAAACCGGACGGCCGGCCGGCGTTTCGTGCGCTGTTTCGAAACCGCGAAAGCGGCGAAACAAGCCGATCAGAGGGCGACAAGCCATTCCCGCGCGGCGCTGACAGCGACATTGATGCCATGGCTGAAACCGCGAAATACCCGCCCCTCATCGGGATTTCCGGCTCCGCGCAATCGTACCGGCGCGGCCCCAAAGATCACGCACCCGCGGGATTTCTGTGCCCAAAAGCAGGCGATTCCTTCACGCCCGACCGCCGTCCACCCGTCTAACCGTCCACCCGTCTAACCGTTCAATCGCCCAGCCGGCTAGCCGTCAGGCCGTCTAACCGTCTAGACGGTTGGATGTGAGCCACCCATTGAGACTCCACAGTCAGACCGGCGTTGTGCAGACGTTTCCACAGCCTGTGAATTTCCAAAGCGTCCTTTGATCGATACTCTTGCGCGCGCGGCTTGCACCACCGCTGGCCATCGTGACGTTCAGCCGATCGAATAGGGCAGCACGCCGCGTTGGTCGTGGTCGATCCTGATCGCGCGTTCCAGCGGCGGGACCGAGCGTTGGTGGCAATGCGCCCGCTCGCAGATGCGGCAGGAAATTCCGATCGGCTCGAACGCGCGCGCGTTGTCGATATCCAGATCATCGCCGTAGACCAGTTCGCCGGCGTGGCGGATTTCGCAACCCAGCCCGATTGCAAGCCGCCGCACCGGTGCGCGGAACGACCCGCCGGGTTTGCTGACGTCGCGCGCCAGACAGAAATAGCGCACCCCGTCAGGCGTTTCGGCAAGCTGGCGCAGAAACCGCCCCGGCGTCTCGAAGGCCTGATGCACGTTCCACAACGGGCACGCCCCGCCGAACCGCGCGAATTGCAGCCGCGTGGCCGAGTGACGCTTGGTGATCGTGCCCGCCTGATCGACGCGAACAAAAAAGAACGGCACACCCTTGGCACCGGGTCGTTGCAGGGTCGACAGACGGTGCGCGACCTGTTCGAGCGAGGCGCCGAAACGCTCGGCCAGCAGTTCCAGATCGTGGCGGGTTGCTCCGGCGGCCTCCAGAAACGCGCCGTACGGCAGCACCGCCGCACCGGCAAAGTAGTTCGCGAGCCCGATTTTTGCGATATCCCGGGCCTCGCGCGATTGGAACCGCGCCAGATCCAGCGTTGCCTCCAGCAGGTCGTCGTGCTCCAGCAAGGCGCATTGATGCGCCAGTTGAAAGCTCTGCGTCGCGGGCGTGCTGCTGGCCGAAATCGTCAGGACACGCCTGGCCGCATCAAACCGGCGTACCGGCCCGTCGATCTCCAGATGTGTGGTGATGTGCTTTCGCGCCAGATAATCGGTGATCGCCTCCAAACCGCCGCGGTCGGCAAGGCCGACGGTGTGCGAAAAATGTTCGGCCGCGCGATCCACGGCGTCGATGTAATTGTCGCAGTAGTGAAAGAAGTCCCGCACTTCCTCCCACGGCGAAAGTGCTGCGACCCGGTCTTCGCGTCCCAGCATTTCATCGAGACTGGCCAGCCTTTCATGGCTTTGCCGATACGCCCGGTGCAGCGTCAGGAATGCCCGCGCCATCGTTGGGGCGTTCGACGCGGTCAGCCGCAGGTCGGCCAGGGGCGGCGTGTCCTCGCCAAAGACCGGATCGGCCAGTGCCTCGCGGATATCGGTGACCATGCGTTCGCCGTCGCCGGTCGACAATTCGGTCACGTCAAAGCCGAATTCCTGCGCCAGCGCGAGCACGACGCCAGTGGAGACCGGCCGGCGGTTGTTTTCCATCTGATTGAGATAGGGCAGCGATACCCCCAGCTTGGTCGCGAAATCCTTTTGCGTAAGGCCCAGCCGCAGACGGGTTTCGCGCAGTTTCACCCCGGCATAAAGCTTTTGATTGGCCACGTCGGCACCCGCTGATTTGCAGATTAGCTGATGGCACTATTACGGTTTGCGAAACTGCAAATCAAGTCGCCGGTCATTCCGCGATCTGGACATCCAGTGCGCCGCGTGTGGCGGCGATGCGCATGACAATCCCGATGGTTGCAATGGCCATGACCGCGGTCGTGATCATCAGGATCAGCAGCGGAAACGGCCCGGAGCCGGGTTTCAGCACCGCACCCGCGATCGCCGCCAGCGTGGCACCGCCGCCCAGCATGATGGCCCCGCCGATCCCCGAGGCCGATCCCGCCAGATGCGGGCGCACCGACAACATCCCCGCCATCGTGTTGGGCAGCACCATGCCATTGCCGACCCCGACCGTCAGCATGAACCCGAAAAATGCCAGCGGATGCGTGAAACCGGCGCTCAGCAGCAGATAGGACAGGCACAATCCGGTCAGCGTGATCACGCCTCCGAAAAGCATCATCCGGTTGATCCCCATCCGAACCGAATACCGGCCCGAGAAAAAGTTCCCAAGAATGTAGCCCAGCGAGACGATGGCAAAATACAACCCCAACCCCGATGGCGACAGCTCGAAAAAATCGGTCGCCACGAATGGCGCACCGCCCAGAAAGGCGAAAAACGACCCCGAAGCAAACGCCGCCGTCAGGCAATAGCCCCAGAACCGATAGGACGCGAACAATTCCGGGTAATCCCGCACCTGTGCCACGAAGCTGGACGATTTGTTTCGGTTGGTTTCGCCCAGATCGGACCAGACGATCACGGTAACCACCACCGCCATCAGCAACAACATGCCAAAATTGGCCTGCCAGCCGAAAAATTCATCCAGATAGCCGCCGATGGTTGGGGCGATCATCGGCACCACGGCCATGCCCATCGTAACGTACCCGATCATGCTGGCGGCCTTGTCCGCGGGCACCATGTCGCGCACGATGGCGCGCGACAAAACCATGCCGGTCGCGATCGCGGCCTGAATCATGCGGAAAACCAGAAAAGTCTCGACGTCCCGCGCCAGCAGGCAACCAATGGTCGCGGCCATGAATATCGCGAGCGCCACCAGAATGACCGGGCGGCGGCCATAGCGGTCCGACAGCGGGCCGATTGCCAGTTGTAGCGCGCCGGTGAGGCCCAGATAGGCCGAGACCGCAAGCTGCATCTTGGCGTAATCGGTGGCAAAATAGGCGGTCATCCCCGGCAGCGAGGGCAGGAACACATTCATCGACAACGCGGACAGCCCCGCCAACAGCACCAATGTCAGGATGTGCGGCGGGGTCGAATTGTCGAAAAATCGGGTTTTGGGAAAATCGCCCATTGGCGGTAGCTATGCATCCTTTCGGCGGATGTCCATTGCATTTGCAATAAAGTTTTGACTTTTCGGTAAACCTGTCGGCATTCGCCGCCTTCAGGGCATCCGCGGCCAGGTGTCGGACAGCCGGTAACCCGCGGGCCACGGGTCGTCCGGATCGCATTGCAATTCATGGTGGCCCGTAATCCAGGCGCGGCCCCGCACGGCGGGGACAATGGCCGCGCGGTCGCCGATCGTCGTAACCGCCGTGATCCGGCAGTCAAACCGCCCGCCGATGATCGAATGCCCGACATAGCGGTCATTGACGCCGATTTCGCCCCGCACCGCCAGCACCGCCAGACGTGCGGAACACCCGGTGCCACAGGGCGAACGGTCGATTTTGCCGGGGTCGATCACCACCGCACTTTTGCCGTTCAGAACGCCCTCGCTCACCGTGGTCGTCTCGGTGAACTGGCAGAACGAGATGTGATCCCACGCGTCGTTCGGATGCGCAAATCCAAGCTGCTCGTTGGCGGCGCGGGTGATTTTCGCCCCCATCCCGGCAAGGTCGCGCGCTTCGTCCGGAACGAGCGAAAACCCAAGATCCCGCGCCCGGACCAACACAAAGGAATCCCCGCCATAGGCGGTATCGACCTTCAGCGTGCCGATGCCGGCAATCTCAAGCGGCGCGTCCAGCCTGTCGGCGAACGAAGCGACATTGGTGATCTCGACCGACTGTGCCCTGCCATCTGCGCAATGGGCGCGGACGCGCAGCAAACCGGCGGCGCATTCCAGCATGAAATCGGTGATCGGTTCGAGCATCGGAATGCGACCCGTATTCAGCAGAACCGTCGCCACACACATGGCGTTGCTGCCGGACATCGGCGGGGTGTGTTCCGGCTCCATCGTCAGAAAGCCGAAATCGGCGGCAGGGTTTTTGGCCGGGACCAACAGATTGACATGGGTGAACACGCCGCCGCGCGGCTCGTTCAGAACAAGGTTTCGCAAGCGGCCATCGTTGTGCAGGTATTCGCGCTGGGCCCACAGGGTTTCCCCCGGCGGCGGGGCAACACCGCCGACGATAACGTTGCCGACTTCACCCTCGGCGTGGGCGGAAATCATCCGGATCAAGGGGGTGTCGCGCATTGTCCCTGCCACGCTGTGGATCGAGCGTCATCAATGCGGTCGCCGCCCCGATTGCGCAACCTTGTTTGCAATCCGCTCCCTTGACTTTGCAACTTTGCATTTCGCACGTACAATTAGCAAACCATTTAGCAAATATACCAAGTTTCGCTTTCTTGCAGGGCGTTGCCGGGGTAAAACAATCGGAATTCACGCCTTCGCAAACCAGGGCCGGTCCATGAAAGATATCCTGCAGGAACTCGAATCCCGCCGCTCCGAGGCCCGTCTGGGCGGTGGTCAACGCCGCGTCGACGCCCAGCACGCCAAGGGAAAACTGACCGCGCGCGAGCGGATCGAAGTGCTGCTGGACGATAACAGTTTCGAGGAATTCGACATGTTCAAGGCGCATCGCTGCGCCGAATTCGGCATGGAAAAGGTGCGCCATCCCGGCGACGGCGTCGTCACGGGCTGGGGCACCATCAACGGGCGCATGGTCTATGTGTTCAGCCAGGATTTTACCGTTTTTGGCGGATCGTTGTCGGAAACCCATGCCGAAAAGATATGCAAGATCATGGATATGGCCATGAAAAACGGTGCGCCGGTGATCGGGTTGAACGATAGCGGCGGCGCGCGCATTCAGGAAGGTGTCGCCAGCCTTGCCGGCTATGCCGATGTGTTTCAGAAAAACATCATGGCCAGCGGGGTTGTTCCGCAGATCAGCGTCATCATGGGGCCCTGCGCGGGCGGCGCGGTCTATTCGCCGGCCATGACCGACTTCATCTACATGGTGAAAGACAGTTCCTACATGTTCGTGACCGGTCCCGATGTCGTGAAAACCGTGACCAACGAGGTGGTGACCGCCGAGGAACTGGGCGGTGCCAAAACCCACACCAGCAAATCCTCGGTCGCGGACGGCGCGTTTGAAAACGACATCGAAGCCCTGAGCGAGGTTCGGCGGCTGTTCGATTTTCTGCCGCTGAACAATCGCGACAAGGCCCCGGTGCGGCCGTTCTATGACAGTCAGGCGCGGCTGGAAAAATCGCTGGACACACTGGTCCCGGAAAACGCGAACCTGCCCTACGACATGAAGGAACTGGTAATGAAAATCGCCGACGAGGGCGATTTCTATGAAACCCAGGCGGATTTCGCCGGCAATATTCTTACCGGGTTCATCCGCATCGAAGGTGCGACCATCGGCGTTGTCGCCAATCAGCCGCTGGTACTGGCGGGGTGCCTGGATATCGACGCAAGCCGCAAGGCCGCGCGGTTCGTACGGTTCTGCGATGCGTTTGAAATCCCGATTCTGACCTTTGTCGATGTACCGGGTTTTTTGCCGGGCACGTCGCAGGAATATGGCGGCGTGATCAAACACGGTGCGAAGCTTCTGTTTGCCTATGGAGAGGCGACGGTGCCCAAGGTGACCGTCATCACGCGCAAGGCCTATGGCGGGGCCTATGACGTGATGGCTTCAAAACATCTGCGCGGCGATTTCAACTATGCGTGGCCGACGGCGCAGGTCGCGGTGATGGGGGCGAAGGGGGCGGTCGAAATCCTCTACCGCGCCGATCTTGGCGACACCGAAAAGATCGCCGCCCATACCGAGGAATACGAAGACCGATTTGCCAACCCCTTCGTGGCCGCTGAAAAAGGCTTTATCGACGATGTGATCATGCCGCATTCAACGCGAAAACGGGTCGCGCGGGCCTTTGCGGCGCTGCGCAACAAGCGACTTAGCAACCCCTGGAAAAAGCACGACAATATACCGTTGTAAAGGATGCGCTTCTTTTTGGCCCAAATACTCGAATTCCACCGCCGGATTGCCTGCTGCGCGGATATTTGGGCCAAGCGGAAAGCAAAGGAGTGAACTGGAATTGAACGATATCCTGCTGATCCTCGCCGGTGGGCTGTCTGCCGCCGGTCTTTACCTTCACATGGTGCGGGGTCGGCGTCTGATTGTCGAACCGATGCTGGCGGCCGATCTGCATCCGGTGTCAAAGCAGACGCTGGCGTGGTCTTGGCAATGGGGTGGCGTGACCATGGTGGCACTGACGGTCTGTTTTCTGGCGCCGATCCTGCGGATTGATTTCCTGCCGCTGGCGATGCTGGCCACGGTCTATGCCTACTGGTTGGGTGCGCTTGCCTTCTTTGCGATGCGGCGAAACGGGTTTCGCGTCTCGCAAATGCCGCAATGGATCCTGTTTTGGGCATCCTCGCTTGCGGGCCTGCTGGCGTGGGGCCTGCCATGAACCGGGTCGCGGCAGCCTTTGTTGTGATGCTGGCCGCAGCACCGGTCGTGGCACAGGATGGTCTGATGACGGTACCATCGGGGCAGACCATCCTGCCTTACGAGGCGCTGTGGGAAGATCACATGAACGAGGGCGCATCGGGCGAGACCTGGCTGATCCTGCGTTTTCTGGCCCCCGGCATCTCAAAGCACGGTGGCGACATCAGCTTTGAAGTTGCCGCGGGCGATCTTGATTTCATCTGCGCCGAAATCGGTCAGAAGCTGGCCGATATGACCGGCGGCGGCGTCGATCAGATTATCGTCAACCTGCTGGACAAGCCGTTGGCGCGCGGGCAGCGCGATCCCGAGGTCACGCAATTCATGAACGCGTACCGGATCGGGGAAGGCGTGTGTCTATGGGAGTGAACCGCGCCGAAATGCACAAACACCGGGGGTTTCCGTCGCGACTGGCCAGTTCCGATTTCCAGTTCACGATCCGGCGCGCCAATCCCAAGGGCGTGACCCCGTTGCTGGCGCGCGCGCGCTATGCCGACCGCCACTCGGGCGACCGCCAGGCGGATGCGGCTTTCATGGCGGCGTTGTGGGATCATTTCGGCGATCGCGAGTTTCAGCGCGGCAATCTGGACGCCGGACGGCTGAGCTGGCTTTTCGGGCGTGAAGTGATTGCGGCCACCGATCCCTTTGACAATCAAAGCTATCAGGCTCTGCTCAAGATTGATCGCGGGCGGGCAATGGCGTCCTTTCCGGACGTATTTGCCAGAGGATCGGCATGATTTTGCTTATCATTCTCCGGGTTTGGCAGATAGTCGCCGAGAAAGCGCCACCGGCAACTTTGCCGTTTGGTGCAGCGGTATTTCCGGCCTATGTTGATGGCGTGGCAGGTGTTTGCGTCACTTTCCTGCCCGAAAGTTACTTCGAGATATACCCTTCCCCTCCTTTGGGCCTGGTTGCACCGCAACCGGGCCCCTTCTTTTTGCGCGACGCCGATTTCGCGCGAAATCCACCGATCCCCGTATTTTCCAGACCGCTCGCCCGGGCCACAAGGACGTAATCCATGTTCAAGAAAATCCTGATCGCCAACCGCGGCGAAATCGCCTGTCGGGTCATCAAGACCGCGCGCAAGATGGGGATCGCCACGGTTGCGGTCTATTCGGATGCCGACAGGCAAGCGCTGCATGTGGAAATGGCGGACGAGGCGGTCAATATCGGCCCGCCGCCCGCCGCCGAAAGCTATATCGTGATCGACCGGATCATGGAGGCCATTCGCCAGACCGGGGCGGATGCGGTACATCCGGGGTATGGGTTCTTGAGCGAAAACAAACGCTTCGCCGAGGCGCTGGAACGCGAGGGCGTGGCATTCATCGGTCCGCCTGCAGGCGCGATCGAGGCAATGGGCGACAAGATCACCAGCAAGAAACTGGCGCAGGAAGCCGGGGTTTCGACCGTTCCGGGGTACATGGGCCTGATCGGGGATGCCGACGAGGCCGTCAGGATCAGCAACCGCGTTGGCTATCCGGTGATGATCAAGGCCAGCGCGGGTGGCGGTGGCAAGGGGATGCGCATCGCGTGGAATGATGACGAGGCGCGCGAGGGTTTCCAAAGCTCCAAGAACGAGGCGGCGGCGTCCTTTGGCGACGACCGGATTTTCATCGAGAAATTCGTGACCCAACCGCGCCACATCGAAATCCAGGTGCTGGGCGACACGCATGGAAATATCCTCTACCTCAACGAACGCGAATGTTCGATCCAGCGCCGCAACCAAAAGGTGATCGAAGAGGCGCCCAGCCCGTTTCTGGACGCGAAAACCCGCAAGGCCATGGGCAAGCAATCGGTCGCACTGGCAGCGGCGGTGGAGTATTGCAGCGCCGGCACGGTCGAGTTCATCGTCGATGGCGACCGGAATTTCTATTTTCTGGAGATGAACACGCGCTTGCAGGTGGAACATCCGGTCACGGAGTTGATTACCGGCATCGATCTGGTCGAACAGATGATCCGCGTGGCCTTCGGTGAGAAACTGGCGATGAGCCAGAAAGACATCGGGATCAACGGTTGGGCAATGGAAAGCCGGCTTTATGCCGAGGACCCGTATCGCGGTTTTCTGCCCTCCATCGGACGGCTCACGCGCTATCGCCCGCCTGTGGAACGTGCCGATGACACCGAAATCGTGCGCAATGATACCGGGGTTTACGAGGGCGGCGAAATCTCGATGTTCTATGATCCGATGATTGCCAAGCTGTGTAGCTGGGGCAGGGATCGCGCGGCATCGATCGAGGTCATGCGAAACGCACTGGATGCGTTCGAGGTGGAAGGGATCGGCCACAATATCCCGTTTCTTTCCGCAGTGATGGACCATCCGAAATTCATTTCCGGCGATATGACCACGGCGTTCATCGACGAGGAATATCCGGATGGTTTTGACGGCGCAGACCTGCCCGCGGCCGAACTGAAACGCCTCGCGGCTTCGGCGGCCGCCATGTACCGGGTACAGGAAATCCGCGATGCGCGTATCTCGGGCACGATGGACAATCACGAACGCGAGGTCGGCACCGACTGGGTAATCTCGCTCAGCGGGCAGGATTATCCGGTGGTGATTTCGGCGGACCGGACTGGTGCCACGGTCGGATTTGCCGACGGTACGGTGCACCGGGTCGCGTCGGATTGGGTGCCGGGGGTATCACTGGCGGTGATGGATGTGGACGGCACGCGCCTGGTGGCCAAGGTTGACCGCGTGCCCAACGGTTACCGGATGCGGCATCGGGGCGCTGATCTGCGCGTGGCGGTACAGACCCCGAGGCGGTTCGAACTGTCGGGCCACATGATCGAAAAGGTGCCGCCCGATACGTCGAAACTGCTGCTGTGCCCGATGCCGGGGCTGGTCGTCTCGGTCGGGGTGGCCGAAGGCGACGCGGTGCACGAAGGTCAGGCGCTGTGCACGGTCGAGGCGATGAAGATGGAGAACGTGCTCAGGGCTGAGAAACAGGGCGTGGTCGCCAGAATCACCGCGGGCGCGGGGGATTCGCTGGCGGTGGATGACGTGATCATGGAGTTTGAATAGGGCCAATGCCGCGCGAGGGGTTCAATTCGATGGCGATTTCCACGGGGTTGGCCGGGTTGTGGGGGGCTTTGAAATTGGCCGGCGCCACCGTTTGGGAACGGCGTTTTTGCGGCCGCGCGGGAATTGGGGCACCGACATGAAAGATCTGGACGATTTCCGGGTCAGTATCCCGGATGCTGCACGGTCGGGTTGCCGGTCGGGTTGGAATGTTTGCGGGTCTCAATCGACTTGGCTGCTGGTTTCGGGACGATATTTCTGGAATGAAACTGCACGCCGGATTGGTGCGGATACCCCGGTAATACGGCGCTCCGCCGTGATCACGGAAATACCCGTTCCACGTCTCGCCCGGCGGTCGCGCCGGGCCGCGCCCGCCTTCCGCACAGCAGGCGCTGCCCTTATTGTGGTGTTCGATATTGCGCCGTGGTCTCGCAGGGTTTTGGACAACTTGGCCTATTGGTTGCCGTTTTGCCGCAACTCTTCCTGCCGCATCGGCATCTTGTCGATGGCACGCGACAATTCACGTACCGACCACGGAAACGGCTTTCGCAGCGCGACCGTGCCGTCCTTGCCGATCAGCACCAGCATGAAATCGCGCGGATGCAGCGTCTGGCGCAGTGGCCCGTCGGCGTCAGGGTCGGTGTCGGTCAGAATGACGACATCACGCGATTCCAACTCGTCCGGCGTGATCGCCAGCATTTCCATCTGGTGGCGGAACCGGGGGTCATCGGGCGTATCGGCAAAGATCACCAGCGGCCGATTGTGCCACTGGTACTGGCCAAGCGGATCGACGTCTTGCGCGAAAGCCATATTGGGAAGCGCAAGCAAAAAGGTCAGGGCGGCGATCAGGTGCATGGTTCCTCCGGCTTCGTTCAATATTGGGTCTGTCGCCCGGCATTCCAAGGGATTTTCGCGGCACCAGAGCAATATCGCGCAAGAAGTGGGGCTGTCGTGGATGTGATCCTGCATATCGGCGCGCACCGGACCGGAACGACGTCGCTGCAACGGGCTTTGCAACAGAACCGACAGCGTCTGGGTCGCGCCGGTATCGCGATCTGGGGGCCGGGGGCCACCCGCGATGGCCGGTTTGAGGGCATGTTCCGGTTTGAGGCAAGCACCGATGTGGCAACGTCCGAGCTGATCCGGCGGCGCGGCGCGGCCGTGCGGGCCGAACTGGACAGACTGACGCAGGCGGGCCGGAAATTCCTGATCGTCAGCGAAGAAAACATGCTGGGCGGCATGAACGTCAATCTGGTGCGGGCGTCGCTCTACCCGGAAATCGAGCTGCGACTGGCGCGGTTCGCGGCGGTCTTTGGGGGGACCTGTACCCGGATCGGGCTGGCAATCCGGCCTTACGAGGAATACTGGGCCTCGGTCTGCGCGTTTCGCATGTTTCGCGAACACGGCGCGCCCGATCCTGCGGAAATCGAACGTCTTGCCCACCAGCCACGGACCTGGCGGCGGGTCATCAACGGGGTTTCAGCGATGTTTCCGAAAGCCGAAATCGTGGTCTGGGACGCGAAAACCCTGATCGGTCGCCCGACGGCGCAATTGCGCGCCCTGACCGGCGCAAATGGGCCGCAACTGGCCCCGACCGAAGTTTTCAACGCATCGCCCACGCAAGCAGAACTGCGCGAGGCGTTGCTGGCACGCGGCGACGATGCCTCGGCCAAGCGCATTCCCGCAACACCGGGGCGATACGCGCCCTTTTCCGCCGATCAGTTGGCGGTCATGCAGCAAAGATACGCGGCCGATCTGGATTGGCTGGCGGCCGGACCAGACGGCGTGACATTCGTATGCGACGGGGCCGATAACCTCCGGAAATCCGGCGCGGAAGGAAAAGAGGAATAGAATGAGCGGTACGAAAGAAACCTGGCAGACGCTTGCCGAAAAGGAATTGCGCGGCGGCTCGGTGGCCGATCTCGATTGGGAGACGCCCGAGGGGATCCGGGTCAAACCGGTTTACACCGCCGCCGATGTCGCCGGCACCGGCGGCGCGGACGCCATGCCGGGGGTCGCGCCCTTTTTGCGCGGACCACGGGCCACGATGTACACGCACCGACCCTGGACGATCCGGCAATACGCAGGATTTTCCACCGCCGAAGAAAGCAACGCCTTTTACCGGCAGGGGTTGGCGGCGGGTCAGATGGGGGTTTCGGTGGCCTTTGATCTGGCCACACACCGGGGATACGACAGCGACCATCCGCGCGTCATCGGTGATGTCGGCAAGGCGGGTGTGGCCATCGATTCGGTCGAGGATATGAAAATCCTGTTCGAGGGCATCCCGCTGGATCAGATCTCGGTTTCGATGACGATGAACGGGGCGGTCATTCCGGTTCTGGCGGCGTTTATCGTCGCGGGCGAGGAACAGGGCGTGGAACGCGCCCGGCTGTCGGGTACGATTCAGAACGATATTCTGAAGGAATTCATGGTGCGAAACACCTATATTTACCCCCCCGAACCGTCGATGCGGATCGTGGCTGATATCATCGAGTTTACCGCCGCCGAAATGCCGCGATTCAACTCGATCTCGATTTCGGGCTATCACATGCAGGAAGCCGGCGCGAACCTGGTGCAGGAACTGGCATTCACGCTGGCTGATGGCCGCGAATACGTGAAAACGGCGATTGCGCGGGGCATGGATGTCGACGCCTTTGCCGGACGGCTGTCGTTCTTTTTCGCGATCGGCATGAATTTCTTCATGGAAGCGGCCAAATTGCGGGCCGCCCGCCTGCTGTGGTCGCGGATCATGGCGGAATTTTCGCCGAAAAAGCCGCAAAGTTCGATGCTGCGCACCCATTGCCAGACTTCGGGCGTATCCCTGCAGGAACAGGACCCCCACAACAACGTCGTGCGCACCGCCTACGAAGCATTGTCGGCGGTGCTGGGCGGCACGCAGAGCCTGCATACCAACAGCTTTGACGAAGCGATCGCGCTGCCGACGGAAGCTTCGGCGCGACTGGCGCGCAACACGCAGTTGATCCTGCAGAATGAAACCGGCGTGACCAAGGTGGTCGATCCGCTGGCGGGGTCGTATTACGTGGAAAGTCTGACCCGGGAACTGGCCGATGCGGCCTGGGAAATCATCCAGGAGGTCGATGAAATGGGCGGTATGACCAAGGCGGTTGCCAGCGGCATGCCCAAGCTCAGAATCGAAGAGGCGGCGGCGCGTCGTCAGGCGGCGGTCGACCGGGGCGATGAAGTCGTCGTCGGCGTCAACAAGTTTCGCCTGAAAGAGGAACCGGTGATCGACGTGCGGGACATCGACAATTCCGCCGTTCGCGAAGCGCAGGTGGCTCGGCTGAAGCGGATCCGCGCCACCCGCGACGCCGAGGTCTGCACGGTCGCGCTGAAGGCGCTGGAAACCGGCGCGAAGGAAAAAACCGGCAATTTGCTGGCATTGGCGGTCACCGCCGCCCGCGCCCGCGCAACCATAGGGGAGATTTCAGACGCCATGGAAAAAGCATTCGGACGACATCGCGCCGAGGTCAAAACCCTGGCCGGGGTCTATGGCGCCGCCTACGAGGGCGACGAGGGGTTCGCTGCCATCCAGGCAGATGTCGAGAATTTCGCCGAGGCCGAGGGCCGCCGCCCGCGCATGCTGGTGGTCAAGATGGGTCAGGACGGGCACGACCGGGGCGCCAAGGTGATCGCGACGGCGTTCGCGGATATCGGCTTTGATGTCGATGTCGGGCCGTTGTTTCAGACTCCGGAAGAGGCTGCGCAGGACGCGATTGACAATGATGTGCACGTGGTCGGTGTTTCCTCGCAGGCGGCGGGCCACAAGACACTGGCGCCGAAACTGATCGAAGCGCTGGACGCGGCGGGTGCCGGCGAAATCATCGTGATCTGCGGTGGCGTGATTCCGCAGCAGGATTACGAGTTTCTGACCAGCCGGGGCGTGAAGGCCATATTCGGCCCCGGTACCAATATTCCCGAAGCGGCGAAAAACATCCTCGATCTGATCCGGCGCGCGCGCCGTTAACGCGCCGGTCAGCGGCGGCGAAAACAGATTGCGTCTGTCGACGGCCATATCAGGCTGGTCAACCGTGTCGCGGGGATGACATCCGGCGCGTTTCGGGCGTGCCCCTGACCGGTCATGGCATGGTGATATGGCACCGCTCAAGCAGGATCACCGTAGAATCTCCCGTCGTTTAATCAAAACGCTAAACGAAAATAATGTATGAAAATCAGGTGCTTATTGCGGGAATAATCCGGAAAACCGGTTTACCGGACTGCCGGATTATTGGTTTTCCGGTCCATTGGTTTTCCGGTCCGTTGGTTTGCCGGATTATTGGTTTTCCGGTCTATTGGTCTACCGGTTTATTGGGTTTCCGGTTCGACGATTTATTGGATTGCCAGATCATTAGTTTACCGGTTTATTGGGTTTCCGGTCGACCGGTCCACCGGTGTGCCAACAGACCGGTTATCCGGACGCTCAGACGGTTAACCGTCCAGACTTCTAACAGGTCAACCGCCCAACCGACGCCCAACTGCCCGGCGGCCCAACCGTCCCGCCGCCGTACTTTCCTTCCGCCATAACGTCCCGGCACCTGACTGCCGGGCCGTCCGGCCGTCGCCTAACTGCACAACGGTCCAAACGTCCGACAAAGCCATCGTCCAACCGGACGGCCGCCAAATCGTCGCACTTCTTCGGTGTCTGACCGTCTCACCCTTCAGCGGCCCGACCGCCTGACCGGCCGGACGCCTCGCCGAAGCGCGCCCCCCCGAAACCGATGCCACAGCGCGCAATCGATTGCGCACCGACGCACCAGTCAGACGCCCAATATCCGCGCGTGACAAATCTCAGATCGCCGGCTTGCGACATGCCGCGACCGCCACGAAAATGCCGGGCGTCATGAAGACCCGACTGCGATCGGCATCCCCGCGAACAACGGATATTTCCGCGCGCACCGGCCCCGCCCGGCGCCCGCGAAACGTCTTTCCGAACAGCGGTAAAATCGATCGCCGCCGGTCTCAGGACCCCGGTACCGGCAGACAGCGACCGGACGATCGCGCTTCGCGTCGTGAAGTTCCGGCGTGCAATTGCCGTCGCCTGCCAAGGGTGGTATGGCTGCGCCTAGCCTTGAGGATCGGCAAATGAGCCCGCTTGCTTTCATATTGTCCCTGCCGGTGCGCGCCTATCGTCTGATCGGCAGCCCGTGGGTCGGCCATCATTGCCGGTACCAGCCGACATGTTCGGCCTATGCGCTTGAAGCGCTCGAGAAACACGGCGGCATCAAGGGATCATGGTTGGCGATCCGGCGCATCGGGCGTTGTCATCCCCTGGGGCGATCAGGGTATGATCCGGTGCCGCCGCAAGACACCTGATGCTGGACGCAAATCCTGATATCCACCCGCTTTTTGCCGGGGCGCCGGACACCACACAGTTCAGAAAACTGCGCAAGCGGATCGTGCGGCAGGTGCGCGAGGCGGTCGAGCATTACCAGATGGCGGCGCGCGGTGCCAAGTGGCTGGTCTGCCTGTCGGGGGGCAAGGATAGCTATACCCTGCTTGCCGCCCTCCACGAGCTTAAGTGGCGCGGGCTTTTGCCGGTCGAGATACTGGCCTGCAACCTGGATCAGGGGCAGCCGGGATTTCCGGCGACCATCCTGCCGGAATTCCTTGCCCGGATGGAAGTGCCGCACCGGATCGAAATGCAGGACACCTATTCCATCGTCACCAGTAAAGTTCCACCCGGGCGCACCTATTGTGCGCTTTGCTCGCGGTTGAGGCGCGGCAACCTATACCGGATCGCCCGCGAGGAAGGCTGCGATGCGGTCGTGCTGGGCCATCACCGCGACGACATGCTGGAAACGTTCTTCATGAACCTGTTTCACGGCGGCCGGCTGGCGACGATGCCGCCCAAGCTGTTGAACGAGGCGGGCGATCTGCTGGTCTGCCGGCCTTTGGCCTTTGTCGCCGAGACCGATTGCGAAAAGTTCGCGCGCGCCATGCAGTATCCGATCATCCCCTGCGATCTGTGCGGCTCGCAGGACGGTCTGCAACGCCAGCAGGTCAAGGCGCTGCTGGATCAGTGGGAAACCAACAGCCCCGGGCGGCGTCAGGTGATGTTCCGCGCCCTGATGCACGCGCGGCCCAGCCATCTTCTGGACACGGAATTGTTTGATTTCGCGGCACTTGCGCCGCGCGCCGTCGGCACAGATGTCGCCAAATAGCCGAAAATTGGCGATTGATTTTCGCGAGTGATTAACGCTGTTGCAGCGCACCGCCACTAGGCATGAAATACGGCGATACGGGCCGTGGAATTGCCGGTCGGGGGTGGGTTTGGCCCAGGAAAATCACAATTTGCCAGCGCCAGCCGGTGACCGCAATCCGGGCGATTTCCAGCTTCTCAGCTTTCTGCCATTGATGGTGATCGTCGCGTACTGGACCCGAATCGAGGCGGTGTTGTTTGTCGTCTGCTTCATGTTCCCGCTGTTGCTGGCGTTTCAGGAGTTGGCCAAAAGGGCGGCGCCGATCGCGGCGAAAATACGGGTGGACCCCACGGCGACCGATGCACTGACGGGATTGGCCAGCCGGGCGGAAATGTTGCGCAGATTGTCGGAATTTCTTGAAATCGCCCGCAATTCGGGCGGCGAGGCGGCGGTTCTGTACATCGATATCGATCAGTTCAGCCGCATCAACGGCCGGTTCGGAATGGCGGCGGGCGACGCGATGTTGACGGAAATCGGCCAGCGGATTTCCGATTGCGTTCGCGACAGCGATCTGGTGGCGCGGGTGGATGGCGACGAATATGCAGTGGTGCTGTTCCCCCCAGGCAAGGTCGATACCACGCTGGCGCTTGCGCTGGCGGACCGGATCGGTGCGGCCCTTGCAAAGCCGTTCGCGGTGGACCGGATCCCGTGTTTTCTGACCTCGGGCACCGGGGTTTGCATGTCGGGGCGCGCCCCGATGCAGACCGCGGAATCGGTGCTGGACGCGGCGGCGACCGCGATGGCCCATGGTCGCCGAAACGGCCCCGGCCTGGTGGGCAGTTTTTCCCCGAAAATGCGCCGCGAAGCGGTCAAGATGCGGGCCCTCGCGCCCGATATCGATGCGGCATTGGACGACGGACAGATCCGGCCCTGGTTTCAGCCGCAAATCTGCACGGATACCGGCGAAATTGCCGGATTCGAGGCGCTGGCGCGGTGGGAACATTCGGAAAAGGGGGTAATTCTGCCGGGCATGTTCCTGAAGGCGATTGCAAATGCCGGTAAATCCGCCCGCCTTGGCGAGGTGGTGCTGTATCATTCCCTGTCGGCGTTGCGCTCGTGGGACCGGGCCGGCTTGCGCATTGCCAGCGTCGGCGTGAATTTTTCATCGACCGAACTGCGCAATCCGAAACTGGTTGAAAAGATCAAATGGGAGGTGGACCGTTTCGACATCACACCCGCCCGCCTGACGATCGAAATTCTCGAGGACGTCGTCTCGGACCATGACGATGATGTGATCCGGCACAACGTCCGGGCGTTGGCGGCGCACGGCTTTGGGATCGATCTGGATGATTTTGGCACCGGTCACGCCGCGATTGCCAATATTCGCCGGTTCGCGGTGAACCGGATCAAGATCGACCGCAGCTTTGTGACCCGCATCGATGAGGACAGCGAACAGCAGGTGATGACCGGGGCGATTATTCGTCTGGCGGAAAGCCTGGGCCTTGAAACATTGGCCGAGGGCGTGGAAACCGTCGGCGAACACAACCGTCTGGCGCAATTGGGCTGCCGCTACATTCAGGGTTTTGGCGTCGCCCGGCCCATGCGGTTTGAGGATACGATTGCCTGGATGCACCAGCATCGCGACAAACTGGCAAAAGGCAGCGGGACCGTGCGCCGGGCCGGCTGATCACGCCGCGCCATTCGCGCGCACCACCGGGGTAATTTCCGGAAAACCGCTTGACCTTTCCGGGTCATATCTGTTGAACCACCCTATTCTTTTTCTGGGTGGAATGGTTCATGGACGAGCAAAACAAGAACCTCATTCTTGCGACCGTGCTCAGCGCGCTGGTGATCCTGGTGTGGCTGACATTCTTTCCACCACAAGAGCCGGTGGCACCGGTTCCCGAAGCGACCCCGACGGCCCAGAACGACCCGGCGACCACCGGGGATCCGATTGCGGCGACGCCGGAGCCCGGTGGTGACACGGTGTCGGCACCGTCGCTTGACGACGCGGAAATTCAGTCGCGGGAACTGGCCCTTGCCGCAACGCCGCGCGTGCGCATCGACACGCCGCGACTGGCGGGTTCGGTTTCCCTGAAAGGCGGTCGGATCGATGACCTGTCGCTCAAGGATTATCGGGTCACGCTGGACGAGGATTCCGATCTGGTAACCCTGCTTTCGCCCGTGGGCGGGGCCCACGCCTATTACGCGCTTTACGGCTGGGCGCCGGTAGGCGATCTCGAATTTTCGGACGTGCCGGGGGCCAACACGGACTGGTCGGTCGTATCAAACGGAGAATTGACGCCCCAAAACCCGCTGGAACTGGAATGGGACAACGGTAGCGGGTTGATATTCAACCGAAAAATATCGGTCGATGACAATTACCTGTTCACGATCGAGCAAAGCGTACGCAACAATGGCGACCTGGTTCTCAAGGTCTCGCCCTATGGGATCATCGCGCGGCACGGCGAACCGGACACGATCGGATTCTATATCCTGCACGAAGGCGTGGTCCGGGCGTTCAACGACCAGATCGAAGAGATCGACTACAACGATATGCCCGATCAACCGCTTTCGCAGGCCGAAGCCGCGAATATCGATACCAAACAGGTCGAGACCGGCGGCTGGATCGGATTTACCGACAAATACTGGATGACGACCCTGATTCCGGATTTCGACCAGAAATTCGACTCGGTCGCGAAATACTCGGCGCGCAGCGACGTCTATCAGACCGATATGCGCCTGCCGATCATCACCATTGAACCCGGCGGCACCGGGGCGGTGACCACTTCGCTGTTCGCGGGCGCCAAGGAATGGAAAACGATCCAGCACTATCAGGATGCGCGAAACATCGACCGTTTCGTCGATTCGATCGACTGGGGCTGGTTCTTTTTTCTGACCAAACCGATTTTCCGGGTGCTGCATTTCATGAACGGCCTTATCGGCAATATGGGTGTCGCGATCATCAGCCTGACCATCATGATCAAGGCGCTGCTGTTTCCGCTGGCCTATAAATCCTATGTCTCGATGGCTAAGATGAAGGAACTTCAGCCCGAGATGGAGAAACTGAAAGAGGCCGCCGGCGACGATCGCCAGAAGCTTCAGCAGGGCATGATGAAACTGTACAAGGAAAAGAAGGTCAGCCCGCTGTCAGGCTGCCTGCCGATCCTGCTGCAGATCCCGATTTTCTTTTCGCTCTACAAGGTGATTTTCGTCACGATCGAGCTTAGACACGCACCGTTTTTCGGCTGGATTCACGATCTGTCGTCACCGGACCCGACCTCGGTTCTGAACCTGTTCGGTCTTTTGCCATGGGACCGGCCGGACCCGGGCACTTTCGCGGCCATCCTGTCCATCGGTGTCTGGCCGATCCTGATGGGGATCAGCATGTGGATGCAGCAAAAGCTCAACCCCGCACCCGCCGACAAGACGCAGGCGCAGATTTTCGCGTGGATGCCCTGGGTGTTCATGTTCATGCTGGGCAGGTTTGCCAGTGGGTTGGTGATTTATTGGGTTGCGAACAACACGATCACGTTTCTGCAACAGTACACCATCATGCGTACGCAGGGCGTGAAGCCGGACATTTTCGGCAACATCCGGGCGAGCATGCGCCGCAAGGGCGAGAAGACCGGATGACCGGCCCGGTGGCTTTCGGTCCCGCGCGGGGGCAGGCACCAAGGTGACCACGCGATTCCCCGTAGTGCCGGAACCCGACGGTCATGAGGCCGAGGCCGGTCGGTTGCTGTTCGCAGGCGGCTGCCGGTTCCTGAAGGGCGTGGTCGAGATGAGCGGCCTGCCAGACGGGGACCGCCCCGAGTTTTGCTTTGCCGGGCGCTCGAATGTCGGGAAATCTTCCCTGATCAATGCGTTGACCGGCCACAAGGGTCTGGCACGATCATCAAACACGCCCGGACGCACGCAGGAAATCAACTTTTTCACCGTCGGCGAAAGCCATTTTCTGGTTGACCTGCCGGGGTACGGATTTGCCAGAGCGCCGGTCGCGATCGTGGAAAAATGGCAGACCCTGATGCGGGCGTATCTTTCGGGACGTGCGAACCTGCGACGGGTATTTCTGCTGATCGATGCCCGCCACGGGCCCAAGGCGGTGGATGCCGAAATCATGGCGCTGCTTGACAGTTGCGCGGTGACATTTCAGGTCGTTTTGACCAAGATTGACAAGATAAGCGAACAGGATCGCGCCAACGTGGTCCAGGCAACCGCGCGAAACCTTGCCACCCACGCGGCGGCCTATCCGGAAATCCTGGTCACTTCGGCCGAAAAAAAGCTCGGTCTCGGCGCGGTCAGGGCGGCCGTCGCCGCGATCGGGTAACCGAACTTTCATACGCCGTACGGCAGGTGCCGAACTACCCAGACCCGCTGCGCGGACAGAGATCGGGATTCGATGTCGAGAAGCGTCTTCGTTGCAAGAAGGGCATTTTATGGCGTAATATCATTGTGTTATGCCAAAATCCGTTCGTCTAGCCGTCTAGACGGCCAGACGACCAGCCGGCCAGACGGCTGGATGCCCGGACGGCCAGACCACCGGCCAGCCAGACGGCCAGACGGCTAGCCGGGTTGTTCCACGCTCAATTGTCCGCGCCGCCCAGATCGTGCCGGCCCCTCTCCGGCGTCCGTTCGAGCGAAGGCCGCCATCAAGGTCTTTGCAAGTCGCACCGCACCCATGTAGAACGCCGCAAACTCCGGAACGGTGAATTGAAAATGAAACGCGACTGGATCGCAACGGCCCGAACGCTCAGCGAAGCACTGCCTTTTCTGCAACGCTATGACGGTGCGGTGGTCGTGGTGAAATTCGGCGGCCACGCGATGGGTGACACGGCGGCGATGAACAGTTTCGCGCGTGATATCGTACTGATGAAACAGGTGGGCATTCATCCGGTCGTCGTTCACGGCGGCGGGCCGATGATCAACCAGATGCTTGAACGGCTGGAAATCAAATCCGAATTTGTCAACGGCAAGCGGATCAGCGACGAGAAGACGGTCGAGGTGGTCGAGATGGTGCTGTCCGGCACGATCAACAAGCGCATCGTGCAGGCGATAAATCAACAGGGCGGCAAGGCGGTCGGCCTGTCGGGCAAGGACAGCAACCTGATGATCTGCGAAAAGGCCCGGCCGGATATGGGGTTCGTCGGTGAACCTTCCGATGTCGACCCCCGTGTGCTGACCGAACTTTCCGGTTCGGGCTACATTCCCGTGGTGGCGCCGCTGGGGGCCGGTCGCGCGGGCGAGACCTTCAACGTCAACGGTGACACGGCGGCGGGTGCGATCGCGGCCGCGCTGAAGGCAGATCGGCTGTTGTTGCTGACCGATGTTTCGGGCGTCAAGGACGCCAGCGGTAAGGTTCTGACCCAGATCACTCCGCAGCAGGTGGAAGCGCTGACCGACGAGGGAACCATCGCCGGCGGCATGATCCCCAAGACCGAGACCGCGCTGGCCGCCATTCGCGGCGGTGTGCGTGCCGTGGTCATTCTGGATGGCCGGGCCCCCAATGCGGTCCTGCTTGAACTGTTCACCGAACATGGCGCGGGCAGCCTGATCCGGGCCACCTGAGCCGCGCGTCTTGCCAAACGGGGCCACCGGGTTAAAACCGGGGCCATGGAGAACGAGTCGGCAATCCGTCTGGGGGTGTTTCTGGGGCTATACGCCCTGTTCGCACTTGTCGAACTGGTCGCCCCAAGGCGAAAACCGGTGCTGGCGCGGTCGGGACGATGGGTCACGAACTGGCTGTTGCTGATCTTGGGATTCGCTGCTGTCAGCCTGATGCGGGCGCTGCTACCGTTCCTTGCGGTCGGCGCTGCAATCGACGCGCATGATCGCGGGCTGGGCCTGTTCAACTCGATCGGCTGGCCCCATTGGGCCGAGCTTGCCCTGGCGGTGATCCTGTTGGACCTCGCCATCTGGGCGCAGCACCTGATCATGCACAAGATCCCGGTTTTGTGGCGATTTCACAGGGTGCATCACGCGGATCGGGATTTCGATGTGACGACGGCGCTCAGGTTTCATCCGGTCGAGATCGCTTTTTCGATGCTCCTGAAAATTGGGCTGGTCTATTTGCTGGGCCCGGCAGCAGTGGCGGTGGTGCTTTTCGAAGTGCTGCTGAACGGTACCGCCATGTTCAACCACGCGAATATCCGCCTGCCTCGGGCATTGGACGCGGTATTGCGGCGGGTGCTGGTGACACCCGACATGCACCGGGTACATCATTCGGTGCAG
>Ga0114932_10001095_pt1 | contig 31754 bp, 32 predicted proteins | sample 2SBtaG_2_FD_87286 | JGI IMG/M metagenome (GOLD analysis project Ga0114932, IMG submission 87286) | Deep subsurface microbial communities from Kolumbo volcano to uncover new lineages of life (NeLLi) - 2SBTROV12_ACTIVE470 metaG | ecosystem: Environmental > Aquatic > Marine > Volcanic ...
AACCCGGTGATCGCCGAGCCGTCCGACACTGCGCTGATCTGACGTCGTGCATCTCGCACGCGACGACGTTCCAGATCACAGCGAGCGCTTCGAGTTCGACTTTCGTCTCGATCAAGGGCGCTCCATGGGTCGCACGGGGGGCAAGGGGCCACTGGGACCGGTCACCTACGACGGACCCGACCTCTGGCGCGCCGAGGATCTGCCCTCGGGGCGGGCCACGCTGCGGATCCGGCGTGACGGAAACGTCGCACATGTGGATGCGTGGGGCCCGGGGCTTGCCGAGGCCATGGAGAAGGTTCCAGGGCTGCTCGGCGCGCTCGACGATCCCGCACGGCTCGTCCCCGCGGACCCGGTGGTCGCCCGCTGGGTCAAGCGGTTCCCACACGCCCGGATGACCCGCACCGGGACGATCTGGGAACACCTGTTGCCCACCATCTCGGGCCAGAAGGTGCCGGGACCCAACGCCAAGGCCGGCTGGCAGGGAATGCTGCGAAGGTGGGGTCGGCGCCCCGAGGGTCCCGCACCCGCCGATCTCATGCTGCCCCCGGACCCCGACGTCATCGCCGGGCTCGGCTACGCGGAGTTCCACCGCCTCGACATCGAGCGGAAACGGGCCGAGATCATCATCGAGGTCGGTCGACGCCATCGTCGACTCGAGGAAGCGGCGACCATGGAAGGGCCCGCGGCCCGAACGCGGCTCGAAGCCATTCGCGGAATCGGACCGTGGACGTCGTCGATCGTGACCCAGCTGGCCCTGGGCGATCCCGATTCGGTCATCGTTGGCGACTACTGGATCCCGTCGTACGTGTCGTGGCATCTGGCCGGCGAACGCCGGGCCAGCGACGAGCGGATGCTGGAGCTCCTGGAGCCCTACCGGGGGCAGCGGGCCCGGGTCCAGAGCTTCGCCAAAGGGGCAGGCGCTCCCCCGCGTCGCGGCCCCCGCCTCGCCCTGGTCGACATCCAGGGCCGATAACCCCTTCTGCCAGCTTGTGTGGTGACCCCGGTCACCGTGGAAGCTGGCAGAACGGGGTCAGTCGAGCAGTGACACCGGGATGTCGACGACCTTGGCTCGGAGGTATTCACCGAGGGCCTTGGCCTGGGGGTCCTGACGGGTCGAGGCGGCGACGCCCTCTTCGAGGATGCCGTGGAAGATGAAGTTGAGGCTCCACAGGTTGGCCAGGTCGTAGCGATCCACAGGGTGCTCACGCGCCTCTGGCATCAGCTCGGCGAGCTTCTCGACGGTGAGGAAATCCGACAGCCACGCGAAGGCCTCCGCCGAACGGGCGAAGATCCCGAGGTTGGCGTTGGGCCCCTTGTCGCCCGACCGCGTCCCGTACAGCACGCCCAGAGGAACCGCTCGCGTCTCGCCGCCGGGCACGGGCGGGAGCTCGACGGCCTGCACCTCGACGGTTCCACCGTCGCTCGGCGGGGTGTTGTCGACCACGGTCTTCACGCCGTCGACGACCACGTCCATCGGGACCAGGTCGGAGTTGATCAGCGCGGGCCAGTACACGCCGAAGGGCTGACCGGGACCGGGCCCACCGCCGGTGCCGAACATCCCCGGAATCGAGCACAGGCCGATCTCCGTGCCGGCGTTGGAGAATGCACGGCCCGTCTTTCGCTCGTCGGGGTCCTTCACGATGATCTTGTAGACAGCGACGGCTTCCTCGTTGGTGGCCGGATCGACCTTGTGCGTCGGGAGGAACTTGCGCACCACGGTCTCGTAGTCGTCAGGGCCATAGGGGCACTGGTTCCAGAACTGCCGCTCGATCAACTCGGCTTTGGCCTCGATGTCGAGGCCCGTGAGGCCGATCGCGATCTGGTTGCGGTAGCCACCCTGGTAGTTCATCGCGACCTTGAGCTGGGCCGGCGCAGGCTCGCCGCGTGTTCCGGAGATCCGCACCCGATCCCGCTCCACCTGTTCGAGCTGAATGGTGTCGAAACGCGAGACCACGTCGGGGTTCATGTACCGCTCGGACTGGATCTCGTAGAGCAGCTGGGAAGTGATCGTGCCGATCGACACCTCGCCACCGGTTCCGTCGTGCTTGCCGATCACGGTCGAGCCGTCCGCCGCCACCTCGGCCCACGGAAACCCCGGGTAGGTCAGATCTTCGATCTCGGTGAAGAACGAGTAGTTGCCGCCCGTCGCCTGACCGCCGCACTCGATCACATGTCCGGCGACGATCGCCCCGGCCAACGCATCCCAGTCGTCCCTGGCCCAGCCGTGGTGCCATGCCGCCGGTCCGGCGACCACCGCAGCGTCGGTGGCCCGCCCGGTCACCACGATGTCTGCACCCTGCTCCAGCGCCTCGACGATCCCCCAGCACCCGATGTAGGCGTTGGCGGTCACGATGCGCTCGGCGATCTCGCCGAGCGGCTGGCCCGTGTCGAGATGGGCGAGGTCGTTGCCCGCCGCCATCAGATCGGGAAGCCGGGCGGTGAGGTCGTCGCCGCCGACGTAGGCCACCGAGGGGTTGAGCCCGAGGTTGTCTGCGACCTCCGACACCGCAGCGGCACACCCCTCCGGGTTGAGGCCACCAGCGTTGGACACCACCTTGATGCCCTTGTCCAGGCACTGGCCCATTACCTCTTCCATCTGCTGGACAAAGGTGCGGGCGTAGCCGGCGCCGGGCCGCTTGGCCTGGATCCGGCTGAGGATGAGCATCGTCAGCTCGGCGAGCCAGTCCCCTGTGAGGGCGTCGATCGGTCCGCCCTCGACCATCTCTTTGGCCGCGGCGAGGCGATCTCCGAAGAAGCCGCTGCAGTTGGCGATCCTGATCGGTGCGGTGTCCGGTGACGTCATTGCTCCCCCAGCCTCCTGGTCCGGCGCCACCCTAGACTTCCGCCCATGGCGAACCCCGTTCTGCTCCTACACGGTTTCACGGGCTCAGTGGAGTCCACCTGGCGACCCACGGGGATCATGGATCTCCTGCAGGACGCTGGCCGCGAGGTCATCGCCTGGGATCTCCCTGGTCACGGGAGCGCCGAGAAGCACCACGACCCCGCGGCCTACGCCGACATGGAGGAAGGGCTGGTCGCCCAGCTCCCCGATGGCCAACTCGACGGCGTGGGGTTCTCGATGGGTGCGCGTACCTTGCTCTGCATGGCGGCCATCGCGCCGGAGAAGTTCGGCAAGCTCGTGGTGTCCGGCGTGGGGCGCAACCTCTTCGAGCGCGACGAAGCGCAGGCCGAACGGATCGCCCGAGGCGTGCAGGGCGACGCGGAGGCCGACGACGTGCACGCCCAGACCTTCGCCCGTTACGCCGCTGAGCCCGATCAGGACGGTCAGGCACTCGCCGCGTTCATGCGCCGGAAGCACTACCCGCTCAACGACGCGGCCTTCGCCAAGATCACACATCCCGTCCGCGTCGTTCTCGGAACCGAGGACTTCGCCGGGCCCGCCGATCCACTTCTCGAGCGGCTCTCCGACGGCTCGCTGACCGAGATCCGCGGCTGCGACCACTTCGCGACCCCGAAGAACTTCGGCTTCATCGATGCGGTGCTCGAGCACCTCGAGGCATTCTGACAATTTCCACAGGCCTGTGGATATTTTGTTGACTGAACGTCCGCTTGGTTACCCTCTCGGTCACTGACCGGCGGGGTGCCCCGACGTGTCGGTGCCCCCCTCCACCGGTCAGCGCCAGTTACTGACAAAGGGGGTACTGGCACATGATGGCAACCATCTTGACGCTCATCATCTTGGGAATGATCTTCCAAGCTCTGGTGGCGATTCTCGACTCGATACTCGAGACCGTGAAGGTCAAAGATCAGCTCGAGGGGATCCCGATCCTGGGAGCCCAACTCAACCTGATCTGGGCCTACGTTTTCGTGGCAGTCAGCCAGATCAACGCGGATGACGGGCTCACGCACGGGGTCCAGCTGTTCGGTTCGAACGTCGAGACCTTCGCGCTCGGTCGGTTCGGCATGGACGTGGCGATGGCGATTGCCATCGTGGCCTTCATCCCGATTCGGGAGGCCGCGGTGGAAGCGCTGCGCAAGGGCATCGGAGGCAACAGGGACTGACACCTGGCGTGACGGGGAGCCGTGCGGGCGGCTCCCCGCTGCCGCGGTGGCGTCAGCCCGTGCCGCGGCAGATCAATACAGGGCGACGACGGCAGCAGGAACCGGGGCGTCGAGGTAGGGAGTCGGGTCCACCGGGACGCCATCGACCCGCACCTCGAAGTGCAGGTGCGCTCCGGTCGAGAATCCCGACGAGCCGATGGTGCCGATCTGTTGGCCAGCGGCGACGGCGTCACCGACCGACACAGACACGGCGGCCAGGTGGGCATAGACGGTGGCCAGGCGATCTCCGTGGTCGATGACCACGTCGGTGCCGTAGGCCACCCTCGACTCGATCTCCACGATCGTGCCGCCTGCTGAAGCGACCACAGGAGCGCCCGCGGTGGCGCCGGTCCGGACGAGATCGATCCCTGCGTGAAGCTGGGTCACGCCCCAGATGGGGTGGCGACGCAGACCGAACGGCGACGTGACGACCCGGTTGGACACAGGGGACATCAGCTGGCCGGGCGTAGGCGCAACAGGCGCCTGACACGCCTGCCCGTGAACGAGCTCGACCTCGATGTGTGCGCTGTCGGCCCCCGACGACTGCGACGACGCGGGGCCAGGCGGCACTGCGATGTCGTGGCGGAGAAGGAGCGCCCCGGCGCCGCTGGTCGTTGCCACGAGCGCGGGACCGCTGTCACACATCGCGACCTCGGCGACCGATGCGTCTCCATGAGCCGTCACGCGACCCGTCGACTCGACCAACGAGTACCCCAGACCCGACGCAGACGGGAGGAGGGCGATGAAGTCGCCGTCCAGACCATCGGCAGGGCCGGACCCGTAGTAGCGAGCATCGCCGAAGGTGAACACACCGCCGTCGTCGGCCACCACCCAGTACCCGAGACCCGTCGGCGTCGCAGCGATGCCCACGATCGGTCGGTTGAGGATCAGGCCACCCGTCGAGCCCCAGTACACCGCGTCACCGAACGCGAACACTCCCCCGTCGTCGCCCGCCAGCCAGTAGCCCAGACCGGTCGGCGTCGCGGCGATGGAGGCGATCGGTCGATTCAACGCGATGGCACCCGTGGACCCGTGGTAGCCGGCGTCACCGAACGCGAAGACACCACCGTCGCGTGCGACAAGCCAGTACCCGAGACCACTGGGAGTCGGGGCGATGCCCACAACCGGTTCGTTGAGCACAGCGCCACCCATCGATCCGAAGAAACCCGCGTCGCCGAAGGTGAAGACCCCGCCGTCATCGCTCACGAGCCAATAGCCACCACCATCCGAGGTCGCCGCGATCGCCACGATGGGCGCATTGATCTGCACACCTTCGAGGTCGCCGCGATACGCCGCACCGTCGATCGGTTCGATACGTCCGCCGTCGGACGCCCGAGCGTGGCCGCTCACCGCCAAGCTGACCAGCAGCGACAGTGCAGCAACACACGACAGCATGCGGCGACGGGGCATCACGGGGCGACAGTCTTGCCTGAACAAGGCCGCGAGTGTTGAACCCCAACCTGTATCCGTTTCGACGCGCCGATAGCGTCCCGGGGATGGGGCTCGACGTGGTGCTTCTCGAACCGTGGAACCGCGGCTCGCACCAGCGATGGGCCCAGGGTCTCGCCGCCCACTCGAGACATCGAGTTCACGTCATCGGAAGCACCGACGACCGATGGCGGCGGGCCCTACGCACCAACCCCGTCGACTTCGGCCGCCGGATCGAAGCCCTCGACCATCCGATCGATTGCCTGATCGCGAGCACCCCGATCGATCTGCCCGCCGTGTTGGGTCACGCTCGCCGGAGCCTCGCAGGGGTGCCGTGCGTCCTGTACGCGCACGAAACGCAGGTGGCGTATCCCGCGGGCCCCAAGGGCGGGCAGGCGTCTCCTGCGATGGCGGCAGACTGGGGATCGATGCTGGTCGCAGACGTTGTCGTGGTCGCCAGCCGACACCACAAGAGCGCCCTCGAGCAGGCCCTACCCCCCTACGCCGCCGAACACCACGACGCCGACCCGGAGGCCGCGGATCGGGCCGCCGAGATCGCTTCACAGCTCGTGGTGATTCCCCAGGGGGTCACGTCCGAAGGTTGCGGCGAGCCGGGCACCGGTCCGCCGCGGATCCTGTGGAACCACCGCTGGGCCCACGACAAGGCCCCCGAACGGTTCGTTCATGCGATGAACCAACTCGCCGGCGACGGTCTCGATTTCGAGATCCTCGCTCTCGGAGAGGTCGAACGCAGCGGGCGAGCGGCCCAGCGCCGCCTCGTGGACACCTTGCCGGGCCGCATCGCGTGTCTGGGACATCAGCACCGCCACGACTACGACACCGCGATCCGAACGGCGGACATCGTCGTGAGCACCGCTCGCCACGAGTTCTTCGGAGTCGCCGTCGCCGAAGCGATCGCGGCCGGGGCCCGTCCGTTGTTGCCCGACCGACTCGCCTACCCCGAGCTCATCCCCCCAGAGCTGTCCGGTGAGCTGCTGTACCGGGGCGCGCTCAGCGCAGCCCTCCGCCCACTGCTCTCCCAGAATCGGTCCGACCTCCACCGACATCAGCGTCAAACGCTCGGGCACATCGAGCGCTTCTCGTGGGATCGCGTCGTTTCCTTGTATGACGACGTCATCGAATCGGTGGTGGTCGGCTCGTGATACTGGTCGACGAGCCCATCTGGCCATGGCGGGGACGCAAGTGGGCACATCTCGTGTCGGACGAGAGCTACGACGAACTCCATCATTTCGCCCATCGGATCGGGAAACGACGGGTCGGGTTCCAAGGCGACCACTACGACGTGCATGAGGACGAGAGAGCCGCAGCCCTCGCCCTCGGCGCTCAGCGGGTGCCCGCTCGCGATCTGGTCAAGCGCCTTCGGGCGAGCGGCCTGCGCCGGCGCGGCGGGCTCGAAGGCTGGCACGTCCATCTCGACGGCACCGTGCGCGACCTGCCGGGCGGGATGCTCGACGTCTTCGGTCAACGCGAGCTCGCGGAGCCACTCACCCGCGGGGCCGAGCTCCTCCAGGCCACACCCGAGCGAAGCCTGGTGCTGCTCGAGAGGGATGCCGAGGTCGCCGTGATGATCGAAGCCCCACACGCCGTCGACCACGAGGCGCGCCTACGTGAGTTCGCCCACGAGGTCTGGATCCACGGCGCCGAAAACGGCGCCATGGTCGAGCTGCTGCGTTCGCGTTCGGGCGGCGGGTAGAGAGAAAAGCCCGACTCAGACCTCGCGGACGCCGTCGATCACGAGGGCGACGCCGAGCAGGACCACGACGGTCGCGAGGAGTCGGGCAGCGGCCACCCATCCCGAACGGCGCCCCAGGGGCAATCCAGCCAGAAGCGTGGTGGCCGCGCCGGCCACTGCTGCTGCACCAACCGTCGGCCACACACCTTCGTCGACACCCAGGCTGAGCCAGGCGAGGACCGCTCCGGGCCCGGCGAGGAGCGGGTAGAGAACCGGGATGACGACGTCGAGGGGCGCACCACGGAGCTTCTCGGGCGTCCCGACCGGCGCCGCGATCACCACCAAGCCAGTGAGTGTGATCACCATGGCGGATGCGATCCGAAAGGTCTCCGGCGCAACGTCGAGCGCATCGATGAGGGGGGAGCCCACCGACGCGAGTGCCCCAGCGAGGGCCACGCCGAGTACCGAGCCTCCGAGGGCCGCCTTCGAGCGCACTCCAGCCAGCCGGGAGCCGAGCAACAACCTGACGCGCGCCGGGTTGACGACGGCAACACCCAGAAGGACGATCGCCAACCCGTTCATCGCTCACCCTTTCGGCGCTCAGCGGACGTCGGGTTCATCGGTTCCCCCTCGCGGCCGCCGTCTCGATGCTGTCGCCGCGGTCGGCCTTCAGCGAATCGAGGAAGAGCAGCGCATCACGGATCGTCAAGAGAGCTGACAGCGTGTGCTGTTGGTCATCCACCTGAGTGGCGCCGTCGCGGAACCAGGCTCCTGCGGAGAATTCCGGCAGCGGGTCCGATGCCGCCTCCTCCGGAGTGGTCTGCCGCTCGACCAACATCCCCCCGATACAACGCAGATGCTCCGCCAGGGCCGCCCGATCGTCACGCAGGACCTCTTCGGTGGCCGACAGCCGGTACATGCCGGCGACACCTTCGCCCAGAGCACCGAGGCCCGCTCCGAGCGCCTGGCCCCACCGCAACCAGCGGCGGAGGCCCTCGTTGGTTCGCGTCGACTCGACACGGGTCATCACCGCGAAGTCGGCCGCAAGCAGCTGCACGTACCGCTCTTCGATCGCCGTGGACGACCCACCGAGGCTGTCGAATCCATAGGACGCCCAATGATCGGGGAGCCGCAGCTCGTGGCCCTCTGCGATCCGTCGGTGGCCTGCGATGTATGCACCGGTCCGTCGCGCGGCCTCGGTGAAACCGTCGTCGGGAAAGACCTGACCCGCCAGAGCCAGGCCCCACATCGCCTCACCGGTACCGAACGCCCCATAGATCCCGACGGTCGGGGCCTGGGTGTCGCGATCCCAGAATGCGGGCATGGCGCCCGAGGGCTCCTGCTGCTGGACGAGGAAGCGCGCCGCACCGCGGATCACGTCGTCGTGGACCGGGTCGCCTGTCGCGACGCGCCGGTGGACGAGCGCGGAGATCATGAGGCCGGTGGACCCGATCTTCACCTTGCGACCCGGGGTCGTGAACGCGATCCAATTGTCGTGTTCGAAGAGGTTGTCGAGCATGTACTCGAGGGACGCGTCCGCGCCCGGGAGGAGGTCTGTGTGTCCGGCCGCCACGGCCTGGAACAACGCCGTGCTCATGCCCGCATGCCGCGGCAGGTTGTACGAGGTCGACACCGTGTTCGCCACCCGGTCGTAGCGGTAGAGGAAGCGCCCATCCTCACCGAGGTTGTCGACAGCCCAGGAAGCTGCGCTGTCGATGGCGGCATCGACGTCCTGCACCGATACCGCCGGGCAGACCTCAGCGGGCACGAGTGCGATCCGAAACACGGCAGCGCCGAGAATCCACACCGCCAGGTGTGCCACGGTTCTGCGTCGGGTCCAGCGCCGAGTCACGCCGGGAGGCTACTGCCCGCGACAATGCTCACATGGCGGCGATCACACCAGCCTCTGGGAGGCGACCCCGTGATGCCGTTCGCTCGCTTGTTCTGGCTCTGATCCTGGTCAGCGTGACCATATGGCCGGTGCTTCGCCAGCCACCCAGGGATTCGTTCCCGCATTCCACCTACCCGATGTTCTCGGAGAACCGATCGCCGGTCGCCGACATCGACCTCGTCGTCGGCATCACCGCGGCGGGCGAGCGCACGACGCTGTCGCCCGAGCTGATTGCAGGAACCGAGGAAGTGATCGTCGCGGGTTCGCTCGTCCGTCGCTCGGTCGCCGCCGGGCCAGACGGCGCCTCCGGACTGTGCCGCGAGGTGGCCCGAAGGTTGGCGAACGTCGGCGATCGCGCCGAACTGGCAGTGCAGGTGGTGACAGACCGCCTCGACGCGGTGGCATGGTTCGCAGGAGACCGCACGCCGCTCACGACGGTGACCCACACACAGTGCGAGGTCCCGCGATGAGGGTCGCACTCTTGGAGGGACCGGTTCCCGCGCGGCGGCTCGCCTACGTGCGAGCGGCGGTGTGTGGATTCGCGACCGTCTATGTCGCGATCCGCTCGACGCACCTGTGGGCCGTGACGCGGCTGCGCACCGACCGATTCGACCCCGTCGGCGTCGTGTCGCTCCTCGTCGATGCACCGACCTCCCGGCTCGTCGTCGGCGTGACGATCGCCGCGACCGTGGCAACTGGCGCGGCCGCGACCCTGGGTTGGCGTTTCCGTTGGACCGGGCCGACTTTCGCGCTGCTTCTGCTCTGGGTTCTGTCCTACCGGCTCTCGTGGGGGCAGGTGCTGCACACCGAGAACCTGATGGTCCTGCATGTGATCGTCCTCGGCTTCAGCCCGTCGGCCTTTGCGTTCTCGCTCGATTCACGCGGCCGCGAGCCGGTTCCCGACGAACGCTCGTTCGGCTGGGCGCTTCAGCTGATGACGCTGCTGACCGTACTCAGCTACGCGATCGCCGCGTGGGCCAAGATCCGCAACGGTGGCATGGACTGGATGACCGGCGACGTTCTGCGCAACCAGGTCGCCTACGACAACCTCCGCAAGCATCTCCTCGGAGACGTCCACTCCGCGTTCGGCGGGTGGCTGACCAGGTACCGATGGCTGTTCCCGCCCCTCGCCACTGCGTCGATGGTGATCGAGATCGGCGCGCTTGCCGCGATTCCCCGGTCGCGCCTTCGCCCGCTCTGGGTCGGAGGCGCGTGGCTTTTCCACGTCGGTGTCCTGGTCCTGATGGCGATCCTGTTCCCTTACCAGCTCCTCGGCTTCGCCTTTCTGAGCGCACTGCCGGTCGAGGCGATCGTCGATCGCGGGCTCGGTCGGTGGCGGCGATCCCGGGCCGGTTCAGCAGCCCGGCCGCGAGGCGGGTGAACCCTCACAGGCGCACTAGCGTCGTCGCCCGTGATGAGTGCGCGAGGTCTGGCTCTCGGAGCCCTGCTGCTGATTCTGGCGGCGTGCGGCGACTCGACCGTTCAGGTGACCACGACCGTGCGGGGCGTCGACGAAATCCAGGTGATGTCTGCCGAGCAGGCCGCCGCGCTGCTCGATGGCGGCGGCGCGGTCGGCAGCGCGACAAGGACCCGAACCGAGGCCCAGCAGTTGGAGGTGACGGAGTCGGGCCGCTCGTTCCAGACCCGGCTGTCCACAGCGCTGACCACCTTCGGGAACTGCCTGGACGAGCGGGGTTTCAGCTTCATCGGCCTCCCCGGACAGGGCAACCCCGATGCGGACGACCAGGCGTACATTTCGGCTCTGATCACCTGCAACGCCGTCTCCAACATCTCGGGCGTTCTCCAGGAGCAGAACGATCGGCAGCAGAACCTCACCGCGGCGCAGAAGAAGGCGCTCAACGAGGACGCTCGCGATCTCGTCGAGTGCATGCGCGACCGCGGATGGGTGTTCGGTGAGCTCCAGCCGAACCAGAACGGCATCCTCGCCCCCAGCTCATTCCCGCCAGACATCCAGACGCGCCAGGACGAGTTCAACCGCGACCTGGGCGACTGCGGCTGGTTCGACCTCGATCTCGGCTGACCAAGAGGACGAGAGGACACTCTGTGATCAAGAAGATCTTCGGCACGATCGTGGTGCTCGCCATCATCGGAGGCGCGATCTACGCAATCGTCGTGCTGACCGAAGACGACGAACCGATCGTCGACGAGCAGGTCATCGTCGTCGACGAGGTCGAACGCCGGACCCTCCAGGACATCGTCGTCCTGCGCGGCGACGTCGATCGCGACGAGCGTTTCACCCTCTTCAGCGCAGTGGCCGGCCGGATCACAGCGATCAGCATCGAAGAGGAGGAGCAGATCTCCGAGGGCGACATCATCATGGAGGTCGACGGCCGGCCCATGCTCGCCGTCAGCGGCACGATCCCCTACTGGCGCGTGCTCGACTCTCGATCGCCCGATGGACCCGACATCGAGCTGCTCGAACAGTTCCTCCTCGACGAGGGCCACGATCCGGGCATCGTGGACCAGAACTTCACCGGTCGTAGTCGCACCGCATTGCGAGACTGGCAGGAGTCGCGCGGGTACCCCGACGACGGGGTCTTGCGGCCATCGGATCTCGTTGTAGCGGACTGGCCCGCGACCATCGGTTCGATCGACCTGCAGGTGGGGCAGTTCGTCGCCGCAGGAGCGCCGCTCTTCGTCCTCGTGGAAGACGAGCTCAGCGTGTCTGTCTCGGTCGATCCGACCGACCGGAGCCGCCTCGAGCCCGGCCTCCCTGCCACTGTGGAGGTCCCTGCGACAGGCGAGACCGCGCCGGGTCGCATCATCGAGCTCGCCGACACAGCGGTGATCGAGGGCCAGAGCGGTGAGCGGTACCGCGGCGAGGTCGAGCTGCTCCGCGGCCTCGACGCCGTGGCGGGCACCGCGGTGCGGATCGAGGTCGTCCTCGAAGAGGTCGTGGACGCCCTCGTGGTGCCCGTCGCCGCTGTGTCGCTCTCCGGGGATGGACAGGAGGAGGTGCGGATCCTCACGCGCGACGGAACCCTGGCTCGGGTCCCGGTGACGACGGGCCTCACCGAGGGGGCGCTCGTCGAGATCGTCGAAGGTCTCGACGGCGACGAGCAGGTCGTGGTGGAGGTCCGGACCGGGTGACCGCTCCGTTGCTCCAGCTCGAGGATGTTCACCGCACCTACGGCGGCGCAGTCCCCGTCCATGCGCTGGCCGACGTGAGCCTGCACATCGAGGCGGGAGAGTTCGTCGCGCTCGTCGGCCCGTCGGGGAGCGGCAAGTCGACGCTGCTCGGGCTTCTCGGGCTCCTCGACCGCCCGACCTCGGGAACGATCCGTGTCGGCGACCGAGACGTGAGCCGGGCCCGAGATGCCAGACGGACCCGGGAGCGCGGCCGCTCGATCGGCTTCGTCTTCCAGCAGTTCCACCTCATCCCCCATCTCAGCGCCCTTGGCAACGTGGAGACCGCTCTGCTGTATCGGCGGCTGCGGCGGCGCGACCGCCGCCAGCGCGCTCTCGATGCGCTCGACCAGGTCGGCCTCAGCGAGCGGGCCACACACCGCCCGGTCGAATTGTCCGGCGGAGAGCAACAGCGCGTTGCGATCGCCCGCGCCCTCGTCACCGACCCCCGCATCATCCTGGCCGACGAGCCAACGGGTGCCCTGGACACGGCCAACGCCGAGCTCGTCATGGAGCTGCTCCAGACGCTGCCCGACGCGAACCGAGCGGTGGTCATGGTGACCCACGACCTCTCGCTGGCCGAGAGGGCGGATCGCCAGGTCCGCCTGCGGGACGGCTATGTGGTCGAGGACACTGGAGCAGAGCCGTGAGAAGCACCGTCGAGCTGGTTCTCGTCGCGGTGCGCGGCCTGTTCGCCCGCCCGATGCGCACCGCGCTCATCCTGCTCGGACCGATCATCGGCGTCGGAGCGATCGTGGCAGCAGTCGGGCTGACCGAGAGCGCCAAGGGCGACGTCAACGCCACGTTGGACGAGCTCGGCACCAACCTGGTCACCGTGCAGGCGTCCGCCGGTCTCAGCCAGCCGGGGCAGCTGCCCCGGTTGCCCGAGGAGACCAAGGAGCGGATGCTCTCCATCTCGCTCGTGGAATCCGTGTCAGTGGTCACCGAGCTCCCCGGGCACCGGGTTCTCCCCCATGCCGCCGCCGCCGAGGCGTTCGAGGTCCTGCCGATCTCGGTGCGTGCGGCCGATGGCGAGCTCCCGACGGTCCTCGAGGTGGAGCTCACCTGGGGTCGGTGGCTGGACTCGTGGGATGAGCTCGACGGCCACAGGACCGTCGTGTTGGGAGCCGAGGCCGCCGCGGCGTTCGCCGTTCTACCCGGTGAGGCGCGCACGATTCTCATCGACGACCGCCGCTATGGGGTGGCCGGGGTGCTCGATCCTGTGCCGTTGGTCCCGAGCTACGACCTGTCAGTGTTCATCTCATTCGCTGCGGCGGCGACGGACTTCGACGACGACGGAGGGCCGACTCAGGCGCTGTTCCGCGTCGATCCAACAGCTCAGCTCAGAGACGACGACGCCGTGTTCCTCAATACGGTCATCACCGCAGGAGGCCCCGGCGGTATCGACGCCCCGGTGGTTCCGACCGACGCTCTCGAAGCCAGCGCCGCCGTCGACGAGACCCTGCGCGCCGTCGTCTTGCTCATGGGCGGGCTGGCGCTGCTCGTCGGCGGCCTCGGCATCGCCAACGTCATGTCGATCTCGGTCCTTCAGCGCTCTGCGGAGATCGGCATCCGCAGGGCGGTCGGACACTCACGCATTCGTCTCGCCGGCCAGTTTCTGCTCGAGGCAATGGTGGTCGGTGTCCTCGGCGGCCTCCTCGGTGCAGCCCTCGGAGCGGGAATCGTGGTGGTGGGTGCCGACTATCGCGACTGGACGCTCGTGCTGGAGCCGTCACTCCTGGTCGGGGGTGCCCTCCTGGCCATCGCCGTCGCCGTCGTCTCCGGCCTGGTCCCCGCTGTTCGAGCCGCCCGCCTCGAGCCCCTCGAGACCCTCCGACTCGGCTGAGGGTATCTCCTCGGGGTCGGTCAACAACGCCGAGTCCACCAGCTCGTGACGGATCACGTACGTGGACCCGAAGGCCTGGATGGTGGCACCCGCTGGTATCGCCAGCAGAGCCCCGGCGGTTCCGAGCAGCGACGCGCCGACGATGACCGTTCCGAACGCCACGGCGGGGTGAATCGCCATGGTGTGCGCGGTGATGCGCGGCTGCAGCAGGTAGTTCTCGAGCTGCTGGTACAGCAGGATGATCAGCACCACCCACACCGCGCTGATCGGGTCGTCGAGTAGGGCGATCAACGCCGGGAGCACCCCCGCGAGATATGTACCGACCACTGGCACGAACTGCGAGAGCACGCCGACCCAGATAGCGAGTGGAAGTGGGAACGGCACCCCGAGAAGTCCGAAGGCGATCCAGTGGCAGATGAACGACGACACCGCCAGCAGCACACGCGAGTAGATGTAGGCGCCCGTCTTTTCGATCGCGAGCTCCCAGATCCGCAGCACCGACGTCTGGGTTGCCGGGTTGAGCGCTGAGCAGATCAGCCGGCGCAGCTTGGGCCCGTCTGCCACGAGATAGAAGGTGAACAGGCTGATCGTCAGTATCTGGAAGAGGATCGACACGACCGTCGCGCCGATCGACACCAGGTTGCCCGCCACGTTGGACGCCAACGACGCCGCAGCGCCGCCGTCGGAGAACTCCGCGAGAAGCTGATCTGTCTCGATTTCGATGTCGAACTGCTCGTTGAGCCAGGTCTCGATCTCGGTGATGTAACCCGGCGTCTCATCGACGAGCTTGGTCACCTGATCGGCGAGCAGCGAGCCCATCGCGATCACGAACAAGCCGAGCGCCAGGAGGATGAGCGCGAAGACAGCGAGCGTCGCGGGGCCGCGCCGCCATCCGCGCCTGGCCAACCGGTTGACGGCCGGCTCGATCGCGAACGACAAAAAGAGCGACACGAGCATCATCACGAGGAAGCTGCGGAGCTGCGAGAACATCCACTGCAGCACCGCGAGCGCGACGATTCCGGCCAGGAACAAAAGGATCGCCCTCGGCACCCAGCGGGGCATTCGATCGCGCTCGCTCCTGGCCCGTTCGGGTGCGGTCATGCGGGGCTCACACGCGTCACGACGTCATCGTGGATCATGCCGTTGGTGGCGACCCCGTTCCCCGAGGTGAACGAGGGGCGGCCGTCGAGATCGGTGAAGGTTCCTCCGGCCTCACCGATGATCACCGGCATCGGGGCCAGGTCCCAAGTGGAGCAGATCGGGTCGATCATCGCCTCGGCCTGCCCGCAGGCGACGAGGAAGTACCCATACGCATCACCCCAGGTCCGCAGCATCGCGCCATGGTCGCGGAGCCCGGCGAACGACAGGTCGTCGAAGGTCTCGTAGCTGCTCGTGTTGACGAGCGCCCCGTGGAGCTCCGCGTGCCCAGACACCGAACACCGGTGTTCACCGAGCCAGCAACCGATTCCTCGTCCCGCAGCCATCGTCAGCCCGAGCGCGGGGAGGTCGATCACTCCCACGACCGGCCCGTCGGCATCCACGAGGGCGAGCAGGGTGGAATAGAGCGGAACGCCTCGAACGAAGCCGCGCGTCCCGTCGATCGGATCCACGACCCACGTCCGCCGTCCGGCGACGACCTCACCGCCCTCCTCTTCGCCCATCACAGCGTCGGCGGGGTGGCTCACAGCGAGGCGCTCACGCACCAGACGCTCCGCCGCGCGATCCGCATCGGTGACTTCGGTGCCATCGATTTTGGAGTCGACAGCCAGGTCGGGGCGGCGAAACCACTCGAGGGTCAGGCGTCCGGCAGCCTGCGCGATGTCGCGGGCTTCGTCGACGAGGGCCTCGACATCGGAACTCACGCCGCAAGTGTTCCAGATCGAACGGGAGGGTTGGTGGCTCGGCTGCCAGTACCGCCCGCGAGGCACCCTCGCGTGGGACCATGTCCGAGTGGAGAGGCGTCGTCGTGGTCGTGGGGCGCCCGTTCCCTGGTGGGTCCACGCCGCCACCGTGGCGATCGTCGCGGGATCGATCGCTGTCGCCCTCGGAGGCCGCACGGTCGACGAAGCCCGGGGCGAACGCGGAGATGTCCTCAGCACCACTGTCGAGGGTCCGCCCGCCACGACTGCCATACAGCCTCCGCCGACAGAGGTGCCGACGCCACCCCAGATTCGTTTCGCTCCACCGACCACGACAACGTCATCTCTGCCCGAAGTCCTCCGCATCGAGCTAGTCGGCGACTCGCTTCTCGCCTCCGCGACCTCACACGTCGTCGCCGCGCTCCATGACGCTGTCGTGGGCGTCGATGCCGAACCCGGGCGCACGATCGCGCAGGGACGCCGCGCCATCGCGAACGCAGTTGCGGCGCGGCCCGACGCGGTCGTCATCGCGCTCGGGACCAACGACTGGGCGTCCCCGATCGACGAGCTCGCCGAGCACCTCGACGAGATCGGTCAGATCATCTCCGACGCCCCATGCGTTGTGTGGATCGACACCCAGGAGTTCCGCCCTGGTCTCGAACGGGTGAACAGCGAGGTCCGCCGTGTCGCCGAGCTCAGCCGCGACACGCACGTCGCCCGCTGGTCGATCCTCGCCGGACCACCCGAGTTTCACCTCGCGGACGGCTACCACCTCAGCGAGGATGGTCGGCTGTTGTTCGCCGGGCTGATCGAGACCGCGATCGACCTGTACTGCACCTGAGCCCGGTTCCCGAAGGGGCACCGCTCCGCGAGACGCTCAGTCGAACTCGGGTGCTCGCTTTTCGAAGAACGCGGCGATGGCCTCCTGCTGGTTCGGCGTTCCGATGAGAGCGCCGATGTGCTCCCGCTCGGCGGCGAAGCGCTCAGACGTCGATCGGTGGCTCGTGCCGTTGAGCAGGTCCTTCATGCGCCAGATCGCGTCGGGGCTCTTCGAGGCGATCTCGCCGGCGAGCTCCATGGCCTCGGCGTGCGGGTCGTCGCTGGTCCGGGTGGCGACGCCGAGCTCGGCAGCCTCGGTTCCCGAGATCATCCGGCCGGTGAAGTAGAGCTCCTTGGCCACATCGAGGCCCACCAAGGACGGCAGAAGCACGGAGGCTCCCATGTCGGGGACGAGGCCCCACCGGATCTCGAGGACCGACATCTTGGTGTCGGGATGGACAAGACGGATGTCTGGTCCCATCGCGATCTGGAACCCACCGCCGAGCGCATGACCGCTGATCGCACCGATCACCGGCACGCGTAGCTCCTGCCAGACCCAGGCAGCCTGCTGGCCGAGATGCGTGATCCGACCGTCGTTCGCAGCGAGCCCTTCTCCTGTGGGCTCGTCGCCACCGTCGCCCATGGCCTGAAAGGACTCGAGGTCGAGGCCCGCACAGAACGAGCGCCCCTCGCCGGACAGGACCACCGCCCGCACGTCGGACCGCTCCTTCAGGGCCTCCCCCGCCTCGACGATGGCGCGGAACATGCCCGAGTCCAGGGCGTTGAGCTTCTCGGGCCGGTTGAGCCGGACGTCGGCAATGCCGCCCTCGACGGTGACGGTGACGCGTTCGGACATGTGGATCTCCTCATCGGGACGACGTCCAGTGTGACCGGCGTCGCCCACCTGCCGCCACCGCGCTGGTGTTCGTGACCGCTTTGGGTACCGTCGACCCCTGTCGGCGCTCGTTCGGGACGCCGCGCGGTCGACAGAGAGGTGCGATGACCCCGATGCGCCGCTCGCTCGGCGGGATGGCCTCGCTCCTGTTCGTCCTCGCGTCGGTGGGCGGCTCAGAAGCGCTCGCCCAGTCGACCCCGTCTGAGGACACCGTCGAGGATGCGGACACTGTCCCTGATTCCAACACTGCCGAACCCGTCGTTCTCGACGACGTGGTCGTGACCAGCGAGGGCTACACCGTCGCGCTGGCCGAACTCGAAGAGGCTCGGGCCATTCTGGAGTCGGCCGAGGCGACGATCCGGCAGGGAGATTTCGCGATTCCCGACCTGCTCGTCGCCGTGGATCGCATGACGTCGGCGATCCCGCGGCTCGCCGGCCAGCTCGAGGCGGCGCGTGCAATCGGCAGCGCCGCGCGTTCCGATCTCGACGAGATGGCTGCGATCCGCTACGTCCTCGAATCGTCGGGGCCTCAGGGCCTCGAGCTGTTCTCCGACCCGACCGTGTACCAGCAGGCTCAGCGGCAGGCTGTGCTTCTGGAAGCTGCGGCTTCGCAGCGGCGACGGACCCTCGAGGCGGCAGCCGAGATCGATGACAACGCGAGCCGTCAGCTGACGGCAGCGACGACGGGGATCGACGAGGTGCGGGATTTGCTCGCTCGCCGGCGCCTCGAGGTGGGTCTGGCGATGTCTGATGCAGAGGCGGTCGAGGGCGATCTCGCCGAGCTGGAGCACATCACGAGCGTCGAGCGTCGCTTGGGCACCGTCGACGGAAGCGATCTCACCTTCGTCGCTCTGGAGGCCTACGTGACCGCCGCCGCCCATGGGGCCGTCGAGAGGCCGTCATGCGGCCTCGATTGGGCGCTACTCGCCAGTGTCGGTCGGGTCGAATCCCGACACGGCACCTACGGTGACAGCACTCTCGACGTCGCCGGCCAGACCGCCGACGACATCATCGGGATTGCGCTCGACGGCACACGCAACACGCGCGAGATCCGCGACACAGATGGCGGTCGCCTCGACGGCGATCCCGTCTACGACCGTGCGGTGGGTCCCATGCAGTTCATCCCCACGACGTGGGCTCGCTGGAGCCGCGACGGCGACGGCGACGGCATCGCCGACCCCCACAACCTCTACGACGCGGCGACTGCCGCGGCGGCCTATCTCTGTGCGGGCGGGGAGGTCCTCACCGCCGAGGGTGCCCGTCGCGCTGTGTTCAGCTACAACCGCAGCGAGACCTACGTCGACACCGTGCTCTCGCTGGCCGACGAGTACCGGCGGCTCGACATCACCGTGCAGTGACTCTCTTCGATCGATGGATCTGCGTCGACTGGAGCGCAGCCAGCCGTGCGACAACCGGATCCAACAGCATCTGGGTCGCGGACACCGGGGGCGCCGAGGGCGGCTCGCCGGCCGACGTGACGCTGGACAACCCTTCCACTCGCACAGCTGCCGGCGCGCTCCTCGCCGAGCGCTGCTCCAGCGAGAAGGGAGCCACACTGGTCGGCGTCGACGCCAGTCTGAGCCTCCCCGCGACCGGGCTGGACCGCCTCGTCCACCCGGGAGCGCCCTGGGATGACCTCGTGGCCCTCATCGACGGCTTGGTCGACGATGACGACGCCAACCGCAACAACCGGTTCGCTGCTGCGGCCGTCCTCAACCAGATGGCCGGCCGGAGCGACGGCCCCTTCTGGGGACATCCGCCCAATCAGCGCCATGAGGGATTGTCCGCAACCCGTCCGCCGTTTCCATGGGACGGACAGGTCGAGGAGTTCCGAGCCTGCGAAGCATCGATGAGGGCACGGAGACTCCGGGTGCAGTCCACCTGGAAGCTCGCATATCAAGCGTCGGTGGGAGGCCAGTTCCTCATGGTCCTGGGCTGGCTGCGACGGCTCCGTCAGGCACTGCCACAGATTCGCGTGTTCCCGTTCGACACCGGGTTCGGGCAGGCGCCCCGGAGGGGTGAGGTGTGGGTGGCCGAGGTCTGGCCGGGCGAGTTCGACCTCGAGGGCCGGCATCCGGTTCGGGACGCGGATCAGGTGGACAGCACCGTGCGACGACTGCGCTCGCTCGATCATTCAGGGTCCCTGTCGCCGCTCCTGCAGCTCCCTGGTGAGGTCGACGCCGCCATCGCGCTGCGAGAGGGCTGGCCCCTATCGCCCGCACTCGCCCTCCCCTGACTCGGATCCGAATGGGCGCGGCTCAACCGAGCCAGGGCCACCGCCGCGCTGCGATCTCGGGCGCCGGTGGTCCTTCGGTGTTCATCGGGAACGTCAGCACCGGCACTGCAAGCTGGCGGCTGATGCGCTCAGCGGGAAACAGCACGAGACGGGAGGTCGAACCCTGCGGGCGGGGTGCGAACAACACCACGAGATCGGCCCGCACCTCGGCGCGCTGCCGCACGACGGCTCCGGTGAAGCTCTCGGTGCGCAGCGAGCTCATGTGGAAGTCGACGTCTTTGGCCGCGCACCTCTCGCGGAGGCGTGCGACGACCTCGTCGTCGGGTTCGGCGGGCATGAGCACGTGCAGCTGGCTGCGCCATCGCTCGGCGACATCGACCAGCCATTCCGGCACTTCGATCTCGACCGGAGCGGCGATGAGCACCCGCTCGGGGAGTTCGACCTTCGAGGGGTCCGTCTCATCCGCCTCATCGGAATCGGTCGCCCAACCCCGCAGATCACGGGCGACGAGAATCGGCCCGAAGAGCTCGAACAACACCACAGACCCGAGGACCACCGTCGCGGCCTCGACGCCACTCCCGGGCACCGACTCACTGGCGAGCACCGCCAGACCGACGGCCACGCCCGCCTGTGGCGTCAGGTTGACCCCGAGCCGCAGCGACATTCGCCAGCCCAGGCCTCCGATCAGCCCTCCGAAGAGGCCACCGACGATCTTCGCCGCCACCCGGACGAGGATGTACGCGGCTCCCACCGCGCCGACCTGGGTGACATCGTCCAGGTGAATGGACGCCCCTGCGAGGGCGAAGAACAGCAGGTACAGCGGCTGTTCGATGGTCTTGATCGTACGGAACAGGCGGACCGAGAACACTTCGGGAGACACCGTCGCCGCCGTCGCTCCCGCGACCAGGGCGGCAAGGGGCAGAGAGATCTCGAGCCACTCCGCGACCGACCAACCCAGCAGGATGTGCACCAGCACGAACAGAAGAAGCTCGCCAGACGTCTCGATCTGGAACCCGAGGCGACTGATCATCCAGCCGCCCACGAGCCCGAGAACGGTGCCGCCGATCCCGAGCTGAATGAAGTCGACCACTGCAGCCGAGACATCGGCGTCCTGGTCCGCCAGGATCGTCGCGATCGGCAACACCGCGGCGAACGTGACGGTCGCGAGCGCGTCGGACACCGCATGGGTCCCCACGACCCCCGTGGGATAGGACCCCGCGGCGCGCACCGACGACACGATGTGCGCGATGGTCATCGGGGCGCCGGCCCCGGCCAGTGCCGCCAACAGCAGCGCCACCGGTCGATCTGCGCCCACGGCTCGCGTGACGAAGAACACCGCGACGGCGCTGAGGGCGTACTGCACCACGCCAGTGGTCACCGTCCATTTGGCCGCACGAAGAGCCCGGGTGGACACTCGCTCCCCGATCACGAACATCAGGACCGCGAGCGCAACCTCGGTGATCGGCCGAAGCGACTGGAGCTCGTGCTCGTTGATCAGCTCGATCCCCGATGGACCGAGAGCCGCGCCGACCAGCAAAAAGGCGACCAGCTCGGGCAAGTGACGGCGCGCGAGGAGGCGACTCGCCAGATAGGCGAGCCACGCGAGGATCGCGAACGCCGCGAGCGTGGAGCTCAACGCGCGGTCTCAGCTCGGGGGTTCGGCAGGATCAGTCGCCGGTGACGGGCTCGAAGTTGGGGTCTCGCCGCTCGACGAAGCTCTGAACGCCCTCTTTGAAGTCGGGGCGCTTCAGGGACTGTGCCATCAACGCATTCGATTCCTCGAGGCCCGAGGTTCGGTCCATGTCCAGTTGACCCCACACCTGGCGCTTCATCTGGGCCATGGACCACGGTGCGCTGTACGTGCCGAGGTCGCGGGCGTAGGAGATCGTTGCGTCGAGCAGTTCTTCCGGTGCGTAGACCCGGCTGACGACGCCCATCTCCTTGGCCTCCTCGGCCAGAAAGACCCGCCCGCTCATGAGTATGTCGAGCGCATTGGAGGGGCCCACGACGCGCGGGAGCATGTAGGACACGCCGTGCTCCGCGATGAGGCCGCGGCGGGCGAAAGCCGAGGTGAACTTGGCTCCCTCGGCTGCGAAGCGGATGTCGCACATCATGGCGTGCACGAAGCCGAGCCCCGCACACGCGCCGTTGATCGCGGCGACCACCGGCTTGGGGATGGTGAGTGCGTAGTCGTGGCGCTCGTCGCGCAGCCGGGGTCGATCGCCTCCGGCACCGCCGCCGATGCCCTGGAGCATGTCCATGTCTGCACCCGAGCAGAAGCCTCGACCTGCACCAGTGACGACGATGGAGCGCGCTTCGGTCGAAGCCGCGGCGCGATCCAGGGCGTCGAAGTAGCCAGAGCCCAGCTCACCCGTCCACGAGTTGAGGCGCTCTGGCCGGTTCAACGTGATGATGGCAACGCCGTCGTCCTCGTCGTACAGAACTGGTGCGTCGGTGTCGTTGGATGTGCTCATCGCTCCCCCTGGGTCGGCCTGGGGCAACGATAGTGGACGGACCTGCGTCAGCCGCGTGCCGTCTCGGCAATCTCGACGGCGTCCATCGTGTCGCCGACGCCGATCGTCAGCGCCACATCCATGCCCTCGGTGACGAAACCGAACAGGTTGTACGCCTTGTCGAGCTTGCGAGTGCAGTCGTCGATGCAGATGAAGAACTGGCTGCCGTTGGTGTTGGGGCCTGCGTTGGCCATCGCCACCGCGCCGAGCGTGTACTCACCGCTGACCGGCTCGTCCTCGAAGCGATAGCCGGGACCACCACGGCCGCTGCCCTCGGGACAGCCACCCTGGATCACGAAGTCCGGGACGACACGATGAAAGGTGAGGCCGGTGTAGTAGCCGTCTCTCGCCAGGTTGACGAAGTTGTTCACGGAGTTGGGGGCGAGCTGTGGATCGAGGTCCATCACGATCGTGCCCTTGGAGGTACCGAGGGTCACCCGGTAGATCGTGTCGGTGTCGATGTTCATCTCAGGCGCTGACGGCATGAGGGGCAACACTACAGGTCGGTCGCTGCGTGGCCGGCAGCCCCGTAGGGTTGTCCGTTCAGTCGGTGCTGCGCAGCGTGTGTCCGACCAGAGCACCGGTGTGCTCGCCGCGCTCCATGAAGACCTCGCCGTTCACGAGCGTGTAGTCGTAGCCCGCACCGCGCTGGACATAGCGCCCCGCGCCACCGGGGAAGTCGTGCACGTACTCCGGTCCCGACAGTGCTAGCCCGTCCATGTCGATCACGTTGACATCGGCGTACCCGCCCTCGACGATGCGTCCCCGATCGCTGAGCCCGAAGAGGTCCGCGGTGTCCGAAGTGATACGACGGATGCCTTCCTCGAGGGTGAAGTGGCCCGTGTCGCGCACCCAGTGGCTCAAGAAGAACGTGGGCTGGCTGGAGTCCATGATCTGGCCGACATGGGCGCCCGCATCGGCCAGACCCATCACCACCGAGTCGTGCTCCAGCATCCGCTCGATGGCGTCGAAGTCCTGGTTGAGGACGGGAAGGCTGAGCATCACAGCGCCGTCGCTGCGGTCCGTCTCCTCCAGGAACCGCTCCACGGGACTGATCCCACGGGCTGCGGCCTGGGCTTCGAGCGTCTCGTCGGGGCCAACGCGGTAGTTGGGATCGGTCGCGTCGAGCAGATACAGGCGGCTCAGGTCGACGAGCGATCCCGCCATCCCCGTCGAGTTCGCGACATCGCTCGTCGCCTCCTCGATCATCTGTGCACGGGTCTGGGGATCGCGGATCATCACCAGCTTCTCGTCGACGGTCTTGTGCCGCATCGACCGCCAGGTGTCGCCCGCTCGGTCCCAGGGGGTCCGGTGCTGGATGCCGAGGACGACGCCGATCGAACGGCAGGTGGTCTGCGGGCGGAGCTGGGCTCCTGCCTCGTTCTCGTCGCTGACGTAGCCGAGCACCATGTCGCTCATCTCGGGCTTGCGAGCCGAGTACACGAGGCCGAACGTCGACGGGCGCCCGCTTCGGCGGGTGATCTCGCCGAGCACTTCGATCTCGTGCTTTCCACCTGCGAAGTCCGGACCGGCTGCTTCGAAGCGCGGCGCCGACTCGAACACGCCGCGGCCGTGCTTGCCGAGCACGTCGGCGAAGGCGTAGAGCTCGTCGTCGTCTGCGAACGTGCCGGGAATCGGACGACCGTCTGGCGTGCGATGCAAAAGGGTGCGGGAGGTCGAGAAGCCGAGCGCACCGGAGCCCATCGCCTCATCGACCAGCTCGCACATCCGGGCGACCTGCTCGGTGCTGGCGGGCGTCTCGTCGAGGCTGTCCTCGCCCATGACGTGCCACCGCACGGCGACGTGGCCCACCATGCCGCCGACGTTGATGCCCTTGGGCATGCGGTCGAGGAAGTCGAGGTACTCGCCGTAGCTGCGCCAGTCCCAGGGAAGGCCCAGCATGATCGAGTCCTTGGGGATGTCCTCGACACTCTCCATGACTTCGGCGATGTACTCGATGTCCTCGGTCTTGACCGGTGCAAATGTGACACCGCAGTTGCCCATCACCACCGAGGTGATGCCGTGCCAGCACGAGCTCGAGCCGATGGGGTCCCACGCGAGCTGCGCGTCGAGGTGGGTGTGAATGTCGACGAAGCCCGGCGTGACCACCTTGCCGGTCGCGTCGAGTTCGCGGGCGCCGGCACCCTCGATCTCGCCGACCGCGACCACCCGCTCGCCGCTGATCGCCACGTCCGCGATGCGGCCGGGTGCTCCGGTTCCGTCCACGACCAGGCCGTTCCTGATCACAATGTCGTATCGGAGGGCAGTGTCGTATCGGAGGGCAGTGTCGTATTGGGAGGCAGTGTCGTATTGGGAGGTATTGTCGTTTGCGGTGTCGGTCATCGTTCCCCCTGTGGTCGCCGCGTCGCGGGCTGGCGTCCGCGTTTCAAGTCGGCGTTTCGAATCCGCGTTCGACTCCAGCATAGGGGCCGCGGCCGTCGAGGATGCCGCCACGTCCCAGCGTGGGAGCTGATCCAGCCGATTCGGTCAGGGACATTCCATCAAGACATTGCGCCCCCTCAGCTGCTTCCCTGTCATTTCGCGCCGTGGGCCGCTACTGTCCGTGGCCGGGGGAAACGTCGAGTGATCGAGGGGGTCGCCGTGCCGAGACGACAGGCCAACCGACCGAAGGCGTGGTGGGCGGGCCTCGCGGCCGGCGCCGCTCTCATGGCGCTCAGCGCCTGCGGTGGCGGCGACAGCGACGCCGAGGCACCGGAGACGAGCGCACCCGATTTCGCGGCCATTCCCGCCACCAGCTCGAGCTCCACGACCGTCGCAACCACCACGACCACCACCCAGCCGCCTCTCCAGCTCACCGCCAACGCCAAGCTCTCCACCGCAGGTCTGGGACCCGTGCGCGTCGGGATGACCGTTGAGGAAGGCGAGCGGGTTTCGGGCGTGACGCTCGTCGCAGATGATTTCGGCGACCAGGCGTGCCGCTACTACACCCCCGACCGCGGCCCCGACGGCGTTGCATTCATGGTGAGCTCCGGCGAGATCGTGCGCGTCGACATCACGAGCGGCACGATCACGACCTTGTCCGGGTACGGCATCGGATCGACGAAAGACGAGATCGTCGAGGCCTTCGGCGATCGGATCGAAACCACGCCGCACCCCTTCACCGACGGCGAGTACGTGGTCTTCGTGCCCGTCGACGAGGTGGACTCGGACAAGCGGGTGCTCTGGGAAACCGACGCAGAAGGCGTTGTGACGGCCATGCGAGCCGGCCGCCAACCGTTCGTCGATTTCACCGAGGGCTGCGCCTAGCGGCTCGGCCGCCAAGGGTCCGAGCGCGTCGATCAGCTCGCGACCTTGTCCCAGAAGTTCTCGACGACGTCCAGCCACAGCTGGGTGGTGAGGGCCAGCGAGTCGATGTCGACCCGCTCATCGTGGCCGTGGAAGCGGGCCATGAAATCGCCGCTGCTCACCCGATCGCTGAAGAGCCCGGCGCCATAGGCCACCGCGCCCTTCTCGCGGTAGAAGCGCGCATCGGTGGCGCCCACGATGAGGCTCGGGATCAGGGGAGCGCCCGGGTGGGCCTTCTGCATCAGCTCTTCGAGGAGCTGCCACATCGGCGTGTCCGCTGTGCTGAACGTGGCCGGGTCGTCGTGGATGTGCTTGATCTCGATCTCCTCGAAGAGCTCCCCCAACGCCTGGCGGATGTGCTCGTTGACGTTGTCGCTGTCGCCGGGTGCGGTCCTGATGTCGACGTCGATCTCGACCGTGTCCGGGATCACGTTGGTCTTGATGCCCCCGTGCATGACGTTCGGGGAGAAGGTGGTGTGGCTGCAGGCGTGCAGATGCCGGGCCAGCGCCGGTGAGTCGAGGCCGGCGATCGCATCCCAGACACTCTCGGGGTCGAGGAGTGCGCTCTTCACGTCGTCGTCGAGGGTGAGCGTCGACACCTGGTGCTGCCACATCTCGGTGAGCTTGGCCGCCGGCCGGTAGTCGGCGAGCCGCCGCACGATCTCGGCGGCTTTGATGAGAGCGTTGTCCGCGCCGAAGGGCATCGAGCCGTGGCCGGGCGTGCCCTTCACCGTGAGGCGCCGCCAGCCCAGACCCTTCTCGCCCGCGGCCAGGGTGATCTTCTTCCCCTCCGGCGTGGCGGTGGGCAGCCCGCCGAACTCCGTGAGCACATAGTCGGCGGACATGGCGTCCCAGTGGTTCTCCATCATCCACTTGGCGCCGTAGGTGCCGCCCGCCTCCTCGTCGGCGACGCCGAAGTAGACGAGATCCCCGCGGGGCCGGTATCCCGAGCGAGCGATGTGGCGAAACGCCACTGCCATCGACGAGGTGAGGTTGAGCATGTCCACCGCCCCGCGTCCCCACACCTCGCCGTCGATCACATCACCGCTGAAGGGCTCGCGGCTCCACCCGTCGACACTGACCGGAACGACGTCGGTGTGGCCCATGAGGCACAGGCTCGGCGCATCGGGGTCGGTCCCCTCGATGCGGGCCACCATCGAGCGGCGGCCCGGCAGACAGTCGAAGTGCTCGAGCTCCACTCCGGGGCCTTCGAGATAGGTCTCGAGCAGGTCGCTGTTGCGGACCTCTTCGCCCGAGCTGCGGTCCCCGGTGTTGACACACTCGTTGCGGATCAACTGCTGCAAGAGGTCCACGGTCTCGTTGGTGAGCCCGTCGTCGGTGTGGGAGAGGTCGGCCATGGGCCGATGGTACGAGGACGCAGGTCGCCATCGCGCCACCACGTCTGCCGGCGCTACCGTTCGAGCCTGATGACCGACACCGACATGCTCGACGACTTCCGAACGCGGGCCGCCGGCTTCCTCGCCGACTCAGTGCGCTCAGGCGACGCGTGCCCTGCGTACGGCGCCATCCTCGCACCGGCCCTCTACGAACAGGCCATGCACTGGCAGGGGCACTGCTACGCCACTGGGTGGGCCGGCCTCCACTGGCCCGCCGAACACGGGGGCCAAGGCCTGTCGCGTGCGCACAACATCGTGTGGCACGAGGAGTGCGCCAAGGCCGAGGTCGCGCCGTACCTCAACCTGCAGGGTCTGGTTCTCGCCGGCGAGGCCATCATGCGATCGGGCAGCGACGCTCAAAAGGAGCGCTTCCTCCGGCCCACCCTTTCGGCCGAGATCCTGTGGTGCCAGCTGTTCTCCGAACCGGGCGCGGGGTCGGACCTGGCCGGTCTCTCGAGCTCGGCGGTGGCCGACGGCGACCGTTTCATCCTCAACGGTCAGAAGGTCTGGTCCTCCAACGCCCAATTCGCGCAGTACGGGATCCTGATGGCCCGCACCAACCCCGAGGAGCCAAAGCACAAGGGGATCTCGTTCTTCCTTCTCGACATGGCTCTCCCGGGCATCGAGGTGCGGCCGATCACCCAGATGACGGGCGATCAGGAGTTCTGTGAGGTCTTCTTCACCGACGTCGAGGTGCCCAGCGAGGCGCTCATCGGAGGGCTCCATGGCGGCTGGGCTGTCGCGATGGCCGTGCTGATCGACGAACGGGGCGGCGCTGGTGGCGCAGGCGTGATCTCCCTCCAGCGGCGCCTGGCGGCGATGGCCGACGGCGCCGGGGAGCTCGACACGCTCGAACGGCAGGCCATGACCGATGTCCTGGCGCGCGGCAGGGCGCTCCAGGCGCTGATGGAGCTCAAGGGCGAGGACGCCCAGACGGCCAACGTGGCGAAGCTGTTCAACAGCGATCTCGGCTACGACGAGGCGGCCCTCAACGCGCAGCTGCGGGGTCCGTACGCCATGTTGGAGGGCCCGGACACCGAGCGGCTGCTCTACTCGCCCGGCATGCGGATCGCTGGGGGTTCGAGCGAGATCCAGCGAAACATCATCGGCGAACGCACGCTCGGCCTACCGCGCGACCCCAATTAGGTTCCAGGAGCGCTCCTGGAACCTAAACCTAAATTGTCCTTAAAGGCTGTGTCAGGACACTAGGTGAAGAGATCGAGGACCGACTCGGCGCGGGAGGGCGCTGACTCGCTGCGGACCTTGCCGTCGGTGACGGCGAAGTCGTCGATGCCCAGAGCGTCGCGCACATCGGCCGTGTCGGCTGCCAGGTTGTCGTCGAGTTGGATCCCGGTCGCGTCGGCGATGCGGTTGAGCCCTTCGAACGCTGCGATCGTTCCCGCCGCCTCGACGAGACCGGCGTCGCCCACCGCCGAGCGCAGCGCGTCGCGGGCGGCAGCGAGATCGTCGTCATCGCCGACGGCGGCGGTGGTGAAGTGGACCAGCTCGGCGCCGGCGTCCACACCAGCACCAGCCGCCATGTCGAGGGCCTCGACCCCCTCACCCTGTGCTTCGCCGCTCGCACGGAGCAGCGCAACGTGGGCGGCGGTTCAGTAGAAGCACTCGTTCATCTTCGACACGGTCGCCGCGATCAGCTCCACCTGTGGGCGTTGAAGCGGCCGGTCCCACACCAGCTGCGCGAACTCCGGGCCCCGGCTGTACTGCTGCTTGACCACTCCCCGCCAGATGTCCGCTGTGTCCGGGACCAGCGACGCGGCGCGGGACACGTTGGCCAGGGTCTTGTCGAGCGACTGGCTGACGAAGGCGCCCACATCACCCACGTCGTCAGGCCGCACTCGCGACGGCTCGCCGTGACCGGCTGCGGGAAGCGGCCGAAGCGCGGTTCCGAGCGCCAGCGCGAACCCATCGATCGCGTACCGGGTGGCCACGATCGCTGCGAGCTCCACGTAGGGCTCCTCGCCGAGCGCCTCGCACATCGACCCCACCCATCCACGGGCGAGACGACCGGGGTCACTCGAGATCCGGTGCGCCGCCTCGACGGCATCGTTCGACAAGACCGACCCCTCGGGCGAGCGGCTGTGATCGCCACGCACGGCGTTCGGCGAGACGGCCGCCTTCTGTTCGCGGCACAGCTCGCAGCCGGCGGCAGCTCGCGCCTCGGCCAGGATCGCCACCCGCTCAGCCCCGGTCCACCATGTTCCGCACTCGCCCAACCGACGCCAGGCATCACCGTGCACATCGCCGAACGCCGGGTCGATGGCGACCCCGCTGTCGGCGTAGGTCCAGTCCGTCGTTGCGCCCGTCACTGTCATGACTCCACGGTAGTCGTGCCATGCTGAATGGCCTCGGCCGCACACCGTGGAGGCGTCGATGTCCGTGAAGTTCTGCTGGTTCAATCTCATGCCCTGGCCCGACTTGCCGGACGACTTCAAGGAGAACCACCGCTCCGTGTGGGTCGACATCGACCCGTCGCTCTTCGACCCCGAACGGGCGAACGGCATCTACCACGAGTACATGGACCAGCTGGAGTTCGCAGACGAACTCGGCTTCGACGGCATCGGCGTCAACGAACACCACCAGAACGGCTACGGCATCATGCCGAGCCCCAACATCATCGCCGCGGGCCTCGCCAGGCGGACCTCCAACGCCGCGATCTGCGTGATCGGCAACTCGATCGCCCTGTACAACCCGGCGCATCGGGTCGCGGAGGAGTTCGCGATGCTCGACTGCATCAGCGGCGGGCGCCTGGTGGCCGGTTTTCCCGTCGGCACGCCGATGGACACCAACTTCACGTACGGCCAGATCCCTGCGCTCACCCGCGACAAGTACGACGAAGCGCACGAGCTGATCATGCGTGCGTGGCACGAAGAGGAGCCGTTCGCCTTCAACGGCAAGTACAACCAGCTGCGCTACGTCAACATCTGGCCCAAGCCGATCCAGAAGCCCCACCCGCCGATCTACATCCCCGGCGGTGGCTCGATCGAGACGTGGGACTTCTGCCTCGACCACGACTACAACTACAGCTATCTCAGCTTCACGGGCCACAAGGCCGGCCAGACGCTGATGGACGGCTACTGGGATCGGGTGGCCGAGCGCGACAAGGACGAATCTCCCGGCCGCGCGGCCTTCGCACAGATCATCTGCGTCGCCTCGAGCGATGCCGAGGCCGAAGAGCTCTACGCGGAGCACATGCTCTATTTCTTCAACCGCTGCCTGCACGTCCATCCCGGCTTCGCCGATCCGCCGGGGTACCGCACCGTCAAGACGATTCAGGCCGGCAAGCTCGACCAGCTGCGCAAGGAGAACCAGGAGCTGTTCAAGCGGCTCACGTGGAAGGACCTCGTCGATGGCGGCTACGTCATCGCCGGCTCCCCCGACACGGTGCGTGAGCAGATGGAGGACATGATCAAGCGACTCCGTCTCGGAACCGTCTTCTGCCTGTTGCACATGGGCAACATGCCGGACTGGAAGACCCGCTACTCGAGCCAGCTGTTCGCCGAGAAGGTGATGCCGCAGCTCAAGAACATCTGGGGCGACGAGCTGGCCCAGGACGACCGCTGGTGGCCCACACCCATGGAGGACCGGGTGCGACCCGAGGTGACGATGCAGGACGCGCGGAAGTACCCGGAGGTCGGCTGACCGTGGGGTACACCGAACAGACCATCAGCACCGGCCGCGGCATCACGACCCCGGTTCGCATGTACGGAGACGGTGAGCCGTCGGTCGTCTACTTCCACGGAGCGGGTGGCCTTCTCCCCGTCGAGGCCACGATCGACGGGCTTGTCGACGCCGGCATCTCGGTCGCGGCACCGGTGTGGCCCGGCTACGGCGAGGCCCAGGACGAGGGCCTGCTCGAGGACATGCTCGATTTCGCCCTTCACGGCTGGGACGTCGTGCGCGGCCTCGGTCTCCAACGGCCATCGCTCGTGGGTCACTCGATGGGCGGGATGATCGCGTCGGAGATGGCGGCGCTGGCACCGCAATCGGTCGATCGCCTCGGCCTGCTCTGCTCGGCGGGCTTCTGGCTGGAGGAGCACCCGATCCCCGACATCTTCGCGATGCTGCCCTTCGAGCTCGCCGAGGTGCTGTTCGCCGACCCCGCTGTCGGAGAGAAGATGCTCACTGCAGGGCTCGATTTCTCCGACGACAAGGCACTCAACGCCTTCATGGTCTCGCGAGCTCGACAGCTGGGCATGGCGGGCAAGATCCTGTTTCCGATGCCCGACCGGCGCCTGTCCAAGCGGGCGTATCGGATCGACAGCCCGACGCTGTTGGTCTGGGGCGAGATGGATCGCTTGATCCCGCCGGCCTATGCGGGGGCGTTCGAGGATGCCATCGCCGACACCCGAACCGTGATGGTGCCCGACGCCGGGCACATGCTCCCGCACGAACAACCAGCCGCCGTCGCCGCCGCGCTGGTCGAATTCCTCACCTGAGCAACGCGGGTGGATTTAGGTACCTGGAGCGCTCCTGGAACCTAATTGCCCAATCGCCAACTCGCGGCGAGGAACGCGGCTACCTCGGCGAGCGCGCGGTCGGCCTCGGGGATGCGGTGGTAGTGCCAGGTGTGCCACAGACCTGCCCACACGTCGAGGTCGCATCGCACACCTGCGGCGCGAAGCCGCCGCGACAGTGCTGCCG
>Ga0114932_10001097_pt1 | contig 31734 bp, 24 predicted proteins | sample 2SBtaG_2_FD_87286 | JGI IMG/M metagenome (GOLD analysis project Ga0114932, IMG submission 87286) | Deep subsurface microbial communities from Kolumbo volcano to uncover new lineages of life (NeLLi) - 2SBTROV12_ACTIVE470 metaG | ecosystem: Environmental > Aquatic > Marine > Volcanic ...
ACGAAGCCTTCGGGTACTTCGGCGCGGCGGTCACCTACGGCGGCTGGACCGACTCCGAGATCGCCGACGGGGACCTGGACGTCGACGGCGACGGCTTCATCGACCTCAGCTCCGAGCTCTGCTGGGGCCACTCGGTCAACGCCGGCAAGCGCGACCTCGGCGCGGTCGTGGCCACCGACTTCACCGCCGAGGCCTGGCAGGGCTTCCACGCTGGACGGGCGCTGTTGGCCGAGTCGGCCGGCACCCCGCTCTCCGACGACCAGCTCGCCGCCCTGTCGAGCTCCCGCGACCAGGCAGTGTCCGCGTGGGAGAAGGCCATCGCCGCCTCCGTGGTGCACTACATCAACGAGACCCTGGCCGACCACGCCGCCATGGAGGGCGACGGCTACAGCTTCGCCGACCACGCCAAGCACTGGTCGGAGCTCAAGGGCTTCGCGTTGAGCCTGCAGTTCAACCCGCGCAGCACCCTCTCCGCGTCGGAGTTCGCCAGCCTGCACGGGCTCATCGGCACCGCCCCGGCGCTGGCCACGGCCTCGGCCGGCGCGCTCGACACCACCACGGCCAACCTGCGCGAGGCGCGCACGCTGCTCGGCGAGGCCTACGGCTTCGACAGCGCGAACCTCGGGGACGACGATGGCGCGGGCGGCTGGTAGCGCGGCGTCGTGGCTGCTGCTCGGCGGGCTCGCCGGGGCGGTGGTCCTCCAACCCTTCGCCTGCTCCGGGAGCGGCGACACCGGCACGGGTCCGGGCGCGGCCGGCTCGGAAGCCGCCGTGGCCTACCTGGGTGCGGTCGGTGGGGTGGTGCAGGACCAGCTGTGGTCCTTCGAGCAAGCACTCCTGAGCCTCGACGAGGCGCTCGCCGCGTGGTCCGCGGCGGTCGAAGCGGGCGGCGACGGGCTCACCGAGCGCTCGGTGGCCCACGAGGCCTTCGAGCAGGCGATGGCGGCCTGGCAACGCCTGGAGGTGATGCAGATCGGCGCCCTCGCCAGCAGCCTCGAGGGCTCCCCCGGGGCCGAGGACCTGCGCGACGAGATCTACAGCTGGCCCACGATCAACACCTGCCGCGTGGACCAGGAGACGGTGGCCCGGGGCTTCGAGGAGGCCGACTTCTTCACCGAGAACCTGGCCAACGCCTACGGCCTCGACGCGCTGGAGTTCCTGCTCTGGGCCGGCTCCGACACGGTGTGCCCGGGCCAGGTTCCCCCGGCCAGCGACGGCTCGTGGGATGCGCTGGGCGAGCAGGGGGTGAAGCAGGGCCGGGCCGCCTACGCGCTCGCGCTCAACCAGCACCTGCTCGGGCTGACCGGCGAGCTGGCGTCCACCTGGGAGACCTTCGGCGACGAGCTCACGCTGGACGGCAGCGGCGTCTACGAGAGCGAGCAGGAGGCGCTCGACGCGGTCTACCGGGCGCTCTTCTACCTGGAGACCTCGGTCAAGGATCGCAAGCTCGCGCAGCCCCTGGGCCTCATCGACTGCAGCGAAGCGCTGTGCCCGGACGACGTGGAGTCACTGCCGAGCGGGCTCGGCGCGGAGGACATCTACTGGAACCTGGTGGGCTTCGAAGCCCTCTTCACGATCGACGGGGAGTCGACCGGCCTCGACGACGTGCTGGCCGAGCTCGGGCACGGCGACCTCGCCGAGCAGCTGCTGGCCGACCTCGGCGCTGCGCAGGAGGCGGCCTCCAACGTCGACCGGCCCTTCGACGAGTCGGTCGAGCTGCGCACCGAGAGCGTGCAGGCGCTCTACGACGCGGTCAAGCTCGTGACCGACACGCTCAAGGGCGACGTGGCCACCGTGCTCTCCCTCGCCATCCCCGACGACGCCGCGGGGGACAACGACTAGGCAGGATGCTGAAGAACCCTCCCGTCGCCTGCTTGGCCCCTTCCGCCGCTGTCGCCGCCCCTCCTCGATTGCGTTAGCCCATGCCCCCCCTGGACCCGCTCGTCGGCTACCTCGTCGCGCCGCTCGTCGACCCCACGAGCCGCACCTGGTGGGGTGGGCTGGTGCTCTTCGCCCTGGTCGCGCTGGTCGCCGCGCGACCCGGGTGGCCGCGCCGGGTGCTCGTCGTGCTGCGGCACCCGTCCTCGCTGCTCGACCTCCAGCTCCTGATCGGCGGGCAGCTGCTCCGCGCCCTGATCGGCGTGCCCACGCTCGCCACGGCCTGGTGGCTGGCCACCCACGGCGTGCGCCTGCTCGACGCCACCGTCGGCGCTCCAGCGCTCACCGCGTCGCCGTGGTCGGTGGCGCTCGGCTACACCCTGGTGATCTTCGTCGTGGGCGACGCCAGCCGCTTCGCCTTGCACCTGGCGGTGCACCGCGTGCCCGCGCTCTGGGCGCTGCACCAGGTGCACCACTCCGCGGTGGTGCTCACCCCGCTCACCTTCCACCGGCTGCACCCGCTCGAGAGCGTGCTGCACGACCTGCGGGCCATCGCGGTCGCCGCCCTGGTCGGCGGCGGCTTCTGGTGGGCCTTCCGCGACGCCACCACCGGCTGGACCCTGCTCGGGGTGCCGGCCCTGGGCCTCGGGCTGAACGTGGTCTTCGGCAACCTGCGCCACAGCCACGTGTGGTTGCGCTTCCCGGCGCGGCTGGAGCGCTGGCTGATCTCCCCGGCCCAGCACCAGCTGCACCACGCCGCGGCCCCGGAGCACCACCACGCCAACCTGGGCACCTGGCTCGCGGTCTGGGACCGGCTGGCCGGCACCCTGCAGGTGGCGGGCCCCGAAGCCCCTCGCGCCTTCGGCCTCCAGCACCCCAACCACCGAAACGACCTCCTCTCCGCCTGGTTCGGGCCGCTCCGGGGGCTGGTCCCGTGATGCTGCTCGTGGGGTGGGCCTGGGCGCAGGAACCGCCGCCGGATCCCGGCGACCCCGTGCTCGGCGCGGAGATCCTGGTGATCGGAGAGGGCGAGACCACCCGCGTCGCCGGCTCGGCCTTCGAGGTCGACGAGGAGGTCCTGACCACCTTCGAGTACGACGACATCGAGCGGGTGCTCTCGGGCGTGCCCGGCGTGTCGACCCGCGGCGAGGACGGCTACGGCTTGCGCCCGAACATCGGCATCCGCGGCGCCAACAGCGATCGGAGCGCCAAGCTCACCCTGATGGAGGACCAGGTGCTCCTCGCGCCTGCGCCCTACGCAGCGCCGGCCGCCTACTACTTCCCGATGACCACCCGCATGACCGCGGTCGAGGTCTTCAAGGGGCCGGCCGCCACGCGCTTCGGGCCGCAGACCGTGGGGGGGGCGATCAACCTGGTCACGCGGCCGATCGAAGCGGGCGGCTACGGCGACGTGGCGATCGGGCTGAACCAGACCCTGAAGGCCCACGCCTGGGGCGGGGCCACCGGCGACACCGCGGGGGTGCTGGTCGAGGGTGTGTGGCTGCAGACCCGGGGCTTCAAGGAGCTCGACGGGGGCGGCGACACGGGCTTCGAGCGCTCGGAGGTCATGGTCAAGGGCCGGCTGACCCCGCCGGGCCACGGGCTGGAGCTGAAGCTCGGCTTCGCCCACGATGCCGACCGCGAGACCTACCTCGGGCTGACCCGGGCGGACTGGGAGGTCACACCGTACCGTCGCTACGCGGCGAGCGCGCTGGGCGACATGGCGTGGCAGCGCACGCAGGCGGAGCTGGCGTGGTCCACCGCGGCTGCGGAGGTCGAGCTGCGCACGGTGGCGTACCACCACTACTTCACGCGCCAATGGTTCAAGCTCAACGGCTTCGCGAGCGGCGTCGACCTGCACAACCTGCTCCAGTCCGACCCGGCCAGCGGGCAGGGTGCGGTCTACACCGCCATCCTCCGGGGGGACGAGGACAGCGCGAGCAGCGACCAGGCCCTGCTGCTCGGGCTGAACGACCGCCGCTTCCACAGCACGGGGGTGCAGAGCACGGCCCGCTGGGAGGTGGTCGGCGACGAGGTGTCGAGCACCCTCGAGGGCGGCGTGCGGGTGCACATGGACCACGTGGTGCGCAAGCACAGCCAGGACACCTTCGCGATGTCGTCGGGCGAGCTGGTCCTCACCGGGGCCGAGGCCGAGACCACCCTGGACTCGGTGGCCACGGCCCACGCCGTGTCGGCCAACCTGCACGAGGACCTGCAGATCGGCATCACCCACGTCCTCCCGGGTGTGCGCACCGAGATCATCCGCAGCGACCGTGTCGACGAGGGCGCCGAGGCGCTGGGGCCAGCGATCCGGGTGGCCACCCTGCCGGGGATGGGTCTGTTGGTCGCGCCGCTCGACACCGTGAACGTGTTCGGCGGGGCCTACCGCGGCTTCTCGCCGGTCGCGCCGGGCCAGCCCGCGGAGGTCGAGCCGGAGACCTCGTGGAACTACGAGGCGGGTGGCCGTTGGACCGAGGGCGACGCGCGCGCGGAGCTGGTGGGCTTCTTCAACGACTACACGAACCTCACCGGCGAGTGCACCTTCAGCGCGGGCTGCGACAGCACCGAGGTCGGCCAGCAGTACAACGGCGGGCGGGTGTTCATCTGGGGCGCCGAGGCGGTCGTGGGGCACACCCTGATGCTGCCCGGTGCGTGGACCCTTCCCGTGGCGGCGACCTACGCCTGGACCACCTCGAGCTTCCGCACGGCCTTCGACTCCGACTTCGCCCAGTTCGGCGCCGTGGCGGTCGGCGACAGCCTGCCCTACGTGGCGGAGCACCAGGGCTCCGCCCGGGTCGGCGCCGAACACCCGAAGGTGAAGGTCACGGTCGGGCTCACGGGCCGCAGCGGCATGCTGGACGAGGCGGGCACCTTCCCGGTGAGCGAGCTCGACATCCCGCCGCTGTGGCTGGTCGACGCGGCGGTCAGCGGGCACGTGGGCGAGCGCGTGTCGCTCTATGCCACCGGCACCAACCTGAACGGCACCACCGCCATCACGTCCTGGCGGCCCTTCGGCGCAAGGCCCGTCGCGCCACGCCAGGTGATGCTCGGCGTGAAGGTCCAGACCGGCGTGGATCGGCCGGATCGCGGGCCAGCCGGATAGGTGCGCGCTCCCGCGAGGACTTCATGGGCCGCCAGTCCGACCTGCTCGCCGAAGCCACCCGGCACCTGCCGCAGGGGGTGGCCGAGAACTACCGCTACTGGGGCGAGAAGACCGTGTTCGTGGAGCACGCCCACGGCTGCCGCTTCACCGACGCCGACGGCAAGCAGTTCGTCGACTTCCGCCTGGGCTACGGGCCGATCATCCTCGGCTACCGCGACGACCGGGTGGACGAGGCGGTGTACCGCGCGCTCCGGCAGACGGGCACCACCACGGGCTTCGCCACGCCGCTGGACCACCAGGTGGTGCAGCAGATCAAGGCGCTCTGCCCGCAGATCGAGAAGCTGCGCTTCGCCAACTCCGGCACCGAAGCCGTGATGGGCGCGGTCCGCACCGCGCGCGGCTTCACCGGGCGGGACCGCATCGTGATCGTGGAAGGCGGCTTCCACGGGCTCTACGACGAGATGATGTGGAAGTCCGACGTGGAGGGCTGGGACGGCGCGGGCGATCCGGCGGTCGTGCCCTTCGGGCGCGGCGTCCCGGCCCGCACCCGCGAGCTCGTCGACCTGCTTCCGCTCAACGCCCACACAGCACTCGAAGCGCTCTTCGCGCAGAAGGGCGAGCGGATCGCGGCCGTGGTGCTCGAGCCCATCATGGGCAACTGCGGCAGCATCGCCGCCACCCCCGCGTGGCTCCAGGCGCTCAAGGCGACCTGCGAGGCGCACGGGGCGCTGCTGATCGTCGACGAGGTCAAGACCGGCTTCCGGGTGGCGAAGGGCGGCGCCCAGGAGCTCTACGGGGTCTACGCCGACCTGAGCACCTACGCCAAGGCCATGGGCAACGGCTACCCCGTGGCCTGCTTCGGCGGGCGCGCCGAGGTGATGGACGTGATCGGCGCCACGGGCGGCGTGGTGCACGGCGGCACCTACACCGCCAACATCGTGGCCCTCGCGGCCGCCCACGAGACCCTCGACCTGCTCGCCCACACCCCGGCGCTCGAGACCGCCGCGCAGGTCGGGCGCAGCGTGCAGCGGGTGCTCGGTCGCGTCTTCACCGCGGCCGGCATCGAGCACCGCTTCACCGGCCCCGACGCTATGTTCGGGGTGCACTTCTCGGACCGGGTGCCCACGACGTACCGGGACTGGCGCCGCACCGACGGGGCGCTCTACGCGCGCTTCGCCTGGCAGCTCATCGAGCACGGTGTGATGCTCGAGCCCGACAGCCGCGAGCCCTGGTTCCTCTGCGAGGCCCACCGGGACGTCGACCTCGGCTGGCTCGAAGACCTCGCCACCCGTGCGCTGCGTGAAGCCCTGGAGGCCTCCTCATGACCCTGCTGTTGCTCGCCTGCACCGACAGCGGCCCCGAGGGCCACGACACCTCGGCCACGGCGTCCGATCGCGGTCCCTGGACCACCCCCGCGCCCTCGGTGCTCGACGCCCCCGCACGCCTGGTGGGCTTCGCCGACGTGCACGGCGACTACCAGGCAGCGATCGACGTGCTGAAGCTCGCCGGGCTCATCGACGACGACCTGGCGTGGACCGGCGGCGACACGGTGGTCGTGCAGACCGGCGACCAGCTCGACCGCGGCGACGGCGAGCAGGCCATCCTCGACCTCTTCGAGCTGCTCAGCGAGCAGGCCTGGGACGCGGGCGGTGGCTTCTACCCGCTGCTCGGCAACCACGAGACCATGAACGTGCAGCTCGACCTGCGCTACGTCACCGACGGTGGCTTCGAGGACTTCGCCGACACCGAGCACGACCCCGAAGACCCGGAGCTCGCCAGCTACCCCGAGTCCCAGAGGGGCCGGGTGGCGGCCTTCCGTCCGGGGGGCCCCTACGCCACCCTGCTCGCCGGCCACAACCTCACGATGCAGGTGGGCGGCACGGTGTTCGTGCACGGGGGCATCCTGCCCGACCATGCCACCGCCGGGCTGCAGACCATCAACGACGAGGTGCGAAGCTGGATGCTCGGGGAAGCCTCCGAGCCGCAGACCTGGGTCGGCTCCAGCGACGCGCCGGTGTGGACCCGCGTCTACTCCGACGACGGCGACGACGACGCGGACCAGGCCTGCAGCCTGCTCGAGGAAGCGCTCGACCTCCTCGGCGCCGACCGCATGGTGGTGGGGCACACCGTGCAGGACCAGGCCAACCCGGCGTGCAACGACCGCGTCTGGCGCGTGGACGTGGGCATGGCCGACTACTACGGCGGACGGCCGGCCGCGGTCGAGATCGTGGACGGGGCCGTCACCCTGCTCGAGTAGATACGGGCTGCCCTACCGGGAGATCCGCTACCCCCGGGACATCGGCGACCAGCTGGCCATCATCGGGGGCCAGGTCATGGCGGTCCATGGACCGGACCTACCCGGGCCCGACGCGGTCCCGACCGAGGCCCTCACGTAGACCTCCCCGCGAGCCGTTCCCGTCGGGAGAGGCTTCGGAAGCGAGCGCGCGTGATCCGTGCAGGCGATGCACACCCCCCCGACCGTCGTGGACACTCGCTCGTCGAGCTGATCACGGTGGTCGCGCTCGTCTCGGTCCTGGCCAGCGTGGGCCTGACGAGCACCGCCGAGCTCGATGCGCAGCAGGACGCCCAGGTGGACGTGCGGCGGGTGCGCTCCGCCCTCGTGCAGGCCCGGAGCCTCGCCCGCACCACGCAGCGCTGCGTGCGGGTCACGGTCACCGACCACCGCCTCGACGTGACCCCCTTCGACGTCTGCGACCCGGAGCCCAGCGCCGCAGCCAGCACCACGACGTGGGACCTCGAGCCCGGCATCACCTTGTCTGGCTTCAGCGACGGCAGCCGCACCCTGTTCTTCGACGCGGAGGGCGGACTCCAGGCCGACGAGCCGGTGGACCTCGACGTCGTCACTGCCCAGGGCACGCAGACCTACCGGATCTACCCGGCCATCGGCACGGTGCGGCTGGTGAGCGGGTGAGGCGGCGCGGCGCCACGCTGGTCGAGCTGCTGATCGCCTTCGGCGTGCTGGCGGCCACCTCCACCATGACCACCTCGGCGGTGCTGTCGTACCTGAGCGCGGGCGAGGGGCAGAAGCACCTGACCCACGCGATGGGCATCGCCCAGTCCAAGGTCGAGGACCTCCTGGTGCTCTACGCCGACGACCCCCTGCTGGACGGCGCCCACGGCCCCGAGCGCTACGACGCCGCCGGCGCGCCGACCGACAGCACCGACGCCTACCAGGTGAGCTGGACGGGCCGGCCGCACCCCGGCCTCGACGGCCTCCTCGTGCTGGAGGTCTCGGTGACCTGGACCGAGGGCCTCGGCCAGCGCAGCTTCGCGATCGAGACGGCGAGGACGGGCCCGTGACGGGGTCGCGCGCCGGCTCGTCGCTGGTGGAGTTCCTGGTGAGCACCGCCATCGCCGGGGTGCTCACGAGCGTGGCCATGGCCTCGATCCTCCAGGTCCTCCGCACCGCCACGGAGGAGGGCCACCGGACCGAGGCCGACGAGGAGATCAAGCTCACCGCCGAGTGGCTGGCCGCCTCGGTGCGCGGGGTCGGAGGCGACGCCTTGTCGCCCTGGATGGCGCTGCACGTCGAGCAGGACGTGGCGATGGGGCGCACCGACCGCGTCACCTGGGCGGGTGTGGACCCCGACCAGACCGCCTGCCGACTGGGCGCGCACGACGGGCGGGACGGCTACGCGCTCGACTTCGACGCCGGGACCGCAGCGTGCTGCCTGGACGACGAGCTCGCGGACCGGCAGGCCATGCTGGTCACCCCCGAGGGGGAGGCCTGGCGCTCGCTGCAGATCGCCTCCGTCGACGTCGATCGCGACGGGTGCAGCGTGAGCTTCTCCGACCTCGGCGTGCAGCCGGCCGGCTCGCGGGTGGCGAGCTCGGGGCTCCTCCGCGCCAACGATCGCCTGCCCGCGGTCGCCGACGTCGACGCCGCCTTCGAGCAGGCCACGCTGCTCGTGGTGGACGTGCAGCGGCTCTCCCTGGACCCGTCTACCCACGAGCTGCGTCTGGAGGAGGATCGCGCCCCCCTCGACGGGCGCCTCGAGAGCCGGGTGGTGCTCGACCGGGTGCACGACCTGCAGGTCGCGCTCGGCTACGACTGCCACCCCCGCGACGGCCGGGTGACCAACGCGGGCGACGCCTCGGACGAGTGGCTGGGCAACGCCCCGGGCGACGCGCTCGGCCACCAGGGCCTCACCGACGCCCGCTCCGACGACCTGCGCATGGTCACCCTCGGCTTCGTGCACGGCAGCCCGACCCGCGGCCCCGACGCGAACGCCGTGCGGCTCCTCGACGGCGAGGTGCTCACCACCCCGTCGGTGCTCCTGCGCGCCCACACCACCCGGGTCGCCTTCCGCCACCTGGTGCAGCTCCGATGACTGCGCGTCGCCACCGCGGAGGCTTCGCCCTCGCCACGGCCCTGATGCTGGTGGTGGTCGTGACCGGCAGCCTCGGGCTGCTCTTCTACGCGCTGGACTCGACCGTGCGCGTCAGCCGCCACCAGCGCCACCAGCTGCAGAGCTTCTACGCCTGCGACGGGCTCGACCGGATCGTGGTGGCGCTGCTCGACGACTACGTGTCGGACGCGGGAAGCCCCGACGCCGACGGGCTCGAGGGCTGGCTCTGTGGCGTGGGCGGAGGCTGCGGCGAGGCGCTGCTGCCCGAGCTCGTGCCCGAAGGCTTCGAGCTGACCGACTTCGCGGTCGACACGGTGGCCACCGGGCTGGTCGCCCCGTTGGCCACGGGACCCTTCCGCGGGCTCGCGAGCGAACAGACCGTGCTGGCGGTGACGATGGACCTGGTGAAGCCGCACGAGGAGCTGCCCTACCGCTGCCAGATCCGGCGCGAGGCGGCCATCGGGCGGGTCGCGGGCACCCAGTTCTTCCTCCGCAGCGAGGGCTACACCGACTGGTTCCCCGACGACGCCGTGGCGGTCGACGGTCGCGTGCACGTCAACGGCGATCTCTGCCTCGCGGGCCGGGCCGGGCTCCGCCTCGGGCGGGTGACCGCCTCGGGCAGCCTGCTCCACCCCCAGAACGACGCCTGCCTGACCGACGAGGGCCCCGAGTCCGGGTTCGCCGAGCTGGCCACCGAGGCGGGCTTCGAGCGCTTCGCGATCTGGAGCGAGGGCACCGACCACGGCTGCACCCGCTGCGGCGGCACCGACGTGCCGTGGACCGCCTGGGCCGAGGCCACCTGGCGGGGCCGGGTGCTCGACAGTGCCCACGGCGTCGCGTCGCTCCGGCCCGCGGTCGAGGCCACGCCGACCGCGCAGTCCGGTGCGGACGCCCTCGGCCTCCCGGTCGACAACGCCGGCACCGTGCGCTTCGCCGTCGAGCCGCTCCCCGGGGCCACCGACCTCGACGTGCTCGCGGCCAGCCTCTCCCACCAGGCCCACCTCCGGATCCTGAACGGGGTCTGGTACCTCCAGGACCCCGCCGATCCGACCGCCTGGCCCGGCGTGCCGATCTGGTCGGATCACCCCGGCCACCTCGTGTCGGAGGGCGAGGAGGGGGTCGAGGCCTGGGGCATGCCCATCGGCCAGGAGGACGTGGGCGACGCACGGGGCTGGAAGTCGCAGCCCCCGCACCGCTACTCGTACTACCGCTTCAACCCCGCGAACGGCCGGCTGCACGTGCCCACGCCGAGCCGGGACTACGTGGTGTCGTACGGCTCGCTCACCCGGCTCGACGACGGCGTGTGGGGACCCGCCCGCTGGGTGGATCCAGGCATGCGCCCCAAGTGCAAGAAGGGCCGCGGCAAGCAGCTCGGGCTCGTCGACGCGTGGACGCCGGCCGGGTGTGGCGAGGGGGCGTCGCCCACCGCCCGGCACCTCGACGCCACCCGGGGGGGCTTCCGGGATCCGCTGGTGGAGCTCCAGGCCGACACCGACGACCGCGCCAACATCCTGCCGATGAACTTCGACGTGGCGGCCTTCCTCGATGCGCTGGCCGACGACGGCACCGGCGAGCTGGGCAGCTACTTCTGCGACGCGGGCGATGGGTGCTTCATGGACGAGCCCTTCAACGGCATCGTCTGGATCTCGCTCACCTGGCCGGGCTCGATGGCCGACGGCCAGCCCTACGCCGCTCCCGGCCAGGGCGACGTCGGCCCGCTGCCCACCGCCGAGCAGCCCGTCGGCCCCGGTCACGCCGCGGCCCAGCAGGCCCTGCCCATGCCCCTCTGCACGACCGACCGCGCCTACGTCGGCGACGACCTGACGGGCGGGGACTTCTTCGTGGCGCCGAGCTGCGACGACTACGGCTACGGCGACCGGGACGCCGACGGCGCGGCCCGACCCAACGCCGTGCGGATCTTCCACGCCGCCGACCTGCTCGCCGAGGGACGCGGCGGGCCCGTGCTCGACCGGGACGGCGACGGCCACGCCGACGGCCTGACCCTGGCGAGCAACCTGCCGGTGTACCTGCTCGGTCCGACCAACACCACCTCCGACGCCGACGACGCCTCGTCGGAGGCCTGGACGCCGTTCTACGTGGCGGCGGACCAGGTGACCCTGATGTCCTCGGCCTGGGACGACGAGCACGCCCCCTGGGGCGAGCGCGCCCGGGACACCGCCGGCGGCCGGGTCGCTGCCGACACCACCTTTTGCGTGTCGGTGCTGGCCGGCTGGGCGCGCTCGGCGGAGGACCCCGGCGCGGCCTACAGCGGCGGTGTGCAGGGCTTCCTGCGCACGATCGAGGACTGGTCGGGCGCCACCGCGACCTTCCGGGGTGCGCTGGACATCGGCTACGCCTCGGTGCACCACCGCTGGCCCCCCTCGGACGAGGCGGAGGTCGCGGTCGCGCCCACCTGGGACCTGGCCCACGACCCCCACCTGACGAACCTGGACAACAGCCCGCCGGGGGCCGCGACCTACGTGGTGCACGGACCGACGCGCTGGCAAGGGAGATGACGTGAACCGACCGCCGCACGACCCGCAGCCGATCGCGAGCCGCATGGCGGCCCGGGCCCGGGCCCTGACCCTGGAGCGCCTCCGTGCCCTGCGCAGCGGCCTGGGTGCGTGCCCCGAGGCCGACCTCCTCCGGCGCCTCGAGCTGCGCATCGTGCGCAAGGACCTCGACCTCCCGCGCTTCCCCGACGTGGCGATCCTGCTCAGCCGGACCATGGCCGAGCCGAACCTCACCGTGCCCCGGATCGTCGAGGTGGTGCGGCAGGATCCGGAGGTGGTCCACCAGGTCGTCGCAGCGGCGAGCACCTCCCACTTCGCGCGGAGCCCGAAGACCCTCGATCAGGCCATCGTGCGCATGGGCCTCGCGAGGGTGTGGAAGGTGGGCGTCGGCCAGGCCCTGGAGCGCGTGGCCTTCCTCGTGCCCCACCAGCAGGAGGCGGTGGCCGCCCTGCGCGACCGGGGGCTGTTCATCGGCGAGCTCGCCGAGCGCCTCGCGGGCGAGGGCCGCGGCCCCCACTACATGGCCGGTCTCTTCGAGCCCGTCGGCGAGATGCTCGTGCACCGCGACGCGCCGCCGTCGCGGTCCGGCCGCGCCCCTGCAGCCGCCTTCGTCCGTCGCCTCGCCGCGGACGTGCGCCAGCTCCTCAGCTTCCTCGCGGTGTGCGAGTGGGGCATCGGCGACGAGTGCGCGTCGGCCATCTGGTTCCACGGTGACCCCTCCCGGGCGCCCGAGGCCTTCCGGCGCACCGCTGCGCTCGTCGCCGTGGCCGAGCGCACGGTGGCCGTGGTCGCCGACGAGGCGCGTCCGTGCCCCGGGCTGCCCGCGCTGCTCGCCGCCATCGACCGCGAGGCGCTGGGCATCGAGGGCCTGGTCGAGCTCGCCCGAGAGGTCGGCGACGAGCTCCGCGGCCGCCAGGCGGCCTGAGGGCTACCGGTCGCAGACCGTGAGCACCTGCTGGAGGTCGGTGTCCCCGGCGATGGCCTTGGCGAGGCCGTCCTGCAGCAGGGTCGTCATGCCGCACGCCCGTGCGATGCGCCGCACCTCCGACGCCGTGCCCTTGCGCTGGATGGCGGAGCGGATGCCGTCGTCGACCAGCAGGAGCTCGTGCAGCGCCACGCGCCCGCGGTAGCCCGTTCCGCCGCAGTGCTCGCAGCCCGCGACCCGCCACAGCTTCAGGTCCGAGCGCTTCTGGATGCCCAGGTGCTTCTCCAGGTCGTCGGGACCGTAGAGCTTGGCGATGCGCTGGAACTCGGTCGCCGAGGAGGGGCGGTTGCTGCGGCAGTGGGTGCAGAGCCGCCGCGCGAGCCTCTGGGCGAGCACCGCCACCAGCGAGTCCCCGAAGCTGAAGGGATCGATGCCCATGTCCAGCAGGCGGGTGACGGTCTCCGGAGCCGTGTTCGTGTGCAGGGTCGAGAACACCAGGTGGCCCGTGAGCGAAGCCTCGACGGCCACCGACACGGTCTCGAGGTCCCGCATCTCGCCGATCATGATCACGTCGGGGTCCGCGCGCAGGAAGGAGCGCAGGGCCGCCGCGAAGGTGAGGCCCGCCTTCCGGTTCACCTGCACCTGCCGCAGGCCGGGCTGCGTGATCTCCACCGGGTCCTCGGCGGTCCAGATCTTGCGCTCCACGTCGTTGATGTGGCCGAGGGCCGAGTGCAGGGTCGTGGTCTTGCCCGAGCCGGTCGGGCCCACGCAGAGCACCAGCCCGTACGGCCTGCGGATCGCCCGCGTCAGGCCTTCGAGGTTCGAAGCGGAGAAGCCCATCTGCTCCAGGGGCAGCGGCTCGCTGCCGGCCAGGACCCGCAGGACCACGTCCTCGTCGCCGTCGAGCGTGGGGATGGTCGCCACCCGGAGCTCGATCTTCCGCCCGTCGAGCACCAGGGAGATCTTGCCGTCCTGGGGCTGACGCCGCTCGGCGATGTCGAGCGACGCCATCACCTTGTAGCGACCCACCAGGGCCCGACGGAGGGCCGCGCGGGTGCTGAGGTAGGCCTGGCAGCGGCCGTCGATCCGGAAGCGGACCTGCAGCTCCTGGTCGGGACCGTTGGGCTCGATGTGCACGTCGGAGGCGCCGCTCCGCACCGCGTCCTCGACGATCTGGTGGGCGAGCTTCACCACCGGGTGGTCGTCCTCGCGGACGGGCGCCTCGTCGACCTCCACGGGCTCGGGGTCGGCCTCTCGGAGGTGGGAGTCCAGCTCGCGGAAGAGGTCGTCGATCGCCGCGCCGTGCGTCCGGGAGCCCTGGGCGCGCGCTCCCACCGTCTGGAGCTCGCGGTCGAGCTGGCTGCCGCTCACGAGCACCCGCAGGATGCGCTTCTTGACGTGGCGCCGGACGACGTCGAGGTGGTCGTTGCCCAGGGGATCGGCGACCGCGACGGTCAGGGCCTGGGTCGTCGAGCTCAGCGGCAGCACGCCGTAGCGCTCCGCGATCCCCTCGGGCAGCTCGGCGAGCACCTCCGCGTCCAGCTCCACGTCGTCGAGGTCCACGAAGGGGAGGCGGAACTTGCGGGCGAGCGTGCGGCACACCGCCTCCTCGGTGACGAGCCCGCGCTCCACGAGGATGTCGCCGAGCCGGAGCTGCCGGAGGCGACGCTGCTGGCGCACGGCGTGCTGCACGTCGTGGTCCTCGACCAGCCCCTGCTCGATGAGCACGTCGCCCAGCCGCATCGCGCTCTCGGCCCGGAGCCCCTCGGCGCGCTCGGCCTCCAACGGGCTGAGCTTGCCGTGCTGCACGAGGATCTGCCCGAGCGGGATGCGCTTGAACTCCGCCTGCGCCCTCGCGGCGTCCTCGACCTGCTCCTCCGACACGAGCCCGGCCTCGACCAGCATCCGGCCCAGCGGTTGGGGGTCCTCGAAGGCCCGCACGGCCCGGCTGAAGAAGTAGAGCTCCGAGTAGGGACCGCTCGGCCCGAGCGCCACCCCGAAGAAGCCGAGCGGGCTCGCGATGTCGGCGCGATCGACCCGCACCCGGAAGGACCGGTCGCCCATCAGGTGCACCCGGAGGTCGGCGAGCGACTTGGAGATCACGAGCTTCGGGCTCTCGTCGGGCACCGCCTCGAAGCCCACGAACGCGATCTCCTCGGCCGGGAACTCGAGCTCCACCTCGGTGCCCTCGCTGGCATGGGTCCAGAGCGTGATCGAGCGCGTCCAGCAGTGCAGGGGCTCGATCAGCCCGCGGGTGGTGGCGCCGTCCACGAAGCCGATCGTGACCGGCACGTGCTCGTCGGTAGCGGGGGGCGGTGACGTCGCGATCTGCACGGTCTACAGCTCCCGGAGCTGCTGCATGAGGCGCTCGTAGCTCTTCGGCGGCACCGCCTTCTGCACCCGCGCCACGACGTAGAGGAGCTCGGTCCCTCGTTCCCAGGCGTGCACCTCGAGCACGTGGGGGCGTCCCAGCCGGTCGACCCCGGCGATCCGCGCCGTGGCGCCCTCGGTGTCGAGGTCCAGCTCGGGTTCGCCGGAGATGCCGTGCTGGAGCCGGGCGAGCTCCAGCCCCTGACGTGCGGCGGTCCGGGGCGAGCCGGCCAGCACCCGGGGCACGAGCGCGATCTCCACCCGGGTGCGGCCGTTGCGGTTCGCCACGGTCACGACCTCGCCCGCCACCCCGTCCTTCGCGCGGGTCCAGGTCTCCGGCAGCAGGACCTGGCGGTCGCCGAGTCGGAGGAGCCCGTTCTCCCAGAGGGCCGGGGCGCTCGCGATGCGGCGCCCGACCGTGGCCGCGGCCAGGTCTGGGGCCACGCGCAGGGCCTGCGTCCAGCGCCCGCCGGGCGGGTTGGTGCCGGCCCGCAGCTGCACCTCCCCGTGCCCGCCCACGAGGATCGTGAGGGTCGGTCCGCTCTGCTGGGTGGCGACCGGTCGACCGCCCCGCAGGGTGCGTCCGTCGAGCACCGACGCGAGCATGAACGCGTCGTCCTCGCTGCCGAGCTGCACCGTCCACGCGGCCCGGACGGCGTCGGCACGCTGGTAGACCGTGACCGCGTCCCCCCGCCAGCGCTCCACGAGCACCCCGTAGGGTCCGAGCTGGCGGAGCCAGAAGTCGAGGGTGAAGCGCCCGAGGCGCTCCTCGCCGGCCACCCGCCACCCCTCGCGCTCCCAGGCGCGGACGCGGGGTCCCGCCAGAGGGGCGAGCGTGGCCTTTGCCGCCCACCCGTCGGGGTCGTCCAGGGCCTGCGTGGCCGCGGGCGGTGCGGCGCAGGTGGCCTCCAGGGTGCGGAAGCCCCCGGTGGGGTGCAGCCTCGCGGCGACCGCGGTCCCGCGTTCCCGCGCCCAGGCCCGCTCGGCGGCGACGAGGGGGTGCACGCCGGTCCAGGCCGCCTGCTCGGACAGCACCTCGGCGACCGCGGCGGCGTCGATCGGGACCCGCGACAGGGGCACCAGGCGCTCGTCGAGCAGGGCGTCGAGCACCGTGAGCGTCGCGAGGCCCTCGTGCACGGCCTTGGCCGCCAGCCGCGCGTCGCGGGTGTTCGCGGCCGGCGCACAGCGGTCGTCCAGCGCCAGGGCCAGCGCATGCTCCAGCCGCGCTCCGTCGAGGATGGCGTCCTCGCGCACCGCGAGCAGGCCCCGCGCCGGAAGCCAGGCGATGGGCTCCGCGCCCGCCTCGAGCTCGGTGAGGCTGGCGTCGTCGCCGAGCAGCCCGACCGCGCGCAGCGCGAGCTCCTCGTCCTGGCGCAAGGCGGTCGCCACCTGCTGCGCCACGAGCTCGGCGAAGGCCTCGGGGCCGACCACGCGCACGAGCGGCGGGGGCGCCGCCGACCCGCGGCTCTCGGCGAGCCGGAGCCAGGTCCGGGCCAGCAGCGCGCGCTCGTCGAGGTCGGGATCCCGGCCCGGGAGGTCGCGCAGAGCCGAGGCGAGCTCGAAGTCGGTACGGGCGCGGGTCGCGTCACAGCCCGCCGCGCTCAGCAGGAAGGGGATGATCACCAGCCCTGGGAACGGCTCGGGAGCGCTGTCGCATGATGCCTGTCGATCCCGTCGGAGGCGGGAAGGGCCGGGCGCGGCGCTCAGGCCGCGGGCGCCAGCAGGTCCTGCAGCCGGACCCACGCCTGGCCTTCCCAGCTGACCAGGACGGGGGGCAGCTCGGCGTCGACCAGCTCTTCGAGCCGCGTGGGGCCGAAGAGCGTGTCTTCGCAGGCGAGGTACCAGCCCCGCTTCCAGCCGTCCCGCGCGCGCCGAGCCCGTAGGGCCCGGACCGCCTGCTCGTAGGCCGCGGTCTCCTCGGGGTCCCAGAGCCCGTCGCGGTCGGCGTCCCAGTGGGCCTGGAGCTCGACCTGGAGCACGGCGCGCCGCTCGCCCTCCTGGGTGAGGGTCGCCCGCAGCACGTCGATGCGGCGGGCGGCCACGGGGTGCTCGGCGCGCAACGCGTCGGCCTCCTTCCTCAGCGTCTCGAGCAGGTGGGCCTCCCGCCAGCGCGAGGGCAGGAGCCCCAGCTTCCGGAGCACCCACGGGGTGACGAAGGTGCCGCCCGGGATCGCCTTCAGGCCCACGGTCAAGGCGCTCGCGGGCACCATGCGCACCACGTCCCGGAGCTGCTCCTCGAGCCGGGCCCGCTCGTCGTGCGCGAGGGGCTCGTCGCCCGCCGTCCGCGCCAGGAGCCCCAAGAGCTCCGCGCTCTCGTCGAGCTCCCCGAGCGCGCGTTCCCACTGGGTGCTCGCGAAGCCCTGGAGGCGCTCCAGGAGACCGGGCTGCTCGACCGCCTGCAGCTCGGCGTCGAGGGCCTCCAGCCCCCCCACCTCGATGCCCTCGGCCCGCAGCTCGCGGACCAGCTCGTCGATGCGGCTCACGAGCGCAGCCTACCGTGGAGCTGGCCGTGTCGACTGTGCGATCCATCGCGCTCGTCGCCGCCCTCCGCGCCCTCGGCACCGTCACGGATGCGACCGCCTCGTGCTGGCCCACGGCGCCATCGTGCACACCGGCGCCCAGGAGGCGCTGGACCGGACCTTCCACTTCCTTCGAGGTTGAGCGCTCCGGCCGCCGCCGAGGCTGTGGTCGCCGTTCCCCCCGCGGCCCGCGGCGTCGTCCCTCCGCGCTCAGTCGCAGGCGCTGTCGTAGCTCCCCGAGCTCGCCAGCTCCTCGAAGTAGCGCCAGCTGGTCATGTTCTCCCCCCAGCCCCAGGTCTCGGGGGCGTGCTGGTAGGCGGGAGCGTTGTCCTCCACCCAGTCGCGGAGCTCGTCTGGCAGCCCCTCGTAGCCGTCCATCACCTTGAAGCCCTGGGCGTGGTAGACGAGCCGGCCTTCCTGCTGCCCCATCTTCATCCAGGGCAGGTACTGGCCCACGCGGGTCCAGCTCAGGTGGGCGGGCACCGAGAGCTGCTGGCGGTCCTCGAGGTCGCTCCGCTCGACGAAGAAGTCGAAGAGCTCCATGGTCTCGTAGGTGTTGCCCGCGGAGTGCTCGGGGTAGGTCTCCACGGGCAGGGGGGAGGCGTACTTGAGCAGCACGTCGAGGTTCCAGGCCACGTGGGTGGGCAGCTCGGTGAAGTCGGCCCCGCTGATCACGTGGTTCACCGGGTCGTTCTGCACGTGCACCACGCGCACCTGCTCGGGCGCTTCGGCGCCCACCTTGCCGTTGTCGAAGCAGTCGATGATGCGGCCGGCGTTGTCCTGGTAGACCGTGATCTCGCGGGTGAGCATCTCCCACTCGCGGTTGGCGGTCTGCTCGAAGCGGCCGATGTTGAAGCCCTCGAAGCGCAGGATCGGCGAGGCGTACTCGCTCTCGGCGTCGCCGGTGGGGTCGGAGCGCTTGCGGTCGTAGATCTGTCCGAACCAGTAGAAGACCACCTCTTCGGTGGCGTCGAGGGAGCCGCGCGTGCGCGCGAAGGCCTCGGCCACGCCCTTGTTGGTGCCCAGGTCGAGCTCGCTGGCGAGCAGGCCCGAGGTGTCGCCGGCCACGTCGACGGTGGGCGAAGCGGTGTCCGAGGGGCTGTAGGCGCAGGCGAAGAGAGAGATCGACAACATGGGGGCTCCCGGTGCGGGCCCCATGTGCTCTGTCGGGAGGGGGTGGCGGCTGTCGTTGTTGTGACGGTGGGGCCAGCTGGTGCCCACGCCTCGCGGTCAGTCCCCGAACCCCATCCCCCGAGCCACCTCCACGAACCGGCCCATGTCGCTCGGATCCCCCAGGACCGCCTCGAGCGCCTCCAGGTGCCGAGCCGACAGCCGGTCGACCTTGCCATCGAGCACCTTCCGCACGGTCGAGATGAGGATGCGCTTGCCGTCTGGCCGTTGGTCCCTGCGGACCGCGAAGGCCTCCGGGGTCCACCAGGTGTCCATCAGCGCGTCCTCGCACGCACTCACCTGGAGCCCCGCCAGGATGTGCTGGAGGAAGCGCCTGCTCGGTGCGCGGCCGAGCACCTGGGCGAACTCCGTGGAGCGAGTGAACGCCAGCACCTGCGCTGCGCGCTCCCACCGCCGCGGCTTCGGGATGCGCACGAAGCTGCAGTCCCGCAGGCTCGGCACCCGCTGCAGCGCGCTGTCGAGCTCGTGAGGGGTCATCGCGAGCACCACCTGCGCGTCGGGCGTTCCCGCGATCATCGTGTGGAGCTCCGCGGCGCTGTCGGGATCGTCGACCACCCAGCACGCCGCGGCCTCCTCCCAGGTGGACACGAAGCCCGTGAGCGGGTCGGTGATCGGCTCGGGGAGCGGGCGGCGCTGGCGCGTGTTGCCCGTGACCATGCGCACCACCTGGCTCCCCGCGGGACCGGCGATCCGGCGGGCGACCCCAGGCGCGGTCGCGCGGCTGGGATGCGCCCACGCCCACGCCCGCATGAGTGCCGTGCGACCGCTCCCCCGCTCCCCGACCAGCACCACCGCTGCGCCCTGGTCGATCGCGTCGCTGAGGGTGGCCAGCAGGCCGTGCGCGTCGACGTAGCCGGGCGGGCACCTGGGCAACCTGGGCGTGCGCCCATCCCGGTGGGCCCCACCGATCCGGTGCACGGCCTCCGCACGGGTCACGAGCCCCTCCTCGTACTCGAGCGACCACTCCGCGATGTGGGCCGCTTCGACCGCGTCGAGGGCTGCCCCCACCAGGGCGCTGCGGTCGACCGGGCGCTCGTCCGCGGCCAGTCGGAGCGCCCAGCGGTCGGCCCATGGACCGCCCACGTGCTCGACCGACGCCAGGTTAAGGGGCCGCAGGCCGCGCCACCGGTTGCGCTGCTCGTCGAAGGCCTCGGAGCGGTCGTCCGCCACGGCCTGGGCGAGCAACGGCTCGTCGGCGGCCAGCAGGGCGCGCAACAGATCGGTCTCGGTCAGCCCGGGTCGGGGCAGGGGGCGAGGCGTGCGCGTGTCGAGGAAGGGTGCGCCCTCCACCTCGGCGATGCGGGCGTCGACCTCGGCCCAGCGGTGCGCCCGCCAGGTGGCGAGCCGGGCCGCGGTGCGCACCACCGGGGCCGCGTCGGCTTCGCAGCGGGCGAGCAGAGCGTCGACCGTGAGGAGCTGCGGGCGTGGACCCAGCGGATGGACCAGGATGGACACGCTCACCTCCTCGCGGGTCGACCCCCCGGTTCTACGACAGGGGTCACCCAGCGGCAAACCACCGGATGCGCTTCCGGTCGCGGCGAAGCGGACGTTGCCGACGCCACCGGCTACGAGCGGTAGCCCCACCCTCAGCGGCCGCGCTGGCGTCGAGCCTTCCGCCGGGTCGGGGGTGCCCGGGTGCGGTCGGAAGGCACCGCATCCCACGCTCGCTGGCTGGGAGACCCCGGGAAGCCACGCTCCCGCTCCTCGCCGCTCCGCGCCCGACAGGATTTCAGGAGCTTGCGGGGTCACCCGTGTCGTCGGTGAGCCTGCGCGAGCGCGGAACGTGGCTCGAGCGTGGCATCCCGACCTCTCCCAGCGCCCGAGCGTGGCTTCCGACCCCTTCCGACCTCGGTCGGCGCGGACCGAGCGGCGCCAGACGCGCGGGCTCGCTTGAGCGGTGCCGGCCCTGATGCTCGACGCCGCGCACCCTGGACGAGACGAGCGCCTGCGGGCCGTAGCCGGCCTCGCTCGGCCAGGGGCACGTCGAGGAGGCGCGGGGTCGCTGGGGCTCGAAGGGCCGGCGAGGCCCACCGTGGAGAGCCCCGCGTCGGCCGCTCAAGCGAGCTGATCACCCAGCGGCAACTTCCGGATCCGCTTCCCGGTCGCCGCGAAGATCGCGTTGCCCACCGCACCGAGCACGGGCGGCAGCCCCACCTCGCCGATGCCTCCGGGAGGCTCGTCGCTCTCGACGATGTGCACGTCGACCGTGGGCGCCGCGGCCAGCTTCAACAGCGGGTACTGGTGGAAGTTGGACACCTGGGCCTGCCCGTCGTCGGCGATGGCCACCTCTTCGTACATCGAGCTCACGCCCATCACCGCCGCGCCCATGATCTGGGCCTCCACGGTGTCGGGGTGCACCACGTGGCCGCAGTCGACCGCGCTCGTGACGTGGTGCACGCGCAGCTGGCCCTCGGTCACCGACACGTCGGCCACGCTGGCCACGATGCTGCCGAAGGACTGGAAGATCGCCACCCCGCGGGACTGGCCCTCGGGCAGCGCCGGGGCCTTGTCGACCGCCAGGTCGAAGCACGCCAGGAAGCGCGGGTTGTCCTTCATCAAGGTGCGCCGCATCGCGATGGGATCCTGGCCGCCGGCGTGGGCCAGCTCGTCGAGGAAGCTCTCGCGGAAGAAGCCGTTGTGGCTGCCGTGCACCGAGCGCCACCACCCGATGTGGATGGGCAGCGAGATGCGCGCGTACTGCACCTCCACGTTCGGGATGGCGTAGGGCGTGTGCGACACGCCGCCGTGGGCGGTCTCGGTGGCCAGCTCCAGGCCCAGCAGGAAGTTCGGTGCGAGGCCCTCCAGGATGGACTGGCTGGCCAGCACCGCCTGGTAGTCGGTGGGCAGCCCGTCGGTTCCGATCGCCCCGCGGAACCGGACCTTGATGCGCGGCCGGTAGTAGCCGCGCGCGAACTGCTCCTCGCGGGTCCACGTCAGCTTCACCGGCACCTGCAGGTGCTTGGCGATGGCCGCCGCCTGGTCGGTCCAGTCCCAGAAGCCGCGCCGGCCGAAGCCGCCCCCGAGCATCGTGGTGTGCACGTTCACGTTCTTCTTGGGCACGCCGCAGATCTGGGCCGTGCGGTTCTTCGTGTAGTCCTGGTTCTGGGTGGAGGTCCACACGTCGACCGTGTCGCCCTGGATGCGCACGGTGGCGCTCAGGGGCTCGAGGGGCGCGTGGTCCAGGTAGGGCACCTCGTAGGTGGCCTCCACGGTGGTCTCGCCGACCGTGCCGTGGCTGTCGACCACCTTGCCGCCCCCGGCGATGGCCTCGTCGAGCCGCCGACCGATCTCCGCGTCGTCCAGGCCCGCGCCGTCGCCGGCGTCCCACTCGACCTCGAGCAGGTCCCGGCCCTTCTTCGCGAGCCAGGTGCTGTCGGCGACCACGGCGATGGCCTCCCAGCCCTCGATCTGGAACACCGCCACGATGCCGTCGAGCGCCATGGCCTGCTCGGCGTCGAAGCTCACGAGCGTGCCGCCGAAGTGCGGGCACTGGAGCACCGTGGCGTGCTGCATGCCCTCGACCGAGACGTCGATGCCGAAGAGCGCGCTGCCGTCGACCTTGCTGGGCAGGTCGAGCCGCGCAGGCGAGGTGCCGAGCAGGCGCCAGTCCTCCTTGGCCTTCCGCGTGGGCTTCTTCGGGGGCTTCATCGTGGCCGCGTCGGCCACCAGCTCGCCGAAGCCGGCCGACTGGTCGCCGCAGATCACGCGGCCCGCGTCGGTGGTGCAGCTGGCCTCGTCGACCTTCCAGCGCTTCGCCGCCGCGCTCACCAGCATGGCCCGGGCGGCTGCGCCCGCGTCGTGCAGCTCGTCCCAGTAGCCGCGCACCGACAGGCTGCCGCCGGTGAGCTGGCCGGAGCCCGGGTAGTCCACGTTCAGGCGGTCGTAGGGCTTGCTGGCCGCGGCGGACTCCACGCGCACCTGCTGCCAGTCGCAGTCCAGCTCCTCGGCGAGGATCATCGGCAGCGACGTGAACACGCCCTGGCCCATCTCGCTCGCGCCCATGCGCAGGGTGACCACGCCGTCGGGGTTGATCTGGATCCAGGCGTTCAGCGCCTCGCCCTGGCCTTCGGCCACCGCACCCAGCACCACCGTGGTGTCGTTGGGCGGGATCTTCTTGCAGCCGGTCAGGTGGAAGCCGAGCAGCAGGCCGGAGCCGGCGCCGAGGAAGCCGCGGCGCGAGAGGTTCTCGATGCGCATCACTCTTCCCCTTCGCCGTCGGTCTCGCCGGCGTCGTCGAGCTCTTCGGGCACCTCGGGCTCGGGCTCCGGCAGGGTGGCCGCGGCCGCGTGGATGGCGCTGCGGATGCGCTGGTAGGTCGCGCAGCGGCAGAGGTTGGTCATCCAGGCGTCGATGTCGTCGTCGCTCGGGCGCGGGTTGCGGTCCAAGAGCGCCGCAGCGGCCATCAGCTGACCCGACTGGCAGTACCCGCACTGGGGCACCTGGTGCTCGAGCCAGGCTTCCTGGACCACGTGGGACAGCGCCTCGATCGTGGTGATCTGGGAGCCCGCCAACGCGGCCGCTGGGAGCTGGCAGCTCCGCATGGGCTGGCCGTTGAAGTGCACGGTGCAGGCCCCGCACTGACCGATGCCGCAGCCGAAGCGCGTGCCGGTCATGCCGAGGTGGTCGCGCAGGACCCACAAGAGCGGGGTGTCGGGGGGAACGTCGAGCTTCTGGGCCTCGCCGTTCAGGGTGAACTCGACCACGTCGGCCTCCTGTACCGAACCGCTAACCGGAGGCGGGGAGCTGTCGCCGGTATCATCCCTTCGATGGCGCCAACCGTGCTCAGCTGGGACCTCGACGTCCCCGGTCCGCTCACCCGGGCCTGGGCGCTCTTCGGCGACACCGACCGCTTCAACCGCCTCGCGGGGCTGCCGTACCGCTTCGACGTGAGCCCCGGGGAGAACGGCCTGGGGGTGGTCGGTCACACGCGCGAGCTGGGCATGTCCCTGAGCTGGGACGAGGTGGCCTTCGACTTCGAGGCCCCCCACCGCTACCGGATCGAGCGGGTGTTCCGCGGGGGGCTGGTCGCGAAGGTCGAGGTGCACCTCCACCTGGAGGCCGCCGCCGACCGGGTCCGGGTGACCTACCGGATCGAGGCCACCCCCCGTGCCGCCGTGCTGCGCCCGCTGGTCTGGGCGGCACTCCAGATCGGGTCCAAGCCAAAGCTCCAAGGCGCGCTGAACGCCCTCGCCACCGAGCTCGAGGGAGTCGCCGTCAGCGCGGAACACCTGCCCGAGGGTCTGCCGGAGGGCTTCCGCGAAGCCTACGGCGCCTGGCTCAGCGTCGCGCTGCCGGAAGACCTCGACCGGATGCAGGCCTACCCACTGGCACACCGCTGGGGGCTGCCGGTCCACGAGGTGGTGGAAGGCTTCCTGTGCGCCGCCGACCACGGCTCGGTGGCGCTGCGCTGGGACCTGCTCTGCCCCGCCTGCCTCGGGGCCGACAACCAGCTCGAGACCCTCGACCTCTCCGCGCGGCTGTTGCACTGCCCCACCTGCAGCCTCGCCTACAAGACCCATGGCCTGGAGGGCATCGCGGTGAGCTTCCGGGGCGCCGGCAGCGCCGAGGCGAAGCCCTTGTGCGTGGGCAGTCCCGCGCGCACCCCCCAGGTCCGGGCGCGGGTCGACCTCCCGCCGGGCGGCAGCACGGTCTGGGAGCTGGAGCTGGAACCCGGCGCGTGGCGCCTGCGGGAGGCCACCCGCCTCGACGCGGTCGCCATCGACGTCGATCGCTCGGGCTTCGACACCCTGGTCGTGCGCGTCGAGGGCTCGCTGGCCCCGGCCCGAGCGGCCTTGCGAGCGGGCCGCGTGACCCTGGTGCTGGAGAACCGGCGCGACATGCCGGTCCGCCTGGTGCTCGAGCCGCGTGGGGTGTCCGAGGTCCTGACCGCCGGGCGCCTGCTCACCACCGAAGCCTGGCGGGAGCGCCTGCCCGCGGGCGCGCTCGCCGATCAGCTCGACCTGCGGCCGGCCGAGGGCACCGTGGTCGCCACCGAGCTGCTCCGGGATCGGGAGGTGATGGGCTTCGGCTTGAAGGCGTGGGGCCAGCGGCCCTCCCTGCAGGCCCTGAGCATCGGTGAGCGGCTCGTGGTCGCGAGCTTCGGAAGCGCCGACGATGCGCTGGCGGCCACGCGCATGCTGGAGGGCGTGCCCGAGGTGTGCAGCGCGATGGGGCATGGCCAGGTGCTGATGCTGGTCGCTGGCGAGCAGCGCGTTCCGCTGGGCGCCGTCGTCGATGCCACGATCGACGCGCTCGGCCACGGCCTCCCCGGTCGCACCACCGCGCTCGGGCCCTCCTTGGCCCACGAGGCGTTGGCCGGAGCGCTCGGGCGCGAACAGATCGGCGTGATCGAGGGGCCCACGCTTCGGGGAGCTGCCGACAGCCTGCTCGTGTTCCCCGGTCATGTTCCGGCTTCCATCCGTCGCAAGGGCGCGCCCACCGAGCCGGTCATCGGCCGCCTGCTCCGGGGGCGCTGGCTGCTGGGGGCCGAGGTCGGGCGCGGGGGCTACGGCATCGTCTACGCCGCCACCGACCCGACCACCGGCGAGCAGGCGGTGGCGAAGCTGCTGCACGCGGAGCTCGCGCTCGACCCGTTGATCACCCAGCGCCTCTTCCTGGAGGCCCGCGCCGCTTCCCAGGTGCGCCACCCGCGCCTGCCCGCGCTCTACGACTGGGGGCACACCGACGACGGCCGGGTCTGGCTCCTGCTCGAGCGCCTGCACGGGCACGAGCTCGACCCGGCGGCCCCGATCACCGCGGCCGAGGTGTGCCGGCTCGCCATGGACGTGCTCGATGCCCTCGGCGCCCTGCACGCCCTCACCATCGTGCACCGCGACGTCAAGCCGTCGAACCTGTTCGTGGAGAAGGATGGGCGTGTGCGGCTCATCGACCTCGGCATCGCCGCGCCGCAGGCCGAGCTCGAGCGCCCGGATGGCACCACCGGCACGGTCGTGGGCACCCTCGAGTACATGGCGCCCGAGGTCGCGTCGCAGGAGCCCTACGACCACCGCGCCGATCTCTACTCCCTCGGCCTCGTGCTCTACGAGCTGTTGGCGGGCGAGCTTCCCTTCGAGGGGCAGCAGCCCTTCACCATGGCCTTCCTGCGGGTGAGCAAGCCGATCCCGGCCACGGACGACGTCAGCCGCACCGAGCTCTTGCCGGGCTTGGGGGAGGTCGTGGACCGGGCGCTGGCCCGGGATCCGGCGCAGCGGTGGCAGACTGCCGAAGCCATGCGCGGTGCCCTGGAGCGGGTGCTGGCCCGCGAGGCCATCTGACGAGGAGGCGAGGTGAAGGACGTCCAGGCCGCTGGCGACGCGGTGCTCGCCGAGCTCGAGAAGGTGGTGTTCGGCAAGTCGTCCACGCTCCGGCTGATGATCGCGGCCCTGTTCTCCGGTGGCCACGTGCTCCTGGAGGACGTTCCCGGCACCGCGAAGACCCTCGCGGCCAAGGCGCTGTCCAAGGCGGTCGGCGGGCGCTTCCAGCGGGTGCAGGGCACGCCGGATCTGCTGCCCGGCGACGTGACCGGCTCGTCGATCTTCGACCCGCGCGACCAGGCCTTCGTCTTCCATCCGGGCCCGGTGTTCGCCAACGTGCTGCTGGCCGACGAGATCAACCGCGCCACGCCGCGCGCCCAGGCGGCGCTCCTGGAGTGCATGGCGGAGCAGCAGGTGAGCGTCGACGGGCAGACCCGCGTGCTGCCGGCCCCCTTCTTCGTGCTGGCCACCCAGAACCCGGTCGAGCACGAGGGCACCTTCCCCTTGCCCGAGGCCCAGCTCGACCGCTTCCTGATGCGGCTGTCGTTCGGCTACCCGTCGCTGGACGCGGAGGCGAAGATGCTGGTGGAGGACCGCGAAGACCCGCTCTCGGTGGTCGACGAGGTGCTCACGCTGGAGGGCCTGGTCACCTTGCAGCGGCGGGTGCGCGAGGTGCACGCCGCCGACGAGGTGCGGGCCTACGCGGTCCGGCTGGTGGCGGCCACGCGCAAGAGCGACGAGCTGCTGCTCGGCGGGGGTCCGCGGGCCACCAAGGGGCTCTACCGCTCGGGCCAGGCCTGGGCGGCGCTGGCGGGCCGGGACTGGCTCTCTCCCGACGATCTGAAGCGCATGCTGCCCGCGGTGCTGGGCCACCGGGTCATCCTGGGACCCGACGCCCGCCTGGCCGGCCGCGACGCCGAGGCGGTCGTGGAGAAGGCCGTGCGCTTGGTGCCGGCGCCCACCGTGAGGCGCTGAGGCAGCGTCCGGCCGCTCAGGCTCGACGGCCGGCGCTCCTCACCAGAGCACGGGGTTGGTGGTCGCTCCGTACCAGGCGCCCGGCACGGTCTCGGTCCGCAGCACCGCGCCGCTGCCGCTGTCGAGCACGTAGGCCTTGCCCGTGGCCGCGAAGGCCCAGAGCTCGCCGTCGGCGTAGCCCAGCCCCCACAGCGACGCCGCCGAGGTGCTGCCGAGCTCGGTGGCGTTCCCGTTGGCGGGGTCGACGCGCACCAGGCTGTCGCTGCTCCACCCCGACACGCTCCAGTACAAGTAGCCGTCCGGGAGTCCGACGATGTCGCCGCTGGAGGTGTAGCTCGTGTTGGCGAGCGGGCTGGCGGCGCCGGTGCCCGTGTCCACGCTCAGCACGGTCGAGCCGGCCACGCCCACGAGGGTGCCGTCGCTCACGAAGGCCAGGCCGTTGCAGTCGCTGACCCCGAGCCGGCCGACCTCGGTGACCGCGGCGCTCGTCGCGTCGATGGCGTAGAGGGTGTCGAAGGACACGCCGTACATGCGACCCGACAGGTCGATGGCGATGTCGGTCATGTCGGTGATCCAGGTGCCGCCCTGGCGGAACTCGCCGATCAGGCTGGCCGACACCCCCACGGGGTCGAAGCTGTAGAGCATCGACCCGGTGTTCAGGTACACCGGCTCGGTGGCGGCGCCGGTGTCGGGCTCCTCGGGCGGGCCCTGGTCGGCCGAGTCGCCGCCGGAGTCCACCGGGGGCGCCGTCTCCTCGGGGGTGGCCGAGTCCGCCGGTCGACCCGTGTCGTCGCCGGTCACGTCGTCGTCGCGCTTGAGGTCGTAGTCGCTGCAAGCCAGCCAGCACCAGAGCACGGCGTCTCCTCGAGAGGGTGCAGCGTAGCGGCTGGTCCCGCGGGTGTCAGGGGGCTGTCACCGGTGTGACGCCGGCACGGTGTCCAGCCCCGGTCCACCGGTGCGGACCGGTAGACTCGAGCTCCGATGAGCTTCTTGGTCTACCCCCTGGTCGTGGTCGCTCTCGCAGTCGGCGTGGGGCTGGCGCTGTCGCGGCTCGGGCTGGCGGTCTTGAAGGTCGAGCGCACGGTCGGCGCCGCCCGCATCGAGCAGGACGAGCACACCACCGTTCGGGTCGACGTCACGTCGTCGATCTTCCTGCCGTGGCTCTACTGGGAAGACCGCATCAGCGGCGCCGAGGTGGAGGAGGCGTGCGCGCTCGACGCGGTGTGGCCGGGGGCGGTGCGCAGCCTCGCGTACGAGCTGAAGCCCGGGCGGCGCGGTCTGGTCCGGGTCGGTCCCACCGTGGCCGAGGTGACCGACCCCTTCGGGCTCTTTCGCCGGTACGTGGCGGTCGGCGGGGTCGACTTCGTCACCGTGTGGCCCCGCCGGGTGCCGCTGGGCGTTCAACTCCGGGCGCAAGCCCCGGTGCACGAGGTGCCGCGGCGTCGCAGCCTCTTCGAGGACCCCACGCGCATCGCCGGGGTGCGCGCCTGGCGACGCGGGGATGGCGCGCGACGCATCCACTGGCGCGCCACGGCGCGGGCCGGGGAGCTGCTCAGCCGGGTGTACGAGCCGGCCGTGCTCGGCGGGGCGCTGCTGGTGGTCGACGCGGGCGAGGGCCTGGACTTCGCGGCCACCGTGGCCGCCTCTCTCGCGGAGCACGTGCTGGCGGGCGGCCGTCGGGTGGGCTTGCTCGCCAACGGGTGCGACGCCGCCGAGCAGTGGACCGACTTCCCCGACCGCAGCTTCCGCGCGCTCGACGAGGTGGACGCTGCCCTGGCCGGCCGACGGGTGGCCCCAGCGCCCTACGAGGTGCCGCCGGGCCGGGGACCGCGCCAGCGCGAGCTGCTGCTCACCGCCCTGGCTCGGCTGGAGCCCGACGACGCGGCTCCCGAGCTGAGCGCGCTGTTGCTCCACCAGCTGCCGCGCCTGCCGCGCAACCTGCTCGTGCTGGTCGTCACCCAGCGTGTCGATGCAGCGCTCGGGCAGGTGCTCGGCGTGCTCGCGCGGTCCGGCGTGGAGGCGAGCCTGATCTGGACCGGGGAGGGCAGGCTGCCCGCCATCCGGGTGCCGGTGCGTCGGGTGCGGAACGACGAAGAGCTCGCGCGGCTCGGGGCCACCGCGCTGTGAGGGCCTCGGAGCGCGCCGGTGTCAGCGAGGTGGAGGCCTACGCGCTGTGGGGCGCCGCCCACCTGCTGGTCCCGCTCGCCTTGATCGGGCTCCTGGGCGGTCTGGTGCACTACCTGCTCGACCTGCGCTCGGTGCTGCTCGGCTACGGCACCTTCTTCCTGAAGTGGGTGGTCACGCTGTTCGTGGTCGCGGCGGTGCTCATCGGTCGCTACGGCCGCGTGCACCACGACAAGGGGCGGGCGGCGGCCTACAAGCTCGCCTTGGGCGGCGCGATGTTCGTCGCGCTCACTGTGTTTGGCCTGCGGGAGGCCGTCCTCTGGGCCTACGCCTTCCACCTGGCGGTGGTCGCGCTCCTGTTCTGGCTGGCCGGCACCCTCACCGCGCTCCTCGACCTCGAGGATCAGGCTGCCCGGAGCGGCGATCTGCTGGCCATCGCCGCCTCGGTGGCGCACCAGGCGGGCGTGCCCGTGCCCGACCACTTCACGAGCGAGGTGGTGGAACGCCGCTGGTACGACCGCTTCCGCGAGCGGGATGCGCTGCGTTCGCCGGCGCGCGCCGTCGGGCTGGTGACCGGCGCGGCCCTGGTGCTCGTGGCCCTCGGCGGGCCCCTGGTGATGCGCGGCGAGGCGGGCCTGGCGCGCCAGGCGCTGGGCGCGGTCGTGGTCATGCTGATCTCCGCCGCGGTCCTGTTGGCGGCCGGCGTGGCCACGTCCAGCGTGAGGCACGTGCGGGAGCGCGGTGGCCAGGCTTCGGTGCGCGTGCTCGGGCTGCGGCTGGCCCTGGCCCTGGCGTTGATCGTGCCCGCGCTGGTCGTCGGGCTCGGCACGCCGGGGCTGGAGTGGGTGGGCAGCGGCGAGCTCGTCGCGGCCGGCGAGGAAAAGGGTCCCCAGGTCCAGAAGGACGAGGCGCAGGACAAGGGCCGCACCGGCCCCGAGGTGGACCCGCCCGTGCCCACCGGCCTGCTGGCCGGCCTCGCGGCGCTCGCCAAGGTGCTGTTCAAGGTGGTGGTGGTGCTCGGGGGGCTCTGGCTTGCGTGGGTCGTGGTCAAGCGGCTGAAGCTCCCCGCGCGGAAGGACCAGGCCGAGGTCGCCCCCCCGCCGGTCTGGCCCGATCCGTTCGCGGGGCTCGAAGCCGTCCGCCGGATGCCCGCGCGCGAAGGGGTGGTCGCGGTGTGGCAGCGCTACGAGGCGCTCGGTGGGCGCTCGGGCCACCCGCGCCCGGAGCGGGCCACCGCAAGCGAGTTCGTCCGCCTCTTGCCCAAGGAGCTCCGCGTGACCGAGCTGGCGCGCCTCTACGACGCCGCGGCGTGGAGCGGTGCGGTGGTCTCGGAGTCCGAGCGCGACGAGGCGGTGGACCGCCTGGCAGCGCTGCGCGGGGTCTGAGCGCGGACCGCGGAGGCCAATTCGCCGTGATGGCCCCCGATGGTCGTCTGGTGCTGTCGCGTGCCTACACCAATCCGGACTACCCGGACTTCCTGCCGTACTACGAGGCCCAGACATCCAGCCTGTGCCGGATCGGCAGCATCACCAAGTTGTTCACCGCAACCGCTGTCCTTCAGTTGGTAAACAATGGGGTGATGGAACTCGACGACCCGATCCAGCCGTACACGAGCTTGGAGTTGCCCGCCGCTGGTCAGCGACCTCACGGCGGTACGGGACTGGGGCACAGGGACCTGTTTCCTCGTCCTGGTTCCGACCTGAATGCACTGCGAGTAACCGCATGACGGCCGTATTCTTGGTCCTGGTTGCCTGTTCCAAATCGGTTGAGAGTGGAGACACGCATCCCCCGTTGGTCACGGACTACGAGACCACCTGCGAGTCCGCCACGGTCGGGGACGTGCGCGTCTACGGTCAGATCGGCGACGTCTACGCCTACCTCACGGACGCTGAGTGGAACTACGTCTGCACGCTCTCGGAATGTGCGTTGAGTTCGGTGATCGTCACCGAGCTGGATGAACTCAGCGGCGGGTCTTGGACGAGCGAGGGAGTTGAGCTTTTCGAGATGGGGCGGGACGGCGGCTCTGGGTTCCTCGCAGTGCAGGAGAACCCCATCGACCCAAAATACTACGGAACCTCGTTCGCGGTGGTCTGGAGCGACCGTCGCGTGCGGATCTTCACCGACGGCGATGGCGACACCTCGTGGACGTCCAGCACCCTCCGCTCCTCAGAGTGGTTCCAAGCGTGCCTGGACGTCTGGGACGACGATCAACCCGACCCCGGGTACAGCTCGGTGGGCAACCAGGCCTACGACTGCCTCCAGCTCGACTCGTGGATCGAGGAACCGTGCGACGGCTGCGTGCCCTCGGAGTGCCCTACGTGATGGGACGCCCTCGTCGGCGTTGTCAACGCGCATCGCTCACTCCTCGGCGAGCCAGGTCGCTTCGAGGCCCAGCGCGGCGAGGCGCTCCACAAGCTCGAGCGCAGAGAACTGGAAGGCCCCCGTGCCGTCGGACCACGCCCTCTTCAGGTGCAGCCGTACCCGGTCTCCCGCGAGGAACTCCAGTCGGGCCT
>Ga0114932_10001098_pt1 | contig 31727 bp, 26 predicted proteins | sample 2SBtaG_2_FD_87286 | JGI IMG/M metagenome (GOLD analysis project Ga0114932, IMG submission 87286) | Deep subsurface microbial communities from Kolumbo volcano to uncover new lineages of life (NeLLi) - 2SBTROV12_ACTIVE470 metaG | ecosystem: Environmental > Aquatic > Marine > Volcanic ...
AAGAAAGGCGAGTTGTTGATGCTGAAAGTCATGCTCATGGTAGGCTCATCCACGCTGATAATGGGCAATGCTTCAGGATTCTCTGCATCGGCAATGGTATCACCGATGTTGAAATCTTCCAATCCCACTACCGCACAAAGATCACCCGACAACACTTCCGTCACCTTACGTTTACCCATTCCTTCAAACACATACAATTCTTTCACGCGGCTTTTCTTAACAGAACCATCGGCCTGTACCAGCGCGATCAGCTGGTTTTCCTTGATGCTGCCGCGGGTTACTTTGCCCACTGCAATACGACCCAGGAAAGAAGAATAATCGAGTGAAGTGATCTGCAACTGCAAAGTGCCTTCCGATACTTTGGGAGCAGGTACATATTTGAGAATACCATCCATCAGCGGAAGGATATTATCTGTAGGCGTTAAACTGTCGTTGAACCAGCCGTTCTTACCACTTCCATAATAAGTGGGGAAGTTGAGCTGCTCTTCAGTAGCGTCGAGGTTGAAGAACAGTTCGAATACCGCGTCATGTACTTCATCGGGACGGCAATTGGCCTTGTCCACTTTATTGATCACTACAATCGGGTGCAGGTTCAGCTGCAGGGCTTTCTGCAATACAAAACGGGTCTGGGGCATGGGGCCTTCGAAAGCATCTACCAGCAGTATCACACCGTCGGCCATTTTAAGTACCCTTTCTACTTCTCCGCCGAAATCGCTGTGGCCCGGCGTATCTATCACATTGATCTTGATACCGTTATAAGTAACTGCGGCGTTCTTACTGAAGATGGTGATACCCCTTTCTCTCTCGAGGTCGTTGTTATCCATGATCAGTTCACCAGTTTCCTGGTTGTCGCGGAATACCTTGGTGGCATGCAAGATCCGATCCACCAATGTTGTTTTGCCATGGTCTACGTGTGCGATGATGGCAATGTTTCTTATTTCCATGTAAAAATTTGAAGCTGCAAAGGTACGATTTTACGCGCGCAGGGCAAAATATCAGCTATCTTCCTTAGTTTTAAGTAAATCCCCTGCTATGCGTTCCTTCTCGCGAATATTGCTGATAATCGCCATACTGTCTATTATCTTTTTGTTAGGTCCGCGTCCTTCGAAGCCCGTTTATAATAAAGACCTGCCTGCTGTTCCGGCCATCGCAGCAGGATTGGAACAATATGTAACCCATATAGAAGCTGCACACAAAGTCAAACCCGATAACGAGGCACGTATTGTTTGGGCCAATGATTCCCTCAAACAAAAAACACCCTATGCCATCGTGTACCTGCATGGTTTCAGCGCCAGCCAGGCAGAGGGTAATCCGCTTCATCGCGATATCGCCAGGGAATTCGGCTGTAACTTATATCTCTCGAGGCTCGCAGGTCATGGTATCGATACCAGCGACGCACTGGTTCACATGACAGCTGATGATCTCTGGGAAACCGCCAAACAGGCTTATAGCATTGGTAAACAATTGGGTGACAAGGTAATATTGATGGGCACTTCCACAGGCGGCACCCTGGCCTTGCAGCTGGCAGCCGCTTATCCCGATATAGCCGGACTCATCCTCCTTTCACCCAATATTGCCATCAACGACCCCAATGCCTGGATGCTCAATGATCATTGGGGATTGCAGATAGCGCGGCTGGTGAAAAAGTCCGATTACAACGTTATTACCGGTAAAGACAGTGCCTACAAACAATACTGGTACACCCAATACCGGCTCGAAGCCCTCACACAGCTGGAAGAGTTGCTGGAGACCACCATGAATACCGAAGCTTTTTCCAGAGTAAAGCAGCCGGTGCTGATGCTCTATTATTATAGAGACGAACAGCACCAGGATCCCGTGGTGAAAGTAGCGGCCATGAAGGATATGTTTGAACAACTGGGCACTTTACAGGCACAGAAAAAAATGGAAGCTATTCCCAACGCAGGCGCGCATGTGTTAGGCTCGATTATTGTCTCCAAAGATATTCCGGCTGTGGAAGCAGCCACAACCAACTTCATGCAGGATGTGCTGATGCTGAAACCGGTAACCACTCTACATCATTAACACCATTTTAGGGCATTAACACTGAATAATGTTTAGCATTGCACCAGAATACAACACACTAAGCCGGGCATGAACATTAATTTTTGATGATGGAAAGAAAAATAGTGTATCTCGTCAATCCCATTTCGGGAACCGCCAAAAAAGAGGGCATCAAAAAATTGGTAGAGCGGGAAACAAGCGCACAAGGCATTTCGTATGAAATGACCGACACCAATGCTACCGGTAATTACGATTGGTTACGCGATAAAGTGCTGGCCGAAAAAATTACCGATATCGTGATCATTGGCGGCGACGGTACCGTGAACCAGGTAACCCGGTCGCTGCGTAACGTTCCCGTTCAATTTGGCATCATACCGGTGGGTTCAGGTAACGGGTTGGCGCTGGCCGCAGGCATACCATCTAAACCACAGCAGGCATTGGCGCTCATCTTCGCAGGCAAGGCCGCCCCCGTTGATGCATTCATGGTAAACAATGAATATTCCTGCATGCTCAGTGGCATTGGCTTCGATGCACAGGTAGCCTATGATTTTTCGACCAAAGCCACCCGCGGATTGTTTACCTACGCACAACAAAGCATCCTGCATTATTTCAAAGCACATCCTTACCAGTTCGAGATCGTACTCGATAATTTTTCTTTTTTCGCAGAAGCTTTTTTCATCAGCATCGCCAACAGCAACCAGTTCGGCAATCATTTCACCATTGCGCCACAAGCCAGTCTGCACGACGGTTTGCTCGACATAGTGATCGCTCAGAAAATGAACAAAGCCAAACTGCCCTTTGCCATCCTCCGGCAAATACGCGGCAACAATAAACTGCAACAGTTGGTAGATGACATGGGTAAGAAAAACATCCTGTATTTTCAAACGCCTGCGCTCACCATCCGCAACCTCAAACTGGCGCCGCTGCATATCGATGGCGAACCCAGGGAAACCGCGGAAGAGTTCAATATAAGATTGTTAAAAGACTATTTTCAGTTGATACAGCCCTGATGCTTATTTCATGATGCGTTCCAACTTCATAAATTCGTGTTTGTTGAGCGGGTTATCCAATGCCAGTGCAATGTCTCTTTTTTCTGCAGCGGTAAGGTGAAAGCTCAGGCTGGCCGGCGCATCGTTGCGGGAGGGCATGTATTGAAAACAAAGCCGGTGAAATTGCAACCCATACCCTTCAAAGAAATATTCCAGTTGATCGTGCTGGTAATAGTCCTGCAATTTGTACCAGTTATTCTGCAAGAGTAAAAAAGGCTTGGTGAGCCAGTCCATCAGGTTACTCGATTCGAAAGGCCGCTCCCAGTCGCCCAACCCCCTGTCGCGCAACTGCAATAACACCACTTTGCTGGTATTCTGCTGGAACCAGCCCTTGAATGCATCAATAAAACGGAGTGCCGTTTCCTGTCCGAAGTTATCGCGTAACCCCGCATCCATCACATCGATCACCGGGTCTGAAGGCAACCATACATTGGGCAATACATAAGGGAAAGTGGCGTTCATGCGCAATGCCGACAAAACACTCAGGTTCATCGCATCCTGTTTGGCAAAGAAAGTATGGAAATCCACCGCATCGGCATCAAAAGGCGTAATATGTGTAACATCGGTCATAGGGCGCATCAGGAATCGCGCCGGGTGGGTTCCGATGATCATTTTCCTTCCATCACGGTTAATAACGGAATTGAAGAACATGAAAGGTATCTGCGCCGTTTGCTCCGGTATTGCATAATCCTGCAACCGTTTATCAAGCACCCCATGGGTATTCTCACTGAGCTTCTGTTCAAAAGCATAACCACGGTCTTTGGAATACTGGTAGCCGAACTTGTTGAATTTCTGTACGGGGCCCATGATATCGCGCGTTACAAAAGAAGAGAACAAAGGACTCAGCAGGTCTTTTGAAATATTATCAACGTATTGCCCGTCGTGGAGGTTGATCGAATTCCCTTTCAGTTTCTCCAGGTACAGTTCCCTGAAATAAGCAGCGCCCAGTGTACCACCCGAAGCCCCTGTGATGAGCAATGTCCTTTTCATCAATTCACCACCCATCATGCTGTCGAGCCTTTGCAATGCATTCATGGTGAAGGTAGCGCTTCGCGTACCGCCTCCGCTGGTGTTGATGATGTATACGATGGGCTTATCGCTTCCCTGTTTGGCTTTCCACCGGTTCAGTATTTCGAGGTACTGTTTTTTGTCAGCCTCCGTGTTTTCACGGGTAGCCATCTTCATTACAGACTCGCGACTGTAAACAGGTCTTTCTTCTTTACCCTCGTATTGCAGTCCGTATGCTTTGTTGCGCGGATCAATGATATTGCGCTGGTACAAAAAATTCATGCCCACATAGATCGATACCAGCAACAACAAACTCCAGCTATGTAAAAACAAGGAGATAGCGCCTGCTCCCGCGATCAGTATGGCAAAGAATACGGTGATACTGGCGGCGGCCGGCAGCTGGAACAAGCGGGTATCTGAAATATAACCCAATGCCACCAGGAAAATGAACGCAACCAGTATGGCAATAACGGCCGCAAAATGGTGCCGTTTGAAAATGGTATCGAGGAAATCCTGGCTGTAGTGCCGCACATCCCTTGGTTTGCGCAGGTGCAGGCTGGCGCTCAGGAACCAATCTACTTTCAGGTCGGCCTTTTCTTTGGGCAGCGGATGGCTCTTCGATACTTCGGCATAACGGGTATTGGCCGTGGTAATCACATTGGCCATACTCCTGTAAATGGTTTTATCGGCGCCGAAAAAATAAATGAATGCAATGAGTATAGACAAGATAATGCCCACTGCAAAACCGCCCACCATCAGCAATACTTCCGACAAGGGAAACAATTCCTGGTCGCTCGCATAATTGACGGCTTTGATGAAGTAAAACACCAGGAAAGTAAGTGGTATCACCGCATTGTTGATACAGTATTTTAAGAATGGTTGCGCCGTTGTAGCGAGGAATTTCAAATGTTTGCTGTGCAGGATGAAAGTGGTGATGTTCCAGCTCATGATAAACACACCAAGTGAAAAACCCACAATGCCGGTGCTGATTGGACTCACTTCACCAAAATATTCAGGCGCCAGGAAAAGAGAATCTGCACCGAATGTATGCATGAAATCACCGGCTACCGTAGCAAATAAAATATACCAGAACAACAGGAATACCTGGTACCTGCGGAGGTGCAGGAGTAAAAGCTGAACAGGCAGTGAGAACCAGAAACCAACCAGGTATTTTTTCATACAACCAAGACCATTTTTTTATAGCAGTTGCTGCTTGATTTACACTACCGCTCTTTCCCTTCGCACAATATACAGCATCCACACCAGTGACAGCAACAACAACATGCCTATTAGTTGGTGTAATTGCGCCGTCCATTCAAATATACCCCATTTACCCGGTACGATACCGGTGCTGGTGAGTACTACTGCAATGCCCAGCAATACCTGCAAGCTTACTACAGCCAGCGGCATCCATCTGGTGCGATCGAATAACCCTGTTCCTTTTGTTTTAAACAATCGCAACGTCCAGATAATAATCAATACCAGCAACAAATACGCCAGCCCCCGATGTATAAAATGGATTAACGTTTTGTTGTCGATGAAGTTGAGCAGGGAATGTTCATTGGCAAACATTTTTTCCGGTATCCACTGTCCATTGATGGTGGGCCAGCTGGGCGCCGCCGTAGCCGCTTTGTGCCCGGCCATCAATGCACCATATAATAATTGTATTACCAGCAGGCAAAGCAATAACCAATTCCATTTTCTTGCACCCGTGTTATACGTTAGCTGTTCTTTCTTCACCAATAGTTGCAGGGCAAACCAGAAAGTGTAGCAGAGTAGTCCCAGTGCAAATATGAAATGCAGGGCCAGCCGGGTAGGTTTCACATATACGGCATCGCCCGTTAAACCACTGGCTACCATGATCCAGCCTACTGCTCCCTGTAAAGCGCCCAGTAAAAACAATATGAGGAGTGGCCTGATCATTTCTTTCTTGAAATGGCCTTTCAACAGAAACCATATAAATCCAACGGCAAAAACCATACTGATCAACTTAGCCCACAAACGATGAAACCATTCCCAGAAAAAAATGAATTTAAAATCGGAGAGGGTAAAATCGAAATTCAATAAATAGAACTGCGGCGTCTGCCTGTATTTATTGAACTCTTCCATCCATTGTTGCTCATTCAATGGGGGAATTGTTCCCGTAATTACATTCCATTCGGTGATAGATAACCCGCTTCCCGTTAAACGGGTAATGCCCCCCAGCGCTATCTGTATCACTGTCATACCCACTCCCACCAGCAACCAGGTGGCTACTAATTTCGAAGAACGTGCCGTTGTATCCATAACTCCTTTTTCAGAATGGCACAAAGGTACTGAAACTGTATTGGGAGATATGAAACGGAATGTTGAATTTTACCGCGTGTTACAATCGCATTTTCAAAAGGAGCTGATAGAAGCGGGCTGTGATGAAGCAGGCAGGGGTTGTTATGCGGGACCGGTATTTGCAGCGGCAGTAATACTGCCGGTCGATTTTCATCATCCGCTGCTGAACGACAGTAAACAACTTTCTGCAACGCAGCGTGAGTCATTGAGACCTGTGATAGAATCTGCCGCCATCGCCTGGGCAGTGGCGCAGGTAGACAATCACGAGATTGATCGCATCAACATCCTCAAAGCTTCTTACAAAGCCATGCATTTATCCATTGATCAGTTAACGACTTCACCACAGTTGTTGCTCATCGATGGCAACCGCTTCATCCCTTACCGGCAAACCTCGCATCGTTGCATTGTCAAAGGCGATGGTATTTATGCCAGCATCGCTGCTGCAAGCATTCTCGCCAAAACATACCGCGATGCTTTTATGCAGGAGCTGCACCTGGAATTTCCGCAATATAAATGGGATCGCAACAAAGGATACGGAACAGCCGACCACAGGACTGCCATTGAAAAACATGGTTTGTGTAAATACCACCGGCACAGTTTCAACATCATTAAAAATCCACCACACCTGCTCCTTCCCTGATCACTTCATACGCATCGTGTGTGCAGTCGATCACCGTAGAAGGTATCATACCGCCAATGCCGCCATTGATCACGATATCTACCTGGCTGCCGAATTTCTCATAGATCAGTTCGGGATCGGTGTATTCTTCCACCATTTCCCCGGGCAAAGAAGCAGATAATATAGGGTGGCGCAGTTCTTGTACAATGCCACGGGCAATGCGGTTGTTGGGCACCCTGAGCCCTATGGTACTCTTTTTGCTCTGTAAAATTTTAGGGACTTCCTTACTGGCCGGCAGGATAAAAGTATAAGGACCGGGCAAATGACTTTTCAATAAACGGTATAGGGGCGTGGAGGTGCTCTTGGTATACTGGCTCAGGTCGCTCAGGTCGTAACAAACAAAACTCAATTGCGCTTTATGGGTTTCTATTTGTTTGATACGCGCGATGCGTTCCACCGATTTGTGCTGGAAAATATCGCATCCGAGTCCATATATTGTATCAGTAGGATAAATGACGATGCCACCCGATAAAAGACATTCTGCAACAGTTTTCAAATGCCGGGTCTGTGGATTGTCCGGATGGATATGCAAAAGCATCCCTAAAAATAGCGCATTCATCTTATTTTTGCATGTAAAATTTCCATTATGCAGTTACAGGCTATTGACGTGGTAAGTTCGATCAGTGCGACAGATTTTAAAAAAAATTATTACGAAGCCAATCGCCCCCTCATTATAAAAGACCTGGCTAAAAGCTGGCCGGCTTATGAGAAATGGAACTGGGATTATTTCAAGCAACTGGTGGGCGATAAAAAAGTAGGCCTCTATAATAATACCAAGAGTGATGCGTATACCCCCATCAACAAGGCCGACGATTACAAGACCTTTGGTGAATACATTGATATGATCCGCAAAGGTCCCGCCGGATGGCGCATTTTTCTTTTCAATATTTTCGAACACGCACCACAACTCACCAATGATTTTACCTGGCCCGATGAACTGATGACGGGTTTTGTAAAGCGCTATCCCATGTTATTCGTGGGCGGCGCCACCAGCATCACCCACATGCATTTCGATATCGACCTGAGTCATATCCTGCATATACAGTTTGTGGGAAGGAAGCGTGTATTGTTGTTTCCCAAAGAAGAAGAACACAAGCTCTACCGCAAACCCTTTGAAGTATTGAGCCTGGCCGATTTCAGTCATTATTACAAGCACAACAGCACGCCCGATTACGAAACTTTCCCTGCACTCAGACTGGCCAGGGGGTATGATGCTGTATTGGAACATGGCGATACACTTTTCATGCCTGCCGGATACTGGCACCACATGGAATACCTCGACAGCGGATTTGCCATGAGCCTTCGTGCTATGCAGTCTTCCTTCACCGGAAAATTAAGCGGTGTATGGAACCTGTTTGGAATGCGTACGATTGACACAATGATGAAGAAAACATTTCCGCATCCCTGGTACGATTGGAAAAAGAAAAAAATATTCGAGCTCGCTAATAAGGAACTGAATAGGTGATTTCTGCAATTGGACGTGAAAAACACTGTTTTAAAAATGGTGATTTCTACATACGAATTCCGTATAAACACCTCATTTTATTCTGTTGTAAACCCGCAAATTTGTAGTCGCATCATTCCGGCATAGGTTTTGTCTTTCCAAAACCAAACTGGAAATGATTATTTATCTATATAATGCGCTGCTATGACAAAGATCGTCTTGGTCGATGACCATGTACTGCTGAGGAATGGACTTGTTTCATTGATTAATTCTTTTCCCGATTATACCGTTCTTTTTGAAGCCAATAACGGAAAGCAATTCGTCAAACAACTGGATCCCGAAAACCTGCCTGAGATTGTTATCCTGGATATTACCATGCCCGAGATGAATGGGTACGAGACGGCATTATGGCTCACCAACCATTACCCGCAAATCAAAATACTGGCGCTGACCATGCTCAGCGATGAACGTTCCATCATACGGATGTTCAAGAACGGCGCCAAGGGATTCCTGTTGAAAGATTGCCGGCCACAGGAACTGAAAGCGGCGCTCGACGGGCTGATGCATAAAGGCGTATACCTCAACAGGGTTACCTGTGACAGTATCATTCATAATTTCCAGTCTACCAATAGCGCCGACGACGAGGAGCAAAAAATGGTAAATGAACTGGATGAAAAAGAGAAAGAATTTCTAGCGCTCTATTGTACAGAAAAAACACACCGCGAGATCGCAGAAGTTATGGGTGTTCCACTACGTGTCATCGATAATTTCCGCGACCTGTTGTACCAGAAATTGCAGGTATCGTCAAGAGTAGGACTGGCGCTGATTGCCATGCGCAATAATATTGGCGACAGCGTTTATTAATACCCAACCGGCATTATATAATTTCCCAAACTTCTTTACCGCGCAACAGTTTATCCAGATCGCCTTTTCCTTTGGTAGCGATGGTCTCTTCTATCTGCATGCTCATCACATCTTCATAGCAGGCACGGTCTGTTTCAAAGAACACACCGAAGGGCCGGGGATAATGGCCGCCTTCTTTATTGGGGTCATCGAACAAACGAACCAGTAACTGTGCTTTGAAGAAATCACGCTCATCGTGTATCCACAGGTCATCAGCGCTGACGCCGTTGCCTAATTCCACCACCACAGGTTTTAAACCATCCAGTTTGATACCCTTGTTTTGGGTAGCGCCAAATACCAGTGGTTTTCCCTGTTCGAGGAACAAAGCCTCATCGGCTTTTGATGATTTTTCAGTGAATACCTCAAAAGCACCATCATTGAAGATGTTACAGTTCTGGTATATTTCCAGGAAAGAAGCGCCTTTGTGCTGGTGCGAACGTGTGAGCATGTATTGCAGGTGCTTGGGATCACGGTCCATACTGCGGCCCACAAAGCTGGCATCGGCTCCCATAGCCAGTGCAGCCGGATTGAACGGATGATCGATACTTCCGAAAGGCGTACTCTTGGTAATCTTTTGCTGCTCGGAAGTAGGTGAATACTGCCCCTTGGTTAAACCATAGATCTGGTTATTGAACATCAGTACATTCACATCGAAATTCCTGCGCAGCAAATGAATGGTATGGTTGCCGCCAATGCTGAGACTATCCCCATCACCGGTTACGATCCAAACACTCAATTCGGGCCTGGTGGCTTTTAACCCACTGGCGATGGCTGTTGCACGTCCGTGGATGGAGTGCATGCCAAAAGTATTCATGTAATAAGGGAAACGGCTGCTGCAGCCAATTCCACTGATAATAACAATATTTTCTTTGGGTACGCCTATCCCAGGCATTATTTTTTGTACCTGTGCGAGTATAGAATAATCACCACAACCCGGACACCACCTTACTTCCTGGTCTGTTGCAAAATCTTTCGCGGTGAGCGGAACGCTCGTTGCTGCTGCTGACATCTTAAACCAATTTGAGTCCGCTAAGTTACAAAACCATCAGGCTTGTACTGTCATTTCTTTGTATTTTAACCGCACAAACTGATATATGAAAAAATTAATACTTCTGTTGAGCTGCTGCTACTGCGGTCTTCTCTGTGCGCAAAAAGGTCAGGAGCCTATGAAAGTAACCGACATGCTGAAGATCAGGCAGGTGGGTGCTATTACGTTGAGTCCGGATGGTTCCAAAGCCGTTTTCAGCGTTACCGCTATTGAACCCGATAGCGATGCCAGGTGGGAATACAAGTATGTAAACCAGTTGTACCTGGTACCGGTTGATGGCTCAGCGGCCCCGCGCCTGCTCAGTTCCAAAGAGAACGCTACCCAGCCTACCTGGAGTCCGGATGGAAAACAACTGGCTTTCACCAAGGCGGTCGAAGGCAAGCCCCAGGTATTTTTACTCTCTTTCGATGGCGGCGAACCCCAACAATTGACACATTCGAGATATGGGGCCGCCTCTCCCAAATGGAGTCCCGATGGACATCAGATACTGTTCTCTTCCAGCATCTCCCTGCGGGAATTACTGAAAGATTCCCTGCTCAATCCCGGTAAAGCCATCCCCCAATGGCCTTATGAAAAACCGGGTTTTGCCGGCAATGAACAACTCAAAGCCTCCAATACCAAGCCCGATCCCGATGGCAACCTCGAGGAGATCAGGGCTTATCTCGACCTCAACACCGTTGATAAAAAGGCCAAAGTATTCAACAAGCTCAACTTCCAGGAAGAGTCTACCACTTCACCTGAAATGTATTTCACCCATTTCTTTTTGATTGGCCTGCAGCCGGACGCGCAACCCGTAGCCGTAACGCATGGGTTTCACCGTTTCAACAATGCCGAATTCACGCCCGATGGCAAACAGCTTGTCATCAGCGGCAATGTAGATTCTGTGCGGCATCCCGACCGTGTACTGGAAAGTGAAATTTACCTGGTTGACCTGAACAGTCACCAACTCCGCAAAATACTGGGTGAAGCCGGAAAGAATTATAACAGTCCAACTGTTTCTCCCTCCGGCAAGTGGCTGGCCTTCCAATATGGCAACACTTCTTTCGTGGATGTGCCCACACTGGCCGTTATGCCGCTGCACGGAACAGCCAACGACATCATCAACATTCCGTTCGATCGCAGCAAGGGCGCACTCGGCTGGAGCAAAGACGAAAAATATTTATACTTCATCGCCCAAAGCAATGGAGGTGCGCCCCTGTACAGGGTAGACATGCAAACACGCAAAGTGGAAGCGTTGTTCGACTTTAACGTGGGCCTCAACAGCTATGCGTTGAAACCGAATGCTATTGTGTTTGCTAAAACAGAAGTGGCCGATCCTTCCGAATTGTATGTAGCAGATAGCAATGGTAAAAATGAAAAAAGGCTCAGCAACTTCAATACTGCCTGGATCAAAGACAAGTACCTAAGCTTCCCCGAGAAAAAAACTTTTGTGAACAGCAAGGGCATGACAGTTGAATATTGGATGATGAAACCGTACAACTATGAAGCCGGTAAAAAATATCCGACCATTTTAAATATTCACGGCGGACCTTCTGCGATGTGGGGCCCTGGTGAATCTTCTATGTGGCATGAGTTCCAGTATTATTGCGCTAAAGGATATGCAGTGGTGTATTGCAATCCCCGCGGATCAGGTGGTTATGGCGCTGCATTTCTGCGTGACAATATCAACGATTGGGGTACAGGTCCCACTTCCGATGTGCTCACTGCACTGGACAAAGCAGTGGAAGAAGGCTTTATCGACACAGCGCGTATGGCAGTGACCGGCGGCTCTTATGCCGGCTATCTTGTTGCCTGGATCGTATCACACGACCAGCGATTCAAAGCAGCCTGTTCACAACGCGGCGTATATGAGTTGGGTACTTTCTTCGGAGAAGGCAATGCTTGGCGATTGGTACCGAATTATTTCGGCGGCTATCCCTGGGAAGAAAAAGCGAAAGCAGTGATTGAACACGAGTCGCCCATCAGCTATGTGCAGAATATCCATACACCTTATCTCATCTTCCATGGCGAAAACGATTTACGCACGGGCGTCATACAAAGTGAAATGTTATACAAGAGCCTGAAAGTATTGGGCCGCACCGTTGAATACGTAAGGCATCCCGGTGGCACCCATGAACTTACCCGCAGTGGCGACAACCGCCAGCGCATCGATCAGATGTTACGCACGATGGAATTTTTCGAAAGATTCATAAAGCATTAATTCGACAATTTGGCAATTCGACAATTTGGTAATGTTTTTTTGATACTGCAGGAGCATTTATTAACCCATTGCCGAATTGTCGAATTGGCTAATTATTTCATTGATAACAACCATTGCGTAATTCCTAAGTATACTTTTTTAGCTACATCGTCGCGGAACTTGGCGTTCAGTATACGCTTTTCATCAGATGCATTGCTCAGGAATGCTATTTCAACAAGACTGTTGGGAAAATCGGTAGGGCCATTCAATGCAAAATTGAAATTGCCTACGTTGCCAAATTCATCCAGTCCCAGTGTAAGCATATTGCGTAAAATGGCCGTTGTAAGCGGGCGAAAACCGATGTGCTTATAATACGTACTAACGCCTTTCACTTCTTCGTTGTTACTGGAGTTGAGGTGAAAGCTGATGAGCAGATCGGGGTTCTGCTGTTGCAGGAACAATACACGGTCTTTGTTATCGAAAGTGGTATCGGTTCTGCGCGTCATGATGATTTTATGAGCGCCCCGGAGCTTCAGGTATTTTTCGAATGCTTTGGCAAAAAGCAGGGTGTATGTTTTTTCTTCAGCGCCTGTTCTAACGCCCGATGCGCCTGTATTGGTTCCGCCGTGTCCCGCATCGATGGCTATTTTCAGCTTGCGTATGTCGAGCACAGCCGGTTGTCTTTTGATCCTCACCGTGAGCGCGTTCCCTTTGTAAGCAATATTGTAACCCCAGTGTTGCTTGTGTTGCAGTTCAATGGTTACGCGCATCACATCATCTTCTACCTGGTTGTAATACACATTCTTCACTTCTTTCAGCGAACGAAGCTGGGTGATCCAGTTGGTATTGCTCTGCACACCATATATATCCACCATGATCCTGGCCGGATCAATTTCCATCCAGCTCTTGTAAGGCAACTTCCCGTCTACATGAATGCTTACATAATCGAAAAGCGAATCGCCTTTGGCCATGAAAGAATTGGTGAGGTAAAAAGGTTTTAACTGCACAATGGTATCGAAGCGAACATAAGGTTTTTCGATATAAGCAGTGTGAGACTTCGACAGTTGTACTTTATAAAGGTCTTTGGTAGAGTCTATCACGCGCAGCACAACATTTGAATCGATATAGCCCATTTTGGCGCCGCCCAGCCTGTCTTCACCCAGGCCATAGACCAGCGCAGGCAATTTGCCGGTAGCAAGTCCGGCCACATAAGAAGTATTAATCTGTGCCTTTAGACTGCAAATACTCAACACCAGGCAGATAAAAAGAAAAAATCGTTTCATCTGTTGAAGGTAGGGAAGATGGGATGATAAAAATTAATGGCCTCACTACCATTTGGTGATGAGGCCACTGTTTGAGCAAGCAACCGTAAAACAAAACAAATATTAACAAAATTTATGAAATCCAAGAATTTTTTTGGGCCTTTTCTTAGATATGATAGCCGTTATCGGCCACCAGCCTGTCGGATATCCTCCTGCGGGCATCTTTGGTATTGAATGGCTCCAGCTTGGTAAAGCGTTTGAGGCCAATATGCATCATCCGCAGTTCATCGCCATCGGCAAAGCCGTTCAGCGCATCTTTACCGGCCTTATTGATGCGGTCGGCCGCATCGTAGAGGTAAGTGCGTACAATATCGGCTTGCAGGGCAACTGCTTCTATCCCCTTGCTGTCGGCCAGTTTTATCAGCCGCAGCAGGGCGCTTTCGGCATTGAAGGTTTCGATGGCCATATCGGCGATGTTCATGAGTATTTCCTGTTCTTTATCGAGCTGCATCATCAGTTTCTGCACGGCGGCTCCCGCCACCATCAGAATGGCTTTCTTGAAATTGACGATGTATTTGCGTTCTTTGGCAAATGCCCCTTCTTCTTCGGCCCCGAAATCAGGGATGCTCATCAGTTCTTTTTGCACGGCAAGGGCAGGACCCATCAGGTCGAGCTTGCCTTTCATGGCGCGTTTCAATACCATGTCTACCGTAAGCAGGCGGTTGATCTCGTTGGTACCTTCATAAATGCGGTTGATACGGCTGTCGCGATAGGCTTTGGAAATCACGTATTCATCACTGAAACCATTACCCCCGTGTATCTGCACGCCTTCGTCCACTACATAATCCAGCATCTCACTGCCATATACTTTCAGCATAGCGCACTCGATGGCATATTCTTCGGCTGCACCCAGCAACGCTTCGGCAAAAGTTTTACCACTGGCTTCCAGCTCCCGTTCTTTGTCATCGATCCATTTGGCAGCGCGGTATAAAGCGCTTTCGCAAACCCACATGCGGATGGCCATTTCAGCCATCTTGTGGCGTATGGCCCCGAATTTGGCAATGGGCAGTTTGAACTGTTCCCTTGTTTTGGCATATTGAATGGAAATATCCGCGGCACGCTTCGCACCGCCCAGTGCGGCTGCACAGAGTTTCAGGCGGCCGATATTGAGGATGTTGAATGCAATGATATGACCGCGGCCAATTTCACCCAGCAGGTTTTCTACAGGCACTTTACAATCCTGGAAATACAACTGCACAGTAGAAGAACCTTTGATGCCCATCTTGTGTTCTTCGGGTCCTTGTGTGAATCCCTCAAATCCTCTCTCTACAATGAAGGCGGTAAATTTATCGCCATCGATCTTGGCAAACACAGTGTACACATCGGCAAAACCACCATTGGTGATCCAGCATTTTTGTCCGTTCAGCAAATAATATTTTCCGTCTTCACTTAACTTGGCGGTGGTCTTGGCACCCAGCGCATCGCTGCCACTGTTGGGTTCTGTTAAACCATAAGAGCCCTTCCATTCACCGCTGCCCAGTTTGGGAATATATTTTTGTTTCTGCGCTTCCGTACCAAAATACAATATGGGTAATGAACCAATTCCGGTATGTGCTGCAAGCGCAACCGAAAAAGAATGGCCGCCGCCCAATCCTTCGTTCACAATGGTAGAAGTAATGAAATCTTTACCTAAACCGCCATACTGCTCGGGTAAGGAAGTGGACAACAATCCCTGCTCACCAGCTTTTTCCAGCAACGAAGGCATCAGGCCCGGTTCCATTTTATCGATCTTATCCAGCACAGGTATCACATCGGCATCCAGGAACTGGTGACACATCTCCATCACCATATTTTGCTCTTCATTGAAATCTTCGTAGATGAAAGTATCGAACGGATTGCTTTCTTTGATCAGCCATTCGCCGCCATGCAATGCGGTTGTTTGTTTCGTTTCCATGAAATGAAATTTATGCGTTAAAGAAGATCATGCTAATTGCCCGTAAGGTTATCATATACTCTTTGCAAAACTGTTTTCACCGTTTCAATCTCTTCCTTGTTCACACCCACCAATGCCTCGCTCATCGTTTGGTTGGCCAGTTCAATGGTGCGGTCCTGCAATTCTTTGGCTGTCTCTGTTAAACAGACCAGGTTAATACGCCGGTCTTCTTTGGAAGGCATACGCTTTACCAGTTTCTGTTTTTCAAGGTTATCGATGAGACGCGTGATACTGGGTTTGTCGCGAAACGTTCTGTTGCACAACTCTTGCTGGCTCAGGCAGTCTTCTTTCCACAAATGATACAATACACTCCACTGCTCGATGGTGATATCGAGCCCCGCCCGCCTGAAATTCTTCTGCATACGGCGTGCCACAGCGGTAGACGCCATATTGTTGATGACGCTGTATAACTCTCCCCTTTTAAATTGGTTGTTTGACATATAGTTAGTTATGCAACTAATTCAAAGTACGGCTGTTTTTGTGATATCTCCAAGAATAAGTTTCTTTGTTCGATGTACACCGCCATAATCATTGTTACAACGCTGTTATTGGCTGTCTACGCTGTACTTATTCTCCAATACCGCAGCTGGTTTTTACGGCTGCGGCCGTTTGAGCCGGCCCGGGCACCCGGCGCTCCCACGCGTTTTTCCATCATCATACCGGCGCGGAACGAAGAAGGGCAGATCGGTAACTGTCTGGCTTCCATATTCGGACAATCATATCCAGGTACCCATTTTGAGGTCATTATAGTGAACGATCATTCTACAGACCGTACCGAAGCTGTTGTAAAAGCATGGCAGGCGCAACATGCCAACCTACGCCTCATCAATATGGCCGACCATGTGGAGCCCAATGCTTTGAATTCTTACAAAAAAAAGGCCCTGGAACTGGCCATCGCAACGAGTAGCGGGGAATGGGTGGTGACCACCGATGCCGACTGCCAGGCAAAACCCGGCTGGCTCTCCCTGTTAGATGCATATATCAAGCAATACCAACCTGTATTTGTGGCGGCGCCTGTGATGTTCACAACAAAAGGTAATTTTCTCGATACGTTCCAGTTGCTGGATTTTATCAGCCTGCAGGGCATTACTGCGGCGGCAGTATCGGCCGGTTTTCATACCATGTGCAATGGCGCTAACCTGGCTTATCGGAAGGATGTATTTTATGCGGTGGATGGTTTTAAAGGGATCGATGGCCTGGCCAGTGGAGATGATATGTTCCTCATGCACAAGATCAAGCAATTATACCCGAACCGGATGGGATACCTTTTTGCCCAAGGGGCCATCATGGCCACAGCGCCTATGGCCGATTGGCGCAGTTTCATCAACCAACGCATACGTTGGGCCAGCAAAGCAGATGCTTACCAGGACCGGGGCATATTTCGTACCCTGGCGCTGGTATACGCCCTGAATGCCTGTCTGTTCCTGTGGCTTGTCGGTAGCTTATTCTTTACGGGGGGATGGGTGCCCTGGCTGATCTTCATCGCAATCAAGACACTCGTAGAATTGAGCTTTATGATACCGGTAAGCAAATTTTATGGCCATTTGCCTGCCATGTACTGGTTCCTTCCTATGCAGCCCTTCCATATTGCTTATACCGTTGTGGCCGGATGGCTGGGCAAATTCGGCTCTTACCAATGGAAAGGAAGGAAAGTGCAATGATTATTTCAGTTCATGCACTTCTTTCGATTCGGGCCACCAGGCATACACGATCATAGAGACCAGGGCCAGTAGTGATAGAATAAACGCAAAAATACTTTTCATAGTGCTTAGGATTTATCAGATGATAGACAAAATAGAACTGCAAATGTTTAACCAGCTTTATTCTTTTTCGGCGAATCAAATCCCTGCATCGGTCATTCTTCCTTAATTTTCCTTTTTTACGTTAATCCTTATGCCCGGACCGTTTATTAAAAAGTTGTTAAAGAATAAAGGCGCCTGTTTTGGTATGATCCTAATTGCTGGTAGTTTGTTGCTTGCACTGTTCGCTTTTTTTATCGCGCCCGACCATTCACCCAATGCCAATCGCATGATACCAGAGATCGGTAGTAAGAAGCCGGGATTCACCATGGATCTTTTAAAAATCCGTCGCGACAAAGAATGGGTGCGCACCGGTTTTTGGCAACGATTGATCAATGGTGCGGAAGATGGATGGCAATATGTTCCTGTAACTGCTGTTGCTGTGAAAGGAGATAGTATGGTGTATCAGCAATTTGTAGACGAAGGCATCACCGAACGCAAATCGATTGCATTGTCGCGCATCGATGCTGCATCACCGGTTATACGTGTGCATTATCTGTTGGGTACCGATAAGTTTGGCAGGGATCTGCTCAGCCGGCTCATCATTGGCGTGCGCGTGAGTCTGGGCGTGGGATTGATCGCAGTGCTCATCTCACTCACCGTTGGTATCCTGCTGGGCGCGCTGGCTGGCTATTTCAGGGGATGGGCAGATGAATTGATCATGTGGCTCATCAATGTAACCTGGAGCATACCCACACTTTTGTTGGTATTTGCTATTACACTGATGTTGGGGAAAGGATTCTGGCAGGTATTTGTAGCAGTAGGGCTCACCATGTGGGTAAACGTAGCGCGATTGGTACGCGGACAGGTACTGGCTGTTCGCGAATTGGAATACATCCAGGCCGCAAAAGCGTTGGGGTATTCAGATGCAAGGATCATTTTCAGGCATGTGTTGCCCAATATACTTGGTCCGGTTATGGTGATCGCCGCCAGCAATTTTGCTTCGGCCATTGTAATAGAAGCGGGACTTAGTTTCCTGGGCGTAGGTGTGCAACCACCGCAGCCCAGTTGGGGATTGATGATCAAAGAGAATTATAATTTCATCATCACGCATAACCCAATGCTGGCGCTGGCGCCCGGTATTGCCATCATGTTGCTAGTGCTGGCATTTAATTTATTGGGCAATGGTTTAAGGGATGCCTTGAGTGTGCGGAACAAAAATTAATTTTCCTGTATCACTATTACATTCCTGCAAAAGCTTTCTTCCAGCGAAATAAAAGTTTCTGTTCTTTCAATACCCTTGATCTTCTGCAATTCATCGTGCAACACAAAACGCAGCTGCTGGATATCTTTACAAACGATCTCTGCAAACATGCTGTAGTTACCCGTGGTGTAGTTGAGCCGCACGATCTGCGGTATTTTTTTGAGCTCTTTGGCAACAGTATCGTATAAAGAACTTTTTTCGAGGTAAATACCAATGAATGCGATCACATCGTACCCGAGGGCTTTGAGGTCAACCGATAATCTTTTACCTTTAACTATATTTAGTTCTTCCAGTTTCTTGATCCGCACATGGATGGTACCTCCCGACACGAACAGCTTCTTTCCCAGGTCGGCATAGGAAATCTCAGCATCCTCCATCATTTCCTGGATGATCTGGAAATCGAGTTTGTCAAGATTCAATTTTGAAGACATTTTCCTTTATTTTTTTTGATAAAATCAATTATAATATGCAATTTATTGAATATTTTCGATAAATACAAAATATTTATTGAAATATTTGCAACAAATCAGGTATTTTATCTAACATTGTGCTGTCAAACAATGACAACCATCTTTAAACGATGGGCAAACGAGTTCTTATCAATACTGTGGGGTGATGAAATCTTTGGCAGACATGCCCTCTTGTCTCGGGGGTGAGGATCACAGGATAAACGTAGTGTAGAGCCGCGCGGGTAGTAATACCCGGGCGACCAGGGTCGACCACTGAACTTTGCGCTATTGCTAACTGCCTCGTGGAGGTTCGAGCCCTCCCCCTACAGCTTTTAACATTTTATTAACGCTGTAAATCAATGATTTACAGCGTTTTTTGTTTCTGGGGGTTAGTATGGGGTACAAACTCATCTAACTGAGGAATCTTCATACTTTCAAACTTGACAGCGCGTACCTTACTGCAAATACCCTTCTTAGACATAACCTATCGCTTTGATTACCTTTGTATAACAACAATCATGCGCGAATTCCCTATATCGAACCGCCCTAGAACTTTGTGAGCTCTATGGATGCGCCTCCTCTGGAATATGTCATCTAGCATTTGTCTAAATCTTTCGCGTGTCGGCCATCTTCCACTATTTGCACTAATATGTTCATGAAGAGCATCATCAATTTTCTTGGACGCGCAGGCTAGTAGCTCATTAAACATGGCACTATTCTCGCCGTCTGGTCTCATACGTTGATTTTTGAAATCCCAATCATTTGGAATTACTTTATACGGCAGGTAATATTTATATACCATGTAATCATGGCTTACATTAGCACATATTGCAGTGGAACTGCAGGACTTAGATCTTTTTAAATAGAGCCTCACATTCATAGCTTTATTTTTATTGAAGCAAAGCTCGAATCATGTATTCATACTGCAAGGAGTAGGGCAAAATTTGCCCTACTCCCCAATCGTCAATTTAATTTCATGGCTCTGGTCGTTGTAAACGACGTTCTGATCTCTCCTTCCATTTTCTTGCCACATTCTCGGCATTGTCACTTGATGATATCCGTACATATTTATAAAAAGACTTGTCAGTTTTATGGCCTGTAATTGCTCGAATTTCGGCCGAGTGTAAATCCCTCGCCAGGTATTCGTTAGTAGCAAAAGATCTTCGTGCAGTATGAGACGTTACAAATTCATACTTTGACTTTAGTATTAAGATTTTGCTACCCGCAACAAATTTTGTAATCGATACTTCCTTGCGCAGAGGCTCACACATTGAGCAAATTTCTTTCAGATATTGATTGAATTTTTGGCTGGAAATTGCATGTGGAAATGCTCCTCCATACTTTTCGATAATAAGTTGAACCTCACTCTTTAGAGGGACATGAACAACATCGCCCGTTTTGATTTGAGTTACTATCAAAATATTACTATTAACAGCTTCGATTGACAATTTAGAAAGATCTGATAACCGCAAGCCGGTATAACAGCCTATTAAAAACAGATCACGAACACACTCTAGTCTTTTACAATCTGAAAGATCAAGTTTGGAGAGCACTCCGATTTCAGTTTCTGTAAGATAAACCGCATCGGTTTCGGTGAATGGTGCTCGGAATTTTCGGTGTGTGAATGTCATGTTCGTTGTATACCCGAATTCGACTGCTTCACGCATGATCACCTTTATGTTGGTTATAAGTTTTCCGATCGTATTAACACTTACCATTTTTATTTTTGTCATGTAGTCAATAAATCCATAATAAAATTTCATATCAATAGTATCGAAATCAAGGGGCCGCCGATATACCTTTTCAAATGCACGTAGATGATTGAAAAGATTTCGCATATTACTGACTGTCGTTCGAGCCAGTGGAGTATTTTTTTGTGTATGCAACCTACTACCTGATTCCATCCGAAGTAGCAAATTTTGAAAGAATCCCCAAAATGTTCGTTGAAAATCTTCTTTATTCTTAATAGAGCTTCGTTTATTAAAAACTTCGTCTAGGATAATTCGAAAAGAATGCGGAGGAGGACAATGACCGCAGTGCTTATTCTGATATAAATAAAACGACTCTATAATTTTCCAGGAGACATTTTCTAATCTTTGATTAATTTCTAATGTTCCAGTTCTCTTAGTGTTGATTTTGACTCGTTGTGCTCTGAAATCCCAGTTTACAGGATGAACCTTTTCCATTAAATAGTACTTATAGCATACTCTGTTATGGCTAAACTGAGCGTAAATGACCGACTCGCGAGGATTGCTAGGTCTTTTTAAATAGAATTTTACTGTCATGGTTTCATTTTTTTAATGATACCATGCATTAGTGAAATCCTAAAACGTATTGCCTTGCCACAGTTAATGCCACCAGGTAATCAGCTGGACTTCCAATAAGTTATAAAATTAAATGATCATCGTCAAGGGGTTTTTGTCGACAGTTCCGGAAATCGTTCATTTATTTGCTTAATATATGTTCAAATACGGTCAGGTTCTTGCGTTTTTGAGCAATAGGAATTACTTTGCAATCCCCCTACGACCCACTTCGGGTTTCCTGTATACAAACCCTTGTAAATCAAAACCAAACCTGATTTATGGAAGAACAAAATTTGAAAAATTCTATCATTTCTTGGCTTCGCGGCTTTCCCTACTGGATGCAGTATTCTGGCAATGAAATTCTGGAAGGGGACGAACTTTCCGATGAGATGCTGGAAACAACGTATCTTTTCTTTTTACAGGATGCAGGCCTGATAGATTCTGCCGGCGAACGCGATGAAATTGTATTTGCGGAGGAATCCGAAGAAATAGATCATTCAGACAGTCTTAAGATCACAGAAATTAAGGGGATTACTAATGTAAATGCACTGCTAGCCGATCAACTCATTAACATCAGTGATCAACTTACTATTGTTTATGGTGGAAATGGAACCGGTAAGTCTGGTTATACCCGAATGTTGAACAATGCATTCAAAGGCCGCGGCGATAAAGAGATATTATCCAATGTATTCGAACGTACCCCCAACCTGATCGCTTCCTGTATTTTTACTTTTCAGGGCGCAGATGCATCCTTTGAGCTGAAGTTCCCAGACGATAAAGGTCATGATGCTTTTACGCGTTTTTCAATTTTTGACACCCAGTGTATCAAGGTGCATCTGGAACAGGAAAACGGCCTTTTGATTACACCCGTCGGTTTTGATTTTTTTAATAAGCTCATTATTTTATACCAGACTTTGGAACAGAAACTCAACGCTGCGATTCAAATAAAAAGAGGGCGCAATGATTTCATTCCATTATTTCAGCATCAAAATGTGATTCAAGAACTAATCCATTCGCTTAGTGAGCATACAAATCTTGATCAACTCAAAGAGCTTGCGGATTATTCTGAGGAAGATGCAAAGCAAGTGAACGAGCTTACGCGCAAAAAAGGTGAATTGCTGGCGCTGAATATTCCGCAACGTATAAGAGAATATCAGGCATTGCTAAATGCAGTTGACGCTCTCAAACAAAACCTCGCAGCATACATAGACATTTTCTCAGAAGAAAGTATTACAACTATCAGAAGAACCACTATCTCTTATAAACATTTTTCTGCGCTGTCTAAGCAACAAGGAATAGATAGCCTAAAGGATTATCCGATAGCCGAGGTAGGATCTGACCCATGGCTGGCTTTTGTAGGCGCTGCAAGGAAGTACGCGGAAAATATCGGAGTAGCCGGCAACGGAGAAGAAAAAATGGAAAACTGCGTATTCTGTTTACAACCTTTAACAGCTAAGGAAGAAAACTTGGTAAATGCCTACTGGCAGTTTTTGCAAAGCGATGCACAAAAGCAGGCGACAGCATTAGAACAACAACTTTCACGTGATAGAAAGCGTGTAAATGATTTAAGACCGGTGGTTTTTGATGAAACCATAGCCTTGTATCAGTATATGAGCATGGGTCATGAGGAACTTACACAGACATGGAAATCGATAGTGGCTTCACTGGAAATAGAAAAACAAAATCTGCTCAATTCGATTAGCGAATTAAATGAAGACTGTGAAGTGCAGCAGATCAACCACACGACAGAAGAATTTGCTGTAGTCTCGGGGACTATACAGGCTGCCATCGAGGCCTTAAGTGTAAAGAATCCTGCTGCGGAGATCGAACAAATTGATCGTGAGATACAGTTCCTAGCAGATAAAAATCTATTATATAAGCTGCATGATCAAATTGTGGTATTTGTCAATGATCAGATCTGGGCGGCGGAGGCAGCAAGGAAATTAGGTGCGTTCAGGACCAATGGAATAACAACGAAACAAGGCGAACTATTTTCTCAACACATTACTACCAGGTATACGAATATTTTCAATGTAGAGTGTCTCAAACTCAAAGCACCTACCAGTGTTGTTATATCGCAACGAAACGCCAAAGGTCAAACGCTTCGAAGACTCCAGGTGGCAAACAATATTGCGAGTAAAATCTTGAGTGAAGGAGAGCAAAGAGCGATCACTCTTGCCGATTTCTTAACTGAAATGCAACTCAATCCCAGAAACCGGGGAATCATTTTTGATGATCCGGTAACTTCCCTAGATCACCAACGAAGAGATCTGATTGCAAAAAGGCTTGCAGAGGAGGCAAAAAAACGTCAGGTAATTGTCTTCACACATGACATCGCGCTGCTTTTGCAATTACAGTATTACGCTGAACAGATCGATGGACTATCTGTTTCAGTAACCAGTATGCGTAAGCAGGGAGATAAGGTCGGTATTATTCATCCAACTCTTCCGTGGGTTGCGCAAAAGATCACGGCAAGGATCGGCTATCTGAAAACAGGACTGGTAAAATTGGAAAAAATTGAAAGGGAACAGACCGAAGATGAATACATCAGCGCCGCCAAATCCTGGTATGGAATGCTCCGAGAGGCATGGGAGCGTGCCGTGGAAGAAAGACTATTTAAGGGTGTGATAGAAAGATTTGGTTACAGCGTGCAGACCAACCGATTGAAAAAGGTGGCTATCACTAACCAGATGCTTGATGACATCGAAAAGGGTATGACTGAATCTTCGAAATGGGTACATGACGCTGCTGCAGGACTCAATCCAACAATTCCTGATTCGAATAAAGCAAAGGTAGACCTTGCCTCGTTTGAAGCATTTGCACAAAGCTGCCCTGCAGCATAGGAGTAAAACAGCGACCACAAAAACACAACTATGTTTGAGCTACATAAACTAGGATGGAACGGGTTTCAACATTTGTGTCTTACTATTCTACGGGAAATATTGGGGCAGACTGTGCAATCGTATCTTGATACAAAAGATGCCGGTAAAGACGGGGCATTCACGGGAATATGGAAGCAAGCGGACAACGGCGATCTACAAGGAAAATTTGTTTTCCAATGCAAGTTTACGGCCAAGAGAGATTATAATCTTTCGATTGCCGATCTAAAGGATGAAATAAAAAAAGTAAAAAAGTTGACGGAAAAGGGTGAGTGTGATTGCTACATCCTGCTGACGAACGCCGGAATTTCAGGCGAGCTGGATTCAAAGATCAAAGAATCACTAGAGGCAATCGGGATCTCGCAATACAGATCTTTTGGACACAACTGGCTGAACCAACAAATACAGCAAAATAAAAAGTTGCGTATGCTGGTTCCCCGCGTGTATGGACTTGGAGACCTATCACAAATTCTTGACTCTCGTGCGTATGACCAGGCTAAAGCTGTGCTTGAATCGGTAAAAGATGAACTTTCAAAAGTGGTCATGACAGGAGCTTATCATAAGGCAGCGGAGGCCTTAAATAATCATGGATTCGTCCTGATCATCGGTGAACCTGCAGCGGGTAAAACAACGATCGCCACTTTGCTCGCCATGGGCGCCTTGGATAATTGGGGTGCTGAGACAATCAAGGTTGCAGAGGCAGATAAAATGGTTGAGAGATGGAATGTGCATGAGAAACAGTTTTTCTGGATCGATGATGCTTTTGGGGTGACGCAATACGAAAAGCCGTTGGCAACGCAATGGAATCATGCACTAGCGCAGGTAAAAGCGATGATCAAAACCGGAAGTAAGATTGTTCTTACTTCACGTGATTATATTTACGCCCGTGCAAGAAAAGATTTAAAAGAAAGTGCTTTTCCGCTGCTGCTAGAAACCAAAGTGGTCATTGATGTACATGAGCTTACGGAAGCTGAAAGAAAGCAAATACTGTACAACCATCTAAAGCTCGGAAGACAGACACAGGAGTTTAAGAAGAAGATTAAACCCTTTTTAGAACCGGCTTCCAACCTACCCAAATTTGTGCCTGAATCGGCCCGTCGTATTTCCGATCCGGCATTCACAAACAACTTAAGCCTTACCGAACATGGGATCAGTCAATTTATCGAACATCCCAAGGAAATGCTGCTGGATATTTTGCGGGGCTTGCATACGGATCAACTGGCAGCGCTGGCTTTAATCTACATGCGCAATGACAAACTGGAAAGTCCCGTGAGCGCAAATAATCCGGAACTAGAAGCGATTGAGCGAATCGGAAGCACTCAGGGTGCGTGCTTGGAAGCTCTTGTAGATATGCAGGGCAGTCTCGTGCAGCTGCTAGAATTAGAAGCTGGAAATGTTTGGAAATTTAAGCATCCTACCATCGGGGATGCATTTGCAGACCTGCTGATTTCCAATGCCGAACTAATCGGAATCTATTTGTTGGGCTCGAAAATAGAGAGTCTTTTCTACCAGATTACTTGCGGCAATGTAGGTCTCATTGGAGCTATCGTAGTACCGGAATCCCTTTTTTCATTAATTATCGATAGACTTTCTTCTTACAACCGCGCAGCGAATTTCAAGAACGAGTCTTATGCAGTATTTCATGCGCGTTGGAATTCTGACAGGTTTCTGGCTTACAGGTGTTCTAAAAAATTCCTGAACCAGTACATACAACGAAATCCTGATTTGACATCCCGATTGGAGAAGCCGGAACTTTATCTAGAGCATAAACCTTCTGTATCACTAGCAATAACTTTGATCCGAGAAGGGTTGTTTCCACCGGAGGCTCGAAAGAAATTTATTGATACGATTATTGGATACACAGTGGAAGGTTACGATTTTTTCTTGCTTCAAAATGAAGAGTTGATCGGAATATTGATCGATGAGGAAAAAGAATCATTATTTGAGAATATTAAACTGTCGTTCATCCCGAATCTCGAACAAATAAGGCGCAGGTGGGAGTCTGAAAGAAACATGGAAGATACAGCAGAAGAATACCTAGAACCCTTCACCAGTACTATGATATTACTAAGGGAGCATTTTCAGGGGGCTTCAGATTTGCAGGCTGTTTTTTCAGCCCAGCTCACAAAAGCTGAGCAATGGATTGAGGAACAGGAAGAACCACCCGTGGAGCGCAAACCACGCGACAGGTATGAGAATCTGCAGCAGTCGCAAAACTTTGAAATAAAGCGTAGCATTTTTGACGATGTGGATGAGTAAGGTGTACTATCTCTATGAAGGAAGATTTCAATTCTTTAAATGATAAGGAAATTCTTAAAGTGTTTTATCCCGATGCCTCGCGTAATGCACGAGATCTGCAGTTGGGACCTGTTCTTGCTCATATCCCATAGGTTATATACTCGACGTTTGGAAATGACTACTTATTTTCTTCCTCATTTAATCTCACTTCCTGTTCAATTTCGATTTCATTTTCAACGCGTATCATCTCGTATATCGGAACATTTACACCAATTACTTCAAAGCTAACGGCGAGCGCGTAAGAAACCTCCTTGGCAATGTCTTTATCCCATCCCTGGTGACCGATCACTGCTATCGAAAATTCAGGCGGCAGCTGGTGCGCTTGTAATACGATCCAATCTTTTTGTATAGAACTGTCTTGACGCCTGCAATCTTTGATTCCCCATTCCACGTTTTCACGAATTTTCCATTTTATCACATTTTCATCGTTATCGACTTCCTCTCCTTCGGCACCGGTATTCATATATTTAATTATCCGCCTTTCAAAGCGGTGGGCTGATTCACCCAATTTAGATGACTTCCAATCTACCCAGGTAGATAAATAGGATTTTGTCTTTCTTCGTGTTCTCCTCGGCTTGGCAACAAAAGATAACGACACTTCAATTAATATATCATAGTCGTTGCCTGTCCTTCTCAATTCTTCTGGAATGAGGATGGTATAAATACGGGCAGCCTTTGCGGATATTTTCTCTTCTCCGATTAACGTAATTCTTGACTCGGAATTGCTAACAGTTCGTTGCTTGTTAACGATGCCATACCCATACTTGCGCAAACTCTTAATATCAGGATTATTAAAATCCGAGGCGGGTAACCGAGCACCTTGGATGATCAATGACCTAATTAGCAGCGCTGAAATTTCCGGTATCTCGCGCAATAACGCTCCGGCGATATGTGAAACTTTTGGTGCGGCGTAGGATGTTCCCACATGATACCCTAGCGCATTTCCACCATGGATCGTGCTCCTGATTACTTCAGTGCTTACCGAGTTATGATTTGTAACTAAGCTCTGCCCGGCCTTTTCATAGATGTAGTCACCAGCATATTCAACTACATCAGGTTTTATCATTCCCCAAAGGCCAAGCCCACACCTTGAAAATGATGAAATGTTGCTATTGACACCGAACGACTTGCGATCTTCATCTTCAAAATCTCCTTCGCAGACAGATCCGACCGTAATTGCAAAACAACTTTGCGCAGGATTAGCTATCCGACAAGCTGGCTCAAGTAAATATTCCGGATATGTATTTCCATTTCTGATAAATTCCTGTATCCCTGGTTTATTAACCGCGTCGTTTGTTCTATCCACATTTCCCGCAGATAAAATAAAAATTATATCATTCTCATACATGATCCGGTCTATCGTTGCTGCCCATTCAGACATATGCCTGACTTTACAGGCTGAAAAAGAATTTATTGACATATTAAAGATTTTGGTCGTCGCAAAATCATTAATAACACGTTCCATTAATTGTGGTGGATACAAATCGTTGGGCAACCATCCATGTTGATTTAGAATTTTTGCGTTTTGTACGATAATTGAACTTTGAAAATTGCCGGCCTTTGGAATTTCCCTTCCATAAATGACACCACCTGCAACCTTTGTTCCATGCCCACCATTTGCGACCTCGTCGGCCACACTTGCTGAAACATATGACTTTGAATGAGCTTTATCTATGGCATCAGTTATAAGTACATGTTCTTCCTGAATTCCGGAATCAATGATACATACGAATGGACTATCTGGTGAGGGAGCGACTATGTTTAAGTTAACGGGGGCTTCTTCGCCGGTTTCTGCATCCGTATAGACTATATCATCAAACTCAGTGACGTCAAATAAGTACTGGTATTTTAATACCATTTCCTTCAGCGCTTTTCCAAAAACCCTTAACCTGCATCCGAAACTATCATCAAAATTTACGTAATCACTTATTATCTCAGCTTCCAGTTCATTTATGTAAGTTTCAAACTCGGTCTGTCTTTGCAACTCTAAATCAAACCTCTCAAGTTCTATTCGGTTTTTATTCTTTTGCCATGCTTTATACCGCAATTCAAAATCGTCCAGGTCTTCATCTTTGTATTTTTTGGGTTCTGCAGGAATTTTTAAAATGCATGCGATACTGACGTCTACGACCAATTCTTCATCGTCATCAATTTGATCCCATTTCGAGCTTAACTCTGCCGACAAAATATTATCCAGCCGCCATTGATTGCCTGTAACTATTTTCCAAAGCTGGGCAGCTTTATCCTTGTAAATACCTTTTTGTTTTTGAAATGCAGCCAGTTTTTCTTTTAGACTTTTGAAGTTGTCGCCAGATGCACCAATAATGTAACCGCCTTCTTCTTCAGAAATTACATCAATACCAAATGCATACAATGATTCAATGTCAAAAAAGACTTGATCGATCTGGAGAAAAACTGGAATAATGTTTTCATTAGGCAACTTTGCTATGGAGTTTGCAATGCTTTCCTCCCATAAGTTTGTTACTTCACTAATTTGAGCCATAATGTCATTCACATGACTCCTTCGCCTGCTTTCATTAACTAATGTGATAGCAAGTTTTTTCTTTGATCCACCACGGGGAGAATTGTAATCACCGAAAGCTTTTTTAGGTAATGGTAAGTGAGGAAAATCCGCCATTTTTACTTTTTGTTAAAAACGGAATTTTCTACTATAGCGCTCAACAGGTGAGTTTCGTCAACAATTTTTTTACCACTTATTACAGCTTTTTTAGCTGCATCATTTGCTACTTTAACGACGAGTGCCGCAGAAAATCCATTTAATTTTTTGGAAATCGAGGTCCATTTAATTTGGGGGGATTTTTGTATAGAAGACAAAGTTTGATCCAGTAATCTGGCTATTTCTAATGCAGAGGGTTTGGGCATTTCGATTATTTCGTCGAATCGTCTGAACAATGCAAAATCAATTATTCCTTCAAAATTTGTTGTTGCAATTAGTATTCCTGGTGCCTGGAAATCTTCTAATAAATTTAAAAGGAGATTTACGACCCTATGCATTTCTCCCACATCATGCCCCGAAGATCTAGATTTTGCTATAAAATCGAATTCGTCTAACAGCAATACACATGGAACTTTCTGTATAGATTCAAACAATCGTTTTAAATTACTGGCAGACTCTCCCAAGTATGAAGATATGATAGCTTCAAAACGGACTTTGAGAAATGGCAGTCCAATATTGTAAGCAATTCTTTCCGCAGCCATACTCTTGCCACATCCCGGATGGCCATAAAGCAAAACTTTCTGTTTAGGCTTTAAACCATGATTCTTCAATCTTTCTCTGGCAACAAATTCTTGTTCTATTGTTCTGATTTTTGCTTCGATAAGATCAGGTAAGATCATATCATGTCTCAAATAATCACGTTCAATCAATGTGGCAAGAGGAATATTATACCTTTTATCTGTTGGTATGGTTACACCCGACGGGAGTATCGACTTGAGATCGCCTCTAAAACTGGAATATGAATTTACATTCTTATCCAAAATGTTCTTCAGTTTGATTGCCAGCCGTGCGTGTCCCTTTTTCTCCTCCTCGTCAATAATACTCTTAGCGACCTTTACGATATCTTCGTTAGGCTCACCTTCAATAGACTTGAATAAACGCAAAAGCAGCTCCTGATTCATATTCTGCGGTAAAGTACAATAAATATCAACTAAAATAAGGCTAATCTGTTATAGGGACTTCTCCTCAATCAAAAAATCTTCTGATTATTAACGCATTATAAATTTTATTATTATTCAAAGCCCTCAAATCAGCAAAAATCTGTCTTGCCAATACCGGTATAGTCAATTTCAAAACTGGTATCTTAGAAGATGCAACCAAAGTTGGACAACCTCGTAATTGTACTGGTGCGCGAAGGAGACGATGTTTACTTCGGCTGGGATTTAAGGTTGCCCATAGAAAGGGTATCAGGCTTCCTCCCTGACAAATTGTATCGTGTCCTTCGTTTCAACGAACATGAAAGAAGCCTGCACTTAAAATATGACGGCGATGCCCCATTTGCTGCCTACAAGATCAGCTTTGAGGACAACACCAAATTACTTGAGTCACTAAACATTGAAAAAATAGTGGTTAGGCAAAGGATTGCAATTCCACAGTCTGCTGATTATCCAACGCCCAACTCCATCAGGCCACCCGTTTCTGCTTACAAGCCAGAACCACCGCGCCCCATCGCCGTAGTGACCGAGGCCTTCAGTAACACATTCTGCGATACTGTGTCCTTTGATATCCGAGATGCGATATTTGAGACCGGCACGATCACCTTCGAGGCGAAAGTAAAATTTACACGAGAAGTAGTGAAGGTGACGATGGTTAATCCAGCAGTAAAAAAACATTTTGACGCGGTTAAGAATTACATCTGGAAGCTGTTCGGCAAAAGGAAAACATCATGCCAATGTACTTTTGAAATGATCAGCGGAAAATGCAATGCAAAATCTGTTGATCGTTGTGATCTTCTTCACCTATCTGAAAATATTTTAGAACAGATCAATGAAGGCTGGGTAGAAGAATATATACTCGACAATCCGACTGGAGACATCTATCCCATCAGTGACCTGGTTGATCCTTTAGGGGATGATGTCCTGACTGGTGAATATGTATTTAACCAATTGGTCAAAGAAGCTAAAACCAAACATTATCATCACCTCCGATACCTTTCGGCGCGGCAGGCGATTGAACTGCAGAAACTGTCCGTAACAGGGAAGCCACTTTCATTTGTTTTTTTGATTACTGCAGGACCGAATATCTAGAACTTATCTCAAAAGTAGGTATTTGAAAAATAAGTTGGAGGAAAGGATCGTTATGTCAAGAAACGATGTAAAATGGAACTCACAGATGAACAATGGTCTTTGCTTACTGGTATCATAGA
>Ga0114932_10001100_pt1 | contig 31704 bp, 26 predicted proteins | sample 2SBtaG_2_FD_87286 | JGI IMG/M metagenome (GOLD analysis project Ga0114932, IMG submission 87286) | Deep subsurface microbial communities from Kolumbo volcano to uncover new lineages of life (NeLLi) - 2SBTROV12_ACTIVE470 metaG | ecosystem: Environmental > Aquatic > Marine > Volcanic ...
AGTGAACATTTGGATGACAAAGAAAAAGCAATACTCAATCATATCGATTTGGTAATGACGGATCCGGATGCTTTAGATTCTGACTATTATGATGGTTTGCGTCAGTATCTGAGTGATGATGAAGTTACTGAACTTGGTATCTTTTTGTGTTATAATGCTGGATATCATACTTTTTTTGGTACGTTAAAGTTCTACCCTATGTATTCACCTGACGGACGTATAGTTGATCAGGAAGAGTCAGAACGTCTCTATGGGGCAGCACCTTCTTCATTACAGTATAAAGCGGCCGAATAGAACTTTACATGAAACTCTAAAAACTGATTTGCGGGTAGTGGTATGAAGGCTATACAAATTTCTATGCCCGGGGGTCCAGAAGTTCTTGAAACTATAGAACTACCGATCCCCGAACCAGGTTATGATGAAGTGCTAATACGTGCTGATTCAATAGGTGTTGGTAAACCAGATGTTTTAATGCGTACCGGTGTTTATAGGTGGTCTCCGCCATTGCCAGCTATATTAGGTAATGAGATGAGTGGATATATAGAAAAAATTGGCCCTGGAGTTAAAAAATTAGCAGTTGGGCAACCAGTATTAGTTTTTGGAACAGGTGGAGGGCGTTACGCTGAATACAATTCTGTTTCGACTTCATTAGTAACTCCTCTACCGGATAATATTAATCTTGAAGATGCAGTAAGTATTCCAAATTATATAATCGCATGGGCAATGTTATTTGAAGCTGCCCGTGGAATAAATCCTAATATAGCATATGTAAATGGCGCTTCTGGTGGGATGGGAACCGCCATTATTGATATATGCAAATCACAGGGAATAGATATTATAGGTGGAACAAGCTCTGATAAAAAATGTGAATTTATTAGTGAATTTGGTGCCACACATACTATAAATTATGCCAGAGAGGACGTTGTTAAGCGTGTCTTAGATTTTACTGACGGTAAAGGAGTAGAATTAGTTTTTGATCATTTAATAGGCGGTCGTTTTACGGATACATTGGATATGTTAATGCCTCTGGGAATGATTATATCATTTAACGCTTTATCTGGTATGCCTGATGAAGAATTGTTTTCTGCTATGCGTAAACGTGCAGCAAAGAGTCTAGCCGTACGCTGTTTTTCATGGCATTGTTATGATGATAACTTACAAAAACGCAAAGAAATCATTGAAGCTGTTGTAGAACAGTTTGCTCAGGGAGGATTAAATCCGCCTCTCTATAAGAGACTGGCACTTACAGATGCACGTTTAGCCCATGAGATACTAGATCGCCGCGAGGTTAGAGGTAAGATAATTTTAAAGCCATAATATTTTTTTAGTTTTATAAATCTATAATTAACATTTTGAGAAAAACTTTTAAGGCGCATAGATAATAGGAGAAAAGTCTATGGATGGACATAAAGAAACCGTTTTAAGTAATTTACAAGAGAAGACGATTTTTGAAGAACGTGCAAGATACGATAGTCCGGCAAATATTTTTACGATTAAAAGACCTGCAGTTCCGAAACATGTTTTTATTGATGAAATTAAAAGAGCATTAGCTCCTGATACGCCATCTGAGTGGATAGTTTTAGATGTTGGTGCGAAAATGGGATTTAACTATCCAGCAACAACCCCTTTAATGCTTGGCCGTTATGCAAGAATTAATGCAGGTGAATCTCTTAAAGGGAATTTTAGAGCCTCTGGTGAGATTTATTATGGAATTTCTGGTTCGGGTTATGCCTCTAAAGCTGATGAAACAATACATTGGTCATCGGGAGATGTCTTCGCCTTGCCAGGTGGAGGTCAAACAGAAATGGTTGCTGGAGAAGATGGAGCAGTGCTCTTTCAAGTAACTAATGAACCCGAGTTAATTTTCCATAATCTTGATGCCCCTAGTCCTGAAAATGCACCAACGCAGGCAGCTCTTTATAAAGAGGCTGAAATTAAGAATGAAATGGCGTTGGTTCATGACCAGCAAAAAGCTGACCCAAATGTCACTGGGTTAGCGCTACACTTTAGTAGTGAAAAACGACAAAAAATGAGAGACATTCATCCTTCGATTGCGCTGGCGATGAACTCACTAGATGCCAATGAAATACAAAGACCACATAGACATAATTCTGTAGCCATGACTTTACCTATTCAAAGTAATAACGTTTATTCAGTAATTGAAGGTGAAAGAGTTGATTGGCATAAATATGCTATAATGATTACTCCTCCGGCTGATTTGCATGAACACCACAATGAGGGTGATGAAATGATGTTAAGCTTAGTTATGCAGGATGGTGGGCTATACTATCACTTACGGACAATAGGGTTTAGTTTTGAATAAGAAAGATATTTTAAACAAACCTAAACCAGCCTCTTTCAACTAGAAATTATATTAACCTGATTACCACTTTTCAATCCAAGGGCGCAAATCTAATTCAAAAGTCCAAGCACTTTTAGGTTGATTATGAAGCATCAGATAGTTATCTGCTATGTGCTCAGGATTTAGGATTCCTTCTCTGTCTTTTAAAGCATAAGTATCAGGAAACATCTCGGAAATAAATTGTGTGTCTATAGCCCCGTCAATTACTATATGAGCTACATGTATTCCTTTTGGAGCTAATTCGCGGGCCATAGATTCAGCCAATGCTTTTAAGGCATGTTTTCCCCCAGAAAACGCAGAAAACCCGCTATTTCCTCTTAAAGATGCAGTAGCTCCAGTAAATAGTATTGTTCCTTTTTCCCTTTCTAGCATTCGTTTAGCTACTTCGCGTCCCATTAGAAATCCGCCTAAGGCGCACATTTCCCAAACTTTTAGATAAACGCGTGTAGTCGTTTCAGTTATAGAAAACTTTACATTTCCACCCACATTATAAACTGCAATTTCGATAGGGCCTATGTTAGTTTCTATTTCTTCGATTAAATCTATAACTTGTTCTTCTCGACGAGCATCTGAACCAAAAGCATGTACGCGGCCGCTCTCGGCTTCTATAGACGAGACAAGCCCATCGAGTTTGTTAATTTTTCTTCTGGTAACACAGACGGTATATCCTTCGCGGGAAAATCTTTTAGCAATTGCGCCTCCAGTAGCGTCACCTGCTCCAACAATTAGTGCAACGGGGTTTTTTTTCATGCTATTTACCTCTTCATAATATGATATTAACATTTTAAAAATAATTTTACATCTTAGTTAATTGTATTGAATAATTGATAAATCATTATGAACCTTGTGTAGGTGAGAGTATGGATTCTGGAAGCAAATTTGACTATGTCGTTATTGGGGCAGGTAGTGCCGGGTGTGTTTTGGCAAATCGTTTAACCGAATCTGGTCGATACCGTGTTTTACTACTTGAGGCTGGAGGTAAAGATCGTAATCCATGGATTCACATACCATTAGGGTATGCTAAACATTTTACTAATTCTAAGATAAATTGGCTCTATGAAACTTCTCCTGGCACAGAATGGGTAAAACGCTCAATACATCAACCCAGAGGTAAAGTTTTGGGGGGTACGAGCTCCATAAATGGTATGGTTTATATTCGGGGCCAAGCAGAAGATTATAATTATTGGCGTCAGTTAGGTAATACCGGTTGGAGCTATGATGATGTTCTTCCATATTTTCGTAAAGCCGAAGATCAACAGAGAGGTGCAGACGATTATCATGGAGTTGGTGGGCCACTTTGTGTCTCTGATCCAGCCAATACTCATCCATTAGCTGATGCTTATATTGAAGCTGCGGAGCAGGCTGGCTATCCACGTAATATTGATTTTAACGGGGCGCAGCAGGAAGGTTTTGGCTATTCCCAATGGACCACCCGTAAGGGTCGTCGAAGTAGTACAGCTGTTGGTTATTTAAAACCTGCACGGAAACGTAATAATTTGTCTGTTGCTACTAATGCTCACGCAACGAAAATTTTGTTTTCAGGTACACGTGCTATTGGAGTTGAGTATCGCCAAGGCGATAAAATACAGACGGCTTACGCTGATGGAGAGTTAATCGTAGCTGGTGGGGCATATAATTCACCACAGCTCTTGCAGCTTTCAGGCTTAGGCCCTGTCAATCTCTTAAGTCAATTTGGTATCAATCCGGTGGCGGATATGCCAGGCGTTGGAGAAAATTTGCAAGATCATATAAATGGTCCAGTAATGTATCGAGTTAATAAGCCTTTCACTGCAAACGATGTTGCAAATAGCTTACCTCGGAGGATTATGACAGGAATGCGCTATGCCTTTTTACGGAAAGGATTTCTCGCAATGGGCGCGTCTTATGCAGGAGGTTTTATTCGTGCTGATCCCGCTTCTGCTTCTCCAGATATTCAAGCGCAACTGATGTTATACAGCACTGATAAACCTGGAGGCGTAGCAAATAATTTTTCAGGCTGTACAATTGTATGTGCTTTATTACGACCAGAAAGTAGAGGCTTTTTGAGAATAACTTCAGCTGATCCATTTGTTTCGCCGGAAATTCAGCCTAATTACCTTTCTCAGAAAAAAGATCGAGATGTTCTAGTTGCTGGGGTTCAAGCAGTACGTCGTATAATGGAGCAACCTGCTATTAAGAAATATATTATTGCTGAACATTTACCAGGGCCAGAATGTGATAGCGATGATCAGGTTTTAGAGTATGTGCTTGAAAATTGTAGGACTAGCTTTCATCCTGTGAGTACTTGTCGTATGGGTAGTGACGATATGTCGGTAGTCGATGAAAGATTGCGTGTGCATGGAATCCAAGGGCTAAGAGTCATTGATGCTTCAATTATGCCTTCACTCATATCTGGAAATACTAATGCCCCAACAATTATGATTGCTGAAAAAGGAGCTGATTTGTTGCTACAAGATGCTCTTTAGTAGATTAAAAAAATTAGATCTCTATATAAAAACACTGATTCTATAAATAAAGGCTTTATTCTAGATCGTTTGTTAGAAAATTTATTGATTATCTAGGTCCATATCGAATGTTTGTAGAAAACGCGAAGTCATAATATAAAAACCTATTAGAAGAGTGGTTTCTATTAGTTCCTCTGGACTAAAGAAGATAGAAAGTTCATTAAATGTATTCTCACTTGCTTTGCCATTAAGTACGTTTTCGTCTGTAAAGCGAAGGACTGCGGATTCAAGTTTACTGAATTTTGGTGAATCTGGTTCATCGTCTATGGCAGCAGTAATTATATCATCTGAAATACCAACATCGCTGGCGATTTTTGTGTGATGGTCCAGCTCATACTCGGATTTACATAGTGAACCGGTTCGTAAAATTATTAGTTCTCGGACAACTGGATCTAGAATGCCATCAAACCTTAATGCCCCCCCCAGCTGTAGGTACCCGAGAGATGCGTTACCGCCATTGGCCAGCATACGGTAAATATTTAACTCTGGCCGTTTAGCTAATTCTGCTGATAGTTCAGGTTTAATGCCTTGCATGTTGCTATATGGTATTCTTGCCATTTTTTTTTCCTTTTGACTCGATAAGGTTTATATACTTTAACAAAATTTAATTGAAAAGGAGATCTTGATATGGCGGAGTCTGTAACACTGGAAATATTTAGCGACTATGTTTGACCATGGTGTTACCTCAGTACCGTGCGTATTGAAAATTTAAAGAAGAAATTTAATATAGAAATAAAACTGGTTCATTTTCCTTTGCATCCGGATACTCCTGCTGAAGGACTCTCTATGAAAGATTTGTTTGCTGGACGAGACTATGATCCGGAGGCAGCTCATGCCAGGATGAAAGTTTTAATGGAGAAAGAAGGGTTACCTTATGGTAACCGTATTTATACTTATAACAGTCGACTTGCTCAGGAATTAGCATCTTGGGCTGATACTCAAGCAGGTGGTGAGACCATTCATGATTTGCTCTATACTGCTTATTTTGTTGAAGGAAAGAATATTGGTGACATAGATGTACTTTTAGAAATAACAAAAAAAGCTGGTCTTTCGATAGTTGCTGCTGGTGAAGTAATAGAAAAACGCAGTTATAAGGAAATTGTTGATTCTGATTGGGCTAAATCGCGTCAATACGGGGTTACTGGGGTTCCAACATTTGTTGCTAATGGTTATGGAGTTGTTGGAGCACAGCCTTATGAATCTCTTGAAGAATTAATAATTCAATCTGGTGCCCAACCTCGAATATTTGATGAGGGAAACTAGAAAGGATTGGTAGATCAAAACTAGTAAATACTTTTATTTAAGGTAAACCACCAGAAAAACCCTCTGTTTCAGTATTGTTTATTAGGGCTATTTTTACTGACCCATTACATCCACGATATCTACAGAAAAGGCGTTTTTCTATTTCATTAAGGTAAACATAGCGCATCGAATCACCTTGCTTCAGTAATATTGAAGGCCGCTCATAGTAAGTTCTATTGCAGTAGTTACAAGTAATTTCGATCGATTGATTTAAATCTAAGTCTCGCAGTTGTATCTCTTGTTTCCAGGTCACCAAAAATCCTCCGCTCGAGGTATTCGGGTATATGATATTTTACCTCCAGCATAACTACCGCTAGGAGGATTCCACGGTCCTAGACTGACAACTGTTCTGCCATATTTTGCGTTCAGCTGGTCTATTGTTAGTGTTATTCTTTCCCATTTTTTCCGGGTTGCATCATCATTTACAAATATATCAAGTTGACGTGATGTTGCTGGCGAAAGATCAAGAAGCGTTATTCCGAGACGGATTATTTCTATTCCTGGTGGCAGTCTTTGACATGCTTTTTCCCATAGTGATTCAAGACCCTTAAGACAGGCCTGATCATCACATACAATGGGTAATAAAACGCTTTCTGACCATTGGGTGTGGCGCATGTTTAGCCAAAGCCAAAGCCGCCCTGCATAGAAGTTTTCACGCCTCATACGTCGCGCGGCTTTAACTAGTAATAGTCGAGAACAATCACGAGCATATTCTATTTTTCTAGATCCTGGAGGCAAAACACGACCATGTCCGAACATGTTTCGACCCGATGTAGGTGCTTGTATGTCATAGCCGTGAATTGCATACCAGAGACGTTCGCCTACCACATTTTTCCAAATGTTTCGTAGATGCTTTGGTTGAGATTTCCAAAGATCTAGCATTGTATAGATACCAGCCTTTTGAAGGCGTACCTGCATATTTTTCCCGATTCCGGAAACATCTTCTATGTCTACTGTAAGTATGGGGGTTGGCATATCTGCTGGGTGCCAGATTGTGACACCATCAGGTTTGTTTATCTTGCTAGCCATTTTTGCTAATAAACGGTTAGCGGCGAAACCGATGGAACAAGTTATGTATGGCCCGATATTTTTTCGAATTCGATTTTTTATTTTTTTTGCTAAATCTTGTGGGTTATTACGGTCAGTATGTTCTAGTTTGCATGTGAGCTCGTCTATGGATTTAATAGCGTCAATAGGGATGACTGCTGAAATTTCGTTTAGAAAGGCATTATGTGCCCGCCGATAAAGATCAGGGCTTTGTGGAACAAGTATAATTTCAGGACATTTTTGTTTGGCTTCTAAAATTGGCATAACATTTTTTACACCATGACTTTTGGCTTCTTTGGAACAAGCAATAACACATGTGTAGGAAGTAGAAGTAAAAGGAACTACACCCACTGGTTTACCCCGTAATGAAGGCCTTGCCTGTTGTTCTACAGATGCAAAAAATCCATCAAAATCTAGATATAGACATTCTATGGTCTCTGGTTTGCGCACGATGATACTCATAAAGTTACAGTAGCCAGATATAGAACAAAAAGAGAACAAAAGAGTCAAGGGGGAAGACGGTTATAACTTAGTATCACTTAATTTTAAGATATTAATATTAAGTTAACTTAAGGTTTTCCCGTTGTGTGCGATAGTAACAATGGGGTTTAGCTGAGCAATCAATGTAGCATGAAGATAACACGTATTAGCGGCTATAGTCATAATTCGCTCATGGGTTTCTGCGTCAGCACCGCCGTTTAAAAAAAGATGGGTATCGACCGGCTCTATACTACCGGTCCAGTTTTCTTCAGAAGCACTACCAGTGGTGACAAATGGCGTATATTGTACGATTCGGACGCCATTTATGTTAACTTTTTGGTGAAGAATATATCGCGATAGTTGGGTGAGATAGCAAAATACTATTCCGGCAGCGACTAGGGTTAATCCACTTGGCCCTCTCTCGTCATTTGGGTTGGTAACTGGACGATCATCAGTCTTGAACGAAAAATGACTCAGTCCTGGCATTTCAAGCCAGGTGTCTGTTTGCGTAATACCGGCAGGATCGATTAAATGGCTTGTACCTGAAACCGTTCTTACTACGCGTCGAATTGTGCCATCGCTTACATCAACTATTTCACCTTCAGTTACTTCACCCGTTTTTTTAATTAGATTGGGTAGGTCACCAGCTCCTGCAAGCGGTGAAGGCGGAGTGGAGTAGGTGAGATAGGGATCGGCTGCGTCGCTAGCTTTAGAGTTTTTTAATGTAGTAACTTCATGACGACGACTATTTACATAAATTGCAAATGTATTTGTAACTGCTTGACGCATAGTTGCTAATGCAGGGGATGCTAAGATTGCTTGATTAACAATGTTTTTAACGTCGCTAGCACTAGAATCAGTTTGTACGTTGACATTTATTTTAGCTGGTTTTGAACCACCAATTCCGTCACCTTTAACAAATGAGCCATCTAAAAAGTAGAAATTTTGAAGCTTTATATCAATATCACTTATAATAATGTTTCGTCTTTTAGCAATTACTAAAATTCTCTTAATTAGATCGGCGTGTAAACCAGCATTAAAAAAACCAAGTGGAAATGGTGCGAGATCAGTTCCCTTAATATGTTTTCCTTCATCTGTTGTAAGCCGCCAAGAACTGCCCCCTTTCCCTTCGGTTACAATCGCTTCTTTTTGATATCCAGATAGTGAACGTACTTCTGTGACAAAAACATCACGTTCAGCTGCTGCTGTCGTTAGTAATGGCGAACGAGTGGTTCCCTGACGTGTTTTAAAGGCAATAGGAAAACCCGAAGAATCAATAGTTTCAAGCTTGGTCATAAAAAAGTTCGCTCCGAGTTAGAAAAGTTAAAATGACTATTAATTTTTAATAAAATTTTTTGCTTTTTTATACATTGCATAATCAACTAATTTTCCATCCAGTGAAATAGCAGCTGATCCTTCGGCTTCGGCCTCTTCGAAGGCGATAACCATTCTTTTATAATATTCGAGTTCTTCACTGTTAGATAAATAAGCTTTGCGGGCTATAGGCACTTGTTGGGGATGCACCAAAGTACGGCCGTTATAGCCAAGACGTCTAGATAGTTGACAGTCTTTTAAGAGTGAATCGCCGTTTTTAATGTCACTATAGGCGCCATCTAAAACATAAGGTAATTTTGCGGCTCTTGCATCCAAAAGAACCTTCGAACGAGCATAAATAAGTTCTGTACCTTCAATAGACCAGCTACATTGTAGGTCCCCTTGTAAGTCCCCATCTTCTGCGCTTCCAAAGGAAACACTTTCAATTCTTGGAGAAGAAATTGCTAGGTTGTAGCACCTGACAACCCCTAAAGCAGTTTCAATCATAGGAATTAGTTTAACCGAATTTTTTTCTAGACCGCGTTCATGTTCCGTCTCGGTCATTATAGAATCAATCTCTTGAATCTGATCAGGATCTTCTGCTTTTGGTAAAAGAATTGCGTAGACATTTTTCCTTACCATTTCTTTTAAATCTGCTTTTAGAAAACCGGGTTCATTGTTAACCCGAATCAATGTTGGAGAATTATTATCAGATAGGATACCGCTGATATCTCGCCGAACTTCGTTTTTTCTGTTAATTGGAACCGTGTCTTCTAGGTCTATTATAATAGCATCAGGTTGGCATCTTTTTGCTTTTTCTATTAGCTCTGGTCGTGTTCCTGGAACGTAAAGGGTAATCAATGGATAGTTCATTTTTCTCTCCTAAAAGCATTCTACCCTAGATAGATTTTTTTTAAATTATTTTGTTATTTTTGAGGTTTTCTAATTCATCATTAGAAAGCCCAAGACGCTCTTTTAAAATATTATTATTATCAGCACCTATTTCTCTTCCAGCGTTATGAAGTTTTCCAGGACTTCGACTCATTTTAGGGAATACACCCTCCATGCTAAGTGTTGAACCATCGTCGTCCGTAACCTCAACTACCATATTTCGAGCCATTGCATGAGGATTAGAGATGATGTCACTAACGTCCATTACTGGCCCTACTGGTACGGAGTTCTGTCTCAAAATGGTTATTACCTCATCAAGTGTCCTTTCGCCAATCCATTCTTCCATAATAAGGTCAAGCTCTATAACGTTTTTTAAACGACCTTTGTTTGTTGCAAACCGAGGGTCTTTCTCAAGTTCTGACTTTCCCATTGCCTGAAATAGTCTCGTTGCGGTAGATGGTGTTGAACCGGCTAGAGCTACCCAGCGTTTATCATTTGTGCGGTAGATGTTACGCGGAGCGGATGTGATTGTCCGATTTCCAGTTCGCATAGGGGCTTTACCCGTTAGTTGTTCTACCAATACATTTGGTCCTAGCATAGAGAACAAACTTTCCCAAAGACTCACGTCGATCATTTGCCCCCTACCTGTGCCAACAATATCTCGGTGATATACTGCAAACATAGCTGCCATAGTTGCATAGCATCCAGCAAAACTATCTGCTAAGGCAAATTGGGGAAGCGTAGGTGGGCCATCCGGATGTCCCGTTATATGTGCGAATCCACTCATTGCTTCTATTAATGTACCAAAACCTGGCTGGCTACTATAGGGGCCGTCTTGTCCGAATCCACTTACCCTTACCATTATTAAGCGGGGGTTTATTTTAGATATTTTATCATAGGTAATACCCCACTCTTCAAGACGACCGGGACGAAAATTTTCTATAAATATATCAGAATCTTTCAGAAGTTGAAAAAGAATGTCTCGACCTTGAGGTTTCGATATATTCAATGTTATTAACTTTTTATTTCGGGAATAGTATTTCCACCATGGGTTAACACCATCTTGCGTAAAACCAAAGTGACGTAAATCATCCCCCTTTTCTGGATGCTCCACATGAATTACTTCTGCTCCGAAATCTGCTAGCAGTCGGCCACAAAGAGGGGCAGCAATTACTGTAGCACATTCCACTACTTTAAGCCCATGAAGAGCCTCGGCTGAAAATAATGGGTTCTCTTTTTTGTTATTAGACATATCAAGCCTTATTCCAAATTAATTATGGTTCTTAACTTTAGATATATGATTTAAGTTTCATGTATTTGAGCCCTAATACAAGTCGCTATCCAAGAATTTACTATAAGAGATATTTGTTAATCAGGGTCCACTATATTTTTAGCTCCGGAGGCACGCTTATAAACTTCGTAAAGTGAAGCTGTGTCCATTTTAGAATAGCCCTGGGCCATTCCGGCATAATGCATTTGAAGTGCGGAGCTAAATACTGGTGATGGTGACTCAATCTCTTGAGCAATTGCGCCAATAATTTTGGCATCTTTGCGCGATATATTATAAGTTCCGCGTGAAGTAGTGTAATCACCCTCTACCATCATTTTAGCACGTAATTCCCATATTCTAGAGCGCGCGACGCTTGTGTTAACCAGGTCATAGACTTGTTGTGGGTCAAGTCCCATCTTTGTGGCATAAGAGAGTGCTTCAGCAGAAGCGGCGTTATTTATACAGACTAGATAGTTAAGAACATATTTAATCCGACTAGCATTTCCAAATTCGCCCATCCAATGTAATGGGTTAGCAAAGGCTTGAAAAATACTGGAGCTTTTTTCAAAGGCTCTTACATCTCCGCTAGCAAATGTGGCTAGGTCGCCGTTTAGACAAGTAGCCCGGCTACCGCTTACAGTGCAGTCGAGTAATGTAATGTCCAAGTCTTTAAGGCGTCTTCCTGCTTCTTCTTTATCATTTATGGCAAGTGTGCATGTATCTATGACTATAATATTTTTACGATTAGCGGCTGCAATTCCTGACTGTCCGTTAGTTACTTCGTGAAAAGATTCTGCTGATGGCAGTGATAAGATAATAAAATCGGCTTCTTCAGCAATTTTACGGGGCGTATCAGCTCTACGGCCGCCGTGGTCTTCTAGCTCTGACATGTTATGATTGTATAAGTCTAAACCAATCACATCGAAACCAGATTGACATAATCTGATGGCAATTGCGGAGCCCATAGCTCCGAGACCGACTACACCAACTGTAATACTCATTTTATTTATCCTTTGGGGTATTATTTAAACATAAAGGCTTGGAAATTATTCCTAACACGCATTTTAGTTATTAGAAACTGCTGGGGGATCACGATACTTGCGAACTAGATCATCAGAATCCAAACTGTTAACCTGGCGTAACTGCGGGAATATGTAAGCAAAACTTAAAGCAACTAACACTGTTACTGCTCCACCAAATACCACGGCTGGCACAGTTCCCCACCAATGTGCAGTAATCCCCGATTCAAACTCCCCTAATTCGTTAGAAGCGCCAGTAAAGACTGATGATACTGCGCTGACGCGTCCACGCATACTGTCCGGTGTAATTATTTGTACCATATTTTGACGAACAAATACGCTTACTGAGTCACATAGACCCATTACTAGAAGAGCAAATAGAGATAACCAAAAAATATTGGATAAACCAAAAACAATAGCTCCTGTTCCAAAACCGGCTACCGCTATTAATAGTTTTAGACCTGCACGGTATCTAATAGGTCTTTGGGTTAAATAGAGTGCACCAAATAATGCTCCTAATGTGAAGGCGCTCCTCAGAAGACCAAAACCTTCTGCACCAACATTTAAAATATCTTTTGCATATACCGGAAGTAGTGCAAGAGCTCCTCCAAATAAGACTGCAAATAAATCTAACGAAATTGCGCCTAATATCACTTTCCTAGACTTAATAAACTTAAGACCTGCGAATAAGTTAGCTAGAGTTATAGGGTCACGGCTGACAATTTGGGAGGATGTACGAACATTCCAAGCCATCCAAGAGGCCAGTAAAAATAATAAAAATACTACACTATATACCCATGTCTCATCTTGATTAAATTGAACTCCTATTACAATAAGAATACCAGATATAGTCGGCCCGATTACTCTAGCCATTTGAAAACCAGATGCAGACCAAGCTATAGCATTCGGCAAGTCTGATTTTGAAACTAAGTTAGGTAAAATCGCTTGCTGGGCTGGTCCTTGAAAGGCTCGTGAGGTCCCAAATACAAGCAGTAATAAAAGTATATATATAAAGTGATCGTCACCTGTAATAGTCAACAAAAACAAACCAAAAGCACATATCGTTTGTACTGCTATGCAGGCACGAATAATATACATACGGGGTAATCTGTCGGCAACAACGCCCGATACTAAAAAAAGTATGGCAAAGGGTGCAAATTGGGCTAGCCCTACAAGACCTAAGTCAAGTTCACGTCCGGTTATTCGATATACTTGCCATCCTACTGTAGTTACCATCATTTCGATAGCTAGAAACCCGAGAACGCGGGTTCCCCAAAAGTATCGGAAATCACGGTTTTGAAAAACACGCATACCGTGACGCATTTGTTGCTTTGTATTATCTGGTTTTGATGAGTTTATCAAAGAGTTGGTTACACAATTATAATGTTATAAATAAAAAAAGAATCTAAACATGAGGTGGTTTATAGTGATAATCTTACAAATATATAAGGGTTTGACATGAAGCGAGTTTTAATGCCAGCAGTATTAGAGTCATAGTTTATTTTAGGTGCTATAATTACAGTGAATATATAATTTCGTTTATATACTAATTAATATAACTAAATTAGGGAGAAATGAGATGTTGGTTGTCGATTCACAGGTTCATATTTGGGAAAATATTATGCTCCCACCAATACATCGACAGGTAGAGACCTACTCAAAAGATGATTTACTACAGGAAATGGAGACGGCAGGGGTTGATGCTGTTCTTCTCCATCCACCAGGTGCAGTACCTGGAGGAAATGAGTTGGCTCTAGCGGCCTCTGCAGCGCATCCTGATAAATTTGCAGTCCTTGGTTGGGTTCCGCCGGATACTCCAAAGGAGAGCAGAGAGTTACTTGACGAAAGATTAAAAGAGACAGGTATGCTGGGGCTTAGATACATATTTATGCAGCCTGAAAGGAAAAATTGGCCTACCGACGGTACTATGAATTGGCTATACCAGTTAGCTGAAGAAAAGGGTTTGCCCGTTGGCCTTTTGGCTCATTCTTTTCTACCAACAGTCGGTGAAGTGGCCGAAAGACATCCTGGTTTGCGCATATTAATTGATCATATGGGCGTGTCACCCTTCTTAAAAGATGATGAGGCATTTGAGACCCTGAGTGAATTAGTGCGGCTGGCTAAATATCCAAATATAGCAGTTAAGCTCTCCGGTGCTCCAAGTAACTCATCTGATAAATATCCGTATAAAAACATTCATGATAATATTCAGCGTTTGTTTGACTCATTTGGTCCGAATCGTTGTTTTTGGGGAACAGACCTAAGTCGTATGCCATGTTCCTACAAGGAATGTGTAACTATGTTTACTGAAGAACTAACCTGGCTATCAGGTGATGACCTAGATTTAGTAATGGGTCGTGCATTATGTGATTGGATTGGCTGGGATCTAAAGGTTTGAGAAAGCAGGTAAATAGTAATCTATCAACTGATAGACCCACATTCACTTCTCATTTAGAATGTTCAGAAACTGGGGAACATTATCCTGCCGACTTTTTGCATGGACTATCTGAGGTAGGAAAACCTCTATTGGTTCGTTATGATTTAAATAATATTAAATTAAAACTTACTAAGTCAGCATTAAAAAATCGTCCAAATGGTATGTGGCGTTATCGCGAGTTTCTTCCCCTACGTAATACGTCTAATATTGTTTCATTAGGTGAGCCAACTACACCTCTAATATCTTTATCAAACTGCGCTCGGGAACTAGGGGTGGGTCAGATATTAGTTAAAGATGAAAGCCGATTACCAACTGGGTCTTTTAAGGCTAGGGGTTTGAGTTTAGCTGTAAGTATGGCTAAAGAATTAGGTGTATCGCGTATGGCAATTCCAACGAATGGAAATGCTGGCGCAGCTCTTGCTGCATATGCTACCCGATGTGGAATTGAGTCCTTTGTTTTTTGTCCAGAAGACACACCTGACGTTAATGTGCGCGAAATTTCCTTGCAAGGAGCTAAGGTATGGAAGGTGAACGGTCTTATAAATGATTGCGGTAAGATTGTTGCAGATGGAAAAAGTCAAATGAACTGGTTTGATACTTCTACGTTAAAAGAACCTTATCGTATTGAAGGTAAAAAAACTATGGGCTTAGAGTTAGCGGAACAATTAGGTTGGAGGTTACCGGATGCTATATTTTATCCAACTGGCGGTGGTACGGGACTAATCGGTATGTGGAAGGCGTTTAGTGAACTTATGGATATTGGTTGGCTCGATAGTAGGAAACCAAAAATGGTTTGTGTACAGGCTACTGGCTGTGCTCCAATTGTCAAAGCTTGGAATGAAGGAGCCGATAGAGCACAACCTTGGTCTTCGGCAAAAACTATAGCTAGTGGGATAAGAGTTCCTGTAGCTCTTGGTGATTTCCTAGTACTCAGAGCATTAAGAGAAAGTGACGGTTATGCTATATCTGCTCCGGACGAAGAAATAGTATCAGCGCAAATAGAGGTTTCTAATAGAGACGGTTTTTTAATGGGCCCAGAAGGTGCCACTACATTTGCTGCATTGAGGCGTGCAGTTTTTGAAGGACGTGTTGGTAATAATGACCAAGTAGTTCTATTTAATTGCGGTACTGCGTTAAAGTATGAAATGCCGGAGGTTAAGAATTTTATTGATCTCACAAAGTCAATTAATTATGCAGAATTTTTATCTAGTTAGTATTTATTTTAAAAATTCTGGTTATACCTAATTTTTATCTCTCGTATGTATTATGAATAATACCGTTAATTTTGCAGTTAACTTTAAATTCAAGTGATCATTTAAATAATTTTAGGTGAAATAAACAATAGGAATTATAATTATGCTTAAGGGGAAAAAAATTATTATAACAGGTGCGGCTAGCGGCATTGGAAGAGCCACTGCAGTATTAGCGGCCGAAGAGGGGGCTGATATAGCCATAGCTGATATTGATCGCCAAGGAGCAGAAGAAACTGCTGAACTTGTAAAAGCTAGAGGTCAGGATTCACTTGTCATTGAAATGGATACATCTTTAGTGGCTGACGCAAAAAGAATGGTTAAGGATACCGTTGCTAGGTTTGGAACTATTGATGGTATTGTCTGTGGCGCAATTAAGCTAAGGCCTGCAAAGTTGGAAGATCTTGAATTAGAAGACTGGGATATGGTTATTAATATTGGTCTTAAGGGATACTTTTTATGTGCACAAGCTGCTGGAAAATTAATGTTAGAGAATGGTAATGGGTCGATCGTATTTCTATCATCGGTTGGAGGAGTGCAACCTTACAATGGTGCAGGTGCTTATTCTATAGCTAAGGCAGGTACTTTAATGATGGGAAATTTATTTGGGGTGGAATGGGGTGATAGAGGAGTGAGAGCTAACACTGTGGTACCGGGACAAGTAAGAACACCGATGACTGAATCTATGTTTTCGGACGAAGAAATAGCTGCTGGACGCGCAGCTGTTGTTCCTATGGGGAGAGTAGGAAAACCCGAAGAAATAGCGGAGGCTTGTGTTTTTTTATTGTCAGATAGATCTAGCTATGTAAACGCTGCAACATTAAGGGCTGATGGCGGGCTTGCCGAGAGTAAAATGATGCACATACCTGGTCGTAACTGGGGAGGTAAAAAAATAGATTATAATACTGATTAGTGAGTATTAATAAATATATTAATAAAATACTATCTAATATAAATCGTCGAATGATGAGTGATTTAAGGCATACAGACTTTCATACAGACCCTTCTTAGCAATTAAATCAGAATGGGATCCATTTTCTATAACCTTACCGTTATTTAGTACAATTATTCTATCAGCGCCGCGTATTGTAGCGAGGCGATGCGCGATTACAATTCCTGTCCGACCGTGAAGTAATCGTTTTAATGCAAGTTGAATTTCTCTTTCGGTGTGACTATCGATATTGGCTGTTGCTTCATCCAGCACGAGAATTTTTGCATCGGCAACTAAAGCCCTTGCAAAGCTAAGAAGCTGACGTTGGCCAAGAGATAAATTGCGACCCTGCTCTTCGAGTAAAGTATTGTAGCCGTTAGGAAGTTGACTAATAAAATTATGAGCACCTACTAGTTGGGCAGCCTTTTCTATATCTTTTTGTGTTGCGTCTGTTGTTCGATAGCGAATATTATCAAAAATAGTGCCGGTAAATAGGAAAGGATCTTGTAATACCATAGCTATATTACGTCCAAGCGATTGTTTTGAGTAGTTTCTGACGTCTATCCCATCGATCAAAATTGTACCATCATCAACCTCATAGAATCGGTTGAGTAATGAAGTAATACTGGTTTTTCCAGACCCTGTTTTGCCAACTAGTGCTATAGTTTCCCCTGGGGAAACGGTAAAGCTAACTTTATCCAAAACTGGCTGATTTTCTATATAGCTAAATGTAACTTCCCTAAACTCTACTGATCCCTGAATTGTCTCAGGGTTAATAGCGTTAGGATCGTAGTTAATAGCTAAGGGTACATCGAGTACTTCAAAAATTCTTTTTCCAGATGCCATCGCTCTTTGCATTACACTATATTGAATAGTTAAAGATCTAATGGGATCAAAGAAGCGTTGTACATAGAATAGAAAAGCAACCATTACCCCTACATCTAGGGTACCATTTATAACTTGCATGCCTCCAAGTAAGATAACTATACCCATAGCTGCTCCCGTAAGTGTATCGACTATAGGAACCATCACTTGGGCCATTCGAGCTGACTTTAGATGCGCATATAAATTGTCGCGAACCTTGTCATCATAGAGGTCATGATTAACTGTTTCGCGCCGCATACTCTGGACTGTTTGAACCGCTCGAATACCTTCGGCTAATGCTCCATTTGCACTTGAATTTGTCTCTCTCGCAAGGCGAAAAGCTACTCGGGCGCGTGGAAGCCAAAACATACGAACTAAAAATAATGTTGGTACAGCTGAAAGGGTAAGTATACCAAGCCCAAAATCTAAGGTCAGCATTATAACTACAATTCCAAATAATAGAACTAAATCACCAAATGCAGTAACAGAGTTTTCTAGAAATTCTTGTAGTGAATTAACATCGCCTGTTAGTCTTGACATTAGACGGCCAGTCTCTGTTTTATCCATGAAAGAGAGTGAGACACTTTGTAGGTGACAGTACATAGCACGTCTTAAGTCAAAAATAACGTGTTCGCCTGTTATTCCAATAAGTCGATCTTGTACTAAATTTGCAAAGTAATTTATTGTAATAACCAAAGCAAAAAATAGAATTACCAGAAACAAGTCTGTTGCATTTCCGTCCTCGGCAAGTATTACATTATCAATTCCATGCCGGATTATAAGTGGGATTAGCAGTTGCGCCGCAGTAACAATCAGAACTGCTACAAGAGCTATCCAAATGTTTTTTCGATAAGGGTAAACGTAAGTCATAAATCTGCCTACAACCCCGCCATCAAACAATGCTCCAAACATATCTTCTTCTTGGCTAGATTGTGACCCTACATAAGCCCGGGGGGGTCGGCGGTTTCTCTTCTGATTGCTGTGTTTATCAGAGCGGCGGTTCACAGCTTTACTTCCTTTGTTTTAGTGGCAATATGTTCTGAATTCTTGGTAGAAAGGTTTTGAAGTTTATGAAGCTCAGCATAACGCCCGTTCTCAGCAATTAAGCTTTCGTGGGTTCCGCGTTCTACTATACGTCCATTATCAATAAATATGATCTCATCAGAGTGGAGTAGAGTGCTCAGTCTATGAGAAATAAATATTGTTGCGCATGTTTGCATAGGGGTTTTTAAGAGTTGTCTTATCTCTTGTTCCGTGGCTGCATCAATTGCAGCGGTAGAATCGTCTAGAATCATAACTGATGGGTTAAGCATAATGGTCCGAGCAATTGATATCCGCTGTTTTTGTCCTCCTGATAGAGATACTCCGCGTTCGCCAACTAATGTCTTATAACTCTCGGGTAAACCAAATATAAAATTATCTATTTTTGCTATAAAAGCTGCATCGGTGATTTGTTCATCCTTTGCCCAGGGATCACCGTAAGCAATATTATTTTCTAAAGACGTCGTGAATAGGAATGGGTCTTGAGGTACAGTTAATACATGACGTCGCAGAGTATCTAGTGTGACATCGCGTAAATCCTGTCCGTCTATTGTAATTTTACCCTCGGTTACATCATAAAATCTTGTAAGTAGATGAGCAATTGTCGATTTACCGCTTCCTGGAGGGCCAACAATACCTAATGAGCACCCTTTGCGTAACTCGAAAGAAATATTATGTAAAGCTGGTAACTGGTCTTTCTCGTTATATTGAAATGAGACATTTTTGTAAGCAACATGAGCGTTTGTTATTTTAAGAGGTTTAGCCCCTTTCTTATCAGATATGTTTGGTTTCATATCTAGTACAGCAAATAAACGGCGTCCGGTACTGGATGCTCTAGCAAAAGAATTTACTAAGAGACCCAGCTGACGAACGGGTAATTGAAGAATAGTCATAAACGCAAGAAATTCAGTTAAGTCTCCAACAGTTAATTGCCCCTCCAAAACCCTTAACCCACCAAACCAAAGGACAAGCCCCATGGCTATAAAATAAGCAAATGTCATAATTGTAGTTGAAGAGACTCTTGTTTTAATACGCTGGTCAGCTAACTCTTTTGCAGCATCGGCTGCAGTCTTATACTTCTCAAGTTCATAATTTTCTGCACCGAATGCTCTTACCACCCTAATTCCAGTTAAGTTTTCATCCATTATTCTTCCGATGATGCTCATGCGTTCTTGTAGGGCTAGCCATAAAGACCTGAGCTTTAAACGCGCTACAGCTGAACGATATGCAACGAATGGAACAAAGCTGAGGCTAAGTGCACCCAGCAGAAGATCTGTAGAAAGTAGAAGATATGAACCGACGCCTATAAGCACTGTTAGTAAAACCAATCTGACTAGACCGGTACTCACAAACATACGAACTCCTTCTAGATCAAGCATTCCTCGGGTAATTAATTCACCAGTATGTACCTTGTCATGGAAAGAAAAACTTAAGTTTTGCAACTTATTATAAAATGACAATCTGAGATCATATGCCATCATATGGCCAACTGCTTCTCCGGTGTAATTATGGATGAGAGTGAATAGGCCTCTTAATATTGAAACTCCCAATAATAATGCAGCGGTTTTAAATAAAGCCATATTTGCAGAATAGCCGACTGTATTATTATCCTCTATTAGACCTAAAGCACCATCTACTGCACTACCAATTAGTTGTGGAACTGCGAGCTGAAATAACGAGGCAATTATGGTAGCACCCACGGCTATTATTACGCGTCCGGGGTATCGCATACATAACATAACTATACGCCATAATATTTGGGCGTCGTTACCTATCTTACTGTCAATATTGGGGTCTTGGGTCAATAAATAATCCAGTTTTAAGCAAAAAATTTAGTTACCGGAGCCTTATCGGTAATGAATACGAATATTATTCAGAAAGTGTTATTTTAATTTTGAACATTAATTTTTATTTATAGTATAGTCTAATATTTGCGCTAGCGTGAGGGAGGTCATAGTGAATGTAAATTTCGTATGTTATATTTTAACAATAGATTAGTCCTTAAAAAGATATGCTCCAGTATGTCTGGTTACTAGGCTAGTAAGCTCGGCGCAACTTTTTGCTCCTACTTGGCGCATAGACTCCGATATTTCCTCAAAGAAATAATCGATTACGTATTTTGGCCCTTTAGACCCTAAAGCTGCTAATCCATACATAAAGCAACGACCAGACAACGTGGATTTTGCTCCTAAAGCTAGCGCGCGAATGACGTCTTCTCCACTACGAATACCACTGTCAAATAAAATGGTTGTATTATTACCAACGCTAGAGACAATTTCCGGTAATACATCAATGCTTGCGGGAGCACTTTCCAATTGTCGTCCACCGTGATTAGAGACTATTATACCGTCAACACCTATTTTACTGGCACGATTAGCATCTTGAGGATGTAAAATACCCTTTACTACGAGAGGACCTTTCCATTTATCCCTAAATTTTTCTACTTCACCCCAGGTGAACGTCCCTCCAGATTGTTTACGTGCAAATTTTACCACTTCTCTATTAGGTAGATTATTTCCTGCATATTTACGATAGTTTGCAAATGCGTTTATACCATTTTTAGATAAAGCAAGTAACCACGCAGGATGCGGAAGGACGTCTACAACCGTTCGTAAACCTGGGCGATAAGGTATAATAAGCCGGTTACGCAGTTCTCTGGGACGTTTAGTTCGTGCAGGAACGTCGAGAGTTAGTATTAATGCATGGACACCCGCTAATTCTGCTCGTTTTACAAGGTCAAAATTAATAGCAAGGTCATTATTGGGCATGCGGTAAAGTTGAAACCAGGTGCAGTCAGGAGCTAATTCGGTAATTCTTTCAATAGTTGCTGCAGATGAGCTTCCAAGCGTAAATGGCATTCTAGCTTCTTGAGCTGCTTTAGCGAAAGCTTCTTCTCCACCAGGCCAAACCATTCCGGGTATGCCCATTGGGGCTACGGCTATAGGAGCTGAGAACCGACGACCAAATAGATCAACTTCCATATCGGCTTTGAAGTTTTCTACTCCATAACGGGGCACTACTTCAATTGCATCTAGGGCTGCTGCATTTCTATGCATACCAGTCTCATTCGCTCCGGCCGCCCCATCTACATAGTCAAAAGCGAATCGTGGAACTCTCCTTCGAGCCCTTCTGCGCAGATCCGCAATAGTAGGATATTTTAATTCTAACTTATTAGGTGGAGATTTATACAATAGCTGAGCGTCTGAGTTTTTAACAATTTTATTCATACCCATCTCCACAAAATACTTTTATACTATTAGTTTTAGGTTTTTAAAAATAATTTTGTTTTTAGTAGTAATAATGCGATTAATTTATATTTTTATAATTAAATTTTATGTCGTTGCCTATCCAAGGATGGATAATAATAAATAGGAGATTAATAATTATGGCAAAGCCACAACTTCGCGCTGACCAGGGATGGATTTTTGATAATTTTCTAATGCTATCAGATAATGAGGACGTTTTGCATCCTGGGATTATGGGCGCTCGCCTGGAGCGTGGTTATAAGATGCAGGATTTAGAAGCAGTTTATAGTAAAGTAAGTGGGCGAAGATCTTTTCCTAAGGCTTGGGCAAAACGCGCTGAAGTACTGGAGAAAATGGCTATATCTGCGGAAAAAAATAAACGTCATGTGACAGCAAGACAACTCTATCATCGTGCTGCTATATGTTATGGTCGAGCTCAACATATGGTGCCTATACATGGCAATGAGCATAAGATTAGATGGTTTGCGGGACTATATAGATGTTTTGATAAGGTTATAGAGTTTTCTGAGGGCTCAATGCAGAAGAAATCTGTGGAATTTCTCCCAAACCAGACTACTCACTGTATTTTACATAAAGCGCCGGGAGAAGGACCAAAACCTACAGTGCTTTTTTTACCTGGAATGGACCAAGTAAAAGAAGACGTCCCCAATCCATATAATAATGATTATACCATTAGAGGAATGAATATATGTTCGATGGATGGCCCAGGTCAGGGCGAGTGCAATGCAAATGGTGTTTGGCAAACAGAAGATAATTATCCTAAGGCAGCTTCAGCTGTGCTCGATTGGTTAGTAAGTCAACCCGAGGTTGATGAGAGTCGGATAGGATTACTAGGTCTTAGTATGGGTTCGCGATGGGGTGTTCAGGTCGCAGCAAATGATACAAGAATTAAAGCGGTATGTGGTCAAATGGCCAATGTTGGCAGTTTTGAAATGATATTTGAACATGCGCAACCAAACTTTAAACGTATTTTTATGTACATGGCCGGATATGAAATTGAAAGTGAATTTGATGATTTTATAAAACGAATGGAATATCTACCAGATATTGCGAAACGTTTGAAAGTTCCTCATTTGCTGGTTGCTGGAGACATGGATGAGTTATGTCCGCCGGAGGATATTAAAACTTTTAGAGAAAATTTGTCAGGACCAACTGAGCTTTGGCTATATGAGGGTGTGTTTCATCCTATGGGCGAGGTTGCAGGAGAAATTTATCCGGGTATAGCAGATTGGTTGTATACAAGCCTTATTGAGGGTCGTCCTATTGATTATAATCGATCAGTCTATGTTGAAGACGGTACTACTATCTCTGATTATAATCATGGGTAATAAGAAGGGATATAAATAACTAATTTAGATAAATAGCTTCTCCTCTTTTTGCGGATAGATCTGCCGCTATAGTAACTTCCATCACTAGTCGTGCTTCTTGAGCTGTTGCTAATACAGGGTTGTCATTGGCTACGGCATCAAGAAAATGAAGTGTTTCATCTACCATGGCTCCGGCAAATACGTGATCTACTTGTTCACCAGGCATAGAGGATAAAGGGTAACGAATTCCATGTTTTGTCGTATTTATACTCACTTCTCTATGAGTGTCATCGACTGTAAGTGATCCTTCGGTCCCAATCACTTCAATCCAGCTTTGTGAATACTGTGGGTGGCCCAAAGGCAAAACCCAACCAGATCCGGCGGTTATTGTCGTTCCGTCATCCATCGTAACTATTATCCATTGATGGTCGGGGGTTTCACTAATTTTATTAAATAGTTTTCCTGCTTGTTGGGAATAAACCTTTACCGGAAGACGCGGCTGTAAACACCAAAGAAGAAAGTCAATTGAATGTGTACCACCCATAGCAGCAGGTGACATTTTACTACGACTTTTTATTTTATTTCCTATTTCACGAGTTATATTACGGCTTATAAGGCAAGTGACAGGTTGACCTAACTTACCAGATTTTAAGCTTTTATTGATGAAGGCGTATTTGGGATCAAACCGCCTTGTATACCCTATCGTAAATTTAAGGTTATTAACTTCTATAAGTTTTATTGCTTCATCGGCTTCCCTTAATGTTGGAGCTATAGGCTTTTCAATCATTACGTGTTTCTTGGCTTTTAGTGCAGCTCGTACTATTGGAAAGCGCTCCGATTCTGGAGTAGAGGCTATTATAATTGCATCGATAGATTCATTATCAATCAAGTTTTTCCAATTAGTAGTAAAACTAGTTGCATTACAGTTATCAGCAATTTTTTTTGTTCTATCTGGGTTTATTTCTGCGATATGTAATTCATTAACTAATGGAGAGCTAGCACAGGCATTTATACGAATTCCACCAACCCAACCAGCACCAATGACTGCAACATTAATTCTTTTATACGACACTATAACCTCCACAAACCGACTGTACTAGCTTAATTATTTTAAGTCTTCTAAAATCATATCAGAAGCTTTTTCAGCTATCATAATAGTTGGAGCGTTAGTATTTCCAGATATAATAGTTGGCATAATTGAGGCATCAACAACACGCAAGTTTTTAATGCCATTTACACGAAGTCGGGAATCAACAACTGCTTTATTGTCGATGCCCATGCGACAGGTTCCCACCGGATGAAAACTTGTACCTCCTTTTTGTCTTAAAAACTCTAAAAGTTCTGAATCACTTGCTGTTGATTCCCCGGGTGCATATTCACTTTGAATAAATTTGTTTATTGCTGGTGATTTCAAGACTTCACGCATGGCCTTAAAACCAGCTACTAGGTTGTCTTGATCATTTTTGCTGTGAAGAAAATTTGGGTGTATCGCTGGAGCGTCTAGTGGGTTATTTCCTTTGAGAAAAACATTTCCTCTGCTTTCTGGACGTAAAAGCCTTACTATTACGGAAAAACCAGAAAATGGGTGTAGGCCCTCTCCTACTTTATCTGTACTAAACAAAGCTAAACCGGCTTGAATGTCAGGTGAAGCTAATGCTGGGTCCGTACGAAAAAAACCTGCAGCATATGATGCTCCCATAGTTAGGAATCCTTTGCGTTTGAAGATATAACGCAATCCTTCGTAAACACTCAGTAATCTACTATTTAGTATGTCATTTAGAGTAAAGGGTTCATTACTTCGATACATTAATCTTCCATTATAATGATCCTGTAAATTACATCCAACTTCCGGGATATTGGCTACTACTTCTATCCCGTGTTTTTTTAGTTCTGTGGATTCCCCTAAACCAGAGAGCATCATTATTTGTGGGGTATTTATAGCTCCACTCGATAAAATCACTTCATGATTTGCTTTGGCTAGGTGTTTTTTTCCATTGTGTAGGTACTCTATGCCCAATGCTTTAGACCCTTCAAATAAAATACGGGTGGCATGAGCATTCTTGATTACAAATAAATTTTTTCGTTTCTTTGCGCCCTTTAAATAACCAGTTGATGTGCTTGATCGACGCCCATTACGGGTGGTTAACTGCAAATATCCAAAACCCTCATGATTTAACCCATTAAAATCCTTAGTACGTGGATATCCTGATTGCACTGCTGCCTCAATAAATGCTTCACATAAAGGGTGGGGATCGCTTGGATTTGAGACCGCTAAAGGTCCACCAACTCCATGGTATTCATCTGCACCATTTTGCTGATCTTCTGATTTACGAAAATATGGAAGTACATCTTGATAGCTCCAACCTACATTTCCTAATTGGCGCCAATGATCATAATCCTCTCGCTGGCCACGAATATATACTAGGCCATTAATTGAGCTAGAACCTCCGATTACTTTTCCACGAGGTTGCGCAATTTTTCTATATGCTGTTTCCGAGTCAGGTTCATTTTTATAAAGCCAATTTACTTTGGGATTCGTAAAATGTTTTCCATAACCCAGAGGAATATGAATCCAGGGACTATTATCGTCTCCACCGGCCTCTAGCAGTAACACACGATTGTGCTTAGAGGAGGACAGCCGATTAGCTAGGACACAACCGGCACTGCCTGCTCCAACAATAATATAACTAAATTTATTAATATTCTTTTTCAGTGGAGGTAACTCCTAATAGAAATTTTTTAAATTATTAATTATCTTAGAGGGAAACAGGTTGTCCGGTTTTAGCTGATTCTTCTATAGCTAGTGTAACCTCAAGTGTAAGACGTGCTTCAGTAGGAGTGGCATGAGGGATTTCATTTCCGGTAATGAGATGGTCAAACCAGGAACGTGATTCATTCGCCAAGGCACCCCAAAAATCACCTACAGCAAAATCAGCTGCCGATGTTGTCTGCATAAACATAAGATTGATATTATGGTCAGGTACGTAGGTATGTGGCGCCCCGTTGTCAGTATATAATAGGCTGTCTTTATTATCTGCATCAAGCAGGATCACGCCTTCATCCCCTAAAACTTCAAAGCGAGAGCTTTGTCCAACCGATGGGTATTTTGCTGGTAGCGCATAACAAATCCCTAGATTAACAATAGCGCCGTTTTCAAAGGTAATGATTGCCCAAGTAATATCATCAACCTCGTAGCCCATATTAGAAAATACTTTGCCATGAGAACGAGCAATAACTTCTACCGGGCGAATGCCTTCAAGATACCAGCAAGCCATATCAACATAATAGGTGAGTACGTCTAAAACTGGTGTAGCTTTTGGAGACCGCTCGAGTATCTGTAGCATTTGAGCTCTTGAGTTATAGACCCGAGATTGAATACCTAATACTTCTCCTAAACGACCTTGTAATAGTTGTTCTTTAGCTAGCATCCATCGTCTTTCATGACGACGTGAATACCCAACGCGAAATTCAGTGCCTGTATTTTGAGCTGTTTCAATAATGGCATCGGCGTCTTCTAGAGTAAGTGCAATTGGTTTCTCAATAAGAACGGGCTTTCCAGCTTCGAGCGCCTGTACAATTGCGTCTCTATGGTCATGTTCTGGTGTTGAAACAATAACGGTATTAACGTTTGGATGATTTATCGCCTCTAGGTTGTTATCTGTGCTAAGGTTAGCGCCGGTGCGCTGTGATAAGATATCGGCGCGATGTTTATCTTTGTCAGACACCGCGAGGAAGTTCACTCCTGGGTATCGTGAAGCTAAGCTCGCTCGCAAAGTACCTATGCGTCCACAACCTATGACTGCAACCCCTAGATGTTCTCTTTGCATTTTTTACCTCCTGCACAGTATGACGACGTAGAATAAAAGACTATCATATCTATAATTTTAGATCGCTACTTTTATAATTTACTAATTAAGGTGTTAAATATGACTGAAGTAATACAAATTCGGCTGGGTGGCTATGGGCCACCAACAACTACACACAGCCGGGCACTAAAATTTATTGGCGATAGATTAGAAAAAGAATTTAGTGATCTGGTTGATATAAAATATATATGGAACATTATGGATTTTGGTTATCTCTCTAGTGATATAATGTGGCTGACTGAATGCGGTGTTCTAACAATTTCATATCAATCTACAAGTTATCTAACTAAGAGGGTTCCAGAACTAGGTTTTGTTGATCAACCATTTCTTTTTCCTGATATAGCTACTGCTCGCGCCGCCTTTGATGGCCAGCTGGGGAAGCATCTTATGAGCTGTATAGAGAGTCAATATAACTTTAAAGTACTAGGGTTTTTTGAGAATGGTTTCCGTCATATTTCAAACCGATTGCGTCCAGTTACGAAGCCCGATGATCTAGTTGATATGAAAATTAGAATGTTATCTAGCGATATTCATTCTCGTACATTTGAACTTTTGGGAGCTAATCCAATTCAAATGGATCTGACGGAGGCTATCGAGATGGTTAAAGCAGGCACTTTGGACGCTCAAGAAAATCCTCTAGCTAATACCATCACATATAAAGTTCATAAATATCATCGCTATCATACTCTGAGTGGTCATTTTTATCTGTCGAGAGGGTTATGGGCTCATCGCAATAGCATTGAAGAATGGCCCGAAGAATTACGTTCTGGACTAGAAGATATTATTCCAGAATCGATAGAGTTTCAGCGTGGTTTGGCCATTGAAGAAGAAGAAGTGGCGCGACGTGAAATTGAAGGTGAAGGTTGTGAGATTATAGAACTTGATGCAGAACAACACGCTAAATTTGTTGATAGTGTGTACCAGCTAAAAGAAGAGGCCCGTAATATTTTCGGGGATGAAATGTTTGAAATGCTGTGAGTGATTAAAACAAGAAACGATAGAATAATATTATGGCCTATAAACTATATCATGTTTAATTTTTTTTAAAAAGAAAGCTTAGTTGGTTAGCCAATTTCATTAAGTGTTGGTGAGCCAAGTTTTTCTATTATCCATTTGGAGATAGATAACAATTTATCGTCTGCACGGTAACCACCAATAACTTGTATACTTACTGGTAAGCCATTTGGACCAATGTGTGTTGGTAGGTTAATACTTGGTAATCTAACAGCTGTCCAAAGACCTGGTAACCGTGGGTTTCCTGCGTATGCTATCCCTATGGGAGCTTCGCCATCCACGCAAGGCGCAATCAGAACATCAACTTCATCAAAGGTCTTATCTAAATCTTGTCGGCACTTCTCTGTTTGAATGATTGCTTTAATATAATCGCTATAATTCATATTAATGCCGGTATTAATTACTTCCTGAAATGTTTCACTTAATAAGTGTTTAAATTCAGTCCACTCATAGATCATATGTCGACTGCGTTCATAGCAATTAATTTTAATACGTGCTTCTTCCAATCCCTCAAAAGAATCTGGTGTAATTATGTCTTGTATCTTAGCCCCAGCTTCTGATAAGCGAGATGCAGAATCTTCTAATGAATTACGTGTTTCCTCTAACGTAATGTTCCATATAGGAGTCCTACAAATACCTATTTTTGGCGCAGACTCTAAGGTTTTGATCTCTGTATATTTTCGGTTGACCAATACTGCTGTTATAATTTGAATGTCATCTAAACTGCGAACATGAAGACCTAAAGTATCCAGGCTTTGTGAGGCAGCTTTTATGCCGGCGATATTATACGTTCCAAAAGTGGGTTTGTATCCAATGATTCCGCAGTAGGAGGATGGCCGCAGAATTGAACTACCAGTCTGGGTGCCAAAAGCAGCAGGTGTCATAAAGTCAGCTACAGCCGCGGCTGAGCCGCTAGAAGATCCTCCTGGACTATGATCTTTATTACGCGGATTACGTGTGGAGCCTGGAAAACTTCCAGCAAATTCTGTCGTAACAGTTTTTCCAAGAATAGTTGCTCCTGCGGCCTTTATTAAGGCGACGCAAGATGCGTCTGCCGTGGGTCTTCTTCCTTTGTATATTTTCGATCCCATTTCGGTGGGCATATCACAAGTATCAATAATATCTTTAACCCCGAAAGGCACCCCATGAAGAAGTCCTTTCGGGTTTTTTTTATCAGTTTTAAGAGCATTTTCTAGTGCTAGTTTGGGATCTATATAAGCCCAAGCATTTATTTCTTTCTCGCGTTCACTAATTCTTTCTAAGCATGATTCAACCACTTTAACAGAGGTGGTCTCACCGCTAGAAATTTTATTTGCTACTTCCTTTACTGATAACTGGTTAAGTTTTTTTTTCATACCCATCCTTTGTTTATATTAGTGCAGGTACGCCGACTTCATGAGCGGTTTCATTAAGTTTTTTTAATAGTGGAGCCGTAATTGGTATGCCATTGGACATGCGGTCTTGATAAACGCGCCAACTATTAGTTCCGGGCATACGGATTTCATCAACTCCAGGAAGCATAGCTGAACCGGTCATTTCTTTTGAAATACGATCTACATTAGCTTTGAATAGCTCCGTGTCCATAAAATGAGCGATATCTATCGCCATTATGAATTGTCCTGTATTTGTTTCGCTTTTTGGGTCTTCGCCAATATGGACTACATCGGATCCAAAAGCTGCGCCATTCAAGGTTCCTGCTAAAAACCCTATTACCATTGATAAACCAAAACCCTTAGCACCTCCAATGTGAGTTAGGATACCCTCATCGGCTAGTGCGGAGTCAGTTATTGGTTTACCAGCAGCATCCATCACCCAGCCTTCTGGCATTGCTTCGCCATGCATTGCTTTAACCATTATTTTTCCTAGGGAAGAATTGGTAGTTGCCATATCAATTACTACTGAAGGTTCTTTAAGAGCTGGAATAGCGACAGCTATTGGGTTAGTTCCCACCAAAATATCACTACCTCCATATGGCGCTGCGTGATTGGCGCTGCCTACGCAAGCAATTATACCAATTTGGTCTCGTTTTAATGCCATAGATGCATAGACGGCTGCTGCACCAGCATGATTAGAGTGCTGTAAGCCAATCCAAGCAATTCCACTTTTTGATGCAATGTCCATTGCTAGATTCATTGAGTATCTAGCTACTAGGTGTCCCATTGCATTATCGCCATTAACTATAGCCATTGCTGGTGTTTGCTTTTCTATTCGGATATTAGGTGTTTTGTTGATTGCCCCTCCTTTTATACGAGCTACGTACATAGGAACGCGGATACAACCATGACTATCTTTACCTAATAAATCTCCATCGGCCATAGCTATGGCCAGCTCTTCCGCATCATTCTTTGGAAGCCCTACAGCTAAAAAAACTCGACTCATATAATCTTTTAATTGATTATATGGTATCCGCTGAGCATTTTTATCTATGGGGAACTCAGAAGAGACAGATTCAGTTCTGGACATTTTGATAATCCTCCTAACATTAGAAAAAAGTTTTAGTTATTATTTAGATCCTATCTTATTAGAGCAATATTTGACCAAGTTTTAATTTATATTATTTTTTTGAAGAGCATCTTAGCGTAAATAATAAAATATAGAATGGTGAATTTATGTCTTACAATCCATCAACGAGTCTATCCCCCAGCTTTGTTAATCAGATACCTTCTTTTCTAACTGGTGAAGATTCACCGCGTGAATTACTTGAGCGATATATATCAGTAATACAAGCTCGCGATAATGAAGTGCGGGCTTTTGTTGATCTTAATCTTGATGGAGCGCGTTCTTCCGCTGATGCTTCTAGTAAGAGGTATGCAGAAGGCAAACCTATCTCCCCTATTGATGGTCTTCCAATAGGTATTAAAGATATTATTGAAACAAAAGATATGCCGACCCAATGTGGAAGTCCAATCTATAAAGGCCACCAAAGTGGACGAGATGCTCCAGTTTCGGCTGCATTAAGAAGAGGTGGAGCCGTAATAGTTGGGAAGACCGCTACGACTGAATTTGCCTACGGTAATGTAATGGCAACAACTAATCCTTTTGATTCTGACAGGACACCTGGAACCTCTTCAAGTGGTTCAGCTGCATCAGTAGGAGCTGGAATGATACCTGTAGCCATTGGTACACAACTCATGTCATCAGTGATGCGACCGGCAAGTTATTGTGGACAGGTTGGAGTTAAACCAACCTACGGAGCAATTAGACAGGCAGGTATTCATCCTTTTTCCCCATCAGGAGAACATGTTGGGGCTCATGCATCATCTCTTGCTGATGCTTGGGCTGTTTTGCGTTTTTTATCACATGAAGCCGGGCCCGTTCCGGGTTCTCATGGAATAGTGGGTCCTGATAAGTTGCCCGCCGCAACTAAGCCAGTAAAACTTATCCGCATGTATACACCTGGGTGGGACATTTCAAATGTTGATGTCAAAAGTAGCTTTGAGACCGCTCTTGAACGATTAGAAAGCGCGGGCGTTGAGATTGTTGAGCCTTCTTCCTCACCAGGTCTACAACTCTTAGAGGACTATTTTTCTCGTGTTGAG
>Ga0114932_10001102_pt1 | contig 31690 bp, 22 predicted proteins | sample 2SBtaG_2_FD_87286 | JGI IMG/M metagenome (GOLD analysis project Ga0114932, IMG submission 87286) | Deep subsurface microbial communities from Kolumbo volcano to uncover new lineages of life (NeLLi) - 2SBTROV12_ACTIVE470 metaG | ecosystem: Environmental > Aquatic > Marine > Volcanic ...
AATTGGAAAAGGAGAATTTGTTGCCCCCTACAATGAAATCAATAATTTCGAAATAATTTTAGAAGCTCTCCCTTATCTTAATAGTAGTAAACATTTTGGTTCTCGAATACTTATCCAAGAAGACAGTATTTATGCAACTATTGGAGAGAGAGGAAACGGAGAACTATCTCAAAATCCTGCGAATCATATAGGAAGTGTTGTTGAAATCAATTTAAATGGCACGAAAACTACCCCTAGATTCAGTAATTACAAAGATTCTTTGCCAGAAGTATTTCAAATCGGCCTTAGAAACCCTCAAGGTCTGGCATTATCTATAAATGGAAATATGTATTTAAGTAATCATGGCGCTAAAGGTGGGGATTTCATAGGATTAGTCTTGCCAGGTACGAATTATGGTTGGAATAATATTGGTTGGGGTGGAACAAATTATATTGGAACAAAAATTGGTAATGGTGAAGCTTTTAGAGATGAATATTTAAAGCCAATAATATCTTGGGTTCCTTCCATTGCTCCTAGCGATATCATTTTTTACGAAGGAAGTGAGTTTAGTGAATGGTCAAATGATTTATTAGTTACATCTTTAAAATTCAAAATGCTTCTAAAAATCAGTATTAATGATGGAAATGTTAGTAATGAAACCATTATTCTTAAAGATAAAATAGGAAGAATTCGCGATGTAGATATTAATTCAAGAGGTGAAATATTTCTAATAACTGATGAAACAAATTCTACAATTTGGAAAATAACCAATCCGAAAAGGAAATGATATGAAAATATCCATAATGGGTGCAGGAGCAGTTGGAAGTTATATTGGGCATAAACTAGCACAAATACGTATTAATGCCACACTTATTGCTAGAGGAAATCACTTAGAATCCATGCAAAAAAATGGATTATACCTAGAAACAAATGATGGAGTGAAACTTGTACCTGTAAAAGCTACAGATTCAATTAAATCAATAGAAAACTCTGACCTCATAATCTACACTGTTAAAACATACCATAACGATTCAGTTGCAAAACAAATAGCAGATCATATAAATCCTTATGCAAAAGTATTATGTCTTCAAAATGGTATCACTAGCTGGAGAGATTTAGAGGCAATTATTGGTAAGAATACGATAATACCTGGCCTTATATATATTGAAACACAAATAAAAAAACCGGGATATATTAACCAACAAGGAAATGTTGTAGATTTGGTTTTTGGCAGTATAGATGCTTCTCAAGATGATGTTATAAACAAAATGACAAAAATATTTAGAAATGCAAAAATTCCTTATACCCAATCTAACAGTATATTGCCTGAAATATGGAAAAAATGGTTTTTTATCGCTGTCTTAGCAGGTATGACATGTGCGTATAATACCAATATAAAGTCAATATTAGAAAATACAGTAACTCATGACATATTAAAACAATGCATGAAAGAAATAGAAGAAATAGGAATAAAAAAAGGGTATCAAACTGATTCCACTACCACTGAATCAATTTACCAATACCTTATTGATGAATCAGATGATTTGATAGCCTCTATGAAACTTGATCTCGATAATAAAAAACAAATAGAGATAAATGCTCTCAGCGGTTCTGTAATCAAACTTGCTGAAGAAACAAATACAGAGTGTCCTATCAATCTGGATATTTATAATAAAATAAACATTCTTTATCACAATTATTCGCAGGATTAAGGAAACCTATAAGCCGAGTTCTGTACCTTTGGTGTTAAGGTGGTGACCATCTATCTAGGTGTAATGTTACCATTACACTCATGCGACCTACCCGGAAACTACTCGAGCAGCTACGTTTCCCTATTCGGTCTTGCACCAAGTGAGGTTTACCTAATTCCTAACGTCACCGCAGGAACCGTGAGCTCTTACCTCGCGTTTTCACCCTTACCTAAATGAATAGGCGGTATATTTCTGTGGCACTTTCTATCAAGTTTCCTTGCCTGGGCGTTACCCAGCACTTTGCTCGATGGTGCTCGGACTTTCCTCTGCCTTTAAAAGCAGCAGTCACCTAGTTTCCTCAACCCTTCGAAGGATAAATAATATATGAAATATATAAATAAGTAAACTGAGTTTATATTGAAACACGTACTCGGTTTTGATAAACATTGATATGGTTAATGGACAGTTTTAGGATTAAACGTTTTGTTTCAGGTGATAATGAATCCCATTTGTTTGAAAAAACATTTGTAACAAACGTCAATAGTGAATTTGATTTCCATGCATCGAGTATTTCATTGTATAAATCGTGATCTGTACTATTCGATAAAAAATCTAAATGTAATAATTCCGTTATTGAATATTGAGGATGTTCTAGCGAGTATTCCTTCATATTGAATTCTGTTAGTAGAATCCAAAACAAATTGTAAAAAATATTATACGTAAGGTTATGACTTGTTGGCAGAGATGAAATTATTCTTTCGATTATATTAGATTCAAACTTTTCAGCTGATCTAGTCTCTGACATGCATATATTTTCATTCAAGTTAGATAAGCATTTATAATATTTATAGGAGCCTTTATTTAATCTGGATGAGTAAGTTTTCCAATACTGATGCTTTTGAACACCAACATAACTATTTTTACAATATCCACATTTAGCTAAACCTGATAATAGAAAAAAGTCCTTCTTTGGAAGTTTCCTATATGGAGATCTTGAAGCAATGATATCTTGTGCATTTCGAAAAATAGAAGAATCTATAATAGGTTGATGGTTTGAAATCTTTGTAAACCTATATCTTTTATAAGTACCCATATAAATTGGATTGGTCAATATCAAACGCAGAGATGCTATATTCCAGGGATTATCTTTTCGAGTTTTTAAATCTTTATTATTTAAATGTGCAGCAATTTTTCTCAATCCATAATTTGCATTTATATATAATGAGAAGATTTCTTTTATTATTATTGATTCTTGTTCATGTATTTTATAACCACCATCTATATCTTTAGCATATCCAAATGGAATTCTACCTAAAACCTTTCCTTGACTGGCTGGTTGCTGGAAATATTCAAGTGTGGATTTATTCACCTTATCATTGGTCAAAGATAAATGCTCTTTGAATTTATTATCAATGGGATCTGAAATTATTGATTCTACATTTATTCCAAGCCAATTGAGGAAATTAGTTAAATACATTAAATCCCAAAACAGTTTATTCATATTTAGTGGAAAATTAATAAAACATTTGTTTACGTTTTTATTATCAAGTATTGATCTAATAAATTTATGAAAAAGCAAGGGATTTAAATCCAAGGAACCTTCAAATACAAATGTTTGGTTATCGTTCAAATTTATCTGATTACTAAAATCCGATGAATATAGATATATTGAATTATTCATGATAGATAAAAAATTATAGCACCACAGGTTTTACAATAAGAAATAGTAGTGGATTGTTTAAGCGAATTTAATTCTCCTGTAGGCAGCTTAACATTACAGGCAGAACAAATACCTTTTTCTGTTACACCAACAGCATTTGGTTTTCGTTTTCTAATAAGATTATATTTTTCCAAGTAGGTTTTATCGACAGTTTTAAGTAAATATGATTTCTCTTCTGAAAGGTTCGTACGCTGTGTGTGTAAATTTTCTAATTTGAATTGAAGAGATATTTTTGAATCATTTTTTTCTGTTACAGCTGATTCATATATCACAGTTGTTGTTTGTAATTCTTTTTCAAATGGTTCTAACTTAATAATACATTGTAATGATTTTTCTTCATAACCGTCAGTTTGTGACTTTAATGTGTCTATTTCGATTACAGTTGCTTCAGATTGTTTACTATTTGTTATCTCTCCGCCATACAATCGAGTTTCTAAGTTTAGAATTTTGTTTTTATTAGTATCAATAGAAATATTCAATTGATTAAGGGCCTTGTTCAATATATCTATATTGTTTTGAAGTTTTTGGATTTTTGTTTGTATCGCTTGAAGGTATGAATTGTCATTGATCTCATTTTCTAACAAGGAGATTTCTTTTAGGCAGGAATCCATTAACAAGTCTACAGATTGTAATTCAATTAAACTTTTCATTTTTCACCTGTTTCAATGAATAGTTAGTATGTGGATTATAAAAGAGATATTCAGATTTTCCTATCACTTATTTATCATTTTATATAAATTATATGGATCATTTGTAGCTATGCCATCAACTCCTAATTGAATGAGTTTTTGATCTAATTGGGTTCGGCTGTTTGAATCTACTATTAATATTTTACCTTCTGAATGAAAATATCTTATCAATGTATCAGTAACATCATTGAAATTTACATGTACAAGATTAGAGTTAATAGTGTTCATAAAATTTAGTGATTGTTGAGTTTCTTCATTATCAAAATGGTAACCTAAAACAATGTTTTTATTTCGCTGACTAAGTTTTTCTAAGTATGTGTATTCTGAAGAGAATATTTCATGATTGTTAATGCAATTAAATTGTATAAGAGTGCTTTCAATCGAGGCTTCAATTCCAGGTTTCTGATTTGGTTTTATTTCTATAGATAAAATGATATTACTATTAATAAGTTTCAGTAATTCTGGGAAGGTTAAGATTCTTTGGTTTTTAAATTCCTTGCTGAACCAACTACCAATATCTAAATTTTTTAAATAATCTAATGATTGTGAATGAACTAAACCATGTCCATTACTTTTATTTTCCAAATATAGGTCATTAAAGACAACTAAATGACCATCAGAAGACATTTGAAGTGCTATTTGAATAACATCGGCATAATTATCCATAGCTGATTCTAAAGAGATATATGTATTTTCAGGAAATCTTGATGAATTTCCATACTTTGCAATAATTAAAGGACGAGATTCAGAGACTAAAGAATAAATATTATACGGGCGCATTAATATCAGATTGAAGAGGGTTTAGAAATTAAATTGGATAAAGATAGTGAAAAGATTGTTTCAAATTTGCGTATAAAGATTTGAGCAAAATCGAAGGACGAGGGTGGTTTTTTATTTAGATCTTGTATTGACGTGATTCCCTTGTCTTTAATACCACAAGGTATAATGTAATTGTACCAAGACAAGTCGGGTGAGATATTTATACTGCAACCATGTAAAGATATACCATTACTAATCTTCACTCCTATTGCTGCAATTTTACTATCTCCAACCCATACTCCAGTCAATCCCGGAACACAATTAGCATAAACATCATATTCATAAAGAGTTTCGATAATACATTGTTCCAACATTCTCACATATTGGATGGGCCCTTTCAGTCGTCTAACAGAAATAATTGGATAAATGACTAACTGACCTGGTCCATGAAAAGTAATTTCACCCCCACGATCAGTTTCTAAGATTTGAGCACCCAAATCTTGCAATAAAGCAGGACTTTCTAACAAATCTTCTTCTTTACTTCTACGTCCTTTAGTAAATACTGGAGGATGTTCTAAAAAAAGAAGCTGATCACTGATTTTGTTTGCGGTACGTTGTTTGTGTAATGATTTTTGCAAAGATAATGCAGTATTATAATCCAAAGTTCCAAGCCATTTTGTTTCACAAACTGAATTACTCATACTCTAATTATAAACTAGATTAATAAATTATGGTGTCTTCTCCAAGTTTTTGAAGACCGTCGCGAACATCCCTCATAAAATTACCACTTTCAGCTCCATCAACTACTCTATGATCAAAAGACATACACACATTCATCATATCTCTAATTGCCATTGCGCCATCCTTGTTAACAACAACTCGTTTAACAATAGCTTCAGTGGTTAGGATTCCGACTTGAGGCGGATTGACTAATGGTTGTGAAACTATGGATCCTAAAGCTCCGGTATTATTGACTGTAAAGGTTCCACCTTGAACGTCATCAAGTGTTAATTTATTCTCTGATGCTCTATCAATAAGATTCTTTAGGTATTTAGCTAATCCTGCAATACTCATAGTGTCAGCATTATGAATTACAGGAACGACAAGTCCATGAGGTGCAGCCATAGCAATACCTAGATTTATTCGGTTTTTTATAATTATTTTATCTCCACCCCATGAAGAATTTAAAAGAGGATTTGATTTAAGTGCATCTGCAACAACTTTTATTACAAATGGGAGGTAAGTAATATCAACACCTTCTTTTTGTATGAAATTTTGGCGTATATTTTTTCTAAGAAGAACTAGATTAGTTACATCTACCTCGTGGTAACTCCATGCTTGTGGAATTTCATTACTCTTTACCATATTTTCAGCAATAATTCTTCTAAGTGGTGTCAATTTTAATTCAGTTTCATCTTCTTGAGCATTGATAATGACAGGTGCTTGTCCAGTAGTAGTAGATTTGACAGCTGAATCTGTAGGAGAGTAGTTGATAACATCTTCTTTAGTTACACGGCCTCCAAGACCGGTACCTTTAATTTTTGACAAGTCTATGTTTTTTTCAGCAGCTAATTTTTTCACAACTGGTGAATATCTCACCTTATTCGAATTATCAGTCTTTTGTGGTGTTGTTTGTGCTTCAGGGGAACCCAATTTAGCCAATAAGTCAGGTGGTATTTCTGGTTCTTCTCCAGATCCTGTAGGTCCTACCGGTTTGACATCCTTTAAAAAAATACCTGCACTACTAGCGGGTGCAATAATTTCAGAGGAGGTTTCTTCTTTAGTTTCAGGTTCTTTAACAACTTCACCGGCATCAACACCATCTGCGTCCATTTCTGCAATTGGTGTACCCATTGGGACTACTTCACCTTCTTCAACTAATATAGCTGTTAATTTTCCATTAAATGGAGAGGGTACTTCCATATTTACTTTGTCGGTGACAACTTCAAGTAATGGTTCGTATTTTTCTACGGTATCTCCAATATTCTTAAGCCATTTACCAATAACACCCTCTGTTACTGATTCTCCGACGTGTGGAAGTTCAATCTGAATTGACATATTTGTTTCCTTATAAAGTTTAATTAGTACTCTAAAAGTTTCTTTGCTGATACAACAATCTTTTCAGCACTTACCATAAATTCATCTTCCAAAGTAGGAGCAAATGGCATTGCTGGTACTTCTGGGCCAGCTAATCTTGTAACTGGTGCATCTAAAAAGTCAAATGCTTCTTCTGCAATAATAGCAGCAACTTCTGCACCTACTCCAAGAGCTTTGTTATCTTCATATACTACTAAAGCTTTAGAGGTTTTCTTTACTGATTCAAGTATAGTTTCGGCATCAAGGGGTCGAACAGTTCTTAAATCAACAACTTCAACGCTGTATCCTTCTTCTTGAAGCATCTCTGCTGCTTCAAGGCAATAATGGACCATTAAGCCATAACTAATAAAAGAAATATCGGTTCCTGAACGTTTAACATCTGCTTTACCAATTGGTATTGTATAATCTCCATCTGGTACTTCTCCACGTACAAGCCTGTAGGTTTTTTTATGCTCTAAGAAAACGACAGGATCATTATCTCGAATAGCAGATTTCAAAAGACCTTTAGTATCATATGGATTTGAGGGAGTAACAACTTTTAAACCAGGTGTATGAGCAAAATATGCTTCAACACTTTGAGAGTGATATAATCCACCTCTAATTCCACCACCATATGGGGCTCGAATTACCATAGGTAATCCAACGGCACCTTTTGTCCCATATCTTACCCGTGCAGCTTCTCCAATTATTTGATTGACAGCTGGCCATATAAAATCAGCAAATTCTATTTCGGCTATTGGTCGCAACCCTTTAATTGCTGTACCAATTGCTATACCAGCAATAGCCGCTTCAGCTAAAGGTGTATCAATAACTCTTGATTCTCCAAATTCTTCGACAAAGCCTTGGGTTGCCAGAAAAACACCACCTCTTGCGCCAATATCTTCACCCATAATTATAACATTTTTGTCTCTAATCATTTCTTCGTGCATTGCTTCGTGTACAGCTTCAATAACCGATTTTATAGCCATAATTATCCTCTTTACTCCTCACTGTATACATGTTCATAAAAGTCATCAGGTTCTGGGAAAGGAGCTTCTTCAGCAAACTCAGTAGCTGCATTAACTTCTTTCTTGGCTTCATTTTGGAATTCTTTATCCTGTTCTTCAGATAAAATTCCATTTTTCATCAATTTTTCTTTAAGCAATTTTAGAGGATCATATTTTCTAGCTTCCTCCACTTCGGACATATCGCGATAACGAGTATCGTCGTCATCACTGGTATGTGGCATATAACGTTCAACTTTAGCCTCAATTAAAGTTGGGCCTTCTCCACTAAGACAACGGTCAACTGCTTCTTTCATTACCTTAAATACTTGTAATGGATCAGTGCCATCAACTGCAATTCCTGGCATACCATATCCCTCACCTCTTATCGCTATATCTTCAATAGCCATTTGTTTGGATATTGGAACTGAAATTGCATATTTATTATTTTCGCAGAAAAATATAATGGGCAATTTATGTATTGCAGCAAAGTTCATACCCTCGTGGACTTCGCCTTGACTAGCTCCTCCGTCTCCAAAAGTAGTTATCGTTACAGTTTGGTCATTTGTTATTTTACTCGCTAAAGCGTAGCCTACTGCATGAGTAACTTGGGTACTAACAACATTTGAAAAATTATAAAGACCTAAATCAGGAATTGCGCCCTGATTTCCAAATTGACGTGCTCCACTAAATGGCTCTCCTTCTTTTGCGAGAAATCCGCATAAAGTTTCTACTGGTTTAACTCCTGCTGAGATCACCATGGCTAGGTCACGATAATATGGATAATATGCTGCATTTGGAGCGGTACGTAACGCCCAAACTGCACCCATTTGAGCTGCTTCATGACCTTGGCAAGAAGCGACAATAGCAGCTTTCCCTTGTCTATTCATCATCCATATTCTTTCATCTAAGGTTCTGATCAGTAGCATGTTTGAATAGATTTCTAATAAGTCTTCTTGGGTTAATCCCAACTTGGAAAGTTCAGGAGCAGAATATAAATCTTCAGAAGATTTCTTTTTATTTCCACGAGTAGTTGCCATACTTTTTCTCCTTAATAGCTTGTTAAAAACAAGACTCAACTGGTTGCACTTATGAATTATACAATATGAAAAAACGTAATCACAAGTGCCGTATAGTAAATATATATAAAAAATATTAAAATATACTTTTATATACGTTGACTCATAATTATGGCGAAGATTAAATATAGTTTTTTTGTATTTTCATTAATTGCTCCATCACTAGCTGCCGTAATATATTTAAGTGCCACGGTGGCTACGATTAATATTGAAAATAGGACGAATCAAAACACATCGGCAACAATTAACGAAGAGTTATGGGAATCAACTGCTCTATTATTATGCCCTTTGCACTAGGTTTGAAATGCTTAATAAATACACTAGATAAGGGTTCAAAGCTTTAGTTATGTCTACAATTTTAATGACACTTATAGTATATTAGATAATGTTAACTGCGTCTAAAATAAATTGGAACCAGCTATGAATATATATAATTCTTTTGATAAGAAATTAATCACTACCGTTTTTATTGGTTTGTTTTTCTTTCTCCTTTTTAATCACACTAACACTAGTAGCGTAGCTTATGCACAACCTAGTGGAGAAATAGTAAATTTTCCAGATCGTCAGTTTGAAATAGCAGTACGAGAACAAATTGGTAAACAGAGTGGTACAATCGATTCTTCGGAATTAATATTTATTGATGAATTACGAATAGAAAATAGAGGAATAAGAGACCTTACTGGTATTCAGTATTTCCCTAATTTAGACTATCTTGGTGCATACAATAATAATATTCAGGACTTATCACCATTAGCAGGACATCCAAGTTTGCGTAATGCAAATCTTGGAGATAACATAATTTCTGATCTTACCCCATTATCAACAATTCCTAATTTGGAATATTTATATCTTTGGAATAATAGAATTTCTGATCTTTCAACATTAGGAAATCAACCACGTTTACGTAGCTTATATCTTAGTAATAATATGATTAACGACCTTACACCTCTGGTGAATATGCCACGTCTCAATGAACTAGGTATATCTAATAATCCAAGTATAAATAATGCTGAAATGTTGACACCACTTACAAATTCTACAATAGAGTATCTTGATCTTAGTAATCTACGAATAAATTCTCTTGGGCCTCTAACTAATATGTTAAATCTGAAAAGACTCAATATTGGTAACACTCAAATTACCGATATTTCGGGAATTGATAAAATAACTGGTCTTGAGGACCTCACTATCCAAGGTTTGAGATTGCAAGATTATAGCCCAATTAAAAATCTCCCTTTTCTAGAAGAGTTGTCTGTTAGTGATACTAATTGGACAACAGAGAGTATAAATAACTTAGTGTCACCTGGTAGTTTTGAATTTTTAGAAAGTTTTACATGTTATAGCTGTAATTTAACTGACGTTTCTTTTGTAAAAAATATTCCTTTCCTAAGACGGCTAGAAATACATGACAACAAATTATCTGATATTTCTCCAATTTATGAATTACAGTATCTCAATTCATTCACAGCCGAAAGAAACCAGCTTCGTGACATTACAGGGTTGGCTGAAATGCTAAGTTTTGGAAATAATAGTTATATCCGTATATATGACAACCCATTAACAGCAGAATCTATTCAAGCTGCAAGAGATTTAGAAAATCGTGGAGTAAATATTGATTATCCTCAATTCGCTACACCTACTCCTACCCCTTTACCAACTCCTACACCAACCCCTCCTGCTAATGCAGTTCTATTTAATGATTACAATTTGGAAAAGGGTATCAGGAAAGTCATTGGTAAAGGACCAGAAGGATATTTATTGAAGGAAGATGTAGCTGAGATAACACGATTAGAATTAGAAGATCTTTCTATATATGATATTACTGGTATTGATCAACTACCAAATCTCACTAACTTAAGGCTTCCAAACAATAATATCACCGATATTTCTCCTCTAAAGAATGCTAAAAAATTAAAGAAATTAAAGTTGAATAACAATAATATACGAGACTTATCCCCATTATACGAACTGAAGTTAGAAAAGATTGATGTTTTTGGGAATAATATTTCAGACCTTAATTTGAATCCTGCAAATCTAAAACACATAATAGACCTAAATATTGGGAACAACAATTTTAATGATGCTAATCAATTATTCGAAATCCTAGGCCAACTAGAAAAGGTACAGAAACTAGGGCTCTTCAATATTGAGCCAATGGACAATCTTGGATGGATGTCTAATGGTGTTTTTAACACTGATTCTGGTGAAGAAGGTTTATGGAGACTTAATATTATGGGAACATCCATAACTGATATAACTGACTTATCAACACTATCAAATTTTACTGATGGTATATCAGTTCAAGGAGAAGAGCCAAGGTTCGGGTACAACAGTGAATGCTTGAGTGATCAATCCAAAGAAATTGCACAAAGTTTTAATATCGATACCAATGATATGCCTGATTCTAATAATTGTGGCTTTCATAACACAACTTCCAATAATCAAAACTTCAATAACAATCAAAACTTTAATAACAATTCTGGTTTCCAAACTTATAACGGAGGTAGCTTCTTCAGAGATCCTCAATTAGAACAAGCAATCATGCAAGAAGTTGGATTCTCATATAGTATGTTAAGCGATTTGAATGCCCTAGGTGGTATTAATGCAATTAACTTATCCAACAGAAATATTTCAGACCTTGAAGGTATTCAAACTTTGATAAATTTGAGAGAAGTAGATTTATCTAACAATAATATAGAAAACATATGGTGGTTGGATGAATTATACAATCTCGAAATCATAAATATATCTAGCAATCCTATATACGATATCGGAATGTTACGTAATTTCCCTCAGTTACGATGGTTAGATATGAGTAGAATTAATAACAATAATATATGGGACCTAACTGGAGGTGGGCTAGGTGGCAGCCTTGAAACATTAATCGTAGCCCAATCTGGAATAGACGATAGTCACATGGATGCATTACAGAATTTATACAATTTACGCGAATTTATTGCCCCAGAAAACAATATATCTCGGGTTGATTCACTTCGTGGATTAAACAATTTCGCAAATGGTGGACAAATTATATTGAACAATAATGGGATCTATGATTTAGGCCCTTTATATGATAACCCAAGCTTATGTTGTGGGCTTAGATTAGAGCTTATGAACAACCCTCTTGATCAAAACTCTTATGAAAACATTGCAAATGAATTACGAAACCGTGGTGTAGATGTTGCTGTAGGTGAATCTCAATATACCAATAATCAAAATTATAGTTCACAAACATCAACAAGTGTTTTTGGAACAGATATTGGATATACCGGTGGTGGAGAGGGAAGTTCTTTCTATTATGAAGATGAAGGAAACAGTAGAGGGTTTTTGTTCAATGTTGATAATACGCCTGAATGGGCAACAAGTTTGGGATTAACTGATTTTAATACGCTTCTTGACCCTACTGTCATTGCTATGCTAGGTATATTTATTACTTTGTTAGGTACTGTGGCTCAAATGGCACGAGGAAGATAATTTGTCAATATTGATGTATAATAATTATAAATTTTATAACGGGAGAACCAAATGAGCATTTTAATAGGAGCACTAAAAGCATTATTTAGAATGTTAAAAAGACTAGTAGCAACTGCATTTGTTTCTGCACCTTTCCTGGGTGGAGGAGGATACTCATGGCTGGAAGAAATTCTTCCTCAATGGGCAGCGTTCTCTCTTATGGGTGTTGGAATATTCCTTTTAATGTTCGGTACATATGTAAGTCTTATGTCTGCCTTCCCGACACCTGCTCTCGTTGCCGGTGAAAGTGTATTGGTTCAAAGACGTCCTAGCATGAAACCAGCATTTGCAAGAATGTTCATGGGATTCCCTATTATTTGTGTAGCGGTCTATATGTTTGGATATACTATGCTACCTTATTTATATCCTTCTATAATTTTAATAGTTGGTCTATTTTATTTCTTTAAAGGTACTATGAAATACTTAAGAAACTTACACTTAAGTTACACAGTCACTGATAGAAGAGTAGTCCAAATGTACAAATTTCTTACCTTAAATACCGCAGAACTTCCAGTTGGAAGATTGATTTCCATATCTGAAAGTAGGAACTTTTTCGAATTGTTAACTGGACGAGGAAGTGTCATAGCTGCAAGTGGTATAGGGCGTGATCAAACGATCAAAATGGAAGAAATAGATAATCCTTCACCAGTCGCCGAAACACTACGTGGGTTACTAAACGCTGCGTAAATGGATTAATTAAGTTAAATTTAAACTTTGTTAGCTGGTAAGATTATCATGTTAAATCCCCTTGTATGTATAAGAAATAGTAATAGTTTAATTCAAATCGTTTTACTAACTATACTTACCATATTTTTTTACTCTTGTTTTTTCTTAACTACTGTTGAGGCTAGTTCTTCCAAGCAACCCCAATCATTGGTTGCAGTTGAAGATCCGGTACTTGAAAATTGGATAAGGAATCGTATTAACAAACCTACTGGTGAATTAACAACTAGTGACTGGTTAGGGATATCAGAAATTGAACTCAATGAATCCGGTTTAACAAGTTTAGTAGGCTTGGAAAATGCAATAAATTTAGAAAGAGTAGAGATACGTGATAATCGAATCACGGATTTAACACCATTAAAGGGTCTTCCTCGATTACGTGATTTAGAAATAGGAAATAACTTAGTTACTGACCTCTCTCCATTAGTAGGATTACCAAGTATTAGCTATATTAATGCTTATAATAATAGAATAACTGATATTAGTCCCTTAACAGCAATAATCCCATTAAGAAATGCTTATTTTTCAAATAATAATATAACTGATTTGTCACCATTGGCGAATGTTCAGACATCAAATCTGAGGAATTTAAGTTTTGATTCAAATCGAATTATTGATGCATCACCTTTATCAAACTTACCTAAATTAGAATACCTTGGTCTTGGCTATAATAATATTAGGGATATCTCTTTCGTTAAAGATTTGCCAAATTTAAACAACCTCAGTATCAGTGGTAATAACATAACAGATATAACACCACTATCAAATGCGACTTTTTTGGAGTATTTATATTTAGCTGGTAATAAAATTACTGACATAACTCCTTTAGCGAATTTGCAATATTTAGAGAATTTAAACTTATCTCAAAATAATATTACAAATCTTGATTCATTAGGAAATCTTCAATACTTAAGACGTCTTGAGTTTTATGATTCTAATTTGACTGATATTTCATTTCTAAAATCAATAACCTTCATAGAAGAAATACGTTTGAGCAATAATCGAATAACTAATATAGAGCCATTAAGGAATCTTCAGTTTCTACAAGGAGTATTCTTAGAGGGTAATAGAATACAAGATATAACACCGCTGCTTCAAAATGGAAACTTAGTTGCTGATACAGAGATTGTTTTAAATGATAATCCACTAAGCCAGGAATCTGTAAATATGGTGTCGAATTTACGTGCCCGTGGAATTAATGTAGAAGCACCAGCCTTTGGTGTTCCAACCCCAACCCCAACACCGGTTCCCCCAACCCCTACTCCAACTCCACCAGCTAATGCAGTGATCTTTGAAAATCTGGAATTTGAGTCTAAAATTCGTGAAATGATCGGTAAAGATAAAGGGTATGTACTAACTGAAGATGTCGCTAAAATCACAGAGATTAATCTTGAAAATGTTCAATTTGGACATATCAGAGATATAAAACATTTTACCAACCTAACTAAATTAAGTTTACGGGGGGCTGGAATATACGATCTTGAAGGAATCGGAAATTTACAAAAACTAGAACGACTAACTTTGTCAGAAAATAATCTAGTAAATATCCAACGCTTAGCCCAGTTAAAAAGCTTGCGAAATCTAATTTTATATAACAACCAAATTTCTGATATATCTTCTTTAACACCAGCTAGTTTACCAAATCTAAGTAGTCTATTTTTAGATGGGAACAATATTTCCGACATTAGCCCCTTAATGCCTTCAGATGGGAATTTAATTGAACAATTATGTTGTATTGGTATCGGAAATAACCCTCTAGACACACAAAATATTGATTGGTCAGAACTATTCCATGAAAGAATCCTTAATATCCAAATTGGGGCACTTAAATTCAATGATGAGAATTTAAACGATTTGTTCTCGGCAGAACATGGATTTTCAAGTTTGAAGTTTTTAAACTTAAGCAACAATAATATTACTGATATTACCCCTCTATTAGAAATAGAAGGTTTGGGTAAAGATGCATCGGTATTCCTTAGGAATAATATGATAGATGAATCAGAATTTGATAATCCGATTCAAACACTCACCGAACGTGGGGTAACTGTAAATTATGATAATCAACGGTTACAAACTACTAATACTAATACATCTAACAGCAATACATCTGATTCAGGGTCTAGTTCTAATGCTGATGGAACGTGTAATAATCCTGGCGATTGGGTTCAATTTGTAGACAGAGGGTTATTTGGTACTTTAACCGAAGCTTTGCAGAACGCTGGTATAAGGTATTGTAGTGATCTTAATAGCACTAAAATAACTCGTTTACCACTAGAACAATTAACGGAACTTGATGCTAATAATCGAGGTATTAGATATCTCGACGGATTAGAAGCATTAATAAACCTAACTTTGTTAGATCTCCGTGGGAATAACATTGGGGCTGCCGCAGAACTCTGGCCTTTAGACTCCCTATACAACCTCAGACAACTCAACCTACGAGAAAATCAAATTTTTGATGCATCACCAATATTCAAAATGATGGCATTAAGTAATCTCGAAGTATTAGAATTAAATGACAACAATTTAGTTACTTTACAAGGAATCGAGAACCTATATAACTTAAGAGTCCTCACCCTTGCCGATAATGCTATATGTCAAGAAGGATTTAATCCGTTTGACTTTATAAGGGGTAATTCCAATCTACTTGTTTTAGATATTGGATATCAGCAAAAAGATCAATGTATAACAGATATAAATTTTCTGTATGATCTTCCAAATTTAGTACACCTTTCAATTGGTGATAGTGATGTAAATGATTTGTGGCCTTTAAGTGCAATGAGATCAATAGATTTTCTCAACCTTAGCGATACGAGGTCCGTAAATGATTATTCCGTGTTACTTAATTTAAATTATCAACCTAATGCGACTATCAGTTTAATGAATTCAAATGCTCCTGAGGATATATATCGTCAACTAGGCAATATGGGCTTAAATTTAGAAGGTAATGTCCAAGGTGGCTCAAGCAACCAAAATATGAGTTCAAATGTAATTTCTGATACATCTGGTTATAGATACCTTAACCCTGGTGAGGGAAGTGATGTACGACAAATAGAATTAATCCATAATAATAATTCTGCTTATAGTGGTTTTTATAATATTGAACCATATGAATATTCTAGTGCTCCAGTTTATATGAAGGATAACTGTAACGCTGGTGGAAAAGGAACTTGTTATATATTCAAATATGGACAAGGTGAATGGGTTTTGCAAGCCTTCCCACCAGGCACAGAAATTGAAGGTAATACTTGGTTGGCAAATGATGTATTGCAGGGTATGGACCCATGGAATGGAGTATGGGGAGGCAACGTCCAGAGTGTACGTATAACTATACAAAATACATCTGATGGGTCATCATTCAACAACAATAACAGTACCAGTATCAATAACAATACTAACAACGATGGTTTTTTTATTGAGGATGAAGGAAATAGCAGAGGGTTTTTATTTAATGTAGACGATGTACCTGAATGGGCTCAGAATATGGGTCTTAACGATGTAAACCAACTTCTGGACCCGACAGTTATTGCAATATTTGGTATATTTTTAACACTTCTTGGAACTGTTGCCCAGATGGTAAGAGGTAGGTAAACTTGTTTTATCTATATCCATAATTTGTGACTTTTGAGTACTCTTGAAACCTATACTGCTTTACTTGATGATATAATTATTGCTATATTGGTGAGGTTGAAAACTAAATTTAGTATGTAATCTCTTATAATAAAGGCTAGGTAACAGGTTTGAAACAATTCAGTACATATATTAATCAGAAATTAAAAAGAAATTTATTCATCATTGGTTTAACAATTCTTACAATGACGTTATTTTTACTTTCTACTCCTACCATATACGCAGAACATGACGGTGCAACTCAATCAGGAAGCAATATGGGCGATATGATGGGCTCCATGGGCAACTCCATGGGCAATATGGGCAACTCCATGGGCAATATGGGCGATATGGGGAATATGATGGGCAACATGATGGGTGGAATGATGAACGATATGACTATGCCAATGGCATTAGATCTCGTGCATAATGATTCCCAAAGACCAGAAGCATCAAAAAATTATACTGGTACCTATGTTATGGAAGGTATGTTTATGGGTTTTCCATATTGGGTCAAAAATAATTGTATAGCTGAACAAACAATTCGCGAAGGCCGTTGCTACATTTTTGTGTATTATGGCGATTGGGTTTTACAACCTTCACCCCCTGGTACAAATATTAACGGTGAAACACTTTTATACAACGATATCACTTATGCTGAATGGCCATGGATGGGTGGATGGGTTTCAGGAAATGTTCAGTCAGTAAGTATTAGTAATAATATGGACATGAATAGCATGATGGGTAACATGATGGGTGGAATGATGAGTGGTGGAATGGCGATGCCAAACACAACTAACCAAAATAACACAAATCAATATTCAACCCCTATGGTAGACACTGGATACCAGTGCCAAGGGGAGCCAAGAGTAATATTTTATGACGAGAGGCTTCTGGAAGCACTTTTAGGCGAATTTAACAACCAAGGAATAGCTTACAGCGCCTCTGGAAACAATTGTGATGACACATCAGTAACCCTTCGTTCTGTATTGGAATTAACAAAAGCTGATCTTTCAAATAAAGGAATAACTTCCTTAGAAGGAATAGAATACGCCACAAACTTAACAGCACTGCGATTGGATAATAACGAAATAAGCAATATCGACTCTTTATTAAGTCTTACAAACTTAAGAACTCTTGATATGAGAGACAATATGATTGTTGTTCCAGACCAAGATCCTCGATATCCTCCTCAAGAAAACCCATTAACTTTGCTGGAACGTAATGGAGTATCAATTAATATTAATACTTTTGATATATCTACAGTATTTAAATCTAAATACAATATCGATTTGGCAAACTTACCAAATGTTTCAGAACAACAATTAGCTGATATTTTATGGGGTGGGGATCCTCGATCTTTAGTCAATGCTAGTCGAACTCAACCGTCATCAATCCAAAACCAACAAAACTCAGGTGATTATTGTGATCAAGTAAGTGGGTTTACACGTTTTCAAGATAATTCTTTATGGAATTCAATCATAAATGAAATGAAAAGCGAGGGGTTAACGTTTTGTAGTAGCCCTGAAGACCTCTCAATTGACAGAGATGCATTAGAAGAAATAACTTTTCTAGAGGCAAACTTCCAAAATATAATTAATCTTAATGGTATAGAAACACTAAGGAATCTGGAAGAACTTCAAATTGCCGACAATAGAATTACTAATATTGAACCGTTAGGTAATTTAAGATCACTAATGATTCTGGATTTATCTAACAATCAATTATGTCAGAGTAATTACAACCCTTGGGACAATCTCAGAGGATTAAGAATCGTCGAGTTATATATCTCAAATGCTTGTATTTCTGGACTAGATTTTACTGATGATTTAATAAACCTTCGATTTTTGGACATAAATGACAATCCAATATCCCAATCTTATAAGATACAAGAATTGATAAATAGAGGTGTTGAAGTTGAATATAATGGGAACATTAATACTAATCAGCAATCATCACAAAATAATTCTAGTAACAATTTTAACAATACTTCAAATACTAGCGTTTCAAATAATGATTCAAGTTTTTATTATGAAGAAGAAGGAAATAGCAGAGGTTTCTTATTTAATGTAAATGAGGTACCTGAATGGGCTCAAAGTATGGGCCTTAACGATATAAACCAACTTCTAGACCCTACTGTTATTGCTATATTTGGTATATTCATAACCCTCTTGGGAACTGTAGCTCAAATGGCGCGAGGTAGATAGTCAAGTTAGTCAACATCTGAAAGCATTTTAAATGGTACCAGAAGTATTAACGCTATACAAAGGCAAACAACCAAAGAAGAAAGTGCGCCTATTTGACCATATGGGGTGAATGCAGTAAAAACCCACCAAAGAAATGATCCAAATAAATAGGCTGCTCTACCAGCAACATTATATAATCCAAATGATTCATTAATATCATTATCGTCAGAATAATGAATTAGTATAGGGCGATCAGCTACCCAAACCCCACCAAGAAGTAGTCCGGTAAAAGATATTACGATCCACCAAACATTTTGATCTAAATTGAATAATGGAATTAATACTATCCCTAAAAATCCTAGAATCCAACAACTTATAACAACAATAAGACAGCGGCGTGCTCCAAACTTATCTGTAAAAAGGCCCCAGAATGTAGCGCCTGGTATCGAAAAAACGATTCCTACAAATAAAAATGCCGGTATCTTACTTGCTGGTATTCCAACAGTATCTACAGCGAACAAGGCGATAAAGGTTATTCCTGTATTAATAGCAGACATATACCAAAATTTAACGAGTAGAAATTTACGTATTTGAGCGTATTTTTCCTCAAATAGATATCGCATAGGATTAGTTAGAACAGTATTTGGATATTCTGGATGTGATGATAATGGAATGGATCGTTTTATTTTTAAAGAGGTAGTAAAGAAAGCAAGCTGAATGGCAAATAATGCTAAAATAATTGAAATAATGAAAAATGCCAATTCATATGTCCCATATCGAGAATTAATAAATAAACCTATCATTACCACAAAAAAGGACCCCGCATACCCTACCCCTATTCCTAATCCACCAATTAGTCCTCTATTTTGTTCTGTTGAAACATCAACCAGCATTGAGTTGTATGCAATTTCTGCAAAATTTAAAAATACTAGTGAACAAGCGAATAATAAGAGTATGATAAAAACGTTATCAAATAAACCATAACATGCTATAAACAGACACGTAATCAATGTAAAACCTAAAACAAAATACTTTTTAGTAAAATAAATATCCATTATCTTACCGAGTGTCGGGCCAAGTAGTAAGGTGACTGCTGTTGCTAGAGTTATAGTTAAAGCAAAATCAGAATCACTTGCACCCATGATACTAACTAACCATATCGGAAAAAAATAACCTGTTACTCCAGAGTAAAATATGGTGCTACCAGCATCAAATAATATCCAACTTATTGCCGATAGAGAGAGAGAATATTTTGTCATACGAAGTTAACTCTTTTGCATAAATAGTAAATGGGCCCGGAAGGGATCGAACCTACGACCAATCGATTATGAGTCGACCGCTCTACCACTGAGCTACGGGCCCTCGAAATTAACGCACTAGTTAGAAATCGTATCTGATTTAAGAGTATTTTGCAACTGAGTCAGTATCTTATTCCTCTATACCCAAATTCTTTTGATAATCAGGGTCTATATATTTTACACCGCCAGTTGTTGGTATAGACGCTGCAGAATAATCTATAGTTTTATTGCGATAGGCAGTAGGTATATCGTTCACTATATCCTGATCAGTTAAAGTTTGGATTAGGGAGTTATCTATTCCCATTAATTCGTTCAAAACATAATTATTAGCTTCACCAAATGCTGGAGCAAAGTCTTTAATCTTAATATGGGACTTATTAAGACGCCATGGTCTTGCAATAAGTGCTCTAGTTCCTAGATTACGTTCGGGAGAAGCAGTAACTTTTTCGATAAATCCTCGTTCATGATAGTGTGAATTAGTGGAATAATCTTTAGAATCAAAAACAGGCCCAGCAGGGATACCTGATTCCTGCAACAATTCCATTAATTCAAATCGTTCATAATTTTTTGAGAAAGTGGTTATTATTTCATCTATTTCGTCATGATTTTTTAATCGTGACGAATTATCTATAAATTTCGGATTTAGTATTAGTTCTGGTTTTTCCATGACTTTGCATAAAGAATCCCATCGGTCTTGTGTTAAAGCAGAAATAACTATCCATTCATCATCATTTCCACTAGTTGGATAACACCCTTGAGGAGCGTAGTATGGATGTCGGTTTCCTATACGAGAGGGAAGTCGTTTATTATCAACCCAATCAAGTATGTATTCTCCAAGAAAATAGCATCCTAATTGATACATACCAATATCAATCCACTGCCCTTTCCCTGTTCTATTTCTATATCTAAGTGCTGAGGCAACCGAGAAAAGACCACTCCATGATGCTAAGAAATCAACAAATGACATTCCTGCTTTTGAAGGAATATCATTAAGATAACCGGTAACTGATGCTGTACCGTGAGTTGCTTCCATAGTAGTGGCTTGACCAGGATAGGATGCATAAGGACCTTCACTATGACCATATCCAGTATTTGATAACATGATGATATCAGGCTTGATTTTCTTAATATCCGCGTATGTGAGATTCCAGCGTTTCATAACACGTGGGGTGAAATTTTCCATAATAATATCTGAGATTTTAATCAGTTCTATAAATAAATCTCTGCCTTCTTGACGAGACATATCTAATGTTAAAGATCTTTTTCCTCTATTCATATTATTAAAACCAGAAGCCTTATTCCAATAATCACCACCATTTTCACCATCAGGTCCTTGAGGAGCGGTTAATCTTCTTGATATATCTACATGAGATGGGCCTTCAATTTTAATCACTTCAGCACCAAGATCAGTCATTACGCCACCACCATAAGGCATAGCTACTACATATGTAGAATCTAGAATTCTTACTCCTTCTAAAGGTAATTTCATCTCATTTACTCAATTCCTAAGTTTTTCTTATACTCTTTATCAAACCATCCATTACCTAAGGTTTGAGTACCACCTTGACCAGTTGCTACACGACCTTGTCGGACTTGTGTAGGTATTTCATTGACGATATCGATATCATGCATATCTTGTATAAATTGCTTGCTTTTAGCTAATAGATTATTGAGTATATCCTCATTCCCATCACCTAATGCGGGTCCATAACCTTTAATTTTAATATTCGATTTACTTATATGCCATGGTCTAGCTATAAGTACACGTGCCCCTATCCGTCTCTCGGGATCACCTTCCACTTTTTCAAGAAAACCACGTTCCCAATGATGTTTTGAAATTGAAGAATCTCGGACATCAAGTACGGGACCTGAAGGAATACCAATTTTTTGAAGTTTTTCTGTCAATTCAAATCGTTCATAGTTTTTTGTTACTTGGGCAATAATTTCATCTAAATCGTCATGGTGTTCTTTACGAAGTTGATTATTGATAAATCTAGGATCAGTTAATAAGTCTTTACGATTAATAAATAAACAAAGGTTTTGCCATTGTTCTTCTTTAATAACAGAAATTGTAATCCAACGATCTTCTTCATTAGTTGGATAACACCCTTGTGGAGCATATTGAGAATGTCGATTGCCTATTCGTGATGGTAAACGAGTATTAGATAACCAGTCCATTATATATTCACTAATAAACGAAACTCCTAATTGATACATACCTATATCGACCCATTGGCCTTTACCTGTGCGGTTTCTATAACGTAATGCAGAAGCGACTGCAAATAAGGCATGCCATGAGGCTAAAAAATCTACATATGATCTACCAGCTTTACCGGGAAGTCCTCCTGGGTAACCTGTTACTGATGCAGTTCCATGAGTTGCCTCCATAGTAGTAGCTTGCCCTGGATATGTAGCATACGGACCATCACTATGCCCATAACCTGTATTAGATATCATAATAATGTCTGGTTTGATTTTTTTAATATCATCATAGGTAAGATTCCATTTTTTCATTACGCGTGGAGTGAAATTTTCTACAACTACATCACTCACTTTAAGCATTTCAATAAATAAGTCTCTACCTTCTTGTCTTCCCATATCTAAAGTCAAGGATCTTTTACCACGATTCATAGTATTAAATCCAGCTTTTTTATTCCAATAATCTCCTGAACTGTCTCCATCAGGGCCTTCAGGTAAAGAGAGTCCACGAGTTCCATCCAAATGTGAAGGGCCTTCAATTTTAATAACATCTGCACCTAAGTCAGCCAAAATACCGCACGTATACGGCATAGCCACAACATACGTTGAGTCCAAAACTCGTACACCCTCTAGAGGTAACTTCATAGCTAGCAATCCTTACTGCATTTTTTATAAAATATCTAATTTTTTCTTAAAATCTGGATCAAATGTTTTTAATCGTCCAGCTTTAACCAATTCATCGAGGCTCATTGTAGGTGTAGGACGGAGGTTAACTGGGACAGTAGTTGTGATATTCGTTTCAACCAGAGCATTGTATTTTTCTTCCGAATGGCCAAGTAAATTAACAATAAAATCGTGATTTGAATCACCGAAAGTTGGTGCAGGACGATTTATTTTAAGGTCAGATTTGTTAGCTTTCCACGGGCGTCCCATAAGTACACGTTTGCCCATTTTTCTTTCTTCTGGAAATTGAACAGTTTCTAAAAACCCACGTTCCCAATAATGAGGATTAGTATTAGAATCGCTTGCATCATACACTGAACCTGCTGGAATGTTTAGATTTTGCAGCATAGTTGTTAAGGTATGCTTATCAAAAGATTGTGTATATTTCTCGATGATTTTATCAATTTCTTGATAGTTATCTCTTCGACTTAATTCAGTCTTATATTTATCATTATTAAGAAGTTCTTCTGCATTCAGAGCATTACATAGCTTTTCCCATTCTAAATCAGTACCTATAGAAATTGAAATCCATTCATCAGGTCCAGAACAACGATAAACTCCTTGTATAGACCTCCAGCGATGACGATTTCCAATTCTTTCACCTTTAAATGAATTAGACATCCAATCAAGTATATATTCCGATGTTAGATAGGCACCAAGCTGATACATACCCACATCCACCCATTGGCCTTCACCTGTTTTATTACGATGGCGCAAAGCGTTTGCAATACCCATTAAACCAGACCAGCAAGATAGAAAGTCTATAAACGATTGTCCTGCTTTGGATGGAATATCTTTATCATAACCAGTAATATGGCAATGCCCATGAGTTGCTTCTTGAGTTGTAGCCTGGGCTGGATATGATGACCAAGGTCCTTCACCATGACCATAACCAGTATTAGATACCATAATAATATCTGGTTTAATTTTTTTTAGATTTGGGTAATCAAGTCCCCAGCGTTTCATAACACGCGGGGTAAAATTTTCCATAAATATATCTGATTGCTTAAGCATATCAACCAGTATTTCTCTACCTTCATCTTTGCTTAAGTCAAGAGTGAGTGATTTTTTGCCCCGATTGATCTGATTATAAGAAGCTGTTCTATTCCATGAATCATCTCCTACAATATTATCGGGATATGCTCCAGCAAATGCTCCATTTCTAGTAGTATCAGGTCTGCCCGGACCTTCTATTTTGATTACTTCAGCACCAAGATCAGATAAAAGACCAGCGGCATAGGGAAAAGCAAATACATATGTGGATTCAATTACTCGTATTCCTTCTAGTGGTGCTTTCATAGGTATTATCTCCGTTATATTCCTAATTTATTTTTATAATCTGGATCAAAATATGCAAGTCGTCCAGATTGAACTTGTTCTTCTAATGAAGAGGTAGGTACTTCTCGCTTTTCAGCAGGTTCTTCAGATATAAATCCTTTAGTTTTAAAGTCTTCAAAATCCGTGTCACTCATACCAATTAATTCTTGTAAAATAAGGCTATTACTCGAACCTAACGGTTCTATTGGTGCTCGTACACGAGCATCTAGTTTACTTCCCTTCCAAGGTCGTCCCATTATTTTTCTTGTTCCGATCTTTCTAAATTCAGGATATTCAACACGTTCGATGAAACCTCGCTCTTGATAATGTGGATTTAGATTGCAATCTGCTGAATCAAAAACTGGACCACATGGGATATTTACACTTTGTAGCAATTCCATGATTTCATATTTACCTTTAGTTTTTGTCCACTCAGATATAATCACATCTATTTCGTCATGATTTTGCCTTCTATTTAATAAGGTTGCATATTTATCATCGATTGCGAGCTCGGGTTTATCCATAATGTGGCAAAATTGCGCCCATTGAGAATCTTCACCAATTGATAAAACAACCCATTGATCTACTCCTTCACAAGGATATGTTCCTTGAGGTGTTCTCCATGGATGTCTATTACCAAATCTCCCTGACTTATTTTCATTTGATTGCCAATCCATAATATATTCAGCTGTCCCCATTACTCCAAGTTGATACATTCCAATATCAATCCACTGGCCATTGCCAGTTTTATTTCTATGCCGCAATGCTGAAGCTACTGCAAATAATCCTGACCAACATGCAAGAAAATCAACATAGGAGGCACCTGCTTTTGAAGGGATATCATTATTATATCCAGTTATGTAACAATGGCCATGCGTTGCTTCTTGAGTAGTAGCTTGTGCGGGATAAGCAGAAAAAGGCCCATCACCGTGACCATATCCAGTATTAGATATTAATATTAAATCAGGTTTAATCTTTTTAATATTTTCATAATCTAAACCCCATCTTTTCATTACTCTTGGGGTATAGTTCTCCATCATTACATCACTAATAGAAATTAATTCTTTTAGATATTCTCGACATTCTTCTTTACTCAAATCTAATGTAAGAGATTTTTTATTGCGGTTTAATAAATTAAAGCTAGCAGATCTATTCCAATAATCTTGACCAGGGTCATTATCTGGAAATCCTCCAGAAAATTGTCCTCCACGAACAATATCTAGGTGAGCCGGACCTTCTATTTTAATAACTTCAGCGCCCATATCTCCTAATATTCCACCAGCGTATGGCATAGCAAACACATATGTTGAATCAATTACTCTGAGATTTTCAAAAGGTGAATTAGTCATTGTATACTCCAGTCGATTAGATTATTTCTAACTCACGTAATTTAACTAAGTCTTCTTTGGAATAATTTAAAGTTTCTGTATAAACTTCAACATTATGCTGTCCTAAAGTAGGTGAAGGTATTCTATATTGACTTGGTGTTTCACTCATATTAAATAATCTAAATGGAACCTTAATCTTACCAATAATGGGATGATCAACTTCTTCATAAAAATTTCTAGCTTCTAATTGAGGGCAGTTTGCTAAATCTTCTGGTGTTTGAACAATTCCAAATAACATACGGTAATCCTCTGAAGCTGACTTAAACATTTCGTGCATTTTTCGATCTTTGGTTGCTTCTGTAAGAACTTGATCGAATTCAACACCATTTTGTACTCGCTGTTCTGCATTAGCAAACTTTTCTTCTCGGAGCACTTCATCTCCATAAAAATCAACAATATCATCCCAAGTAGCTCCACCACCTGGTTGACTGATGAAATACCCATCAGCACATGGCATCACATTTCCAAAACCAGCTCCTTCAGATCTTCTTCTGCCCTGAACTGCTCCTGTCCAACTATAAAATGGTTGATTTACGACTAGTGTTGAATTCACAACTTCTTGTATAGAAACATCCACATGCTGTCCTTCATTAGTAAAATCTCTCATAAGCAAGGTAAAAGCTGTAGATAAAGCACCATTTATTCCAGATTCATATTGTGACTGAAATCCTCCATGTTTTAATGGTTCCCGATCAGCTGTCCCGCTAATACTCATAATTCCACTCATAGCATATGCAACTATTTCTTCACCTTTATAATTACTGTAAGGGCCAGTTTGTCCAAACCAGGTTATAGAAGTTAGGACAATTTGAGGATTTATTTTTTCCAATTCTGCATAACCTAAACCTAATGAGTCTAGGTAACCTGGTTCAAAGGATTCAACAACCACATCACATTTAGCAACTAATTCTTTGAATATCTTCTGTCCAGTTGATGTTTCTAGGTTTAAAGTAATACCTCTTTTATTTAGGTTTAATAAGAGGAAAAATAAACTTTTTTCTATATCAGGGTCGTCCTTATGGAATGGAGCCATTGTTCTACCGTAATCTCCAGTTAAAGGTTCAACTTTTATAACATCTGCGCCAAAATCAGCAAGTATTTTGGCGGCAAAAGGACCTGCTATACCTTGACTTATATCAAGGACTTTTATATCTTCTAAAGCTCCAGGTGCAATCATATTTCATAACCTCCATTGCAACGTTTTGTATCAAATTTGTTAAGTATTTGATCTATCGTATTATATCAAAATCTCTACAAGTATAATCCTAAATTATGCCTCCTTGTTTAAGCAGAACTACGTCATTTTTAGAATAATTCAATTCTTCACAATATATTTCAGTATTGTGTTGCCCCAATAAAGGTGCTGTTCGCGCGAATTGCCATGGGCAATTTGGAAGTTTAAAAATCTCACCAGGAATGGTTATTTTACCAATTACAGGATGCTCAACCTCGATAAAATATTCTCTATCACCCAGCTGTGGGCACTTTAATAAATCTTCAGGTGTTTGAACTACTCCCGTAACCCATCCATCACTCATTGTTTTATCGAAATAATCATATTTATTCCATTCTTCTAACTTAGGCAAAAGGATTTTGTCTAACTCGTCTGCATTATCAATTCGATCAGTAGCAGTAGAAAATTTCTTATCATTCAGTTCTGGTATATCAAGCATTTCTGCATAGTTACTAAAAAGTGGACGTTGTCTTCCCTGTTGAGAAGAAGCTCCAATATATCCATCTTTAGCCTTAACAATTCCTTCAAACTTAATCCCTTTGAAGGAACTACCTTCAACTTTTGTGGCACGCGCTTCTATTGCCCCAGTATAGGTATATCTCGTTGGACCATTATAGTGATGAGAAGCGACTACTTCTTGTAATGAGACGTCAATATGCTGGCCGGTGTTAGTAATAGATTTAGAAAATAACGCAGATGTTATCGTATAAGCAGCAGTCATTCCAGCCATATAATAACTCTGAGGGTGACCGTGTTTTAATGGGGGTTTCCCATATGCTCCACTTATATGCATTATTCCGCTCATTGCATAATAAATCAAATCATTACCTTTGAAATGGCTACGAGGTCCAAATTGTCCGAACGGAGAAAGTGACATAATTATTAATTCTGGAAATTGCTGTTGTAATTCTTCATAACTAAGTCCAATTTCTTCCAAATATCCAGGTTGAAAATTTTCTACAAATACATCTACATTATTTAATAATTCAATAAGAATCTTTTGTCCGGATTTATCACTAATATCTAAGGTGATACTACGTTTATTACAATTAAGATAGAAATACAACAAACTCTTCTCGGTATCAGGTTCGTCGTGAAAGAATGGCCCCATATGCCGAGTAGAGTTTCCTTTATTAGGTTTTTCGATCTTTATAACATCTGCACCATAATCTGCAAGATACTTTGTGCAATATGCTCCGCTAATATCATCACTAATATCAAGAACTCTTATGTTATCTAATGCTTTATCGCTCATTACTATTCCAATCCCAAGCTTGTTTTATAATCTGTATCAAAGTCAGTAATTGTACCGTCTTCTTTTAATTTTTCTAATGAAGGTGGATTTGATGAAGATCTCTGATTTATAGGTTGATCAGCAATTATTCCTAAATCGTAAAAATCATCAATTATGTCTGTATCGTAACCTAACAATTCAGATAATACTTGTTCGTTATGCTCACCCATACCAGGACCAGGTCGGCGGATCTTAGATTGCGCATTAGACATTTTCCAAGCCCGTCCAGAATAGATTTGTTTCCCAATGTTATCTGAAGAATTATGGGTTATCTGTTCATAAAAACCACGATCATTCATATGTTGATCGAACAATAAATCCTTACTATTCATAATTGGTCCAGCTGGTATACCTTTTGATTGTAAAATATCGCTTAATTCATGATTATCTTGAGAAGTTGTCCATTCTGAAATTAATAAATCGAGGTCTTCTCTATTTTTATGCCGAGAAAAGGAATCAGAAAATTCATCTCTAAGACACCATTCAGGATTTTCCATAATCTCACAAAGAGTAAACCATTGTGAATCATTTTCTGTTCCAATAGCAATCCACTTATCTTCACCTTTTGTAGGATATATATTATGTGGAGCATAGTATTCGTGGGCATTACCCATGACATGCCCATTTCGCTTGTTAGCAACAAAATCAAGTATTTTGTCACCGATTGTCGATACTCCAATTTGATACATAGAAAAGTCTATCCATTGACCTTCACCTGTTTTTTGTCTGTGAAGTAATGCAGACATAATAGCAAACACAGCTGTCCAACCAACAGGAACATCGTAAAAGGCAGCACCAACTCGTCTTGGACCTTCATCTGTGTAGCCAGTGAATTGACTTAATCCACAAGTAAGTTCGAACATTCTACCTATACCCGCATATTGCTTCCATGGACCTGTGTATCCAAAACCAGTATTAGATATATAAATTATATCGGGTTTTATCTTTTTAATTTCTTCATAATCTAGTCCAAGTCTGCCCATACTTCCAGCACGATTATTTTCAATAATTACATCACTCAGAGATGCCAAATCTTTGAATGCCTCTTGACCTTCATCAGATCTCAAGTTGAGAGTAATATCTAATTTACTTCTTTGTAAGGTATGAAATAAACCATCTCTGTTCCAAAAGTTGCTACCTGGTTTATTGTCTGGGAAAATACCACCACCTTCAGAACGTGGTGCTGTATGATTTTCAATTTTGATTACTTCAGCACCCATATCAGCTAAAATATGTGTTGCGGTAGGCATTGCAACCATGGTTGTAGAATCCAAAACTCTTAATCCTTTAAGTAAGTCGTCCATTCCTCCCCTCCCTTTAATGGTTTAGTGAAAAAAATGTTTTAGGGTTTTCAATCATCATTTGACTAATTGACTGTTCACTAACACCTAATTCTCTAAGTCGTGGTAGAAATTTATTTTTGATAAATAAATATCCATCTGGATTTCTCTCATGCCTCATTACTCTCATCTCTTCAGAATTTACAAATGAATCAACGGACCAATCATGACCAAGCATAATTCGATTATCAAAACCCTCATCAATAAGTTCTTTAGTAATTACAGCTCTTTGTTCCCACTCTGGGGTTCCTGGGTGATGTCCTCCTGGCAATCTATCCAAACCCAACCAAACACCTTTTGATAATAATCTTTTGAGATAATTAATATCAGTCGAATCATTACTATGCCCAACATAAACAGTGTTTGGATCTATACCTTCTTCTTCAAATATGGAAATTTGTTGTTCACCTACGCGTTCTGGCGCCCAAGTATGTGTAGAAATAGGAGTTTTTGTTGCCTTGCTTGCTCGTGAAGCTGCTCTTAATATTATTTCTCCTTCTGGCGTTACACCCCCCATATCATTAGCAACTTTTATAATTCCGGGCTTAATACCAGTTCCTTCAATACCAACTTCTATTTCACGGATATATAAATCTGCAATGATATCTGGTGATGCTGTCCAAAAAACTCTAGGTATGTCACGCCATGTTCCAGTTGCGCAGATAACATTGACACCAGATCTTTTAGATACTTCCTCAATTAAACGTATATCTCGTCCAAGATCTAGGGTACTTACATCAATTATTGTGTCGACACCTTGAGACTTAATTTTAATAAAAGTTTCAACAGCTCTTTCAACTAAACGATCTCTCTGAATAAGTTCGGGAAATACCTGTTGTATACCAGCTGATGTGGTTAATATATGCTCATGGGATAGAGTAAATCCTAAATTATCAGTATCCAGTGGTCCCAACACACTATTAATAGTAGCCATAATCACCTCTCTATCTGAATATGGAATTTATAATAACGCATTTGAATTAAATATTGAATATCAGAATTAGTTTTAATAAATCGAATTATTTAGAATTTGGAAAAAAATAGTATTATATGGTAATGTATAAATCCAATCCGGGGGTAGCACAATTGGTAGTGCGTCACCCTTCCAAGGTGAATGTTGCGAGTTCGAGCCTCGTCCCCCGGTCCATTAAATAATTGAAAAATCTAAACTAATTTTTTTCAACAAATGAGATATTTGGCCATACATCAATTTGAGGTGCATATTATTCATTAGAGCTCCGGGTCCATTTATTGGGCCGTAGCCCAATAATAACAAGAAGTGCCAACCTTAAGGGTATAAATTTCACAGTGTGACATCACTATAAAAAAGGACTTTAGGAATGACAACCATAATGATACAAAACACGAGCTATTGAAAAGGAATGTTGTTGTGTGTTAGGGTGCGGTGTGTCAGTTATGGTTCGCGGGAAAAAATCATGTGTGGTTTATTTTGTCGCTCTTTTGTCATACTCTTATTCGAATTTCTAATATGAAATAGCTCGTGTACTGCATAATATACTGCAATGTCGATTAATAATAGTTAACAACACTTTAACAAGCTTGGTACATTTATTGTCCATACGCCTCTTACTTGAACTTGAGAATGATAAAAATACATACAACAACAACAACAGCTGTAAGACTGAATAATAATGATAGTGTCATTAAAGAATCCTCATTCCTAAAAAGGATATGTCACAAATACTATTATTGCAGTAACAATTAATAAGTATAGAAATTTATTTCCCATAAAGGTACTAACAGTTACAAGGGTCACAAGCGCAATTTACGCATTTACAATTTGGGTTATTACATCCTGACATAACAAGCTCCTAGAATTTGTATCTTCATACATAATGCCGAGATTAT
>Ga0114932_10001103_pt1 | contig 31671 bp, 25 predicted proteins | sample 2SBtaG_2_FD_87286 | JGI IMG/M metagenome (GOLD analysis project Ga0114932, IMG submission 87286) | Deep subsurface microbial communities from Kolumbo volcano to uncover new lineages of life (NeLLi) - 2SBTROV12_ACTIVE470 metaG | ecosystem: Environmental > Aquatic > Marine > Volcanic ...
GCGGCTGCGTCGTGTGGTGTGAGGTCGGTGTCGGCGAGCATGTCGAGACCCTCGGCGATCAGCTTCAGCCCGGTCTCCACCTCGTCGTTCCGCACACTTCCAGATTACCGAACATGTGTTCTACCACAACCTGAAAGGGACAGAAATACAAGAAAAGTGCCGTGGCCATCCGAAACACGGCTCGCCTGTAGATCCATCCGCTCCCATCGGGTTGCGGGTGGACGGTCGCCGCCGGGGTGTTGAGCGATACGGCGGGTTGTGCGGATCTTTCCGCAGACAGGCCGGCTTGGTGGCTTCTAGGTTCAGTCCAGCACTGTTTGCCGGGGAGGGGGTGTTATGTCGGTTGTGGGTGTGCGTGGTGTCGAGCTCGGCGAGTTGATCGCTGAGGGCTCGTTTGGCGCTGTCTATCGAGCGACCCAACCCTCGGTGGGACGCGAGGTGGCGGTCAAGGTGGTTCGAGCCGGGCTGGCCGATGACCCAGAGTTCATCCGCCGGTTCGAGGCCGAGGCCCAGATCGTGGCCCGCCTGGAACACCCGCACATCGTGCCGCTGTACGACTACTGGCGCGAACCCGGCGGCGCCTTCCTCGTCATGCGCTACATCCGTGGCGGCACAGCCGAACAGGCACTTCGACGGGGCGAAGCCGATCTTCGGTTGGTCACCGGCCTGGTGGAGCAAGTAGGTGGTGCCTTGGCGGCGGCTCATGACGTCGGGGTGCTGCATCGTGATGTGAAGCCATCGAACATCTTGCTGGACGAGCGCGGGGACACGTATCTGACGGACTTCGGGATCGCTATCGATGTCGAGACCACTGCAGGTGCGGCGGCGTCGGTGGGGTCCCCGCTGTATGTGGCACCCGAGCAGGTGGTGGGCGGCGCGATCGATGGCCGTTCGGATCTCTATTCATTGGCCGTTGTTGTGTTCGAGTTGTTGGCCGGTCAGCCACCGGTGGTGGCTGACTCCGTTGAAGAGCTTCTCCGGGTGAAGGCGACAGCGGCGCCGGCATCGCTGGCTGCGCTGCGTCAGGACCTGCCCGCCCAGCTGTCAGAGGTGCTAGCCCAAGCCACTTCGCCGGCTCCTGATCAGCGTCAGGCGTCGGTGGTGGACTTCGCGAACGCGTTCCTTTCGGCGGCGGCAATCGCCGCACCGGCCATGACGCCCTTGGCTGGTAATGGCGCCCCTGCCGGTGCCCGGTCCACCGAGGTGCGGGCCGATGTGGAGATCCCGAACCCGTACCGCGGTCTACTGGCATTCGGCGAGGCGGACGCCGGCGGTTTCTACGGCCGCGACGAACTGACGAGCGAACTGGTGGAAGCGGTCGCTGAGCATCGGTTCGTGACCGTGGTCGGCGCGTCTGGGTCAGGCAAGTCCTCGGTCGTGCGCGCTGGCCTGTTGCCACGCCTTCGCGCCGGAGCCGTCACCGACTCTCAGAACTGGTTCTTCACCGCGATCACGCCCGGTCCTCGACCGTTCGAGCAGCTCGAAGCCGGCTTGTTCAGGGTGGCGACCACGGCGCCGCCCCAGCTGTTGGCACTGTTGGAAGGGTCAGAGCGCGGGCTGACTCGAGCGCTCCTTCAGGCTCTTCCCGAGGACGACCAACTCGTGTTGGTCTTGGATCAGTTCGAGGAACTCTTCACCCTCACGGACGACGAGACCCGGAACCGGTTCCTCGACGCGCTCGTCACGGCCATCAACGAACCCGACTCCCAACTGCGAGTGGTGGCGACGGTGCGGGCCGACTTCTTCGACGGCCCACTGTCACACCCCACCATCGGCGAGCTCGTCCAACACGGATCGAAGCTGGTGCCGCCGATGAACCAAGTCGAGCTCACCGACGCCATCACCCTGCCCGCCCAAACGGTTGGGGTCTCTTTCGAGCCGGCGTTGGTGACCCGACTGATCACCGACGTGCACGGCGCACCCGGCTCGCTCCCCCTCCTGCAATACACGCTGACCGAGCTCTTCGAGGCTCGCGCCGGCCGCACCATCGCCGAGGACGCCTATGACCAGCTCGGTGGCATCAGCGGCGCACTCGCCACAAGAGCCGAAGACCTCTACCAATCACTCGGACCCGACGCCCAAGCCGCGGCTCGTCGGGTCTTCGGCCGGCTGGTCAATCTCGGCGAAGGCACCGAAGACACTCGCCGCCGCATCGACCAGACCGAACTCGCAGCTGACCAGCCCACCCAAACCGTGCTCGATACTTACGGGACAGCCCGCCTGCTGTCGTTCGATCGCAACCCCCACACCCGCACCCCCACAATCGAAGTCGCCCACGAGGCGTTGATCCGCGAATGGCCCCGGCTGCGGGGCTGGATCAACGACGACCGCGACACCCTCCGCGCCCTCACCCACCTCACCCAAGCCGCACACGCCTGGGACCAACGCGGCCGCGACACCGCCGACCTCTACCGCGGTGCCCGCCTCGACTCCGCCGCCCAGCTCCGAGCCACCAGCACCAGCCTCACCCCACTCGAAACCGACTACATCACAGCGTCCACCAACGAAGACCAACGCGAACGCACCGACCAACGACGCACAAACCGCCGACTGCGAGCACTCCTGGGGGCCGCGGTCGCACTCCTCGCAGTCGCAGCGGTCGCGGGTCTCGTGGCGCTCGACCGTGCGAGTGCGGCTCGGTCCGAGCGAGAGGTAGCTGAGGCACGTGCACACTCATCAGCCCTCGATCGTCTGATCGTCACCACAGCCAATCTGTCGAACCGAGATCGATCACTCAAACTGCTCCTCGCGATCGAAGGCTTTCGCCTGCGACCAGACGCCGATTCGGAACGCAGTCTTCTGCGTGCCGTTGTCGAATCCCCTGCGCCACGATTCGTAGAAGATCTCGGGGATTTCGACGCCGTTGCACTGGCTCGCGACACCGGCCACGTCGCCGTGATCCGATCCGGTGTCCTCGAGATCACTCAGCCGGAAAGCAGCGTGCTGGTGTTGCGCGTCGCCGGTGACTGGAGCGAGCCCGTCCTCGCCGTGTCCTCGGATGCCACCGCTTGGGCCGTAGCTGACCGCACCACCGGCCGGGTGGAGACCGGAGAAGTGAGCGGCGAACGTCTTGTCCTCGCAGAGAATGCTGGAACGGGCATTGTGAGCATCTCGATCTCACCGGACGGACGATGGGTTGGCATCGGCGCCGCGCCATCCGGAGGTGAGACCAGCGGCCTTCTCGGGAGCGGGAAGGCACGAGCCACCCTCTGGAACGTCGAAGACGGCAGCGAAGAACGGCTGGGAAACCTTGCGAAGCGAGGTGCCGAAGAGGTGATCGTCGGCGACGATGGAACCGTTCTCCAGGGCAGTGACCGAGTGTGGTCTCACAGCACCCTCGACGGGCGCGGAGTTCGTATCAAGGGAAGATTCGCCGGGGGCAGCCTCTTTCGCAGCGACGGGACCCCGATTCCCTCCGAGCTTCGCGACTACGGCTCCAGCGCCGCCATCCTCACCGCGGATGGATCTGGCTTTGTCAACGGCACCGCGCAGGGCACCATCTCGGTGACTCGAGTCGTGAACCTCGAGCAGTACTACGGCGAGCCCATCTACGGCGACAGCGAAGCACAGCACAGGGAAACGTTCGACCCGTTGGTCCCCACGATGCCCCAAACAGACCTGGGCGCCGGCCGCATCACCTTCATGGCCACGTTTGGCACCGACGGGCTCGTCGCAGTCGGAACCAGTCAGGGTCACCTCGCGGTCGTGGACTCCATCGGCGGCACCGTGGTCCGCCGACCCGTGCAGCTCACGAGCAGTCCAATCAGCCACATCTCGCTCAGGCCCGAAGCGTCCGGATTCACCGTTGTCGCCGGGACAGAGCTGACTACCTGGGACTGGGATCTACGCGGCAAATCCGCCGAACTCCTCGAGGAGCTCGGTCCTGGAAGCATCACGACGACCGAGGACCTGATCATCCATGGCTCCACCGCCGGCCACCTCACCGTGACGGACCACCTTTCGAACAACATTGGGTCGCTCAACCTGGGTGTGATTCTGGGGGCCGAGATCTCACCCCGCGGCGACCTCCTCGCCGTCGGAACCACCGGCGAGCCCTGTACCAGCTTCCCCTTCAATCGATGCCGCGGAGCCGTCCGTCTCATCGGCCTACCGTCGATGTCCGAAGCAGTTGCCACCACCGTGACGTCCGACGGAGCCCACCTACCCATCGCATTCAGCCCCGACGGGCAGTTCGTCGCAGTTGGGCAAGGTGGCGGTCAGATGCTGGTGATCGACATCGATACTGGCGCCACGCTCCGAGCTGGAGAATCTGCCTCATCCGAACGACGCATCTCATCGCTCGTCTTCACAACCGGCGAGCAGATCCTCAGCAGCCACGACAACGGAGACCTCACAACTTGGCACCTCGCCAACATGGAGCTCACCGAGGCAAAGCCGACAACCGGCCTGGCCGCGTCAGCAGTCGCGCGAATCGACGACAACACCATCCTTCTCGGAACCGCGAGCGGTGCGATCCACGAACTCAACACCGACACCATGGAGGTCTCCGCCAGCTACCTCGCCCAAACCTCACCAATAACTCGCATCGACATAGCCGCACAGCGCTTCGCGGCATCGACGGCGAGCGAGGTGGTGGTCTGGGACCGACCAACCGGACTCGACCTCTTCAAGATGTCCTACGCAACGAACGGTCGCCTGGGGCTGGGCGGCAAAATCCTCTACGCAAGTACCCCATCCGACGCCCCGTGGGCGGTACCGGCATCCTGGGCACTCGACCCTGCCAACGCCATAGAGCTGGCCTGCGAACTCGCCACACGGCCACTCACGGAAGATGAATGGTTGACCCACCTACCCGACGGCGAGCCGTATCGGGAGACGTGTGACTAGAGCCCGCACTCACCGCGAACCGAGGGACCCGGCATTGATCGCGCGTGACAGGCAGGAGCCAGGATCCGCTCGATCGTGCTCGCTTTTCCGGAATACCCGACTGAGTTGGTAGGGTTTACTCGGTCCCGGCTGACGAGACCGCGGAGGACGAAACCATGGCCACCTTTCGAGAGCTGCTGAGCTCCACCAAGAGCGAGATCCGCGAGGTCGACACCGCGGGCGCCGAGGAGATGATCGCCGCAGGCGACCCGATCGTCCTCGACGTTCGCGAGCCCGACGAGTACGAGCAGGGAGCGCTCGAGAACGCAATCCACATCCCTCGCGGTCACCTGGAGAGCCAGATCGAGAACCGGGTGGCCGACCGCGACGCGCCGATCATCATCTACTGCGCCGGCGGGGTGCGGTCGGCGTTCGCCGCCAAGACGCTCGAGGAACTCGGCTACACCGATGTCGTCTCGATGGACGGCGGCTTCGGGAAGTGGAAGGACGACGGTCGCCACTGGGTCACGCCCCGCACTCTCTTGCCCGAGCAGCGCAACCGCTATCAGCGACACCTGCTGCTCCCCGAGGTCGGCGAGGAGGGACAGCAGAAGCTTCTCGACGCCAAGGTGCTGATGCTCGGAGCGGGCGGCCTCGGCTCGCCCGCAGCGCTCTACCTCGCCGCGGCGGGGGTGGGCACGATCGGCATCATCGACATGGACGTCGTCGATGAGTCGAATCTCCAACGGCAGGTCCTGCACAACCTCGATCGGGTCGGCGATCGAAAGGTCGATTCGGCGAAGAAGACCCTCACCCTGCTCAACCCCGACGTCGACGTCGTCACCTACGACACGCGTCTCGGTGCAGACAACATTCTCGACATCCTCGAAGGCTGGGACGTGGTCGTGGATGGGGCGGACAACTTCCCCAGCCGGTACCTGCTCAATGATGCGTCCGTGAAGTTGGGGATCCCCGTCGTGCACGGTTCGATCTTCCGCTTCGAGGGCCAGGTCACGGTCTTCGATCCGCACGATGGCCCTACGTACCGCGACTACATCCCGGTCCCGCCGCCCGCCGAGCTCGCACCGTCGTGCGCCGAAGCGGGGGTCCTGGGCGTGCTTCCGGGGATCGTCGGCTCGATCCAGGCGCTGGAGACGATCAAGCTCATCCTGGGTCTCGGCGATTCCCTCCGCGGGCGCATCCTGGCGTTCGATTCGCTGGAGATGTCGTTCCGCGAGTTCAAGCTCCGTGAGGATCCGGACAACGAGGTCACTCTCGAGAACGCGGATCGCATCGAGATCGTCGAGCTCGACGACCTCTGTGCTCCCACAGTGTCCTGATCGGCCACTCCCGGCAGCGGGCCTGACCCGATGGACTCAGCTCGCCTTGTACCCTCGGCCGGCATGACACCCAAGCGCGTTGTCGTGGTGGGCGGTGGCCCCGCAGGACACGACGCGGCCACCTATGCGGCGCGCTTTGGCGCCGAGGTCACGCTGATCGAGCGTGACGTGATCGGTGGCTCGGCCCATCTTCTCGACTGCGTTCCGTCCAAGTCGATGATCGCGACCGGTGGTGCGCTCTCGTTCGCGCGCCGTCTCGACGGCATGGGGTTGGCGAAGGTCGAGACGGGGATCGAGGCGGAGCACCTCCGCGAGCGCATCGACAGCATCATGAACCGGCTCGAGAGCTCGGTGTCCGAACTGCTGAACAGCCAGGGCGTGCAGATCGTCCGGGGCACCGGCGAGCTCGTGGGGACCAACCGGGTCAAGGCCAGCACCGACGACGGCGAGCTGTTCTTCGACGCCGACGCCATCGTGCTCGCGACCGGCAGCCGACCGCGGATCCCCGATTGGGCCCACGTAGACGGCGAGCGGGTGCTCGTGACACGCGACGCCTATCCGCCGGACGAGATCCCCGAACATCTGGTGGTGGTGGGATCGGGCGTGACCGGCGTCGAGTTCGTGCACATGTTCAGCTCGCTCGGCTCGCAGGTCACTCTCATCGTCAGCCGCCAGCAGGTGCTGCCCCAGAAGGACCCCGAAGCCGCGGCCGTGCTCGAGCAGACCTTCCTCGACAGAGGCGTTGAGCTCTACAAGGGGGCGCGGGCCACCGACATCGTTCGATCGGGCGATCGGGTCGAGGTGCACTGCTCGGACGCTCGCGTCGCGGTCGGTAGCCACGCACTCCTGGCGATCGGCTCGATTCCCAACTCGGAGAACCTGGGGCTCGAGGCCGCGGGTCTCGCGGCGAACGACTGGGGCTACATCGACGTCGACCACAACCTGCGCACGGCGGTTCCACACATCTATGTGGCGGGGGATCTGTCTGGGATGCTTCCGCTCTCGTCGGTCGCGTCGATGCAGGGCCTCAAGATCGCCGAGCACCTGATGGGGCTGCACGAGGGTCGGCCCCACCGCCACCTGGACTACGACAAGGCCGCCTCGGCGATCTTCACCGAGCCCGAGATCGCCGACGTCGGTCTCGCAGAGGCCGAAGCATTCGCCACGGGCCGCAAGATCCGGGTGACCAAGGTGCCCTTCAGCGCCAACGCCAAGGCGCTGATCAACGACGACCCGCGTGGCTTCGTGAAGGTGGTGTCGGACCCGAACACCGGTCACGTTCTCGGCGGTTCGATCGTGGGGCGACACGCCGCCGAGCTCATCTCGGTGATCGCCCTTGCGGTGAGCGCCAACCTCAAGGTGCAGGACATCCACGAGAGCCTGTTCGTCTACCCGTCGCTCAGCGAGGCGCTCGTCGAGGCAGCCGAGTGAGCAACCCCAAGGTCCTCATCACCGGGGGCGACGGACAGCTCGCGACCGACCTCCGCTGTGTCTTCCCCGCCGCAACGGTTGTGAGCCGCGCAGCGCTCGACATCACCGACAGGGACGCGGTGCGCGAGGCGGTCGAGGCGCTCCGGCCGCAGGTGATCATCAACGCGGCAGCTTTCACGGCCGTCGACGCCTGCGAGACCGAGGTGGACGCCGCCCACGCCGTCAACAGCCTCGGTCCGGCGTACCTGGTGGCCGCAGCTGAGTCGGTGGAAGCGCGGGTCGTTCAGATCTCCACCGACTACGTGTTCGACGGTGGGCTCGCTCGGCCCTATCACGAGTGGGACACGCCCAACCCCATGTCGAGCTACGGGCGCTCCAAGTACGGCGGCGAACTGGCGATGCGCCGCTGTGACCTCGTCGTCCGTACGTCGTGGCTGTGCGGCCCTCACGGCAACAACATCTTGAAGACCATCGTCGGTCTGGCACGTCGCGGGACCGAGATGAACTTCGTCGATGACCAGGTCGGCCACCCGTCGTTCACGCCCGACGTCGCGGAGGTGATCGGCCGGCTCGTGGAAGCCGAGGCGCACGGTGTCTTCCACGTGACCAACCAGGGCGCGGTGAGCTGGTACCAGTTCGTTCGGGAGATCCTCGAAGTGCTCGGCCGCGACCCCGACCAGGTCAGCGCGATCGCTACCGCCGAACTGGACCCGCCGCGGCCCGCTCCCCGGCCGGCGAACTCCGTGCTCGACAACATGGGCCTGCGGCTGTGGGGACTGCGTGGTGCACCGGACTTCCGCGAGTCGCTCGGAGCCGTGGTCGACCGCATCGCGGACTGAGGTGATCGTGCTCGCGCCGCTCGAACAGCCGCTGCGGCTGGAGGTGCGCGTCCCGGGTGACGAAGCGACCGATCGGGTGTTGGCGGTGGCGGCCCAGCAGGTGTTGACGCGCGTCGCGCCGTTCGGACGGGTTGTGGCCCACGACGAAGTGGCGACCATCGATGCGGTCGTGGAGGCAGCGCCGATCGCGCTGGGCGTGTTGGCGGACCGCCGCGACCCTCTCGTCAGTCGCGCCGCGCGGACGAGCGCGACCGTCAGCGGCAGCCCGATCACCGAGGACGACGCCGGTCGTTGGTTCGAGTTCGACGACGACGGTCAGCGCCGGGAGCTCGCCCAATTGAGCGGCTGGGCGCTCGCTGGGATCGCTCTCGACTGCCAGCGGCTGTCGGGTACGACCGCCGCTGGGCGGGCCCTGGCCGACGTCGTACGCGCGGGGGAGGCCGGTCACGGGCTCGAACTCATCAACGCCGCGCTCGCGTGGGGCGCGCACGAAGTCGATCGGGTGTTGTCGGGGCTGATGGCACGCCAGCCGTCACGCGTACGCGTGTGGCTCGCCGAGCAGAACGCCGAACTCAGCCGCGTGCGGGCGGCCCACGACGCGCTGCGCAGCCGCTACGACCGCGACCTTGCCGCGATGATGGATCGGGGAAGAGCCGATGGCTGAACCCGTCGCCTCGCTCGTGATCGTCGCCTACGGCGGCACCGAGCTGGTCGACCGTCTTCTCCGCTCCATCGCAGCGCACACACCTCAGGCCCATGAGGTCGTGGTGGTCGACAACGACTCGCCAGATGGACTCGCCGACGACATCGAGGAGTCACACCCTGGTGCTCGTGTGGTGCGCGCCGGTGACAACCTGGGGTACGGGGGCGGCGCCAACCTCGGGGTCGCCAACAGTTCGGCACGGCGGGTGGTGCTGCTCAACTCCGACGTCGCGGTCACGTCAGGCTGGCTCGAACCGCTCCTGCGGGCGCTCGACGAACCCTCCGTGGCGATCGCCGCGCCCCGCACGGTCGACGACGGCGGCGAGACGATCGAGGCGGGCGCGAGCATCACGAGAGACGGACATGTGCACCTCATCGACGCGGATCCGGCTCGGACTGACACGTCGGCCCACGCGTCGGCTCGGCGGGTGGTGACTCATGCCTCGGCCTCGTGCTGGGCGTTTCGCCGCCACTGGTTCGAACGCGTCGGAGGTTTCGACCCTGCGTACGGCCTCGGGTACTACGAGGACGTCGATCTGTCCTGCCTCGCAGCTGCCACGGGTCGCTCGGTCGTGTGTTGTCCGGATTCGGTGATCCGCCACGATGTCGGCGGCTCCTTCGGCTCTGAGCTCGCCTCCCGGCTCTCGCGCCGCAACCACCGGCGCGCCGAACGCCGTTGGCGGTGGCTCAACCGGTCAGCCTCCGAGTCGCCCGAGCTCGCAGCCGAGGCCGCGACCCGTCGCAGCCACGGCACCGTCCTCGTGGTCGGGCCGGTGACCTCCGAAGATCTGGACCCGCGCGCGGTGCTGCACCTGGCCATCGTGACGGCGACCGGTCTCGCGGAGGCTGCGCTGCTCTCGGGCCCGTTTCACGTGATCGTCGCCGCCGATGTCAACGAGGCCACAGAGGGTCTGCACACGCATCATCCGATCGCAGAGTTCTGCTCACCCGAGGGGATCGAGGGCGCGTTGCTCAGGGCCGGAATTGCGGCGACGGCCTCACCTCGACGTCGTCCGTGGAGCGAAATCGCGCTCGCCGGAAGGGGACAGTGGTGACCACAGACACCGATACGGAAGACGACGGCTCCGGCCCCGGACTTCACGCGGCCGACGCCCACCTGCGTACCGCGCGCGAGCTCACCGAACAGGTCGCATCCGCGGGTCGGCTGGCCCGGCTGCGCTCCGGACCAGCGCTGGCCGCCGCCGCTGCGGCCGAGGTGGCCGCCGCGGTCGACAACGTCAGAGTCGAAATGGAGCGAAATGGCGCCCGCGTCGAGCTCACCAACAATGCGATCGAGCGCCTCGAGTTGGTCACAGCTGGTGATGAGGAGCTCGTCGACGACCTCGGCGCAGCGATCGAGGAGTTGCAGCGCGATGTTCGGCGGCTCACCGCGCGGCTCGACCTGCTGTCGGGCGGGCAGATCACCGAACGCGACTCGTGACGCAGCGCGTCGGGATCGTCGAGCACGAACTCCACACCGGGCTGTTGGCAGCGCTTCGCGGGCGGGCAGACATCGAGCTCGTCGTGCTGGAGCCCTGGAAGGACGGGAACGCCGCGGACTGCGACGTGGTGCTGTCGGTCGACGATGGGCCGGCGCCCCGGCACCCCGACACCCGCCGCTACGTCACCGCGGGTGTCACCGGGGCTCGCGATGTCGTCGCGATCCGGTCTCAGCTCCGAGCCAACGGCCCGCGGGTGTGCGCGCCGTTTCCGGTGTCTGTCGAGCTGCTCGCGGTCGAACCCAGCAAACCGATCGACCCCGCGCGCATCCTCGTCGTCGATCCTCCGCGTGGTGTCCGAGAGATCCGCGAAGCAATGGCCCTCGAGATCGTCGTCGTGGGGCTCAGGGATGACGCGGTCCTGCGCGACTGCATCCGCCCTCGGACCGATGGCGTTCTGGTTGCTACGCCGGCAGATCTGGATGCCGCTGTCGCGAATCTGCGGCGTCGGCCGGACGAGGTCGACCGGCTCGGGCTCGAGGCGCGGGCAGCCGTCGCGGGAGCGAGCTGGAGGCGCGTCGCCCGAGCGTTGCTGCGACGCCCGCTCGAAGCGGTGCCGACGCTGTCGCCGTTCGGCTCATCGGCCGTCATTCAACGCTGGTCACCGCGACTTGGGAGCGCAGGGCGATGGGCGACCGCACGGCTGGACGAAGACGCGTTGGTGCTCGACGGCCAGGGCGCCGAATCGGCTCGAATGGACATCAGCTCGCTCTCCCCGTTGAAGCGTCACGCACTGGAGCGGGCGATCGCCCCGAGCGATGCTCGAGCCCCTGGGCTCTCGGGTACCGTGCCAGGCGATGCAGAGGGTCCGGCCACGCCGAACGCGCCATGGGCGTGAGCGCGCGCTTCTCACCGTTCTGGGCTCCCTGACCTGCCTGTTCGGGCTCGCCACGCTCGTGGTGGGGTACGTGGTGTGGTCGCTCACACGCGTCGATCGGATCGATGTCGCTGCGTCGCTCACCGCTCCCACCGACGCTCCCATCACCGCGGCGGACATCATCGCCGACGCGGATTCCGAGCCCAGCGGCCTGCCGGCCAGCCCCGAAGACGAGCCGGCTGAGCCGGGCTTCGACGATCTCGCCATCCATCGACCCGATCGGCCTGCCGAGAACTACCTGCTCGTCGGCTCGGACAGTGTCGAGGGTGTCGAGGACGGCGACGACATCTTGAGCGACCGCGAAGAGGAGTCCGAGAACCACCTCGCCGACACGATCATGATCCTGCGGTTGCGGCCCGATGGCACCGCGGCTGTCGTATCGATCCCTCGAGACCTGTGGGTGACCGTCGCCGGAACCGGCCGCACCATGAGGGTCAACAGCGCCTACAACATCGACGAAACCCCAGAGGATCGGGCGGCGCGTTTGATCGACACCCTCGAACAGAACCTGGACGTGGACCTCCAGCACTTCGTCGAGGTCGATCTCGATGGGTTTCGCAAGATGGTCGACGCCGTCGGCGGGGTGTCGGTGTGCTTCGAACAGCCGATCCGCGACCGCAACACCGACGACACCGGGGACCCGAACCGCGGGGGGACGGGCTTTGCCGCCGCCGCAGGTGAGCAGCGTCTCGACGGCGAGCATGCTCTGCAGTACGTCCGCTCCCGGCATCTCCTCGTGCAGAACGACGGCGGTGACTGGATCCGCCTCGGGTACTGGAACGATCTCGAGCGCAACAGCAGGCAGCAGCAGTTCATCTTCGATGCCGTCGACCAGGCCCTCGGCGACGCCCTGTCGAGCCCGCGCACAGTCCAACGGCTCCTCGACATCGTGGCGAACAACGTGACGCTGTCGAACACCATCAGCCTGTTCGGCGACGGCCTGGATTTGGCTCGCCTGTATCGCTCCTTCGACGCCGAATCGCAGCTGGAGCGGTACACGCTGCTGTTCTCCGACAGCGAACGTTCCGGCGCCTTCGGTCTCGACCTCCCGCTGACAGAGGACAACCGGCGCATCCTCGACGTCTTCCGAGGAATCGGTTGGGACGACGTGATCGAGGAGCGTGTGTCGGTGACGGTGACAGGACCCCAGCGATCCGCTGTGGCCGCCGCGCTGGGGGAGCTCGGATTCGACACCTCGGCCCGACTCGGAAGCACCGAGGGAGCAGAAGCGGTGATCCGCTACGGCGTCGGTGGCCAGGAGGCCGCCGTCGTGCTCGCAACGCACATCTCGCCTGCGCCCACATACCTCGCTGATCTCGAACTCACGGGCAACACGGTGGTGCTCGAGCTCGGCGAGGGCGACGTGGAGATCACCACCGGGTACCAGCGCGTCGTCGTGCCGCCGACCGTGACGATCGCGCCCATCGAGACACCCATCCAGACCCCCACCGCCGAGCCAGCGCCCGCACCGGCCACATCGGCGCCGCCGGTCGAGGTCGCCGGCGTGTGTAGCTGAGCCGGGGTGCGAGCCTCCCGAGCTCCATTCCGTCCCTAGACTCGGCGAGGTGACCGTACGGCCTGTCTTTGTTGACTCCGCTGCCGGGCGGGCGACAGGACACGCGATGCGCTCACCGGATACTTGGGGCGCGGGAGGCTGAGGCGATGAGCAAGATCGCGGTGATCGGAACCGGCTACGTCGGTCTGACGACCGGTGCCTGTTTCGCCCACCTGGGCCACGACGTCGTGTGTGCCGACATCGATGAGGCCAAAGTGGCCATGCTCAACGCCGGGCAGATCCCCATCCTGGAGCCCGGACTGGACGAGATCGTCGCAGAGGCCGTCGACGCCGGGAAGCTGCGCTTCGTCCTGGGCGCCGCGTCCGCCGCGACCGACTGCGAGTTCGCCTACCTGTGCGTCCCGACGCCGCAGGGAGACGACGGGCGCGCCGACCTGAGCTACGTCGAAGACGCGGCCCGCGAGATCGCGCCCAACCTTCCCAGCGAAGCGATCGTGGTCAACAAGTCCACCGTCCCGGTCGGCTCCACCCACGTCGTGGAACGCGCGATGGGACGGCCCGACGTCTCGGTCGTGTCGAACCCGGAGTTTCTCCGCGAGGGCTCCGCCGTCCACGACTTCATGCATCCGGACCGGATCGTGATCGGGACCGAGGACCGGTCCGCTGCGATGCGGGTCAGCTCGCTCTTCCTCGGCGTGACGGCGCCCCTCATCGTAACCGACCCGGCCTCGGCCGAGACGATCAAGTACGCCGCGAACTCCTTTCTCGCGACCAAGATCTCGTTCGTGAACGCCATCGCCGCTGTGTGCGAGGCGGTGGGCGCAGATGTCAACGACGTCGTGCTCGGCATGGGATCCGATCCGCGCATCGGCGATCGGTTCCTCCAGCCCGGACCTGGATGGGGCGGCAGCTGCTTTCCCAAGGACACGAGGGCGCTCGTACGTATCGCCGAGGATGCCGGCTACCAGTTCAATCTCCTGCGCGGCGTGATCGACGTCAACGACGAGCAGTTCGAGCGCATTGCGGACAAGGTCGAGGCCCAGGTCGGCGGTGATCTGTCCGGCGTCACGATCGCGGTGCTCGGGCTCACCTTCAAGGCCAACACCGACGATCTACGTGATTCGCCGGCGCTGGAGGTTGCCGCCCGCCTCCAACAACGTGGCGCGAACCTTCGAGCCTTCGATCCCGCTGTCCACGCCCCGGTGAACGACATCGCGGTCTACGACAGTGCCTATACCGCTGCCGAAGGCGCTGCGACGGTTGTGATCCTCACCGAGTGGGACGAGTTTCGCTGGCTCGACTGGGAGAAGATGGCCCAGCAGGTGACCCGCCCGCGGCTCGTCGATGCCCGAAACCTCCTCGATCCCGCCACGATGCGCCGACGGGGCTTCGAGTACGAGGGCCTCGGCCGGTCCTGAAGGACGCCTGACATGGACAGGATCGTCGTCACCGGCGGCGCAGGCTTTCTCGGATCGCACCTCTGCGATCGCTTGCTCGCCTGGGGCCACTCAGTGATCGCCGTCGACAACCTCGTCACTGGCAGCGTCGAGAACATCGAGCATCTCTACGACCACGAGCAGTTCACCTTCGTCCGCCACGACGTCACCAACCACATCTGGGTTCCCGGTGACGTGGACGCCATCCTCCACATGGCGTCGCCGGCATCCCCCATCGACTATCTGGAACTGCCCATCCAGACCCTGAAGGTCGGCAGCCTCGGCACCCACAACGCCCTCGGGCTGGCGCGGGAGAAGGGCGCCCGCTTCCTGTTGGCCTCCACCAGCGAGGTCTACGGCGATCCGGAGGTCCACCCCCAAACCGAGGAGTACTGGGGCCACGTCAACCCCGTGGGACCTCGCGGCGTGTACGACGAGGCGAAGCGGTTCGCCGAGGCCATCACGATGGCGTACCACCGCGTGCACGACATCGAGGTGCGGATCGTTCGCATCTTCAACACATATGGCCCGCGGATGCGACCAGACGACGGGCGCGTGGTGTCGACGTTCTTGCAGCAAGCGCTGTCCGGCCAGCCGCTGACCGTGTTCGGTACCGGCGAGCAGACGCGCAGCTTCTGCTACGTGGACGATCTGGTCGACGGAATCCTGGCTCTGCTGTGGAGCGACGTGACGGGTCCTGTCAACATCGGCAACCCGCGCGAGCGCTCGATGCTTGAGCTCGCGCATGAGATCGCTCGGGTGACCGGCGTCGACGTCGCGCTCGAACACCGTGATCTGCCCACGGACGATCCGGGGCGACGCCGGCCCGACATCACCAGGGCCCGTGAACTCCTGGGGTGGGAGCCGGCCGTCGAGATCGAAGACGGGCTGGCCCGCACCGCCGAGTGGATGCGGGCCCGGCTGGGGTTGAGCCAGTCCTGAATTGCCGTGTCGTCACCTGCACCGGCCGCGGCACCGGCATGTGACAAGCTCACACCGTGGCGCTGAGCGTGCTCATGACCATGGAGGCCGCGTGGCACACGGTGCCGGGCGGGACCGCACGTGTCGCGATCGACCTGGCCGCAGCCCTCGACCGAGTGCCCGACGTGAGCGTCACCGGCGTCGCGGCGCGCCATCGCACCGACCCCGGCTCCAACTGGACTCCGACCATCCCGGTGGTGCACCACGCCCTCCCACGGGTGCTGCTGTACGAGTCGTGGTCGCGCTGGTCCCGACCGGCCGTACGCGGGGCGGCCGACGCCGACGTCGTTCACTCGACCACCGTCGTCGTCCCTCCATCCGGATCGGCGCCGTTGGTAGTGAGCGTCCACGATCTCGCGTTCCGTCGTTCGCCAGATCGATTCCCGGCACGTGCCCGTCGCCTCTACGAGCGATCGTGGCGGCGGGTCCTCGAGCGGGCCGACGCTGTCGTCTGCCCCTCGGTGGCGACGTCGGCCGACCTTCGAGCAGGGGGTCTCGACGTCGACCGACTCCACTTCGTTCCCCTGGGCCACGATCCCCTGGACCTCGGGGACGAAGCTCGGTCCGATGTACGGCGGCGCTTCGGGATCGAAGGGCCGTTCGTCCTCGCCACCGGGACCTTGGAGCCGCGCAAGAACATCCCCGCTCTGATCGAGGCCTTCGGGCGGATCGCAGGCACGACGGATGCTCGGCTCGTGCTCGCAGGGCCCCACGGGTGGGGGAGCACCCTCCAACAACTCCTCGCTCCACTCTCGGATGACGTACGCGAGCGCGTCGTGGTGACCGGGGAGGTCGCCACGCCCGACCTCGCGGCGCTGTACTCCGAGGCAACGGTGTTCTGCTACCCGAGCCTGTTGGAGGGCTTCGGACTTCCGGTGCTCGAGGCGATGTCGTATGGAGCGCCGGTGGTGACGAGCAGTGGCACGGCGACCGAAGAGGTCGCCGGCGAGGCAGCGCTCACTGTTGATCCTTCCGATCCTGCTCAGCTGGCCGACGCCCTGGACGGACTCTTGTCGTCGACAGACCGGCGCGACGAGCTGATCGGCGCGGGTCTCGCCCGGAGCAAGGACTTCGGGTGGAGCCGGGTTGCCGACGCGACCCTCGAGGTCTACGCGGCGGTGATGTGAGCGAGGCTCGCGTGATCGAGGTCAACCTCCTGTGGCTGCGGCCAGGACGCGTCGGAGGAACAGAGACCTATTCGACCCAGTTGCTGGAGGCCATCGCCTCGGCCGACCGCTCCATTCCACCGATCCGGCTCGTGGTGACGCGAGAGGTTGCCCAGGCCCACGCCGGGTTGATCGACCGATTCGAACATCGGCTCGTGGATGGCCCAGGCGGGCGCTGGGGTCGGGTGTTTCGGGAGCGCAGGTCATTCGGGGGCGCAGATGTCCGAGCCGAGCACCACCTCGGCGGGACGGTCGCGGGGGCCAAGCCGACGCAGCGCTGCGTGACGATCTACGACGTGCAGGCTCTCGATCTGCCCGAGAACTTCGACCCGCTCAAGAGGCGCTTCCTCCGTCACGCATTGCCGCGGGCAGTCAGCCGCAGCCAGATCGTGTGTGTGATGACCCGGTGGGTGGGTGACCGGCTGGCCGAGCGGCTGGGCACGGATCCGGAGCAGTGCCGAGTCGTGCCACCTGCATTCGGAGAGCCGGTCGAGCCGCGCGATGTCGAGCAGCCGCCACTCGACAGGCCATATCTCCTCTTCCCCGCCGTGACCTGGCCCCACAAGCGCCATCACATGGCGATTCGGCTGATGGAGCGCATTGCGGACCGGGAGCTGAACTTGGTCCTCACCGGCGGCGAGGGTCCCGCTCACGGAGACGTGATGGCCGCCATCGACGCCAGCTCGGCCCGGGACCGCGTCACCCATCTCGGGCGGGTCAGCGCCGCGCGTCTGGAGCGGCTCTACCGCTCGGCGGAGGCGCTCGTGATGCCCTCGATGTACGAGGGCTTTGGGCAGCCGGCGATCGAAGCGATGCAGCGCGGCTGCCCCGTCATCTCGAGCGGGCACGCTGCGCTTCCCGAAGTTGTTGGCGAAGGCGGAATGGTGGTTGGGGACGACATCGACGAGTGGGTCGCGGCCATCGAGCGGGCGAGGGGATCGGAGCGGGACCAGCTGATCGCACGCGGTCGGGCGCGGGCGGCTGAATTCACTCCCGCCGCAGCGGCGGCCGCCCAGCTCGGGGTCTACGACGAACTGATCGGAATCGCCGACGCGGGCTGAGGTCTGGAGGCGCGTACTGTGACGCACCGCTGATGAACATCACGGTCCTGTGCCCCCACTTCGCCCCAGACACCGCTCCCACGGGAGATGTGATGACCCGGCTCGTCCACGAGCTGGCGGCCAGAGGTCATCGCCTTCACGTCGTGACCTCGCTTCCGTGGTACCGCTCACATGCGGTGGAGGAGGACTGGCGCGGCCGTCCGGTGCGACGCGAGGACGTGGAGTGGGGGCGGATCACCCGGCTCCATCCGGTTGCATCCACCGACAAGTCCAAGCTCGTGCGTCGTGCAGCGTCTTTCGGCGCCTTCACGGCGACGTCGACGGTGGCTGCAGCCTGCTCCACACGCACCGACCTGGTGCTGGCCATGAGTCCTCCGCTCACCCTGGCTCCGGCCGGCTGGCTCGTGGCGAAACGGATGTCCGCGCCGATGGTGCTCAACATCCAGGACGTCTATCCCGACGCGGCCGTGGCGACGGGCGCAATCAGTGGCCAACGCATCATCAGCGCGATGTCGCGCCTGGAGAGGTTCAGCTACGCGCGCGCCGGCGCGGTGACAGTGCTGTCGGAGGATCTGCGAGCCAACCTCGAGCCGCGGGTCGCAGACGTCGAGAAGCTCCGAGTGATCCCCAACTTCGTCGACACCGATCGCATCACGCCCGGCGATCGTCGAAACCGCTACCGGGACGAGCATGGGATCGGCGACGAGGTGGTGGTGATGTACGCCGGCAACGTCGGGTACTCGCAGCCGCTGGAGCTCGTGGTCGAGGCCGCGCGACGGCTGTCCGAACGCCACGACATTCGGTTCGTGGTCAATGGTGAAGGCTCGCGCCGGGCAGAGCTCGAAGCCGACACGTCGGACCTCCCGAACGTCACGCTCGTCGACTACCAGGCCACCGAGCGCTTGCCCGAGGTGCTTGCCGCGGGCGACATCCACCTCGTGTTGTTGAAGGAAGGGCTCGCGTCGGTGAGTGTTCCCTCCAAGATGTATTCGATTCTCGCCGCGGGTCGTCCGGTGCTGGCGAGCGTCGATCCCGGAACCGAAGTCGATCGTGTGGTGACGTCCACCGGGGCGGGTCTCGCAGTGCCCGCCGGTGAGGTGGATGCGTTCGTCGCGGCCGTGGCGCAGCTGGCCGATGATCGCGACCGTCGGGTCGAAGCTGGTGGTGCCGGTCGTCGCTTCGCCGAGGGATGGCTGTCCGTAGGCGCAGTGGCCGAGGCCTATGAGGAGTTGTTCGACGAGCTCCTGGCGCAACAACGTCGGTGAGATCGTCGCAGCGGTGTGGCGGTGTGGCGGTTTAGTGGCCGCCGCACGGTAACTTGGCTGCCCGTATGGCCAGATCTGCAGCAGCCAAGAAGGTCGCCAAGGCGGCGAGCACCGGAGCGGGAGGCAAGGGCGCCCAAACCGACCGCAACCTTCTGTTCCCCGCTGCCATCGCCCTCGTCATCGTTCTGGGTGTCGTGCTGATCTTCGTCGCGCGCGATCGCCGGGCCGAGAACGCGCCACAAGGCTCACCGACCCTCCAGGACCACTGGCACAGCGCCTACCAGGTCTATGTCTGCGATGAGGTCAGCCCGCTGGCCTACCCCGACGACTCCGGTGACGACAGGACGGGAATCCACTCGCACGGCGACGGGCTCATGCACATCCATCCCTTCGTGAGCACGGTGAGCGCCCAGTTCGCCACCCTCGGGGTGTTCTTCGAAGAGATCGAGGTCACGCTCGACGACTCCGCCTTGCAGCTGCCGAACGGGACGGTGCTTCGGGAGGGCGAGTTCACCTGCGGGACCGGCGACGACGCCGTCGATGCTGAGCTCCGGGTGCTCAAGTGGAACACCCTCGGCGCCGAGACGCCGATCGGCTTCCGCGAGAACCTTCAGGGCATCCGCCTCAACGAGAACGGGCAGCTGTTCGTGTTCGCCATGGTCGATCCGGCCCTCGACGACGAGGACATTCCGCGTCCAGACGATGCCTTCCTGCGGGAGTATCTCGGTCTTCCCGATGAGCAGCGCCCGATCGCTGAGAACCCCTCGACCGACGTCGGACCGACCCCCGAGGTACCGGCCGAAGACGCGCCAGACACCACCGAGGGCGGCGGGGAGTAGCCCGTGAAGGCTCTCGTGCTGGTCGGCGGGTTCGGAACCCGCCTCCGGCCCCTCACCTTCACCACTCCCAAGCAGCTGCTGCCGATCGCGGGTCGTCCGATGATCGAATGGGTGATCGGTCGCGTGGCGGGCCATGGCATCGACGAGGTGGTGCTCAGCCTCGGCTACAAGCCCGACGCGTTTCTTCGCGCCTACCCCGACGGCACCGTCGCCGGTCTCCCGTTCCGGGTCGCGGTCGAGCCCGAACCGCGAGGTACCGCCGGCGCCGTCCGCTTTTCGGCGGACGAGGTGGGCTTGGACGAGACCTTTCTCGTTCTCAACGGCGATGTGCTCACCGATCTCGATCTCGGATCGCTCATCGAGTTCCACCGTCAGACGGGCGCCGAAGCCACCATCGCGCTCCAACCCGTCGACGACCCGTCCCGCTTCGGCGTCGTGCCCACCGACGCAGATGGTCGGGTCGAGGCCTTCGTGGAGAAGCCTGCGCCGGGGACCGCCCCAACCAACAACATCAACGCAGGCACCTACGTCATCGAGCCGTCGGTGCTCGACCGCATCCCCCCAGGGGTGGAGGTCTCGATCGAACGCGAGACGTTCCCGGCCCTGGCGGGCGACGGCGCTCTCTACGCTCTCGCCGCAGACACCTACTGGCTCGACACCGGCACGCCCGAACAGTTCCTCGAGGCCAACCTCGACCTCGTCACCGGCCGTCGAACGGTGGATGGCGCTGAGTCCGCGGTCCTCGCTGAGGGGGCCAATATTGCTGAGGGGGCAAACATTGCTGAGGGGACGAATATTGTCGACTCGGTGATCGGCGACGGATGTCGGATCGCGCCTGGCGCCCGGATCGAGCGTTCGGTGCTGTTCGACCGATGCGTGGTTGCGGAAGGGGCTGCGGTCACCGACTCGGTCCTGGGCCACGGCGTGACGATCGAGCGCGAGGCGCAGCTCTGTAACGGTTCGGTGATCGGCGACGGCGAGGTCATCGCATCAGGGGCGTGTCTCGACGGCGTCAAGCAACCAGCCCCTGAGTGAGATGCGGGTCTGGGTCACGGGAGGCGCGGGTTTCGTCGGCTCGCATCTCGTCGATCGATTGCTCGCCGATGGGCACCGGGTCGACGCGCTCGACGATCTGAGCGGCGGGCGGCTCTCCAATCTCGCGGAGGCGCGGGGGCGGCAGGGCTTCAGCTTCCATCAGATCGACGTGCTCGCGGAGGAACTCGTCGCGTTGGCCGAGCGCCACGAGCCCGACGTGATCGTGCACCTGGCGGGTCGGGTCATTCGACCCGGTGGGCTACCGGACCCGGTCGAGGAAGGGCGGCTGACAGTTCTCGGCGCTCTGCGAGTCCTCGAGGCGGCCCGCGGGGTGGGGAGTTGCGTGGTGGGCGTCGTACACGCCACGCCCGACACCGATCAGGCGCCCGCAACGCCTGCTGAGGTGAGCGCATGGACGGTGGTCGACCACCTCCGATTGCAGCGCGAGGCGTACGGCGTCGAGACAGTCTGCGTGGCGCTGACCAACGTGTACGGGCCCCGTCAGCAGGTGAACGGCAGAGGACCGTTGGTTGCGGCCATGGTGGACAACGCGGCGGTGGGCCGGCCGCTCGAGGTGCATGGAGGGGATCACCGGCGGGACCTTCTCTTCGTCGACGACGCTGTCGATGCACTGGCGAGGTGTGTCGAGCGACGACCCCACGGTGTGGTGCCCGTCGGTTCGGGGATTGTCGTCGCCCCGAGCGAAGTGGCTGCGCTCGTCGCCGGCGGCCTCGCCGACGATTCGACCCCGACCGTGGTGACCGGACCCGCTCGAACCCGTGACGCGGCACGACCGCCGTGGCCGACCGAGCCGGCGCGACAGCTGCTGGGCTGGGAGCCCTGGACGCCGCTCGAAGATGGCATCGCCGCGACCGTGATGGCCCGCCTGGCCGAGACCCACGGGAGTTGAGCAACCCCGAGTTGCGCAACAGCGGAGTTGAGCAACATGGTGTCAGGCACCAGGTTGCTCAACTTGCGGGGATCAGCGGGTTTGGGGTTACCGGAACAGGTCGTCTGCGGGGTCGCGGATGATCTCCTCGCCGACCGAGCCGGGGCGTAGCCACTGCTGGTCGATGCCGCGCACGATGGCCACGGGAACACCTTCGGCCTTGCCGCACACGAGGTCTGCGGCCGCGGCGATCTCGTCGACGATGCACACCTCGGTCACCATGAGCTCTCGGCCCAACGCATCGTTGGTGCCCCGCAGGTCGGCGATCGCGCTGATGCCTGCGCAGCCGATCGCCACGTCGGTGACACCTCGCCGCCAGGGTCGCCCGAACGTGTCGGAGATGATCACTGCGGCCTCGACCCTCGCCGTTGCGGCGATGCGATCCATGATCTTGCGGGCCGACCGGTCGCTGTCGTCGGGGAGAAGCGCGGCGCGGCCACGTTCGACGTTCGACAGATCGATGCCGGCGTTGGCGCAGACGAAACCGTGCTTGGTCTCGCTGATGATGAGCTCGCCGCGGCGCCGCAGGATCCTCACCGACTCGCGCTCGACGATCGGCTTGTGTGAGAGGGGATCGCTCGGGTCGACGTCGACCATGGCGCCTTCGGCCTTGGAGACGATCTTCTGGGTGACGACGAGCACGTCGCCGTCCTGGAGCCCGGCGTCGCCGGCTTGGCAGGCCTCAGCGATCGTGACGCCGAGGTCGGTCCCCTCGGTGATCTCGGGAATGCCCCTCACGGGATGAACTTCGAGTGTCATGGGAGTCCGGTGGTTGGTCTGGTCGGCGTCAGGCCGAGTCGAGTGCTGCCAATGTGGAACGAGCGACGCCGGCGGCTCGCTCCCGTGTCGCCATGATCGTGTCCGCCACGACGCACCGCATTCCGGCGGTCTCGACAGCGGGTGCGAGGTCGGCGTCGACGTCGTCGATGACGAAGGTCGAGGCGATGGGGGCGTAGAGGACCGCGACGCCCGCCGCGGTCGCCTCGTGACCGAGTTCGGTCAGCATGCGGTCGGCGGGGCCCTTGAGCGCGGCGCCGCCGACGATCGGCGAGATCGCCACGCATCGATCGCGTCGGGCCTCCAGGGCGGCTTGCACGCCAGGGATGGCCACGACCGGACCGATGGACACGATGGGGTTGGACGGGGCGATCACCACCGTGTCGGCCGACTCGATCGCTTCGAGCACACCAGGCGCGGGCCGCGCCTCGTCTGCGCCGACGAATCGCACATCGCTGATCGCGACGTCATGACGGCGGGCGACGAAGTAGTCCTGGAAGTCGATCTCACCCTCGGCGACCACGAGGCGTGTTGCGACAGGCTGGTCGGACACCGGGATGATGCGCAGGCCGATGTCCCAGGCCTGGGTGACCTCGCCGGTGACCTCCGACAGCGTTGCACCCTCGGACAGACGCTGGGTCCGGTAGAGGTGCAGCGCCAGGTCCAGGTCGCCGAGGCTGAACCACGTCTGGCCGCCGTAGCGTTCGAGCTCCTCCATCACGCGCCAGCTCTCGCCGACCCGCCCCCACCCGGTCTCGCGGTTGACCTGATCCGACACGGTGTAGGTCACCGTGTCGATGTCGGGGCTGATCGCCAGCCCATGCAGCCTGAAGTCGTCTGCGACGTTGACCACTGCCGTGATGTCAGCTGGGTCGACGACTTCGATGAGTCCACGGAGGAACTTCGCGGCGCCGACGCCGCCTGCGATCACGGTGATCCGAGACACGGCGGGAGCCTACCTGCGCGGTTCGTGGCGCAGCAGCTGCTTGACGAAGCCTTCGAACCGCTCGACGATGGCCTCCCACCCGTAGGTCTGCTCGGTGAACCGAGCGCCGTTGGCTGCAAGACGGTCGCGTAGGTGGGCGTCGGCGAGGAGTCGATCGAGCGCAGCCTCGAACTCCGGGTAGTCGCCGTACCAGAGCCCGCCGCGAGCCGCAGCTGCGTGGTCGAGGGTGGCGCCGCACCAACGGTTGACGAGAACCGGCGTCCCCGCGGTCCACGCTTCGAGGACGACGAGGGAGAACGACTCCATCGCCGATGGCGCGATCATGACGTCGGCCTCGCGGAGCAGATCCCACTTGGTGGCGTCGTCGACGTCGTCGAGCACGATGATGTCATCCCCCGCGTCGGGGATCTCGGCGTTGAGCTCGCCCGCGAGGACGAGTCGGTGCTCACGGCCCTCGCGCCGCCGATAGGTATCCCAGAATCGGGCCAGGGCGACCGTGCCCTTTGCGTGTTCGACCCGACCGAGGCTGAGAACAAAGGGTCTGCCATCTTCCACCTGGACCGGGAGCGTTCGCGCGGGATCGGACGTGACCGGATCGTCGATGCCCCACCCCAGGACAGTGTGTGGCAGGTGAGCGACTGGAATGACCCGTTCGAGGAGGCGGCGCTCGGCGACGCTGCCATAGAGCAGCCCCCTGCTGGCCGCGAGGCTTCGGCCGACCGACGGCAGCCGGAGGAAGGGCTCGTCGTGGGCGGCGGGTACCACGGCCGCCCGGTCGATCACATCCCCGATCACGCCAACGGTCGTCCAGAAGAGGTACGGAGCGAAGACGATGAGGTCGGCCGGGCTGTCCTTCACCGCGGTTGCGAGCGCGTGGCTCACCGGTCCCTGCGTCGCGAAGAACGCCGCCTCGCTCGCCGGGTCGATGGTGGACGGCGACCCCTTCACCCGTTCGTTGAGCGGACCCCACTCGATGGTTCGGCCCGAGTCGACGTGGTGCCGATGAACCCAGATGCCATTGATCTGCTCGTCGCCCGGGGCGGTCTCGTTGGCCCAGGTGCCCGACGACAGGGCCGTGGTGGCGTGCAGATGGATGTCCCACCCCAGCTGCGCGGCGACCCGCTCGGCCGTCATCCGTACGGCGTTCTCGGCACCCCCACGCAGCCAGTAGCGCGGCACTACGAAGTCGATCCGCTGACCCATCATCGCGAACCCGCCAGCGCCCAGGCGAGATCGAGCGCTGCGGAGACCTCCGCAGCGCAGCGTTCGGTCGAGAACGAACGGGCCCGCTCGAGGCCCGCCGACCGCAACCCGTCTGCGAGGGCGTCATCGAGGAGGACGCGTTCGAGCGTCGCTGCGACGACGGCCGGTGACTTGTCGGTGAGGAGGAGGCCGGCGCCGCCGACGGTCTCGCCGACGGCGCTCGAATCGTAGGCAACAACCGGCAGACCGTGGCCCATCGCTTCGAGCAGCGGAACCCCGAAGCCCTCATGGTCGCTCAGGCAGCAGAACACCGCTGCCCGTCGGTACTCCTCGGTCAACTGTTCGTCGCTCACCCTGCCGGTGAGGGTCACGGTGCTCTGCATGCCCAGTCCGCTGATGAGGCCCTCGAGCGCGTGGGTGTAGCGGGGTGAGGTCTCACCTCCGACGAGCCGGACTTCGACGTCCGGCACCGTCTGAACCAGCAAGGCGGCTGCAGCGATGAGGTCGTGGAAGGCCTTGTTGGGTGCCACTCGTCCCACGAAGAGAACGGTCGGGCGGACCTCCGCAGCGGCGGTCCCCGGAGTCGGGTCGAGAACCTCGACCGGGATGCACGCGACAGGAGTGTGGAGCATGCCGTGGTCGGCCAGGCGCTCGGCGTTGTACTGCGAATCGCAGATTCCGATGAGTGCCCGGTCGGCGAGTTCGGCGAGCTGGCGGTCGGCATCGAGAAGGTCGCAGGCCGCTGAGGGGTCCCATCCGGCGAGCAGATCGACCGGTGTGAAGTTGTGGAAGAGCAGGGCGAGGGGCTCGTGTCTCTCGATGAGAAACGGCGCGCAGCGGCTCGCTTGGGCGACGTGATAGACGAGGAGGGTGTCGGGGCCGGTGTGATCGTCGAGCCCTCGCAGCGGGTGCGTGTCCGACGCGGTCTCGTCTCGCTCGACGTCGACGAAGATCTCTGAGCGGCGCCCGGCGCGTCGTTGCTGATCGCGCAGGCGAACGACGTGATCGCCGATCGCGTCACCGCGGATGAGCGTCGGAACGAACTGGTGAACTGCCCGCCAGCTCACGGGAGCCTGCGTTCGCCGCTGAGCAGGGTGTCCAGCGAGTCCGCGAAGCGCTGGCGAGTCGTGTCCAGCGCGAAGTCCCCAGCGCGTCGCTGGCCCGCGGCGGCGAGCCGTTGGCGCAGCTCGCGGTCGGCGGCGACCCGCTGGAGGGCGGTGGCGACCGTCAGTGGGTGCTTGTCGGCGAGAAGCAGGCCGCCGTCACCGACCGTTCCCCCGACGGCGGTGCAGTCGTATGCCACGACCGGGCAACCGTGATGCATCGCCTCGATCACGGGGACGCAGAACCCTTCGTGATCGGACACGCAGCAGAAGACGTCCGCGGCTCTGTAGAAGCCGACGAGCGCCTCCTGGCTCACCGAACCGTGGAACGTCACATGCGAGGCCATGTCCGCGTGGGCCACGATGCCGTCCACCACTTTCCGGTAGGTGGCCGGTCCGTCGGTCCCAACGACGTGAAGATGGGCATCGGCGCCGTAGACATCGCGCAGGGTCCGAACCGCCGCGACGAGATCGTGGTGAGCCTTGTTGGGGGCGATCCTTCCCACGAAAAGGATCTGAGGACCTCCCGACTTCTTCCGCCTCGCATCGAGAGCGGTGATCACCGACTTGTCCGGACGTGCGTCGGCGACGTCGAACAACACCGGGATCGTCTCTGTCGATGCGTAGCCCAGTGCATCGAGCTCAGAACGGTTGAAGTCGCTGTCGCAGATGGCGTGCTCGCAGGCGCTGGCGTAGTGCTCCATCTGCTCGCGTCCGAGCCGCACCTCGGCGTCGAGAAGTCCGTCCCATTTCCCGACGAGCTCGACCGGGGTGATGTTGTGGTAGTTCATGATTCGCCGCCCGCCGTACTGCGCCCACCGCGTCGCCAGCGGGCTCCCGATCGAGAACTGGTAGATGAGGGCGTCGGCGTCGGGCGGCAACTGGTCCACGAGATGCGTGTCGGCGGTGACGTCGCCGTGGCGGAACATGGCGAAGATCTCGCTCTCGTACCCCAGGCCCCGCAGCACCTCCCGGAGCCGAAAGGTGTGGTTGCCGACTGCGTCCCGCGGTGTGATCGTCGGGACGAGCTGGTGAACGCTTCCGCTCATCGCTCCACGGTGGCGAGAACGCAGGCCACAGGCTCATCGGCGCTCGCCGGCAGGGCGCAGTCCACCGTCATCTGTTCGCGCTCGAGAAGGTGCACCCAGGTCTCCAGGTGAAGCGGTCGGCCCTGGATGAGGTCGGCGCCCACGTTGCCGACGGCGCTTCTCCAGGCGTCGAGGTCCCGCACGACGATCGCGACCCGCCCGCCGTCAGCGACGCGGGTGGCGATCCGATCGAGAATCGTGAGCTGCTCGTTGAGGTTGAAGCGATCGGTGGCCCCGATGAGCACCACACCGCCGAGCACGCCTGCATCAAGCACGTCGAGGTGTTCGATCAGGCTTTCGTCGCGCAGTTCGAGCGAGCTGTGTCGTTCGAGACCAGGACCCACGCCGTATGCGTCGATCCCCGCATCGACCAGGTGAGCGACCGGTCCGCTTCGGGTGATCTCGCCGATGAGCGTGCGGCCGGGCGCGTCCCGGAGGTGATCGGTGATCGCCGCGTGCACCGCGTCGGAGAGGTCGGGATCGCCGACCGATGCGGCGAGCTCATCACGCATGGCGACATTGACGTCGGCCCGATCCTCGAGCGCCGCCAAGCGCGCATCGAGCTGACGCACAGTCGAGTCGAGGAGGCGGAGTGGGCGGGTCACCTGGATGCCGAGCGCGGCGATCTGTTGGGCCATGTGCCGGTGGTAGAAGTAGGTGGCCTTGCGCACCGCGGTCTTCACATACCGCCCCACCGCTTTGTTGCTCTCCACGGGGACGCCGGGATCGATGTAGGCCGCCGCCTCGATCGACCGGATCGCGTCCTCCACGCCGGCAGCTCGGCCCGTGTCGGGAATCCACCGCCTGAACTCCTCGTCCAGGCTCCGCAGTAGCGCCCGCGGATAGTGGCCGTCCGCGGTTCGCCTCTCGGCCTCCGCCTCGATCTCGGCCACGACCTTCTCGAAGTACGCGGCGTCGCTCTCGCTGTTCGACATCGTGGCGAGCCCTCCGCTGGCCCGTCGGAATCGGGTCGTGGGCCGGCCGCGTTCTCCGTCCGCCGGCTGGCGAGTCGCTAGCGTACCGGGCGCATGCGGATCGCCATTGACGCTTCGCCCCTCATCGGGATGCGGACCGGGATCGGCGTGTTCGTCGAACGGATCCTCGAACACGTCCCGGACGTCACCTCACAGGGCGACCCGATCGAGCTGGCCGAGTACAGCCTCAGCCTGCGGGCGCGCGGGCGCGGCGACACACGCGGCGCCTGGGTCCCGCTCCCGGCGAGCACGGCGCCGGTGATCTGGCGGAGGTTGGGTCGCCCGCGGATCGAACGCTTCACCGGTGAGGTGGACGTGGTGCACGGCACCAATTACCTGGTGCCACCAGCGCGCGCCCCACGGATCGTCTCTGTGTACGACCTCAGCTTCGTCCACGATCGGGATCGCATCGCTCCGCATGTCGCCCGCTACGACGCTGCCGTGCGGTGGGCCATCGCCGGCGGCGCCGTCGTACACACGATGTCTTCCTACGTCGCCGACGAGATCCGGGAGCGCTATGGGTCTGTGGAGATCGTCGTGGTGCCCGGCGGCGTGGCTCCTCGCACCACGGCCGAACCGGCACGCGAGCCGGTGATCGTGGCCATCGGCACCACGGGTCCGAGGAAGAACATTCCGCTGCTGCTCGAAGCCTTCGGCGCGGTGCCGTCCGATCTCGGGGCGACGCTACGCATCGTGGGCCCAGCCGGTGAGGACGAGCCGGCGGTCCTGGCTGCGATCGAGGCTCTACCCCCCGCCGTTCGCCGGCGGGTCGTGCGCGTTGGTGTGGTCGATGATGCGGGACGCGACGCAGAGCTGGCCTCAGCCGCCGTGCTCGCCCATCCGAGTTCCTATGAGGGGTTCGGCTTCCCGGTGCTCGAGGCGATGGCCGTCGGCACGCCCGTTGTGACGACAGCGGGCGGTTCGCTCGCCGAGGTGGCGGGCGATGCTGCGCGTCTCGTGCCGATCGGCGATCCGCAGGCCTTGGCGGGGGAGCTGACCTCGGTCCTATCCGACGAAGGAGCTCGGGCCGAGTTGCGGCGACGGGGTCTGCGTCGCTGCGCGGAGTACGCCTGGGGAGACGCCGCAGCCAAGATGCTCGCCCTGTACGAGCAGGTCGTCGGCTGATCGTCGGCGCGTGGCCACCCCGACAACGGTTCTCCCCGCGCGCTCCCGGTCGACAGATCCCCGTGGTTCACTGGCGTCGGTCCTACTCTGACGTCGATCCACGTGCGGAGCGAAGACCCTCACGTTTTCCCCGAAAGGACGCCGCGTGCGGACAGCCCTGATCACCGGCATCACAGGCCAGGACGGCCAGTACCTCGCTGAGGTGCTCAACGAGGCCGGCTACAAGGTGTACGGCCTGATCAAAGGCCAACGGAACCCCAAAGCGGAGATGATCAACACAGAGTTCCCGTTCGTGGAGCTCGTCGAGGGAGACCTCCAGGACCTCTCGAGCCTCATCGCTGCCCTGGAGTACACCCAGCCAGACGAGGTCTACAACCTCGGAGCGATCTCCTTTGTGGCCCTGTCGTTCAAACAGGCGGAGTTGACCGCCAACATCACCGGGCTGGGCGTGCTGCGCCTTCTCGAAGCGATTCGGCTTGTCGGTGGTGAGAACAACCCGATCCGCTTCTACCAGGCGTCGTCGAGCGAGATGTTCGGCAAAGTCCGCGAGACACCGCAGACAGAGCTCACCCCGCTGCACCCTCGCAGCCCCTATGGCTCGGCCAAGGTCTTCGGCCATCACACCACGGTCAACTACCGCGAGAGCTACGGGCTCTACGCGTGTAGCGGCATCCTCTTCAACCACGAATCGCCCCGGCGGGGCATCGAGTTCGTGACCCGCAAGGTGACCAACGCCGTCGCCCGCATCAAGCTGGGCCTGCAGGACCATGTTGCTCTCGGCAACCTCGACGCGAAGCGCGACTGGGGGTTCGCCGGCGACTACGTGCGCGCCATGCACCTCATGCTTCAACAGGACGAACCGGACGACTTCGTCGTCGCCACCGGCGAGACGCACGCGGTCAGCGAATTCGTTCAGCTCGCGTTCGCAGCAGCGGGGATCGACGACTGGGAGCCCTACGTCAAGATCGACCCGAGGTTCTTTCGCCCTGCGGAGGTGGACCTCCTGGTGGGCGACTACACCAAGGCCAAGGAGCAGCTCGGGTGGGAGCCCAAGGTCAGCTTTCGGGACCTCGTCACGATGATGGTCGAGCACGATCTCGCGTGGGAGGAATCGAAGCTCACCTGATTGGTTGCGGACAGTGGTCCTCGACTGCCCTTCGCGGCGAGGGAGCACTACGATGCCCCCGGCGGGGCGCCGGCCGGGAGAAGCAGTGACACCAGTCCGAACACGCCGCGTGGCGCTCTGGCTCGCCGCCGTGGTCCTGGCGCTCGTGGCGATGGCCGCCGTGGTGTCGACGGGGCCGAGTTCTGGTGCCACCGTCACCGCCGACGGCGCCACGGTCGACCGCTGGATCGTGGTCGTGGCGCCCGGCCACGAGGCCGCTGTGGTGAACGAGCTTCTCGGTGACGCCGTCGCTGCCTCGCTGGCCACCGACGAACGGCGCATCCAGGACGGTGTCTGGGTTCTCGACCAGGCTGCTGGGCGTCGCGCTGCGGCTCTCGACGGGGTGATCGAGGCTCGACCGGAGCAGCGATTCGTCGCTTCGGTGGTACCCAACGACCCGTGTCTCGTCTCGTGCTTGGACGTCCACAGCACGCCGCGCCAACAGTGGCATCACACCAACATCAAGTCCGAAGCGGCGTGGGACGTCTCGGTGGGGGACGGCTCGGTGGTCGTCGCCGTCCTGGACTCGGGGATACGCGACACCCATCTCGATCTTGCGGGACGGGTCGCCCGGGTCGGCGGCTGCGGTCTGACCCCTCTGACCCCGTCGCAGGTGCAGCAAACAGCCGATCACGGCACTCACGTGGCCGGGCTCATCGGTGCCGCGACGAACAACGCGACAGGTGTGGCGGGCGTCGCGTGGAACGTCCAGATTCTCGACGTACGCGTGCTCACAGGCGGCGGCGGCTTCGAATCCGACATCATCAGCGGGATCATCTGCGCGACCGACGCCGGCGCCGATGTGCTCAACCTGTCGCTCCAGGCAGCGGCGAGTCAGCCGTCCGTGCCGCTGGCCAATGCCGTCCAGTACGCGCTCGACCGCGGTGTGATCGTGATCGCAGCGTCGGGCAACGAGGGTCAGACGCCGGGCGTGCCCGTGACCTCGCCGGTGTACCCAGCCGGTCTCGATGGCGTGATAGCTGTGACCAGCACCGATCAATCGAACTCGCTCTCGAGTTTCGCTCATCGCGGCGCCTGGGCCGATATCGCTGCTCCTGGTGAGAACGTGTTGTCCTTGAGCGCGCAGAGCGACTTCGCCGTCTTCGCCGACGATGGCACCTCGTTCTCGGCACCTCTCGTTGCAGGCGCCGTCGCCCTGGTGGAGGCCCAGTTCCCGTCGTTCACCAGCGACCAGTTGATGCGGCGGATCCTGTGGACGTCGGCGCCGTATGCCGCACCCGGTGTGTCGAGCGAATTCGGCCTCCTCGACCTCGAGGCGGCGCTGACAGAACCTCGCCGCCACACCTGGCAGGTGACGGACCAGGGAGAGATCATCGCCCTCGGTGACGCGCCGCACCTCGGCGACGCAGTTGCTTTGGGTGCTCAAGCTGCGGCCCTCAGCGCGCCGATTGTGGGGATGGCGGTGACGCCGTCGGGGAATGGGTATTGGTTGGTGGCGTCCGACGGTGGGATTTTCGCGTACGGAGATGCGGTGTTTCACGGTTCGACGGGCAACATCTCGCTGAA
>Ga0114932_10001106_pt1 | contig 31589 bp, 28 predicted proteins | sample 2SBtaG_2_FD_87286 | JGI IMG/M metagenome (GOLD analysis project Ga0114932, IMG submission 87286) | Deep subsurface microbial communities from Kolumbo volcano to uncover new lineages of life (NeLLi) - 2SBTROV12_ACTIVE470 metaG | ecosystem: Environmental > Aquatic > Marine > Volcanic ...
CGTTGCCCAAAGCAAAACAAATCCGATGCGGATCAAATACACAGCGCTTTCCCCCGGTTGTGAACTCCACCAACCAAAGTCAGAGCGCTATGAGAATCAAGTCATTTTTCCTGATCCAACCCGGCCGGCCATTGTGACTGCAGAGGTTTTCTTAAGGGATGCAACTTTTGGCAAAGTCATACCACGCGCCCACATAAGGCACGACCGCCAGTTTTTCAGCCGCCGCATCGACAATACCGTCCGCGATGTTTCCGGTTTTGGAGCCCAAAGTATCAAATTCGCCAATCAATCGCGTCTTCAGCCTGTCACTGTGTGTCCGTAAAAAGCCCAATGGGCCTTTTTTGTCGTCCACGTCTTTTGTTGTTGCGGTCGGCTTTATGGTTTCTGCGACGGGTGTCGCGTCAGCAGCCGTTCCCGCGCCTTCGGACGGCGTTTGCACAAAATTTGCTACGACAGTAGATTGTGTGTTTGCGCTTGTGCCTGAATCCCGGATGTCGTGTACCAGCACCGGCTCAGACGTTGCTTCGGCAAAACGTATGTCGTCCGCTTCGTTCCCGCCCAGAAAAACCAAGCCTGCACCGGCAAGTCCCAGAACGGCCAGGATGAAAGCTGGCACACAATATTTACAGTTCTTTAACATAAGCACGTTCATCTGTTCCGGATAAATTTGGTATCAACGCCACATAAGCGTCGGGACGGCACTTTCAAATGTGCTAAAACGTCACGAGCCTTCGGTCGTCAAGCGGAGGCAAGTGCGACTGCCGGTGCATTGCAGTACGATGTCGGCCAGCATCATTAACACCACCGATTTGTGCCCGCGCGGTTCAATAAATGATAACTGACGGGAATATACCGGTCAGCTTGACCCACTCAAGCAATTCTTCCAGCGGCAGAACCAGCAGAAAAGCCAACGCGTCCAGCGCGTGGCGCGATAGTGTACCGGCGCTAAAGGTGGTTTTTTCCGGCGACGAATAGGCGAGCGAGCGTGGAATGATCTGCGGCACCACCTTGGCATATTCGTCATAGGCTGGTCCGAATTCTCCGCGCAAAAAGGCCTCTTCCTTGCGCGCGGTGGCCATCAGAACCAGCCACGCGACCAATGCCAGCAGCACGGCAATGGTGATCATCCCCATCATCAGACCAAGGCCAAATACCCCGATCGTTGAAAACAGATACAGCGGGTGACGACATAATGAGTACGGCCCGTCCTGCATCACGGTCGCGTTCTTGCTGTCGCCAATATAAAGAATGCTCCAGAACCGGCCCAAAACGGCGGCGAATACCAGCAGAACACCGGCGGTTTCAAACATCTCGGCGGTAAACGTGCGCTGCCCAATCGCGGGCTGCGCAATGACGAGGACCGGCAGCAGCGCGATAAACAACACGCGGAGCAAAAGAATTCGACGGTCCTGATTGACCTGAGGGGCAGGGATACCTGTCATGGCAACGTCTTTCGAAGTCTTGTTCTGCGCACCTCTTAGGGCGAAGCGCGCGCGCGGGCAAGATGGTGGTGACCACTAAGTAATTCTAACGTGCCCCGCGTGTTATCCTTCCAGCAACCGCCTTGCGATCACTGTGGCCTGTATCTCTGCGGCGCCTTCGAAAATATTCAGTATCCGCGCGTCGCACAGGATACGCGATATGGGATATTCCAGCGCGAAACCGTTGCCGCCGTGGATTTGCAGACCGTTGTCGGCGCAAGCCCAGGCGATTCGGGCGGCCAGAAGTTTGGCCATACCGGCCTGAAGATCGCAGCGCCGGCCTTCGTCTTTTTCGTGGGCGGAATGATAGGTCAATTGCCGCGCCACCATGATTTCGGCCGCCATCATTGCCAGTTTGGAACTGACGCGTGGAAATTCGATAATGGCGCGCCCGAACTGTTTGCGATCCTGGGCGTATTTCATAGCCACTTCCATCGCCGATTGCGCCACCCCGATGGCGCGCGCGGCGGTCTGGATGCGTGCGGATTCAAACGTTTGCATCAGCTGTTTGAAGCCCTGACCCTCGACACCCCCCAACAGGTTCTCTGCAGGCACCGCAAAGCCGTCGAACGCGAGCTCAAATTCCTTCATACCGCGATAGCCCAGTACTTCGATCTCTCCGCCGGTGATGCCTAGGGTGGGGAAATCGTCGCTTTGCGTTCCCGGGTCTTTTTCGGCCAGAAACATCGACAGCCCGCTGTAATTATCGCGCGTGGGATCGGTGCGTACCATCAGCGTCATCATGTTGGCGCGCGCAGCGTGGGTGATCCAGGTTTTGTTGCCGGTGACTTTGTAACTTTCGCCGTTTTTCACCGCGCGCGTGCGCAAGCTGCCCAGATCAGACCCGGTGTTGGGTTCGGTAAACACCGCAGTGGGCAGGGTTTCACCGCTGGAAATGCGTGGCAGCCATTTTTCTTTTTGTGCGTCCGTACCGCCACACAGGATCAGTTCGGCCGCGATTTCGGATCGCGTGCCGAGTGATCCGACGCCGATATAGCCGCGCGACAGTTCTTCCGACACCACGCACATCGCCGCCTTTGGAAAGCCAAACCCGCCGAATTCTTCGGGGATGGTCAGACCGAACACCCCAAGTTCGGCCATCTCGGTGATGATGCCCATGGGGATCAGATCGTCGTTAAGATGCCATTCGTGGGCAAACGGTTTGACTTTGTCATCTGTAAAACGCCGAAACTGGTCGCGGACCATTTCAAGCTCGTCCTCCAGACCCGTGGCGCCAAAGCTCGACGTCCCTTCCTGTTCCTGCATAAGAAGACATAAACGCGCGCGCGCAGGTTCGATATTGCCGTTGTCCATCAACATTTGCGCGGCCTCGCAGCGGGCACGTGTCTGATCCTCTGGTGATATACCGACATCGTTCAGGCGCACGATTTCGCCCTGCGACATGGGAATGCCACCAAATATCTGGCTGAGGTATTCACCGAATACGATTTGCACGATCAGCTGTTCGATCTCGCCAAACTGATCGGTAGATTGCAGGCCTTCGGCCCATCGCAAGATCTGGCGCAGGCTTTCCACATAGGTCGCCAACCACGACAACCCGTGAGCGGCAAATTGATTTTCCTCGACCGCACGACCCGACACTCGACCGTCTGTCGCAAGACGTTGGCGTAAGGTTTGCCGCGCCACCAATTCAAGTGTTTCCAGCGCTGGCAAACAGGTTTGGCAATGCTCCAGCAAGTCGGGCAGACGCAACGTCGAAGAGCCTTGTGTTTCCGCCATTATTCTGTCCTGACTTGGCTGAGAAAAAAGCAATCAGTTTCAATCGCGGGATAGCGAAAGCTGATCATACGCGCAAGAATTATACATGGCGACGCTGCGGCGCGAACAGATATTTCGCGCAAATGACAAATGGCGGTATCAATGAATGATCTCGTAACCAATTTCGGATTGATCGCGCTGGTCGCGTCCTTTGGCGTGGCGCTAAGCGCCGGCGTGGTCAAAGGCGCGGTTGGCTTTGCCATGCCGATGATCATGATCAGCGGAATAGGGTCGTTTATGCCCGCCGAGGTGGCCATTGCAGCGCTGATCCTGCCGACTTTGGTCACCAATTTTGTGCAGGCGTTTGCCAACGGTTTGCGCCACTGCTGGGCATCGGTGAAATCATTCTGGCGATTCATTTTCGCGCTTATCGTTGTCATTTTCATCACGGCGCAAACGGTTACGCTGCTGCCGCAATCGGTGCTGTTTCTGGCCATCGGTGGGCCATTGGTAATTTTCGGCACGTTACAGTTGGCGGGCTGGCAGATTCGGTTCAGCCGGGTCAAACGCAATTCGATCGAATGGATGATGGGGTCGGTTTCGGGATTTTTTGGGGGCCTGACAGGAGTCTGGGGGCCGCCGCTGATCATGTATCTGCTGGCGATGAATACGCCCAAGATCGAACAAATCCGTGTACAGGGAGTGATCTATTCGATTGGATCGGTGATATTGCTGAGCGCGCACCTGAATTCAGGTGTCATGAATGAGCAAACCATTCCCTATTCGGCCGCGATGATCGTGCCCGCCGTTCTCGGGCAATTTGTCGGTGCCAGGATCAACGCCCGATTGAACCAAAAATTGTTCCGAAAAGCCACGCTGATCGTTTTGGTCATCGCGGGATTCAACCTGTTGCGCCGTGGTTTTTTGGTTTAGGTAAACTCACTATTCGTTGATTAGCATCGCAGCTTTGACGTCGTCATCCACATAATCAGTATACTGCGTGAAATTTTCTTCAAACATCGCGATCAGACGGTGCGCGTCGCGGTCATAAATTTCCGGGTGATGCCATGTTCGGCGCGGGTCGAGCAGCACATCGGCAACGCCGTCGACACGGAGCGGCACCTCGAAACGGAAATTCTGATCGATACGATATTCCACATCATCCAGTTCGCCACTTAGCGCCGCGAGCAACAACACGCGTGTGGCATGGATGGGCATGCGTGCACCAACTGCAAAGCCGCCGCCGGTCCAGCCAGTGTTGACCAGCCAGCACGACGCGCCCGATTGCGCGATTTTTTTGCGTAGAAGGTTGCCGTATACTTCGGGACGGCGCGGCATAAACGGGGCGCCAAAGCAGGTCGAAAAGGTCGGTTGCGGCTCGGTGATACCCTGTTCGGTTCCCGCGACTTTGGACGTAAAACCCGACAGAAAATGATACATCGCCTGTGCAGGGGTCAACCGCGCAATGGGCGGCAGGATGCCAAAGGCATCGCATGTCAGCATCACGATATGGCGTGGTGTACCGGCCCGCGAGGTGGTGCTGGCATTGGAAATATAATGCAGCGGATAAGCGCAGCGCATATTGGCCGTCAAACTGTCATTTTCAAAATCCAGCTCTTTTGTGTAAGGATCAAAAACCATGTTTTCCACGACGGTACCGAAGCGGCCGGTTGTCGCATAAATTTCCGGCTCGGCCTCGGCGCTCAGGTTGATGGTTTTGGCGTAGCAGCCACCTTCGAAATTGAAAGTACCGGTGTCCGACCAGCCGTGTTCGTCGTCGCCAATCAACACTCGGTTCGCGCCAGCTGACAGCGTAGTTTTACCTGTGCCTGACAGACCAAAAAAGATGGCAGCATCGTCGGGATCTTCGGGCGCGTGATTGGCCGAGCAATGCATCGGCATGATGCCATTGGTGGGCAGAATATAGTTCAAAAGCGCGAAAACCGATTTTTTGATCTCACCGGCATAGGCTGTGCCGCCAATCAAAATGAGCTTTTGCTCAAAGTTGAGCGCGATTACTGTTCCGCTTTTACATCCGTGTTTGTCGGGACTAGCCTGAAATGACGGGCAGTTTATGATGGTGAATTCCGGGACAAATTTAGTCAGTTCGTCGCGCGCCGGCCGCAATAACATATGTCGCGAAAATAGGCTGTGCCATGCCAGCTCGGTGACGACGCGCACGTCAAGGCGCGAATCGGGATCGGCCCCGCCAAACAGGTCCTGCACAAAACAATCCCGCCCTTTCATATGCGCCAGCATATCTGTGTGCAGGGCAGCAAACGCGTCAACGTCCATTGGGTGGTTGTTTTCCCACCAGATCGTATCTTTGACATTTTCAGTACGTACAATAAATCGGTCGCCGGGTGATCGTCCGGTATGCGTACCGGTATTGACCAACAGGGCGCCGCCCCGGCCCAAAGTGCCCTCTCCGCGGCGCAACGATTCTTCTATCAGAGTGGTTTCCAGCACATTGTAGTAGACGCTGCCCAGCCCTTTGATCCCCGTTTTTTCCAATGTTTGGTGTGGATTGACAGCTTCGTACTGCAATGGCTTGCTCCGAAAATCAGATGTAAATGTGTGATTTGACCGGAGCGTGTATAGCACCTTGAAAAATGGTGAAAAGGAATATTTTGCTGGTATTAAAATAAATTTTGGACCCGATTTGCACCGAATGAGTCAATTTTACCGCAAATACATCATTGATTAAGGTTGGCGTCACAAGGTTGACGAACTTTCAGTTGCTTCCGCGGGCCAAAAAGCGCAAATATGCACAAAAAAATATATAATTGAGCAGTAAAGGGGAAGCGAGATGTCAAATATCGCTTTGGTGGACGACGACAGGAATATTCTGACTTCGGTATCGATGACTCTTGAAGCCGAAGGCTATAGTGTATCCACGTATAACGACGGTCAATCCGCTTTGGACGCCTTCAATCAAAAAATGCCGGATATTGCTGTGCTCGATATTAAAATGCCGCGTATGGACGGCATGGATTTGTTGCATCGACTGCGCCAAAAAACCGATATGCCGGTTATATTCCTGACGTCCAAAGACGACGAAATAGACGAGGTTCTGGGACTGCGGATGGGCGCCGACGACTATGTTCGGAAACCATTTTCGCAGCGGCTATTGGTTGAACGCATCCGCGCGATTTTGCGCCGTCAGGAAGCGCTTGCATCAGACGAAGGCGAAAATCCGGTGGAAAGCAAACTGATCGAACGGGGTTCGCTGCAAATGGATCCCCTACGGCACTCTGTCATGTGGAAAGGTGATAGCGTTACGCTGACCGTGACCGAATTTTTGCTTCTTCAGGCTTTGGCGACGCGGCCCGGTTTTGTTAAAAGCCGTGACCAGTTGATGGACGTGGCCTATGACGATCAGGTCTACGTTGATGACCGCACTATCGATAGCCACATCAAACGCCTGCGCAAGAAAATGCGGACTGTGGATGAAGACTTTTCCTCGATCGAAACACTGTACGGCATAGGGTACAGGTACACCGAAGCGTGAATGCGATGTCGAACGTCGACACACAATCTCCGCGCAGTTCAGGCCAGCCGGAAATTCTGCTTGGCGAAGATTGGGATGAGCAGGCCAAAGACGGGTCCAGGCTTGAATCCCCGCCCCGGCAAAAAAATAAATGGTTGCAGCTCAACCATTCGCCGCTGGCGCGAAAAATCATTACGTTCAATCTGTTGGCGCTGGTAGTGCTTGTCGGCGGCGTGCTTTATCTTAACCAGTTCCGCGACGGGCTGGTCACACAGCGCGCCCGTAGTCTTGTTACCGAGGCGCGCCTTATTTCCAAGGTATTTGAGGCTGAATTGCCGTCGGTCGGACCCGTGGATATGGTGGCTGGTGACGGCATTTCACCCATTGGTATTCTGGGCGCGCTCAATCTTCCGGAATCGGTTGAAGTATTCATTTTCGATAACCGCGAACAGCTTGTCGGGTCGACCGTAGGGCTTGCACGCGCACCGGAATCCACGGTCGGGCTCAAGAATAAATTACCCACAGACGGCACGTTTATTACCGATTTTCTTAACTTTATGTGGGAAAAATTATCAGCAGTTCTGAATAGAAACGACGACGCCGTGTCGGGTAACGCTGAAACACACGCGCGTCTGTTGGGGGTCAAGGCCCTGTCTGGAATCACCGAAAGCCATAACGTCACTGATCGAAACGGGCAATTGATCGTCGCGGTGGCCACGCCAATCCGACGCGATGGTGAAGTTCTGGGCGCCGTGGTTCTGACCACCGTATCCGGGGAAATTGACCAGATCGTGCGCCGCGAGAGAGAACAGGTTTTGCAGATGTTCGTCATAGCGCTGCTTGTGTCCATCGGATTGTCGCTGGTTCTGGCCAGCACAATCGCCAGCCCGCTGCGCGATCTGGCCGCCGCGGCGGAATTCGGCAAAGCGCGCAACTCCCGCAAAATGAGCCCCAACCGTGTGCGCATCCCTGACATGACAGGGCGCCCCGACGAAATCGGTCGCCTGTCCGGCGCGTTGCGCGGTATGATATCGGCGCTGTACGACCGCATCGAATCCAACGAGGAATTTGCCGCTGACGTTGCGCATGAAATCAAGAATCCTCTGAGTTCATTGCGTTCGGCCGTCGATACCTTGCGTAGCGCAAAAAATGATGTGCAGCGTGGAAAACTGCTTGAAGTCATCGAACACGACGTGCGGCGTCTGGACCGTCTTGTTTCGGACATTTCCAACGCATCGCGGCTTGACAGTGAATTGGTCAAAGAGGAAATGCTGACATTTAACCTTATGTCCACGCTGGATAATATTGTCAGCTTCAACCGACAAGACGCCGAGGAAATCGGTGCGCTGTTCGTGTCTGATCTGCCCGATGAACCGGTATTGGTCAGGGGTCTCGAGGCCCGGCTCGCGCAGGTATTTGTCAATCTTTTGTCCAACGCGATCTCGTTTTGTGAAGAGGGTGACGCCGTGCGCATCTGGGCACGAAGACGCGAAGACCGCATTCTGGTTGTGGTCGAAGATACCGGTCCCGGTATCCCCGAGGATTCGCTCGACAAGATATTCAAACGTTTCTATTCCGAACGACCGGCGGGTGATTTTGGCAATCATTCCGGTTTGGGGTTGGCAATATCAAGGCAGATCGTCGAGGCGCACGGCGGTGTCATCTGGGCAGAAAACATCCGCCCCACGGACGCCGACCCCACTTCAGAGCCGTTGGGGGCCCGGTTTGTTGTGGGCCTGCCGGTGTGACGGTCGGTATACGTTCGGAAATCATCCACGCCAGTTCTGTTGCCGTTCACAATGCCGGCGTCGTAATTTTGGGCGACTCGGGGTGCGGCAAATCGGGTCTGGCGCTGGATCTGATGTCGCGCGGGGCCTCTTTGATTGCCGATGACCGCACTGTCCTGAGCCGTCAGGATGATCAGCTTGTCGCCAGTGTCCCCGCCGCGATCCGGGGCCGGATTGAAGCCCGCGGCGTCGGCATTCTCGGGGCGAATTACGCCGGCCCCACAATTGTGGCTTTGGCCGTCGATTTGGACAAGAACAATTCAGAACGACTGCCGCCTCTGCGCTGTCTGACGTTGTTGGGGATTGAAATTGATTTGATTTTTGGTGGCGCAACACCCAATCTTGCCGCGGTGATCACCCAGTATCTGAAAGGGACACGCGTGGCCTGATGCCAATCGACCCGCAATCCAACGGCAACACCATGAAGGTCGTTCTTGTCACCGGTCCATCCGGGGCGGGTCGGTCCACCGCAATTCACACCCTTGAGGACATCGGCTTTGAGGCGATAGACAACCTGCCGATCAGTCTCTTGCCGCGCCTGCTGTCCGGTCCGCCGGTTGAGCGCCATCTGGCGTTGGGCATGGACGCCCGAAACCGCGACTTCAGTGCTGAAACGCTGATCGAGGTCGTTGACATAATGTCGCGTGATTCCGGCTTTGAGTGTACGTTGCTCTATCTTGACTGCGCCGAGGATGTGCTGGTGCGGCGCTATTCCGAAACCCGCCGAAGACACCCGCTGGCACCGGACGAAACACCGCTTCAGGGCATTCGCCGCGAGTCTGACCTTTTAGGCGGGCTCAAGCAACGGGCCGATATCCTGATTAATACATCTGATATGCCACCCAATGAGTTGCGCCGTGAGATCAGCAATTGGTTTCAAGGTGGCCTGTCCGCCCATCTGGCGCTGTCGGTTCAGTCGTTTTCCTATAAACGCGGCATTCCGCGCAGCGCCGATATGGTGCTTGACTGCCGCTTTCTGGCCAATCCTCACTGGCAGCCGGAATTGCGCAATATGAACGGTCTAAACGCGCCGGTTCGGGACTTTGTGACCGCCGACGCCCGCTATGACGATTTTTTCAAGCGCACGCACGAATTGGTGACTTCGCTCATACCTGCATACCGTGAAGAGGGAAAATCGCATTTTACCCTGGCGCTGGGGTGTACCGGAGGGCAACACCGTTCGGTCTCTGTGGCCGAGGAACTGGCGAATGCGCTTGCACAGAATGGCTGGCAGGTGTCTATTCGCCATCGGGAATTGGAACGGCGTGCAGAACCTGCGCCGTGAGAGCGACGGGAATCCGCGAGTTTGATTGGTATAGTGATAGTGGCACACGGCGGACTGGCCCGGGAATATCTGGCCGCTGTTGAACATGTTGTCGGCACTCAATCCGGTATTCAGTCCGTGGCGATTGACGCGGATCACGACCGCATACAGAAACAGACCGAGATTTGCGAGGCCGCAAATCAGGTGGATGAAGGCGATGGCGTGATATTGGTCACCGATATGTTCGGCGGGTCACCCACGAACCTGTCGCTGCCTGCGTGTACACCGGATAACCGCAAAATTCTTTACGGTGCCAACCTGCCGATGCTGGTAAAGCTGGCGAAATGCCGGACACTGTCGGTCGACTCTGCGGTGGATTGCGCTGCGCAGGCCGGGCGCAAATATATCAATAGTTGCAACAGCGCAGGCTGACAGGACCAAGCCAAATGCCAATCGAACGGAATTTTGAGATCGTTAATGAAAAAGGACTGCACGCACGCGCGTCAGCCCGCTTTGTGGAAACCGTCGAACAATTTGACGCCAGCGTCTATGTTACACGGGACGGCAATACAACAAGCGGCGACTCTATCATGGGATTGTTGATGCTTGCGGCGTCAAAAGGCACAAATATTGCGGTGAAAACTGACGGCGTGCAGGCAGAAGCCCTTGCAGATGCGCTGCAGGAATTGATAAGTAACCGCTTTGGAGAGGACGGTTAGTCTGGACAAGTTGGCGGGTATAACAGAGCAAAAAACAGCACAATCCGGCGACGAAATCGTCCCGCTGGACGATACCCCGTACAAAGGGCGCAACCTGTCTTACGCGGGCACATTCACAAATCCGTTTAAGGCGACGCTGATCCGGGCGATAGAGCTTTTGACTGCGAAGCTGCCCTTGCTGGTACTGGTGCGCAAATTTGAAGCCGCCGGTCAGGTTGGTAGCACTGAATTCTGGAAGCGCGCCATGGATTTGCTCGAGATCGAGCTAACCACCCCGCAGGCGCAAATCGACCTGATACCAAAATCCGGCCCCGTGGTGATCGTGGCAAACCATCCGCACGGTTTGGTGGACGGGATGATTCTTGCTGAACTTGTACGGCGCGTGCGTCCCGATTTCAAAATTCTGACGCGTTCGCTGCTGACGAACGTTCCGGTGATTCAGTATCATATGTTGCCCGTCGCGTTTCCGCACGAACCGGACTCGCTGCGTATGAACATCAGGATGCGCAAACTGGCTATGGACCATCTGAACGAGGACGGGGTGATTATCCTGTTTCCCGCCGGTCAGGTGGCGACCTCGCCGGGATGGTTCGATGAGGCTGTCGAGGCCGAATGGTCGGCTTTCACGGCCAAAATGATCCTGAAGAGCCGCGCCAAAGTTGTCCCCATTCGGTTTCCCGGGCAGAACAGCCGCTGGTTCCAGATGGCCAACCAGTTTTCTGTTACAGTGCGTCAGGGCCTGCTCCTGCACGAAATCAACCACGCACGCCGCAAACCGCAAAGCCCAAAAATCGGGACGCCGGTGGAGCGCAGCGAAATTGATCCGTGGATGAACGACCCGCGCGGATTCATGGCGCAATTGCGCGAATTGACTTTGGCGCTGAAAGATTAAGCGCGCGCAACACGCGTTGAAAACTGATGCGCAGCTACACGGTCACGTCTTGGTTTGCGGGTGCGTTATTCCAGCGCTTTCAGCTTTGGCGCTAAAGCGCACTCCGAAAAGTGGGCACCGGTTTTCGGAATAAATTGCGCGCAAGATCAAAAGGATAGAGCCGCTCCGCTGATTCAGATAAAAAGGACGCGGCTCTAACGTGTTGGTACGGGCGTTTCACCACGGTAGTCGTAAAACCCGCGGCCCGATTTGCGGCCGAGCCAGCCGGCCTCGACGTATTTTGTCAAGAGCGGGCAAGGCCGGTATTTGGTGTCGGCCAATCCGTCGTGCAGCACATTCATGATCGCAAGACAGGTATCGAGCCCGATAAAATCAGCCAGCTCCAGCGGCCCCATCGGATGGCGCGCCCCCAGTTTGAGCGAAGTATCAATGCCGGTCACCGATCCAATTCCTTCGTAGAGTGTATAGATAGCCTCGTTGATCATCGGCATCAGGATACGGTTGACGATGAATGCCGGAAAATCCTCGGCTGAGGCCGCGACCTTGCCCAGTCTCCCCACTACAGATGCAAGGGTTTTGAATGTCGCCTCGTCGGTGGCAATGCCGCGAATAAGTTCGACCAGATCCATTACCGGAACCGGATTCATGAAATGAAACCCCATGAATTTTTCGGGCCGGTCGGTTCGTGACGCAAGGCGCGTGATTGAAATTGACGACGTATTGGACGTCAAAATGGTTTCGGGTTTCAGGTGTGGCAGCAGATCCTCGAAAATGGCCTGCTTGACGGTCTCGCGTTCGGTGGCTGCCTCGATGATCAGGTCGCAGTTCCCAAGTTCGGGCAGCGACGTGGTGGTCTTGATTTTGGTCAATGCGGCATCCACCTGATCGGCTGTTGCGCGATCATGCGCCACCTGTCGCAGCATGTTTTTCTTGATCGTCGCCACAGCGGATTCAAGCGCAGGGCCCGAAATATCGTTTAGCAGCACATCAAATCCGGCCAACGCAAAGACATGCGCGATGCCGTTGCCCATTTGTCCGGCACCTATTATTCCAACTGATTCAACGGCCATCAGGTCCAATTCCCTGTTCAATTTCCGCACAATAGGCGGCGCATCGCGCGCGTTGCAACCCCAATACACCAGAGGGTAGATTCATCAATTTTTAGCATTAGTGTTTTGGCAAGAAATTTGCAGCAGGCTTGTGGCGGGTGATGAAAGCAAGTGGGTGAATTATGCTGCACAACCGTATTGGCCGCGGTGGGCTGGACTATTGTCTGTTCCAACTGCCAAATTCAAAACTGTCGTTCCGCGGTCCTGCGCCGGATTTTGGCGGGCGCTACGTGGCGGTTCTGGGATCGTGCGAAACGTTTGGCAAATTTGTGCCAACGCCCTATCCGGCGTTGTTAAGCCAATCATTGGAAACGCAGTGCGTAAATTTTTCGGCACACAACGCCGGACCCGATTTTTTTCTTGGCGACGCGGCGCTGGTTCATCACTGCAACCAGGCCGTATTGAATATCGTTTCTGTGACCGGCGCGCTGAATATGTCCAACCGGTTTTTTCAGGTTCATCCACGCCACAATGACCGATACGTGGGCCATTCCAAACCCCTGACCACGCTTTTTAGAAATCTGGACAGCGGTGATATCCATTTCACCAAACATTTGATGCGTGAACTGCTGGCGCAAGATCCCTTCAAATTCACGATTGTCGTCGAAGAACTTAAACAGGCGTGGGTCGCACGCATGGTTTCATTGCTGAAAAATATCGAGGGGCCAAAAATCCTGTTGTGGGTTTCTGATCATGTGCCCCATGACGTCGCCATCCCGGGAGACGATCCCGGCCTGACACGGGCACCTTTGTTTGTAGATCAGGTGATGATGGACAAAATAAGCCCCTATGCCGATCAGGTCGCGGAATGTGTGTTCAACCGGCATTCCATGAAAAAGAGCCGCCGTGAAATGGTGTATACTGAAGACGAAACCGACGCGGCAGCCGTTTTGCCGGGACCGCAAATCCACCAGAAAATCGCTGTGGCGCTGGAAAAAATTGTATCGCCGTACCTGTAGCTGTGTGGCTACAGAGCGTCCGTCAATGCAGGCACCGCGTCAAACAGATCGGCCACCAGCCCATAATCGGCCACTTGAAAAATCGGCGCTTCTTCGTCTTTGTTGATCGCGACGATCACCTTGCTGTCTTTCATCCCCGCCAAATGCTGAATGGCACCGGAAATTCCGCACGCGATATAGAGATCAGGCGCGACCACTTTGCCCGTCTGACCTACCTGCCAGTCGTTGGGCGCATAGCCGCTGTCAACCGCGGCGCGCGATGCACCCACTGCTGCACCCAATTTATCGGCCAGAGCTTCGATGATGGCAAAACTTTCCTCGGATCCCACACCGCGACCACCCGACACCACGATTTTGGCTGACGTCAACTCAGGGCGGTCCGAATCCTGCACTTTGTCTTCGACCCACGATGACAGACCGGGATCGCCGGCTGCCGCCGCTGTTTCCACGGTAGCGGCACCGTTTTCTCCCACTGCATCAAAACCGGCGGTGCGGAATGTGACCACTTTTTTGGCGTCGGAAGACCTGACCGTTTGAATGGCGTTACCGGCGTAAATGGGCCGCTCGAATGTATTGGCGTCAACAACTGAGGTGACATCTGAAATCACCATGACGTCCAGCAATGCCGCGACGCGCGGCAGGATATTTTTGGCCGACGTCGTGGCAGGTGCCACGATATGATCGTAATCGCCGGATAATGCCACGACCAAATCTGCGACCGGCTCGGCCAGATTGTTTCCATAGGCGGCGTCGTCCGCGCAGAGAACTTTGGTCACGCCATCCATCTTGGCAGCTGTCGATGCGGCGTCGCCACAGCCGCTTGACGCACAAAGCACCGTAACGTCGCCCAACGATTTGGCGGCACCCACCGCTTTGGCCGTCTGGTCGATGGAAATCTCACCGCCCAAAACTTCGGCTAACAATAAAACCGCCATCAGATCACCCCCGCTTCGTCTTTTAATTTCGCAACCAGTTCGGCCACGTCGGCCACAATGACACCAGCGGCACGCCCCGCAGGTTCAACCGTCGTGACGATCTCAAGGCGCGGTGCAATATCTACGCCTAAGTCATTGGGCGTTTTGATATCCAGTTGTTTGCGCTTGGCTTTCATGATGTTGGGAAGCGACGCATAGCGCGGTTCATTCAGGCGCAAATCCACGGTCACAATTGTGGGCATCGTAACCATGATGGTTTGTAAGCCGCCGTCCACTTCGCGCGTGACGACGGCGTTGTCGCCGTCGATATTCAATTTTGACGCGAAGGTGCCCTGCGACCAGCCCAGCAACGCCGCCAACATCTGGCCGGTGGCATTCATATCATTATCGATGGATTGCTTACCGCAAATCACTAATCCCGGGGCTTCGTCATCAACAACAGCCTTGAGCAATTTAGCCACCGCAAGTGGTTCGGTGTCGTTGTGCACGTCGTCGGTTGCGTCGATCAGAATGGCACGATCCGCGCCCATGGCCAGCGCCGTGCGCAGGGTTTCCTGCGACTTCTTTTCGCCGATCGAAACTGCAATGATTTCCTCGACCTTGCCTGCTTCTTTCAGCTGAATGGCCTGTTCGACCGCAATCTCGTCAAAAGGATTCATGGACATTTTTACGTTGGCCAGATCGACGCCGCTGCCGTCTGCTTTCACACGGACTTTGACGTTATAGTCGATCACACGTTTGACGGGCACCAACACCTTCATATCGCGTTTCTCCTTTGGGGTGGTCCTGGATCAACCAAGCACCGCTTCGAATCATTCTTGGATGATCTACTGAATAGGGTTGCAGTTTTGTAGGTCTAAATCGACAGCGAACAGGCATTTAACGTCGCGTTCCAATTGGTTTTTGATTGCTTGGTACAATTCAATTCAATTTCGAGTCCTTGGGAGTTCACAATTTTGACAACGTGCCAATACTGTCTCGCATCTGTAGTCGCTACTGGGATTAGGTTGACCCGGAAACTGACTCTGGGGACAAAATGACAAATACGTTTGATTTAATGGTTATTGGCGCCGGAACCGGTGGCACGGGTGTGGCCCACATGTGCGCGTCTGCCGGCTGGAACGTGGCAATCGTGGACGAACTGCCCTACGGCGGTACATGTGCCTTGCGCGGGTGTGATCCCAAAAAAATGTTGGTCGCTGTCACCGAAGGCGTGGCTTGGGTTCATCGGATGGACGGGCGCGGCCTGCGCACCGAAAACGCATCCACAGACTGGCAACAGATGAATGCTTTCAAACGCACATTTACCGACAGAATGCCGGGAGCCATAGAAGGCGGATTGTCAAAGGCGGGACTTTCAACTTTGCACGGAGCGGCGCAGTTTGTGCGGGCCGGAGTGCTGCAGGTTGCAGGAAAAGAATACCAAAGTCGATATTTTCACATCGCCACCGGCGCGACCCCGGTTACGCTGGGAATTGAGGGCGAAGACTTGATTACCACAAGCACCGGCTATCTTGAGCGCACCGAAAACGCGGACAATGTGGTGTTTATCGGCGGCGGATTCATTGCGATGGCTGGTCACGCGACCAAAAAAGCGCCTTACCGGTTAGCCCCGGGTACCCACAAAACGTCGTCAGCGCCGTTTCTGTTGGCCACGCGCGAGGCCACGAAAAACCAGTCGGAAACGCGGTTCAGATATTTGATCACCACTCGATTGACCGGTTCTGAGTCCGCCAGTTCAACCACAAGCCGTTCTGCGCGACGCGACACAGTCCGACAAAGATGCAGATGCGCCGCCAACGCCGATCCTCCGGGCAAGACGAAGCTGCGCAAAGCCGACAGGCCGGCGTTCATGGTGTCGATTTCGGCTTCCAGCCGGTCCACCTGTGCCTGCGAAACCCTTAGCGGCGGGTATTCGGCCAACGCATCGTTGTCGATATCCGGGCGACACAGATCGGCACCTAAATCAAAAAGATCGTTCTGGATGCGCGCCAAACCTTCGTCCAGCAATCCTTCGGTCGTCAATCGTGCCAGCCCCACTGTGGCATTCGTCTCGTCAACGGTTCCGTAGGCGGAAACACGCAGCGACTGTTTGGCCACGCGGTTGCCGTCACCCAGCGCTGTTTCGCCCGTGTCGCCGCCCCGCGTGTAAATCTTATTCAGCGTAACCATGTCAGCCTCCCTGACGGCGAAAAAACACAAAAACCAGAATCAGGATCACCGCAAAAAGTTGCGCGGCAAGACGTGCCCGCATGATTTTATTGGCGTTTTTACGGTTGAATTCACCGCCTCTGGTGAAACTCACAAGACCGAAAATCAAGATCCCCAGTACCAGCAGAATTGAGGCAGCAACAACGTAAAAAAGCGGATCACCGCGCATGGAGGAACCTTTTTGTGTGTGTCTATCCCCTGGACAGGATCATGTCTGCCAACCGCGTTGGCAAGAGCCGCCTGCAAATATCGGCAATATAAGTGGGTGTGGTGACAAAATACCGCGCGCGCGGACGCTTGGATTCAAGCGCGTGGATCAGCTTTCTGGTCACAGCGGAGGCCGGCAGTTCGAAGGCATCCTTTTTTTCGCTGGCGGCGTTGAGACGCGGTATCAGCTTGTCGCGGTATAAATCGCTTAGGGCAGAGGTTTCCCAGTTGATCCATTTTTCAAATTCTTTGCGGGCATTGATGCGAAAATCGGTGGCAATCGGCCCCGGTTCGATCAGGATAACGTCGATGCCACTGGTGCGCAGCTCCATTCGAAGCGCGTCGCTGATCCCTTCAAGCGCGTATTTCGTGGCCACATAGGCACCGCGCCACGGAGACGATACAAAGCCCAGAACAGACGAACACTGAACGATCCGGCCGTATCCCTGTGCGCGCATTGTCGGGATCAGCCGGTTTGTCAGATCAACGTGACCAATCAAATTGTCCTCGAATATGGCGCGCAGGGCGTCGCGTGGCAGATCCTCGACCGCGCCGGGGATTGCGTAGGCGCCGTTGTTGAACAGCGCATCTAGCCTGCCACCCGTGCGTTCATTGACTGTGGCGACTGCGGCGGCGATTGACGCTGCGTCGCCGTAGTCCAGGGTGAAACTATCCAGACCCTGACCACGCAAACGGGCACAATCTGCCTCGCTGCGACAGGTCGCGAACACCTGCCAGCCGCGCGCGTGCAAGGTGAGCGCCGCGTCGTAACCGATGCCGCTGGAACAGCCGGTGATAAGAATAGATTTTTTTGTCACCGCAATTGCCCCGTCGCAGGTATCAGGTTTCTTAGCGGCGCTTAGTGCGCCCGGCAAGCCCCGCGCTTTTGCCACTGGACGCGATTTGGCACCCAAGCTATCACCACGCGCATGGCTGATAAGACCAATGAATTCGACCCCCCTGACAAGGATGACGGCCGTTTGGTGACCGAGCCGCTGCGGCGTGCAGTTGGCGACCGCTATTTGCAATATGCCCTGTCCACGATCATGCACCGCGCACTTCCCGATGCGCGGGACGGGCTGAAGCCGGTGCACAGGCGAATACTTTATGCCATGCGCGAGCTTAAACTGGCCAGCAACGGAGGCTTTCGCAAATCCGCCAAAATTTCCGGCGACGTCATGGGCAACTATCACCCGCACGGCGATCAGGCGATTTATGACGCCATGGCGCGACTCGCGCAGGATTTTAATGTGCGATACCCGCTGGTCGATGGGCAGGGGAATTTCGGTAATATCGACGGCGACAATCCCGCCGCCGCCCGCTATACCGAGGCCCGCATGACCGCCGCCGCCGAGGCGATGCTGGAAGGACTGGCTGAGGACGCCGTTGATTTTCGGGATAATTACGATGGCACGCTGACCGAACCCGTGGTGCTGCCCGCCGCATTCCCCAACATTTTGGCAAATGGCGCCAGCGGCATCGCCGTGGGCATGGCCACCAATATACCACCGCATAACATCAACGAGTTGCTCGACGCCGCGTTGCATATGATCAAATCCCCGAATGTGCGCGATGAAACCCTGCTCGATTACGTTCCCGGACCGGATTTCCCCACGGGTGGCGTTATCGTTGAACCGCGAGAACATGTACTTCAGGCGTATCGCACGGGCCGGGGTTCGATCCGGTTGCGCGCCCGTTGGCAGGTCAAGCAGCTGCCCCGGGGCCAGTGGCAAATCGTGGTCACAGAAATTCCCTATCTCGTTCAAAAAGCCAAACTGATTGAGAAAATTGCCGACCTGATCAGTGCCAAACGTATTCCCATTCTTGGAGACGTGCGCGACGAAAGCGCTGAAGATATCCGGCTGGTGCTTGAACCCCGCGCCAAGACCGTTGACCCCCATGTGCTTATGGAAACGTTGTTCCGCCTGTCGGATCTCGAAGTGCGGTTTTCGCTGAACATGAACGTATTGATCGATGGGCTGACGCCGGTGGTCAGTTCACTGAAATCGATTTTACAGGCGTTCCTTGATCACCGCCGCGACGTGCTGAACCGTCGCTCCAGACACCGGCTTGGCAAGATCGACCACCGGCTTGAGGTGCTGGAAGGGTATATCGTCGCCTTTCTTAATCTTGACCGCGTCATCGAAATCATCCGCTATGACGACCATCCCAAAGACACCATGATGGCCGAATTTGACCTCTCGGATGTGCAGGCCGAGGCGGTTTTGAACATGCGATTACGTTCATTGCGCAAGCTTGAGGAACTGGAGTTGCGCCGCGAAAACGAGGCATTACTGATCGAACGCGCCGATCTAGAAGATTTGCTTGCGGACGAAAAGCTTCAGTGGAACCACCTGTCTGATGAATTGCGCACCACGCGCAAGAAATTTGGCAAATCTGCGACCGGTGGCGCGCGGCGCACAGATATCGCCGATGCGCCTGTGATCGAAGACGTACCGCTTGAAGCGATGATCGAAAAAGAACCGATCACAGTGGTTTGTTCCAGCATGGGCTGGATTCGCGCCATGAAGGGGCACATCGATCTGGGCACTGAATTGAAATTCAAGGACGGCGACAGCCCCCAGTTTATGCTTCACGGACAAACTACCGACAAGCTGGTGTTATTTGGCAGTAACGGACGGTTCTACACGTTGGCCTGTGCGACATTGCCCGGCGGTCGCGGCATGGGAGAGCCGGTTCGTCTGATCGTGGATCTGCCCAATGAATCGCAAATTGTCGATCTGTTTTTACATGTTCCGGGCCGTAAAATTCTTGTGGCATCAAGCGCCGGGGACGGGTTCATCGTGCCGGAAATTGACATTGTTGCCCAAACCCGCGGTGGGCGTCAGGTTTTGAATGTCAAAAACAATGCCGTGGCAAAAGTCTGTCGCGCGGTTTCCGGCGACCACGTGGCGGTCATCAGCGCCAATGGCAAATTATTGGTGTTCCCGACATCAGAACTGCCGGAAATGGGGCGCGGCAAGGGCGTCCGGTTGCAAAAATACAAAACCACCCGCAGCGCGCAGGGCTCGCTTGATCTCGATGGTGGGTTGTCAGATGTGACCACTTTCGACTGGGACGACGGACTTTGCTGGCAAATGGGTGGTAAAATCCGCACGCAGACAGATATGTCAGATTGGCTGGGCAAACGCGCGGGAGTCGGTAGGCGTCCGCCTTTTGGATTTCCAAGGAACAACCGATTTTCGTGACTTCAGTGCGTTGAATTGATATCGGGCTGGTGTTTTTTGAGTATCCCACTATTTTGACGCAGCGAAGCCCCAACCGGTGAACACCATGGCCCTATCGTCTCTTGCCACAGATTATGCCGGTACCAGAACGCGCCTGTTTTGGCTGGCGCTGAAAGCCAGCATTCTGACGGTGCTAACGCTGGGATTTTATCGTTTCTGGATGAAAACGCGGCTACGCCGTTTCTATTGGTCGGCCATTCGCCCCGGTGGTGTACCGCTTGAATATACCGGCACCGGTGTTGAAAAACTGATGGGATTTCTGATCGCCGTGGTGTTTCTGGCGTTTTACATTGGTGTTTTCAATCTGATCCTGATTTTTTTCAGCTTCTCGTTGCTCAGCACCAGTTTTGCCGCGTATTTATTGTCGTTCGTGGGTATTATCCCGATTTTCTTCTACGCCCGCTATCGCGCAAGACGGTATATATTGGCGCGCACGCGCTGGAGGGGGATGCGATTTGGTGCCGAGTCCGCCGCGTGGTCGTACGCTTGGCGCGCCATGCTGCATTGGCTGGCAACCATCTTAACGTTAGGGTTATTGTTACCCCGGCAGATTTTCAAACTGGAAAAATTCCGCACAGACCGCACGTGGTATGGCAACGCACGGTTCCATCAAGAGGGCCGCTGGACCATGCTGTTGCCTGTCGCCAAACACTATTACTTTGGCCTGCTGATTAGTTTGACAAGTGGCGTCGCGGGCTATTTTGAACCCGTGGCGCTGTTGACCCTGACTCCGGCGTTGGTGTGGCTTATCATTGGTTTTGTGCACCTGAACGTGCAGGGGTTCCGATTACTTACGGAACACAAACGGCTAAACGAACGTATAGCGTTTACTTCTGCGCCACGCACACGACGTATTTTGCGCATATACGCGCTTGGCAATATGTTGGTGTCGGCTATTTTGTTTACGCTGATTGTGGTTATTTTTGTGGCTATTGGTTTTTTTCTGGCAACCTTTGGACCGGGGTCGTTTGAGGGCGAATTCGAACTTGTTCCGTCGCTGGGCAGCGGTTGGCGTGATCAGCTTGTCTTTATAGGCTTTGCCATCGCCTATTTTTCTATGTTTATTCTATATAGCGTGCTGACGCAGGTGTTTGTGACGTTGCCGATCATGGCGCATTACGCCGAAACGCTTCAGATCGAAAAACCGCATCTTTTGGGTGAAATTGATCAGCGAGACCGCGACGACATGACCGAGGCCGAAGGATTCGCTGAAGCGCTCGACATTGGTGCCGCCATATGAGCGGGCTGGACTTCAGGACATTTGCCGATTTCATGGACGGTAGAACCGCGCGGTTGCACCGGGTCGAGGTGACACCGCGCCACGACGGGGGCAGGGATGTGATCCGCATCGCCCTGCCCGACGGCAGCGCGCATATAGATTGGCCGCTGCAGGATCTACGGCAATTGCCAGATCAGGCGGATAAATCTGCAGTAATTTTGGGGCGCGCAGGCGACAAGGACACTGCACGGCTGATTTTGCGCGAAACTGCCGTGGTGCGGCAGCTACAGCAGATATGTCCACACATCAAACGGATCGAAAAAACCCCGAATCTGTGGCGGCGGCTAGGCATTCTGTCTTTGGGCGCTTTCGCCTCTGTTGCGCTGATGGTGTTCGTTCTGGTGCCGTTCATGGCGGACCGGCTTGCGGTTCTTTTGCCGGTAGAAGGCGAACGGGCTTTGGGCGACAGCACGTTCGAGCAAATCCGCCGCGCGCTGGATCAAAATACAAGCACTGGTTTGCGTATATGTGAAACGCGTGCCGGCAACCGCGCCATCGAAAAAATGACGGCGCGGCTCGATACCGAAGACGATATTCCCTACCCGCTAAATATTTTTGTACTCAACCATGATATGGTCAATGCGTTCGCTTTGCCCGGCGGTACCATCGTGCTGTTTCGCGGGCTGATCAATGACGCGGAAAGCCCCGAGGAACTGGCAGCGGTGCTGGGCCACGAAATGGGACATGTCGTGCACCGCGACCCGACGCGACTGGCGTTGAGGTCCGCAGGTTCGATCGGTGTGCTTGGGTTGCTGTTTGGCGATTTCGCCGGCGGCGCAGCGGTTTTGTTCCTGACCGAGCGCCTGATTCAGGCGAATTACAGCCGCGATGCCGAAGCCCGCGCCGACGATTATGTCCAGGATCGGTTCGCCAAAGTCGGCCTGCCATCAGCGCGTATGGCTGATTTTTTTGTACGTCTGCATAGAGAATACGGTTCGGACGAAAGCCTGTTGTCGCACCTGGCGTCGCACCCCGATCTGCAAAGCCGTGCCGACAAGGCGGTGGCTCGGGACGTCATTGGCAACGGCAATTTTCAGCCGGTGCTCAGCAGCAAAGAATGGCGCGACCTGCGTAGCATTTGTGATTAGACGCTATTCCCTGATACGTTCCACCCGTAGATGAATGCCGTCCGCCGGCCGCAGAGTCAGCACCATCACCGGCTTGGGGGTTTGCCCCGCTATCAGGGAAAATTTCAACTTTGACACCACCGAGGCCAGAACGATCACCGCCTCGGTCATGGCAAAACGCGCACCGATGCAGATGCGCGGCCCGTCGCCAAAAGGCAAATACGCGAACCTGTCGATCTTGTGACCCGGCGCAAACCGGTCGGGGTCAAAGGCGTCTGGGTGTTGCCACAACAGCGCGTTCCGGTGCAGCGCATAGATCGGCAACATCACGGTATCGCCGACGCGGATCTCGCGACCGCACAACGTGTCGGGTTTCAAGGCCGTTCGCGACATAAACGCCGCAGGCGGATAAAGCCGCAGCGCCTCTTCGACCACCTGACGGGTGTAAATCAGCCGCTCCACGTCCTTGGCACTGGCGGTCCTGCCCTGCAATACATCGTGCGTCTCGCTGCGCAGGCGGTCCTGAACCCCTTGATCAAGCGCAACAAGATATAGCGCCCACGACAACGCCAGAGACGTGGTTTCGTGTCCGGCCACGATAAATGTCAGCAGATTGTCGCGGAGCTCTGCGGTGTTCATGCACCGCTTGGTTTCGGGGTCTTGTCCCTCGAGTAACAGATCAAGCAAATCGGGCACCTCGCGTGGCCCGCTTGAACGCCGTGCCTCTATGGTATGACCTGCCATAGATTTCATCTGGCGCATGGATTTTGAACCAAACATACGCGCCGGGCGCGGCACCCATGTGGGCACGCCGACAATATCCAACAAAGATATTTTTGCGGCGCTTGCCAGATAAGCGTTGATCGCGTGGTGCACGTCTTGTTTGCTGAACGCGTCGCCGGTGGAAAACGTCACGTCGCTGATCACGTCGAATGTTGTCGTGACCATTTCGTCAAATACGTTCACATTATGACTTGTGTGACTGGACAACCGGCCCACAAGTGCCTCGGCTGCGGCGCTCATCACCGGTGCCAACGCGTCGATATTGCGCGGCGCAAACACCGGCGCTGCCGCGCGGCGTTGCCAATGCCAATGGGGCCCCTCGGCAACAAATAGACTGTCGCCAATGGCTGGCCGCAAAATATTCTTGGTGACGTCCGATTTGGGATAGTCCTGCAACCGGTCCTTGAGGATATGCTTCAAAGCTTCGGGATCCATGACCATATGCCAGCGTTTGCCCGTTCGACCCGACACGATCGGTTGCTTGGTGGCTATTTCGGGGATGATTTCCAGAATGTTGCGGCGCGCCACACTAAGCGATTTCAGTATCCCCCAGGGTTCGCGCACCAAGGGCACGTGTACAGGCGTCGATGTGTCGGTGGTCGCGGTCATGGCCCCATCATAAATGCACCAATCACAATGTACATGGCGCACGGGAATTGCACGGCGACGTTGCTTGCTCTATGGCACCGTGGATAACAGCATGCAGGAAAGGTTGCCCATGAATAACGTTCTCAGCTGGCCATGGTTCAACCGGGGTGCAATATTAAGTGTTGCCGTATTTCTGGCCGCTTGTTCGGACACGCCGCCGGTAGACCAGCCGCTTGAGCCTCTTGGTGATTTCAAGATGGGCAGCGTACTGGTGATCACCAAGAATGTTCAAAAAGGTCCGCTGTCGCGTGAAATTTCGCCCGAGTCGCTGGAGACCGCGCTCCGGCCCGAGATTGAAAAGTTTTTGACCAGCTACACGGGTGATCGGTTTTATCATGTCGCGGTTGTAGTGGATGCTTATGTTCTTGCTGTTCCCGGCGTGCCTTTGGTGGCTTCGCCGAAATCGGCGCTAATTCTGAGCGTCGAGGTATGGGACGACGCGAAGCGCCGTAAAATAACGGAAAAACCGGCCCAGATCGTGGTATTGGAAGAATTCAGCGGCAAAACGCTATTTGGTTCGGGCCTGACCCAAAGCAAGGAACAACAGCTAGCAGGGCTTGCGCGGGTTGGATCAAAGGCAGTTTACGACTGGATGGTCGAAAATAAATATTTGTTTGAGATAGAATTAAAAGCAAAATCCGGCGCGTAACCGTCAGCAATGTGGCACTATTGAACACGGGCTGAGAGAGATTTAGTTTAATACTGAACCATAATCGATCAAATGCGACGGCTTCGCCACCCTTTTCAGACATATTCGGGGCCGACAGCACGACGCAGCAACCATGGTCAGTTGGTTTGCTTTCACGCTATTATTAGGGTAACCTTCAGATATTAAAAACAAAAATTTCGGCGAGATGTATACTAATCGCGATCCTCACCTTTTAACAACTACGCTACACGACCCGTTGAAGTATCGTGTTTTGAAATTTCGTGCTGACTGCATAGGTCGAGTTCAGATCAACAACGATCCTAAACCACGACAAAATCGAAAAGGAATACACCATGAAACTTCTAACAGCAGCACTGACCGGCGCAATTTTGATAACAGCATCTTCGGCAATGGCCGGCGTATTTTCCGCACGTGATATTGCTGAAGGCTATGGCCAAAGCTTTACCAGCGGCAGCAGGATACTTGTCACCCACGACGCACGCAGCGCACGCGACCAGTCAGAAAACGGCGCTCTGACGCAGTTTAGCTTCAAGAGCACCAAGACCATCTTTGGCGACCACTTTCCAAAGAACGGTGATCGGTAGCCTTAACCTTGCGGCCGGATTGAACCGGCAGCAAAAAAGCGCCGTCTGACTATCAGGCGGCGCTTTGCTTTTGACCGCACGTAATTAAGGTACGGTCATTGAAAATCATCGCAATCCGGCCAATATTCAATCAAAGAAATGGGATCACAGCCGTTCACACCGGGGGAAACATTCAATGGCCATAGAAAAAACCGTTTTTGTAACGGGTGCATCCGGCTTCATTGCCAAACATATCGTGCTTCAGTTGCTGCAGGCAGGGCACCGCGTGCGCGGTTCGGTCAGGTCGCAAGCAAAAGCAGAAGAAGTCCGGCGTGCCGTAAAAGCCAATTCCAACAGCGGTGAGGATTATGCGGACCGCCTTAAACTTGTCGAGCTCAATCTGAACGCCGACGCCGGGTGGGAGGACGCGCTGCAAGGCGTTGACGCGCTATTGCATACGGCGTCGCCATTTCCTTTGGCCGAACCCAAGGACGAGAATGATTTGATCCGCCCGGCAGTCGACGGCACCCTGCGTGCGCTGCGCGCCGCTGAAAATGCCGGGGTCAACCGTGTGGTGCTGACATCGTCCTTCGCCGCCATCGGGTATGGTGATCCACCACCGGATCCGGTTGTCTGGAGTCCGGACAACTGGACCGACCTCAATAGTCCGCGAGTCACCGCCTATGTCAAATCCAAAACACTGGCCGAACAGGCGGCGTGGGATTTCGTCAAGGATCATCCGAAAATGAAATTGACGACGATCAATCCGACGCTGGTTCTGGGGCCGGCGCTTGATACCCAAATCGGTTCATCGTTGGAATTACTGCAACGTATCATGAATCGCGGCGATCCGGCTGTGCCGAATCTCAAACTTGGTGTCGTTGACGTACGCGACATTGCTGCCATGCATGTGGCCGCGCTCCAAAAGCCAAAATCCGCGGGGCGGCGATTTCTCGGCGCGTCTGCTGCGCTTTGGTTTGTTGACGTTGCTAAAGTTTTGCAAACTGCTTTGCCACAACGAAAATATGTCACCCGCGTTGCACCGAATTGGTTTCTTAGACTATTTGCGATCTTTGACAGCAGCGTCAAAGGCATCCTTCCGTCATTGGGTGAGGATTATACGTTTGATGCCACGGCCACGCAGGACATTTTGGGTGTAAAGTTCATTGCACACGAAAAAACCATCGTAGATGCCGCCAAATTTCTCATCGAGAACCAGTTGGTTAAACCCGGATAAACTATTGGATTTTGCGCGTCGCTTTGCCATAACGGGCCAAAAAGGGGCGGGCAGATGTCCAAATTGACCACTGAGACCGCGCTGCGCGTCGCAACGGCGCTGTCTTTTGCTTTGGCCATCATTAACCACCTGTTACCCCCCAAAGCGTTTGCCGCGACGCAGCTATTGTACGACTACCATTTTGGCATCACACGGCGCGGTCTGGCGGGCGAGATGATCAACTGGTTCACCAGCGCCCCAATATCGGTCGCCGAAATCAACACGGTTTCGGCGGTCATTTCGTTGCTCGGCGCGGGCGCGCTTTATCTTTTTCTCAGCCGTGATTTGCGCGTGGGCACGGCCGGTTATCTGCTGATGATCCTCGCGTTTAACAGCTTTGCTTTTGCGTCTTTTGTCGGCAACACCGGCTATCTGGATGCATTGCTTTTGGCGTTGGCGCTGCTTGGGATGGCGGCGCTGAGCGCAGCGTCAATACCCGGTTTGATTGCGCGGTTGTTAATCGTGGTCGTTGGGGTGATGATTCATGAAAACATGTTGCCGTATTTCGCGACGCTGATGGGGCTCGAGATTTGGCTGACCACGGGCCACCGACGCTGGGCTTTGCTGCGCGCGGGCGCGCCGGTCATCGCGGGGTTTCTGGCACTGATTGTGATCGGACTCTTTGCCCAGAATACCCCCGATCAAGCCAGTGCCTTTACTGCCTATTTACAAAACAAGGCCGGTTTTACGCTTGACGTCACGTCCACCGATGTGTCGGGCCGCAGCATCGGTGCCAATTTTGATCTGATGTCAGACATGCGGCACACCAAGAAATATTGGGGATGGGTTCTGTTTGATGGCGTGCCGCTGGCTATCATGAGCCTTTGGCTGATCTGGCTGAACCTGCGCCTGTTGGGCGCGCGTGGCGGGTCGCTGACCGCATTGCTGGTGGTCGGGGCGATTATCGCGCCGCTCAGCCTGAATATCATCGCCTTTGACGTGGTGCGTTTTGGCGTGGCATCGGTGTTGGTCGGGTTCGTCACTCTGGCGCTGATGTGCCGTCAGATCGATGGGGCCGCAGCGCGCCTGCAACAGACGCTGACTTGGCCGCACGCGCTGATCGTGCTGATCCTGAACGCCAATATATTCACGATGCAAATCAACGAGGGCTCTGGTCACGTAACGCAGTTTCCGTGGATCATGCTGCGTCAACTGCAATGGCTTGGCCCCTGAGGCCGGTCATCCGGCGACAATGCATCGCTTGAGACAATGGCAGCGTCACGGCGTCAGCAGTGCAAGACGTCTTTGGAATACGCGGCGGCCGACAAGGCCAGAATATCACCTTCGACCTGAGATCGGTAAGTTTTGCGCCCGTATTCGTTCCGCAGCTTTTTGCGAAAAGACTTGTAGAATTTGGCATAGATTTCTGTGCCGATGGCATCGACGGCCGTCAGAGAATCGTCGTTTGGATTGTGCTCTAAAACAATCGATGCCAGATTGTATTGCGCCGGGCCATTGACAACTTTTGCGCCCTGTGAGGGGTCATAAACGCTGCCATGCGCACAGCAGGAAATCGACTTTTCAAATCCGTAACTGTTTTTCCCGGCGGAATAGTTCACGAAACTGGTTTCGTGGCCCGTGAATGAAAGCGAATGGGCGCAGATAGCGGCGTAGGCTACCAAATTATTGTCCGGTCCGGTACCGCCCGGCCAGGCCACGCTGTGTTTCTCGGCGTCAGTGGTCATAACGCCGTCGGCTGCAGGGGCGTCCTCCAGCGCGACCAACATGACAGGTGTGGCGGTAAAAGGGTAATTGAAAAGCAAAGTATCGTGGGGCTTTAGATCAGAGGCCTTGATGGGCGCGCCATCGGCGTCGACCAATCGTGCGCGCGTGGGCGTCTCCAGCAAATGAGCAAGCGCAACCGAGGGCACCACTTCTGCGGCGGCGGCGGCCAGTGCCGTTTTTCCACACGCTTGAATCAAGCCACGGCGGCTAATTTGTCCGGTCATTTTAATACTTTCCACTGAATTTACGAATGGCCCCTGCGATTGAACACAGGGGCCTTTGTTGTCGTTTTATATGCGAGGCGCAAAAGCGAACTTTATTACGCTTCAAACATGTCCCGGAACAGGCCTTCGCCCCACTCGACATTGGATTTGGCCAGATCGCCGGACCGGTCGTTTATCATGGTCACGTCGGTAAAGCCCCATCCGGCACCGTTGCCGTCGTGGGCGTATTTTGCGTCCACCATGATCGACTCTTCCGGATCCGAATCCACCATCGAAAAACAGATGGTGCGCGGGCTTTCCCAGGCCATATCCTTGCCAGCCGCGTGCATCGCAATACGGCGGGCAATGATTTTTGCCTCGGTATTGGCGGTGTTGCCGGACTTGGAAAACGGCATCGGACGCGAGTCGCCAATCACGTAGGTGTGCTCGTCGCCCATTGCGTGGTTTTTCAGCTGATCGATGTTGGCTTCAAACTGCGCGCTGTCGGGATTGGCCAGTCCGACGTTTTCGATCAGACGGGACGCACGTACCTGCGGGTAAATTGCCGCGTCGGTAAATTCGACCTCATCAAATTCCGTGGCAACTTTCTTGGCCCCCATATCGACGCCCATGATTTTTGTCGAAACCACATATTCCAGCGTGTCGCCGTATAGTTCATTGAACGCCGCCAGAAAGCCGTCGGCCTTGATCGTTGGCTTGGCATTTGGATCAAGCAAAACGACTTTGCCCGGGATGCCTTCCTTTTTGAAGTAAGACGCGATCAGCGCGGCACGTTCGTAAGGTCCAGGCAGACAACGGTAGTTGCCCTGAGGCACGTTCAGCAGGAACACACCTTCTTCAAAATTGTCCAGCTTGGCCTTTAGCGACAAATGCTCTGACCCCGGCTTGAAAGCCGCGGGATAAGCCTGCGCCAGCGCATATTGCTCTGCCGGGTCTTCTACACCGATCGAGTTATAGTTGTAGTCAATGCCCGGTGCCAAAACGATGTAATCATAAGAAATCGTACCCAGCGACGTGTAGGCGATTTTTGCGTCCCGATCGAGATCGGTCAGAGCTGCCTGCAACCAGATATAGCCGTTGTTGTGGGCTGCGTCCGAGTAAGAGCGGATCAGACTGTCCGTGGTCACCACATTGGCCAGCCAAAGGTTCGACAGTGGGCAGGAAAAGAACATCGAGTTCGGCTCCAGCATAACCACGTCAAAATCTGGATTTTCCTTTTTCAGATATTTTGACATGGACAGACCGGCCCAGCCGCCGCCCACAACCACAACGCGCGCGCCTTTGGCGTCAGGCAGTGGCGCTGCACGGGATGCTGATCCCATGATGGCGGCGCTGGCTGGTGCCGCTCCGGTTAATACACTTCCCGCCAGCGCGGCGGACCCGACGGTCGCTGTGCCGGTAAGTTTAAGAAATCCACGGCGGTTCATACCACTGTGCTTCGACAGTTTTTCAGTCATTTTGTTCTCCCTGAACAATGGTTCAGCGATCGATTAAGAAAGGTGGATCATTGGAGTCGGATTCCGAAAACGGAATCGGAGGGCAATTATCGGCCAAGTTCAAATCGTAATAACAACATATCACAATTTTTGAATAAGCGAGATTTGATTTTGGGTGGAGATGATTCGTCACAGTAGACTTTGACCAAACAATAAAAACCTGTGCGTCGCACGTTGACCAATTCGTCGGACGGCAGGTCAGTTGCGTTTGCAAATATGAACTGCGTGCCTGTCACAATGGCGCTTTGTGGCTTGCATAAAAATTGTTGTCCACGTATCCACCCACCGAACAGGACCACAGGGGTTTAGCTCAGTTGGTAGAGCGACGGTCTCCAAAACCGTAGGTCGTGGGTTCGAGCCCCTCAACCCCTGCCAAAAGATCCTGAACCACAACCGAATTTCCCAAGCGATGACTGATCTTTGTGCGCGGTCACACCTGTTTACAAAATGAAATCCGACGCCGTGATTGTGGCTGCGGCGCCGCCATTTTCCACGTCGATTTCCATGTCGGCGACGCCGTCACCATCCAGATCCACCAGAACACGGGTGGTTTGCGCGGAAATTGCAGAGACAACGATTTGCCCGGCCGTGTTGGTGAATCTGGTCACGACGCTGCCAGTGATGCCCAGATCAGCAAACAGGGCGTCAAAACGCAGCGCGTCCTCGCCGGACACAAAATCCGTAATAAGATCACGCGTGGCGGCTGTTGTACCGCTGTCAGTGGCGGACAGAAATAAAAACTGGTCGGCGGCTGCACCTCCGGTCAAAATGTCTGCGCCTTTGTCACCAATTAGAAAATCGCGACCGCCGCCGCCGAACAGCTCGTCGTTTCCATCATCGCCGTAGAGCGTGTCGCGGCCCTCGTTTCCATAGAGAAAATCTGCGCCTTTGCCACCTTCCAGCGTGTCGTCTCCGGCGCCACCGCGCAAGGTGTCGTCTCCAGTGCCGCCTTTCAAGTAGTCATTTCCACCGCCGCCGTTCAGTATATCGTTGCCCGCGTTGCCGAAAAGCCGGTCGCGTCCGCTGTTGCCAAACATTTTGTCTTGACCGTCGCCTCCAAGCATAGTGTCGCGTCCCCGACCCCCGCTCAGCAAATCGTTACCGGAGCCGCCTTCGAGTCTATCCTTTCCTGAATCACCGCGTATCGTGTCGTTACCCAATTCCCCGTAAAGGAAATCCTGGCCCGAACCACCGTTGAGCGTATCTCTTCCGGCTTCGCCATACAGGGTGTCAGAACCTTTGCCCCCGCTCAGTTGATCGCGACCAAAACCGCCCTGCAGTAAATCGTCGCCGTCCTCGCCAAAAAGCGTGTCTTCGCCCGTGCCACCAAAAAGTTTGTCGTCGTCGTCGCCGCCAAACAGGAAATCGTCACCTGATCCGCCGCTTAGCCTGTCAATACCGGCCTTGCCCAAAAGAATGTCAGCGCCGCCGTTGCCAAAGAGTCGATCATTGCCCAAATCGCCATCAAGCGTATCGTCGCCACCTTTCCCGCGTAAAGTGTCGTTGCCAGCCATGCCCGCCAGATCATCGTTTAGTGCCGTGCCGATCATCGTGTCGTCGTTTTCAAACAGATTTGAAAAAAACTGGATTTCCGAAAAAGTCGTGTTGCCAATATCGCCAAGCGTCCGGTTGATATCCGTTACCATTATATCAATACCTAAACTAGTGATTTGCAAGCTCGCCACGTTCGAAAAACCGGTGAACACAGCCCCGAACGTATTGAAAGTACCGGTAAAAGTAACCTCCGCTCCTGAGGCATAGACGTACGTGACGGAGGTTGCCGTGCGGGCCGTGCCGTCACCGACATAGTCAGAAATATCTACACCATCTACAAGAA
>Ga0114932_10001107_pt1 | contig 31583 bp, 28 predicted proteins | sample 2SBtaG_2_FD_87286 | JGI IMG/M metagenome (GOLD analysis project Ga0114932, IMG submission 87286) | Deep subsurface microbial communities from Kolumbo volcano to uncover new lineages of life (NeLLi) - 2SBTROV12_ACTIVE470 metaG | ecosystem: Environmental > Aquatic > Marine > Volcanic ...
GTCTAGATATGCCAATAAATGCAGATGAGATTTTTACATATGCTGAAGCATCTAAAAGAAATCAAATAATGTTTAATCCAAATCCACAAATCATATGGGATTTAACACAAGGAAGATTTCATGCTCATATGAAAATAGAAGATGAATTTGAGGAACATACTAAAACAATAAAAATTATTTCAGAGTTGACTAAGATTGAAGTAGATTATGGGTTGGTATCAACTTATAGAGCAATTAACCTATTAAAATTCTCTACAGGAAATTTGAAAAGTAATGGTAAAAAGGATGCAACAAAACATCTTTTATCAAAAATGAAAGAAAGTAAATCATTTTTTAATACAGATAAAATTTTAATCAAAACATTCTTGAATAAAATAAGAAATTCAAGTAAGGATGCAGATGATATTCTTTATTCAGAAATAATTTCTAAGTGTATGAAAGAATCCAAGTAGTAATTCAAATTATTTGAGTAGAAGACTCTAAAAAGCATACAAAAATGAAAGATTCATGAAAGTTGCTTTAGTATGTCCTGCATCATTACCTGCAACCCAATTTGGTGGAATTGTTTTTTTAGCTGTTGATCTTGCCAGGGAGATTGGAGAGATGGGACATGATACGACCATATACACAACCGATTTAGATTTTAGTAATGGATCAAATAAATTTAATAAAGAATTACCACGACTAGAGAAAATTAAAAAATTTAGAATCAATCGTACTCACGTATGGTTTTCATTTAAATTATTTTTTATTAATTCATCGATGTCTAAACAAATTCAAAAGGATAAACCTGACATAATACATACAATTGGATTAAGAAGTTATCAATCATTTGTTGCATGGCGTACTTCAAAAAAATTAAAAATTCCATTAATTGTATCTGATCAAGGTGGTCTAACTACACACCCATTTTTTAATAAATCAGGTTTATTATTAAAAATTCTTTACAGAATTCAAAATTTTTTCATCAAGCGAATGATATCTGATGCCACTGCTGCCAGCGTCGCTAATGAATATGAAAAGAAGATTTTTTCAAATCTATCCAATAAATCAAAAATAGAGATTATTCGTAATGGGGTAAATTTAGAAACTTTAGTAAGTAAAGTTAATTTTAAAGAAAAATACAGAATTAATTCTAAATTTATTCTATTTGTAGGTAGATTTTCAAAAGTAAAAGGAATTGAAAATTTATTAAATGCAATAAATATTATCAAAAATGAAAATGGAATTTCGGATGTTCTTCTTGTGATTATGGGTGTTGACTTCGGATATGAACGAAAAATGGAAGAATTAATAGAAAAATTAGAGTTATCAAAAAAGATTATGGTAATTAAGAATCCAGAAAGAGAAGATGTCATTTCAGCATATGGAGAAAGTGAATTTTTAATTATGCCATCACAATGGGAGTTATCACCATTAGTTCCTCTTGAATCATTTGCATTCAAGAAACCTGTTATTTCTACTAGATCACATGGAATTCCATTTACAGTACAAGATAATGAAAATGGAATTTTAGTTGAACCTGAAAATCCAAATGAATTAGCAAAGGAGATTAAAAAACTTCTTCTTAATGAAGAACTAAGAGAAAAATTAGGGCAAAATGGATATAATTTTGTTCATGAGGAATGTAATTGTATTTCCATGGCCAAAAAATCTTTGAAATTATATCATGATGCAGTGGAAAATTATCATAATAAATAGAGGAATTCGAGATGGAGAATATGAAAAAAGATTTTTTTAAAGATTCAAGAATAAAATTTCCTGCTTATGAACCATGGATTTCAAATGAAGATAAAAAAATTGTAAATGAAACACTTGGACAAAGTATGTTAACACTCGGACCACAATTAGAAAAATTTGAAGCAGATTTTTGTAAATATTCTAAGGCAAAATACTCAGTTGCTGTTTCAAATTGCACCGCTGCATTACATTTATCATTAATGGCACTAGGAATCGGGGATAAAGATGAAGTTATAATTCCAGATTTAACATTTGTTGCAGATGCAAATGCAGTTTTAGCATGTAATGCAAAACCAGTAATTACAGATATTAATAAAAAGGATTTCTTTTTATCAATTTCAAATATTAAAAAAAATATTACAAAAAAAACAAAAGCAATAATTCCAGTTCATATCTATGGCCAGGTTTGTAATATTGAAGAAATTATAGATCTTGCAAGAGATTATAACCTAAACGTTGTGGAAGATTGTGCACATGCAATTGGAACATTTCACAAGTCAAAACATGTAGGGACAATTGGTAATACTGGATGTTTTTCATTTTATCCGACCAAAAATATTACAACTGCGGAGGGGGGAATGGTTACGACAAATTCAAAAGTAATTGCTGAAAAAGTAAGACAGCTACGTAGCCATGGAATGACAAAATCTTTGAAAAGTCGTTATTCAAGTGAGTATCCTTGGGTGTTTGATATTATTGAACCTGGCTACAATTATCGATTAGATGAGATTAGATCCGCATTAGGAGTTACACAGCTCAAGAGAATTAAGAAGATAAATGAACTTCGTAAAAGAGCATCTCTCTACTATCACAAAAAATTACAAAACATTCCTGGAATAATCTTGCCTGATATGGTTAAAGACAAAAGTCATTCTTATCATCTTTATACAATTCGTGTGACTAAACCGTTCAAATTCTCAAGAAATCAGTTGTACAAGAAACTAAAAAATAGTGGAATTAGAACTACAGTATACTGGATGCCAATCCATGAATATGCAGCATATCGCAAGTTTGCAAAGAAATCTAGCATTGTAAATACTAAAAAAACTTATGATGAGATTTTAGCACTTCCATTATTTCCAAATATAACAAAAAAACATCAAGATGCAGTGATTAAAGTAATTAGAACGACTTGAAGTTTTTATTTAGTCATAGGTCTTTAAACCAAATTGGTTCTCTACCTTCGTCTGATTTCCTTGCTCCAATCATAACTTTTGCTTGATTAAGTAATTCTTGTTCAAAGTTAAATGGTGCTTTCTTTGTTCCAGTAATTTCCAAACAAAATGTATTGATTATTTCTAAAAAGTGATCTTTTGGTTCAATTTCAAAAATTTCTGTACGTCTACCCTCCCAATTATTTTCTGTATTGTATTGTAAAATTATTTTAGTTGTAAAATTTGGTGGAACTGAATATGCCCTATCTAATGATATAACTCCATCAGTTCCCCACACTTCGTATTTTGCCTGATAGTAATTTCCATTAGCATATGAAATAGTTGCAGTTTTATCATTTTCATAAAATAGAATTACAGAACCTTCTGCATCAACGCTAGAGTATGGTATTGTTTTAGTTTTACAAAATACACCTACGGGTTCTTCATCAAAGATCATTCGACTAGCACAAATTGGATAACATCCAGAATCAAGTAGGAATCCAGAATCATATCTAATGTCTCCTTGTGGAAATGCTGGAAAACCAAAAACTCCATTGAATGATTTCACTTTTCCAATCTTGCCATCCTTGATCAAATCCTTTACTTTCTGATGTTGTGGATGGAATCTAAACATAAAACCTTCCATTATTCGTACATTATTTTGTTTTGCAGATTCAACCATTTCTTTTGCATTTACTAGATCTTGTGCTGAAGATTTTTCAACGTAAACATGTTTACCAGCTTTTGTTGCTAACTTAGCAATTTTTGCATGTGAATATATTGGAGTTGAAATATAAACTGCATCTACTGAATTATCTTCTATTACATCTTCATAAGTACCAAATTTTTCACAGTTGAACTCGGTAGCAAATTCTTTTGCTTTGTCTGTTGAACGACTACCAATGATTTCAAGTTCTGCAAGGTCTGATTTTATTATAGCAGGAATTACTGAATGCTTTGCAATTCGTGAACAACCAATGATGCCAAATTTTAGAGGTTTCAATTTTTTCACAAATAGGAGACCATTCCCCCTACAAATAATCCACGTTTTATTTTGACATATGTCATACCCAAAGTTTCTATAATTTGATTGATTATCACATAAAATCTTCAAAAAGTTCTTTAATTATATTTTCTATTGAAACCGTTGAAGATGGCTTAAAAATTTCAAATAATGGAAAAACTTTGAGTAGCATATTTTATAGCCTAAAATCGTAAAATCAATCAAAAGGGTCAAAATTGAAAATAATCGTTGGAATTCCAGCATTTAATGAAGAGAAGAATATAGCTTCGATAATTACCAAATTGATGGATATTACTGATACAATAATTGTTTGTAATGATGGTTCAAATGATTTAACATCACAAATAGCCAAAAAAATGGGCGTCGTGGTGATAGATCATGAAAAAAATTTAGGGTATGGAGGAGCTATACGAAGTATATTTCTCAAAGCTAAAGAAATGGAAGGGGATATCTTAGTAACATTTGATGCAGATGGTCAACATAGAATTGAAGATATTCAAAGGGTAACAGATCCAATTATTAATCAAGAAGCTGACTTGGTTATCGGTTCCAGATTTTTAGACGATAGTGAAAAAGAAGTCCCACAGTATAGAAAAGTTGGGATAAAAATAATTACTAAGATTACAAATGCAAGTATAAAGAAACAATTAACTGATTCACAAAGTGGTTTCAGAGCTTATTCTAAAAATGTGATTAAAGAATTGAATCCATCCGAATTAGGAATGGGCATTTCAACAGAAATTTTAATCAAGGCAAGTAGTAAAAATTTTAAAATTGTTGAAGTACCAATTAAAATTTCATATTTAGGAGAAACATCAACGCATAATCCAGTAGCTCATGGATCATCAGTTCTTCTTAGTACTATAAAATATACATCAATAGAACATCCATTAAAGTTTTATGGGATTCCATCAGTAATTTTTTTAATTGTTGGTGCGGTATTTACGTCATGGGCTATTAATTTTTATATTGAAATTGGAAGATTAAGTACTAATCTAACTATAATTGCAGCAGGTTGTATTCTAATTGGTGCAGTATTACTATTAACAACAATTCTTCTTTATTCATTGATTAGTGTAGTACGAGAAAACTCAAATAAATAATGCGAATCAATTATGAACACAATAGAAGAAAAAAATAATTTTATTAATATTGAAAATATTACCATTTTAATAAGTTTAATTGTAATTGGAATAATTATCAGATTTATTGTTTTTCCATTTGATCTTCCTATTTATCAAGATGGAGAAGTATATTTTTGGTATGCTAATGATATGAGTATTACAGGAAATTTTCCTGAATCCAAAGAATTTTCATTCCCAAACAATCTGTGGCCAATAGTTCTAGCAGGATTTTTTGGATTATTTTCCTCAAATAATTTTATTGATTATATGACATTACAGAGAATTGTTACAATAGGATTATCAGTTGCAACAACTATTCCTATATTTTTTCTTTGTAGGCATTTTGTAGAAAATAAATATGCAATAATTGGTTCGACTTTATTCCTGTTTGAACCAAGATTAATTCATAGTTCAATGAACGGATTAACGGAACCATTATTTTTATTATTAGGGACAATATCGCTAGTACTATTTTTGAATAATAGAATGATTTTCATTTATTCGAGTTTTATTGTCTTAGCATTATTTGTATTAACTAGATACGAGGGTTTTGTCCTGTTAATTCCATTATCTATAATGTTTATTTGGAGATTTAGAAAGAAGAAAAAGAATCTAATTCATCTTCTATTTTGTGTAACATTATTTTTTATTATTGTATTTTCAGTAGATGAGATAAGACATCAATCAATTGATGAACCACCAAAAATCGTCCATCATTTTGAAAATGCATTAATTCATTATGAATCTCCAAAAAAGATCGTGGACGAAGTATGTGATGATGTAAATGATGAATTATGCGTAGAATATCAATCGTCTGAAAATCTATTATTCAGTGTACTATCTAACGCCATAATAAATCTGATAAAATATTACGGATGGTTAACTATTCCATTATTTTTTATTTTTATACCATATGGAATTTATAAAATCTTTTCAAAAAGAAATTTCAAAAAAAATACTATGATTATTTATGCAGCTTTTATGTTACTACCAGCATTTTATGCATTTTCAAGAGATTTTGAAGATTTACGATATTTCTTTTTCCAAATTCCATTTTTATGTATTTTAGGTGCTATGTCAATTGAATTTTTAGGTACAAAAATAAAAAAACAGAAATTATTGATTAGTATAATAATTCCTGTAATTATTTTTTCTAGTTTGTTATTCTTTTATGATCAAATGTCTATTGATTATGATTACGAAAGAGAATATTTCGAAATTTCTAAAAAATTAAATTTAGAAATGAAAGTTATTAATGATATTCATCCGGTAGATAATTATATTAGAAGTGCAAAAATATCAAGTTTAAATGAATTCCCTGTTTTACGTGATTCATTTGAACTAAAATCATTAGAGGTGATAAAAATACAAGGATTTGATTCGTTAGAGAAATTATTGGAATATGGAAAAGAAAATAATTTGGAATACTTAATAGTTGATCAAGATGGGGATGGAGTCTCTTATATGGAAAAAATTTTTAATAATGAAAATTCATTTCCATTTTTAATAAAAACTTATGATTCAATCGATTATGGATTTAAATACCATGTCAAATTTTTCAAGATTGATTATTCGCTATTTGATGAATACTATGGATAATTATTATAATTAATTTCAAAAACTTTTACATGAAATTTTTGATATCCTAAATCAGATGAATCAAAAACTTTTTTCAAAAATTTATATTTTTTTTCATTATCATACAAATCTAATAAATATGGATACCAAAATGCAGTTCCTTCAGAATCATTTTTGCTAATGGAAATATATTTTACATCAAATTTTTCTGATTGAGTAATAAATTCATTAATATCATTTGCATAGATTTTGGTCTCAGTGAGTTTTTGATTTCCATCAAGTGTATTCATATCCAAATTAATTGAGGAATTTTCAAAGATTTTTGGGAAGTTAGATAATTTGACATAGTGTAAGCCTTCTAATGTATAGCCACCATCTAGAATTTTGCCTTCATAATTGTTCATTAGCATTTGTGCAAATTCAATTTTTTCAAATTCAAACATTTGATCAGTTTGTTGTTCATATCTTAGTGCAAATGTACTAGATAATAGAATAATAACGACAAATATTCCTAAAAGAAATACATCTTTTTGTTTGTTTGAAAATGAAAATGTGCTTAAACCATATACAATAACACGTTGAAGAGGAATTATTGAAAATATAATTAAAAATGGAAGTAATTGATATAATAATCTCTTGTCTGGCCATACACCAAAATAATAAATCATAAAAATTATAGGAACTAGAATCAGTATCCAATTACTACGTATAAGATTTTTATCCTGATCGAATGCTCTAAATGAAAATAATATTCCAAATGGAAGAAAAACGATAAGGTATGGAAGAGATATTTGAAAAATTGTACCAAGAATGTTAAGTATACCTAAAATTATGAACGTATAAATAAATTGTGAGATCCCATTTTCACGAATATAATCCGTGTATGAATAATTTAGATTTTTGGTATTATCTGCCAATATTGCTGCAGGATCTCCTGTAAAAATGGCAGAGCTTTGTGAAAAGAATAATGGATCGCCATATTGTTCGTATCTATGCATTAACATTGGAGATGCTATTAGAATAAAAATTCCAATGCATAGTATGTATTTATAAAATAATTTTTTTGATTTTTTATTATTTAAAAAGAGAATTATAGATAAGGCAACGAAAAATATAATTCCAGACCAATGAACATACCATAATACTGCAAGACTTGCAAAGGAAAGATAAGAAAGGTTAGAATTCTTTTTCAAAATAAAATATGTAGATAATATAAGAATTAAAATGAAAAGTGGTTCGGTATATCCAGAGCTAGCATGATAATTTAGATGAGGTATAAATGCAAAAAAACCTGCTGCGCATAATGCAAATTTTTCATCAAAGAATCTTCGTCCAAGAAGATACATTGGTAATATAGAAACAATTGATATTACAATACTCAAATAGCGTGCAACATTAATGTAATCCATAAAATTATCTGATTCAATATTAGCTAAAAAAGGAGAAATTACTAAAGACCAACCCAATGTCTTTCGTGGATGTTCTGAAAAATCTCCATTAGAATGTGCAATAGCCCTTAAAACATAACCATAGGTATCTTCAGAGGGAGTAATGGAAGGATCAAAAGTATATAATTTGAGTCCTAGAGAGATTAAAGAAATAATAACTAAAGAGATTACAATTTGTTTTTTATTCAATTAATAATTTTGGAAAACTTTCTATCTAATAATGTATAGCATACAATAATATCAATATCTTAGATATATCATGAGTTTTGATACTTTGCTTATTTGTTTGAATTTTTATAATAAAATCGCGTAAATGGAGAACCAAAGATCACTTTATTTTTCTTTGCCCAATCAAATGTTATTTTTAATCCTTTATCGATTGAAATTGTTGGTTTCCAGTTTAAGAGTTTTTTTGCTTTTTTGTTATCACAAACAAGTCTATTTACATCATATGGTCTTAATCTACTTTCATCTCTTTTAATTCTAGTCTTAACTTTCATAATATTTGATAATTTAGTAACTAAATCTCCTATACGTATTTCATTTGAAGAACCAACGTTGATTATTTCTCCAATTGCTTTTTTTTCTTGAGTTGCTCGCAAGATAGCATTTGCGGTATCTGAGACAAATGTAAAATCTCTCGTTGAATTAACATTTCCAAGATTTAATTCTCTATTTCCATGAAGAATCTGAGTCAAAATTTCAGGAATTATATATGGTTCAGTAAATCGTGGACCAAATGTATTAAATGGTCGTATCACTATTGACGGAAATCCATTTTCTTTATGTAGTGTAAATGCGGCTCTATCTGCTGCTAATTTGCTTACTGCATATGTAGAGTAAGGAGATGTTGGATGATTTTCGTCCATTGGCGTATATTGTGCAGAACCATAGACTTCACTGGTTGATATTGTAACAACTGCCTCAACTGTTTTTGATTTTACAGCACTCCAAAATACATGCATACTACCAATTGTGTTAACTTTGAAAAAATCAACAGGGTAATAAAATGAGTCTGGAATAAATGGCAACGCAGCTAAATGTATTATTGCTTCTTGATTTTTTGTTGCTTTTATTACTGATTCTTCATTTGTAATATCCCCTTTAATTATACTAAGATTTTTGTGTTTTTTTGGAAGATAATGCATTTTTCCAGAAGAAAAGTTATCAAAAACTGTGACTAATGATCCCTGAGTTAATAATTGATTAACTGTCTCAGATCCAATAAATCCAGCACCACCCGTAACTAAAACTCGTTTATCTTGTAATTTTAACAATGTATTATACCTGATTAGATAGATTCCAACTATTCTCACATATACAGTTTGTTAACAATTTACTACTGAATTTCATGTTCACCAAATTGATCAACATAATATGGAAATGGCATTATGAATAGCATTTTTCCACCATTCTTGATATAACTTTTTTCTCTATCTAAAATCTCATCTTTAAAATTCCATGGTATTACTAACATTGCACTAGGATTAAGTTCTCGTGCTTTTTCCTCGGAAATAATTTCTATATCAGTTCCCAAAGTACGTAAACCCACTTTATCAAGATTTCTTTCACTAATGAATGGTAAAAGATTTTTATCGATTCCACAAATTTGGAGTAAGACATTTCCTTTGGTAGAAGCACCTAATCCAATCACTAAGTTTCCTTTTTCTAATTCACTCATAATAAATTTTTTAGTTTTTTCAATAATTGCTTTAATTTTTTGGCTATATTCATTATACGTTTCTAATTTTTCTAAATTCCATTTTTCTTCTTCATTTAAAATTTGTTTATATCTTTGTGTTTTTGATAAATTTTTTTCTTTATGCGTTACTAAAACTCGTAAACTACCTCCATTTACAAAGTTAGTTGAAGCATCAATTACTGTTAATCCATTTTGTTCCATCAAATAATTTATTGATTTTAATGAATAATATTCTAGATGTTCATGTACTACGTCATAGAAATTCATATCTTTTATCGTATCAAGTAAATAACTCACTTGTAGTACACATACTCCATCATCATCTAAAATATCTTTAATATCCTTAGCTGCAATATTTGGATCATCAAAATCATAAAACATTGCAGTAGCACTAACTATTTTTGCCTTTTTCCCATTAGTTTTTTCCAATACAACCTTTTTTGAAAAATAATCATTCACAATTGTGATTGATTCTGGAACATGCTTCCAATCTATATTTGTGGCAGGTTCTATTCCAAATCTTTTTAGATATTCAGGATACATGCTTACCATAGTACAGTCATTGGCGCCAATATCAACAACTATGTCATCTTTTTCTGTCTTAACATTATCTATTGCATAATTTACTACATCTAATAGATCTCGTTTCATTGTATCATTGATTGCTGTACGATAAAAGTAGTTTTTATAGAGTAAATCAGGTCTAACAGTTTCTTTTAATTGAACTAATCCACATTTTTTACATAAAATTAATGTTAAAGGGATTTTAATTTTTGACATCGGATTATTTTTGTTACTATTCACAAAAGTTGTTGCAATATATTGTGGTTCTAATTCTAAAACTTCAATTATTGAATCATTAGTGTGACATACTCTACATTTTTCTATAATTGTGTATTCACTCATATTTTATCACTAAAATTCTACCTGATTACAATAATCTATTACAAGATTACATTCATCAATAGTCATATTATTGTAAATTGGAAGTGTTAATGCCTTATCAAATATTTCATCCGCACCAGGACAGGAAATATTTGATAATTCAGCATTACATGGTTGTCTATGTATAGGAAGGTAAGGTAAGCGTGCATCAATACCATTTTTACGTAAAAAGTTCAAATATTTTTCTTTCATTTCACTATTTTTAGCAAATGCAAAGAATAGCATATGTGAATGTGTTGTAGCATATGCAGGAGTTTCTTGAAAAGTTAGATTTTTGATGTTTTCTTCATAGGCCTTCGCAATTTCAATTCGTCTATTAATAAAATCATTAATTTTTTCTAACTGTTTAATTCCTAATGCTGCATGTATGTCATTAAAACGAAAATTTACACTATTCAATCTATGAATATACTGTCCATCTCCCGCACGCCCAAAATTTCTTATTTGTAATAGTTTTTCATGAATTTTTTTATCTCCGGTAGTAATGCAGCCGCCTTCAATTGTAGTTATTATTTTTGCAACAGTGAAGCTAAAAGTAGTTGTATGATCAAATGAACCAATTTTTTTATTTTTATATTCAGAACCTATTGCTTGTGCAGCATCCTCAATAAGAACAAATTTGTAACGTTTTGATAGTTCTATAATAGGTTCCAAATCAAGAGATAATCCTGCCATGTCAACAACTATGACTGCTTTAATATCATGTTGCTTAACTAATTCTTCAATTGATTCAGGTTTCACATTAAGTGTAGTTGGATTAACATCTGCCACTAACACTTCCGCACCAAGAATTTTTGCCGCAGATGAAGTAGCAATAAAAGTATAATCAGGCACAACCACTTTATCACCACTTTTAATTCCATGAGCAAGTAATGCTGCAGTAATTGCTGATGTTCCATTATTTACTGCTACTACATTAGATGAAAAAAATTCTGAAAGATTTTTTTCAAACAACTCTGTTTTTTTACCCTGACTCCACCATCCACTTTTTATAACATCAAACATGAACTTTTCAGTTTCATCATCAAATGCAGGCTGACTCATTGGAACCTTAAATTCTTCATTCAATTCTATTTTTTTTTCATTAACTCATATTATGTTTTCCTATAAATTGTATCTAATTTGATCGATAGTTTTTAAAGTTGCAGATATTCTCAAAAAATACATGGTTTCGGATTTGTTTGTTTTAACATTAAATGAAGTTGAGGGGCTTAAAAAAATAATGCCACAAGTAAAAAAGGAATGGGTAAATAGAATAATAATAATTGATGGGGGTTCTACAGATGGAACAGTAGAAGAAGCAAAGAAAATGGGACTGGAAGTAATCTCTCAAAATGGTAAAGGTCATGGAAATGCATTCTTAACTGGTGTGAATCTTTCAAATGCTGACCATTTTATTATGTGGGCACCTGATGGGAATTTTGAACCAGAGGAAATTCCTAGATTAGCTAAAAAAGCAGAGGAAGGCTTTGATCAAGTGATTGTTTCCAGATTTGCTAAAACTTCAATAAATGAAGATGCAGGGCACTTTGATACATTTGGAAATAAAATGTTTACTTTTCTTACAAATATTCTATTTGGAAGTCATTTAACAGATTCATTAAACGGTAGTAGAATGATCTCAAAAAAAGCTATGTCTGAAATAAATTTTCATGATGAAGGAACAACTTTTGCAGATTGTATTCAAATGACGGTACGTAGTATAAAAAGAGGTCATAAAATTTGTAACATCGATGGAAATGAGCGGGCTAGAATTGGTGGAGTAAGAAAAATGAATCCATTCCCTGTAGGTAGAACTTTGAGCATTGAGATTATAAAAAATTTTATTTTCTGGAAACAGTGAAATTTACTTATTATATTATTTTGTTATTTTTGAATTTAAAAATTCAATTATTATCTTCGATACATATTCCCTCATAGATTGAGTTATTCCTTGATGATTTCCAATCAAAAACGCATTTTCCATTATTTTTGTAGAATTATTCAAACTTCCACTAATTTTATGTGAAATTAAATCAATAACTGGTTGTTTTGTAAAATTTCCTGCCATTACAGGTCTGGTTTCAATTTTCTTTTTTTGTAAGTAATTCACTAATTCATCCCGTTTGAAAAATTTATTATTTTTAATTATTATTGGAAAAAGCATATTTGCATTATAATCATTAGGTTTTTCATTTAAGAATTTAATATAATCTGAATATTCTGCTAGAGAATTCTTCCAAAATTTTGCATTTGCATTTCTAATTTTTAAAAACTTAGTTATTTTTTTAATTTGATGTATTCCAAATGCACCCTGTAATTCTGTAGGACGTAAGTTATATCCTAAATTTGTAAAAAGAAATCTAGAATCAATTTTAGAATATTTTCTCTCTAGATTTTTTTTATTCTTTAGATTTCTACTCCACCCATGTGTTCTAAGAGATTTTGCAATCTCAAATAATTCAGGATTATTTGTTACCAACATACCTCCTTCCATAGTAGTGATATGATGAGATGCAAAAAAGCTAAAAGTGGATAAATCACCAAAAGTTCCAACTTTTTTATTATTAAATTTTGCACCTAAGGCTTCACAACAATCTTCTATCAAAAATAGACCATGTTTTTTTGCAAGATTTTTAATGATTTTCATATTACATGGGTTACCAAGTAAATGAACTGGCATTATTGCTTTAGTTTTTTTTGTAATTGCTTTTTCTATTTTTTCAGTATTAATATTAAATGTGTCATAATCTACATCAACAAAAACAGGTTTAGCCTTAACATTAACAATAGGAAAAACAGTAGTGGACCATGTTACTGCAGGCGTAATAATTTCATCATTCATTTTAATTTGTCTTTTCCCTAATAATGGATTAGTGAGTACAGAAAGTGCTAACAAATTTGCCGAAGAACCAGAATTTACCATTAGTGCATATTTTGCACCAATATATTTTGCAAATAATTTTTCAAAAGATTCTACTTTATGACTCATTGTAGTTTCAATTTTTAACATTGAATCTAATGCTTCATAAACTTCTTCCCAACCATATGGTGGTACTGCTAACGGAACACTAGACTTTCCAGGAATAAATTTTTTTTGATTTTTTTCAATTTGTTCAAAATGGCTTTTAATTTTTTTTTTAAAAAGATTGTATTTCATAGTTGTTATAAAATCTGAGTTATTTATACATGAATCGAGTGATAAATTCTATTAAATTATATCAAAGTTTTGTTATATATGACATTTTGAATATGTGTAGAAGATCTAAGTATCTTGCTTGGAAATATACTAGAAATTATAAAAAATGACAAAATATTTGCAACTTTTCTTGTAAAAGATTTGGATATGTTCTATGGTAACAGTAATAAGATTAATTATAATAAAATTATGTAATTTCTCGTTTCTTAATATGTTCATCAAGTTGGTTTCTTAAATCTGAAATTTCCCCCATGTCTTTTTCAGATAATTTTTCATTTTGAGATAATTTTACAATTAATTCTAATAATTGTAGATAAGATGGCAATAACACTTCAGTGTTAATTAATATTCTACGAAAATGAGGATTAGCTTCGATATTAATATCAGCTTCCGCTTTAAATGATGCAGTTCGTTTGTAATGAGCATATCCAATGAATACTAAAAATGGCACACCTATCAAAGGAATGATAATTATGTAATGTAAAAAACTTGGGAAAATTTCTTTTAAGAATGGATAATTATCTATGGCTAAAAAATATGTAACAGTAAGAGTGTTTATTGCAGCAAAAATAAATGCAAAATATACACTCCATCCCTGTCTAAAATAAAACCAGCCTCTATAACCAAGATTATGTTTCACATAAATTGTCATTTTTTGAACTATATCAATATCACTGATAATTCTTGATCATTCTTGAATTTTTTCAAATATTGATTTTAAAGCAAATTTTGAAATTTCATGTTTTTTGTGTGTGTCATCTAAAATTATTTCAAAACTTCCAGAATTTAATTTTGAAATTGATTCATGTAAATCACTTTCATATAATTCAAACAGCGTCCCAGAAAAACAACATGGATCAAACTTGTTGAATATTTGAACAAATTCTCTATTTTGCCCATGTGAACTCATTATGTAAAATTCAAGATAATTTGCAATACTGTAAAATTTTCGATTTTGTTGTTCATAATCACCAATATCTTGTGGATTTATTCTTAAAGGAAGCGGTAATGAACCGCTAACAGCAAAACTTTTGGATATTCGAGTATCTAATGCAGGATAAAGTGTAGTAGTCCAACCTCCACCAGAAAGTCCAATCATATAATAATTTTTAAAATTATAATTTAGATCAAGATAATTTAATGAATGATTAATTGGAGTAAAAAAATAATTCATTGGAGAAAAATTTTCAGATTCTAATAATTGAAATTGTTCATGTTCAAAAAATTTGATTGATCCAAAATTTTCAACATTAATTATTGGTTGATTATTCATTCCAACAAGTGGCATAGAAAATGCCATCACAGAATAACCATTTTTTAGAAAATAATCGATCGTAGGTTTACCGTTAATAAAACCACCAGAATGACCTTGATGATAAATTATTAATTCATTATTACTTTGATCGGCATGAAAAAGATAAACAATTGAATTAACACCATTTTTCATTTCTATAGAAAACTTATCAATTTTCTTTAGATTATCAAGACTTGAAAATCTTTCATCTATAATATTTTTTTCAACAATAGTAGGAAGTGTCTTGGACAAATTATCAGTTGGAAATATAATTGAAGGAGGTGCATTCCAAATGTAAAAAATCAATTCATCACGAATTTGCCTGATATCAGATTCATTTTGTATATCTATGAATTTACTAGCATCAAATTTTGATAAGTCATAATTTAATTGTGCATCTTGATTTGAATCGGGATTATTTATGAAGGATCCTATAAAATCAAATTGGGAAATATTGGATGAACCAAGATAAATTCCTGAAAATAAAATTAAGATGAAAACTCCCATAAGTGGAATTAAAAGATATTTGTTCATATGTGCATTAATTTTTTGAGCATTTAAGATATACGAGAAAATCATAATTACAAAGTTAGTTCAAAGATTAGTTCCTATGAAATGTGTAGTACAGGTTTTTATTTGTAAATTAAGCATTATTTTTCAGAGTTGAAAGTATTAATTGCATCTGGTGCAACAGGTGGAACATCTAAAGGAAGTATAGGAAAATATTTTCATTTAAAGGATCTTGGAGAAGCACTCAGCAGATATAACATAGATTATAAATTAATTAGAGAAACTGACTATGTTGTAGGATTTCCTACAAAACAATTTGGAAAATTACTATCTAGTAAAAAAAAATTTAGAAAATTAATTGATGATTTTAAACCAGATGCTGTTTTAGTAGATAGACAAAGTGAATTTGGGTTGCAAGTAATTAAAACCGGTATCCCAATATTTGTTATTTTAAGAGGATTACATTGGTCTGAACTTAAATTTGCAAAAGAAACGGTTTACAAAAGTTTCTTTATGAGAAAAATTGTAGATATGAGAGCTCAAATTTCAGAAAAAGTTTTTGGTAATGCAACAGCAATATTACCTATTTGTGAATATTTAATTGATAAAATTAAAGAACACCATCCTCAACAACCCACTGAAGTATTTGTAGAAGGAGTAGATAGTAAAAAATGGTTTAAACAAGAGGGTATGAAGTTGAAACATCCTTGTGTAGGATTATTACAAGATGCAAATTGGTGGGGAAAAACAAAAGAGATGTTAACATTAGAAAAAGTAATTAAAAAAATGCCAGATGTGAATTTCTATTGGGCAGGTGATGGACAATACAAAAATAAGATTTTACCAGTTTTAGAAAAATTTGATAATTTTCATTGGTTAGGTTCTTTAAAATATCCTGATAAAGTTAGAGAGTACCTAAGTGAAATTGATGTTTATGCGTTGATTACTGGAATGGATTTAGCACCACTGACATTAAAAGAAGCACAATTAATGGAAAAACCAGTTATTGTCAGTAACGTAGGAGGAAATCCGGAGATGATGATTGATAAAGAAACAGGGTTTTTGGTTGAAGAGGGAAATGATAGTGATCTTTTTGAAAAATTATCATTACTTCTAAATGACAAGAAATTATGCTTAGAAAAAGGGTCAAATGGAAAAAAATTTATTGAAAAAAAATTTAGCATGGATGAAAGTGCAAAAAATTTTATTAGAATTTTAGATAAATATGTGAAAAATTCAAGTTAACATAAAATTTCAACGATAACAATTAGGAGTAACTATGAATGCTTTTTATTAATTGATTTTGCGTTAGTGATTTTTTTTAAATATGAATCGTTCATTTTTTTAATTAGATTAAGTGTTTGATTATTAATCAAATCTAAATTTGGAATTACACAATGTCCACCAATATAACCAGGAAACATTTTTGGTCTATTTCCTAAAATTTCGTGAATTTCATCAGAAAAAGTCCACATTTCATCATAATTTACACCATGATTTTTTGCAATAACGTTAGTAATTTGTGAATAATTAATTAGCCATCCCAGATAAGATGTATCACATAAAATTTTAGCTAATTCCAATGTTTCAGGTTTAGACATTTGTTTTGTTTTGATACCATATTTTTTCATTTTTTTAATGTATGTTGTAATTGCCCATTTTTTTCTTGGTGCATTTTTAGAAATTACAAAAAACTTTGTATAACGTTTTATGTCTTTTGACATTCTTTTATGAACACCGCGAGTTGCACTGTAAATAATAGGTGATTTAATTTTTTTTTGTATATATTCAACAGTTCCAGGTGGTATCGTACTATGAATAACTATGCATTCTGGTTGAAATTTATTATACAGTTTTATAATATTAGAATTGAATTTTTTAGTTACAGGAATTGCTATATGTAAAAAAGAAGTTGACAGAGTTTGAAATTTTTTAAATTTATTTTCATTCATTAATTCCTTATTAAGATCATATCCAACAACATTTTCTTTTTTAGAAATTAATTTTAATATTGGTAAACCAATTTCTCCCAATCCAGCAACAATATCTTTTTTCATTATTTTTGTCATTTTAAATACTAAATTAATCTAGTGTAGTATTACTGCTCATTTCCTTTGTAACAAATATTCTGTACCATATCTCAAAAGCTAAAATTCCAAAGAATTTATTTACATATTTTATATCAAGTTCAGAAGAATCAATATATTTCTGAATCCAATCATTATTTATCCAACCATCTTTTACTACTCTAGAATCATTTAGAAATTCTTTACATAATTTATGACCATAATTCTTCCACAGACTTATTGTGTTTACATTAAATCCTAATTTCTGTTTTCCGACTAATTTATCATGTCCATTTTTTTTGAGTATATTTCGAAGAGGTAATTTGCCTACATCATTAATTTCATCATATTTTGATGATTTGTTCATATGTGATGCAGTTGATATTAATTCATCATTTAAGAGTGGAGTAAGCAAATCCATATCAAATTTTTTGATAATTCTTGAATTAATAGGATTGAAATTGTATAGAAGTTTTCCATTATAATCTGCCAAAAATACCTGTTCTAATCTTGATAGAGTATTATCAAAATAAGGAAGTAAGAATTTGTGGATTGATTCCCAAGAAAATTTAGATTTTTCATTAAAAATTTTTTCTTGATCAGGAACTCTATCCCTTTCATGGCATTGTAAATACGCAAATACTTTCTCTAATGGAGTTGAAGTTTCAGATGTTAATGAAAGAAATTTTTTGTATCTGAATGTATAACCACCAAAAAGTTCATCACCACCATCACCAGAAATTAAAATTTTTGATATTGCTTGTGATTTTTTAACAACATAATACCAATGAAGATCCCAAAAAGGCATTTTAATCATACTTATTGCTCTTGGTAATTCAGACAGATAATTCTCAAGATGTATGATGTGATGTTCTGCATTAAATGTATCAGCAATATTTGCTGCATCAATTGTCTCATCTACACTATTCGCAAATTTAATTGAAATTGCCTGAATATCAATATCAGGATTAACTTTACGTATTAATGATAAAACTAGTGTAGAATCTACTCCTCCACTTAATGCAATTGAAATTTTTTTTCCATTAAACGTTTCTAATTTTTTTTCAATTGAATTACAAATAGATTTTTCAATAATCTCAGAAGTTAGTGAATTATTAGTTGGGACAAAATCTTTCCAAGTTTTTTTTGGTAGATTATGTGGAATTGAAGGATCATAACGAAGAGTAAGAATATTTACAAGAGAAGATGGATTTACCGAGAGATTAGAAACTTCCACGACCCAATCCTCTGAAAATTAATTTAGACTCTTTTGCACAAATAGGGTCTATTATTCCACGTGTATCAATTAAGATAGAAGTTTTCATTTTCTTGAAAAATGATAATTCAATTTCTTTGAATTCTTTATGGGCAGTTATAATAATTGATGCATTTACTTTTTCGATAATGTTATCTAGATTTTCTTCAACTTTAATACCAAATATTTCATGACCAGAAAAGTATGGATCATATACATGAATTTTTGTTCCTAATGACTGTAATTTTCTAATAATATGTTCAGCAGGTGTTAACTGAATATCTTTCACATCAGGTTTATAGGATATGCCAAGAATTAAGATATTACTATTTTGAATTAATTCTTTAGATTCCTTGAATGCATCTATTGTAAGTTGAATTACATGATCTGGCATTTTTTCATTAATTTGCCTTCCTTGTTCTATTAAATTTAGATTAATACCAGCTCTTCGTCCAGCATTAAGGAGTTGATATGAATTAATTGGTAAACATGGACCTCCGACACCAGCACCAGGATAGTGAACCTGGAAATTATATTTTTTTGTTGCAGCCTCTAATACTTTCATTGTATCAATACCTAATTTTTCAAACATTAATGATAATTCGCTGATAAATGCAATATTGATATCTCGGAATACATTTGTAGTTAGTTTTACAGCATTAGCTGTTTTACAATTTGGCATTTCAATAAGCTCAACTTGGAATACAAAATTATAGATTGATTTAATAATTTTTGTAATATTACCATTAATTCCTCCAACTAGTCTAGGTAATGTTGTAAAATCATGTAATATTTCTCCAGGATTTGCATTCTCTGGACAAACACCAATAAAGAAAGTTTCATTAATTTTTAATTTTTCAGATTTTGAGATAATAGATATCATTTCATCTTCAATGAATCCTGGTTCAATAGTACTTTCTACAATTACAAGAGACTTTGGAGATAATAATTCAGATAATTTTGTTCCAACATTTATCAGTGCAGAATAATCAGGTATGTTATTTTTATCCATTGGAGTAGGCAATGATAATAATATTAAATCAGATCGTGGTATCGCATCTTCAATTTTGGTTGTAGCTGAAAATTTTTTAGATTCTAGTACTTCATGAAATATTTCTTCATATCCTGGTTCATCTTTTAATGGAAAAACTCCAGAATTAACATTATTTACTAAAGTTTCATTAATGTCAACACCAATTGTTTCTAGACCAGATTTTGCAAAAGAGAGAGCAGTAGGTAAACCAATTCGGCCAATTCCAACAACACAGACTTTGAGTGTTCGTGAATCTAATGACTGTTTAACATTATCAGGGTCATCCATGTTAATTTTCAAATTAGACATTATTTCTCAAATATAGTTACTTTTGAGCCTATCTGGATTATTATAATTTTGTAATGATAGCTATATGTCCAAAATTTTAAAAGCTTAATGATAGGAGTATGAGTGAGATTTTGTGACTAAAGTTGTAATTACAGCAGCAGGGAAAGGCACCAGATTATTACCATTTACAAAGGAAATGCCAAAGGAAATGATGCCTATTTTTTCCAATATAAACAAAAAGAAAATTGTTTTACCATTATTACAATATGTTTACGAACAGCTCTATTCTATGAATTTTAGAGATTACTGCTTTGTTGTTGGTAGAGAGAAAAGATCAATAGAAGATCATTTTACACCACATGAAACGTATCTAAGAGATTTAAATGGAGATTATAAAAAAACTATGAAACAATTTTATGAAAAATTAGATAAGTCACATTTGGTGTGGATAAATCAGAATAAACCATTAGGTTTTGGAGATGCAGTAAAACGTACAGAAAGATATGTAGGAAAAGAAGACTTTATTGTACATGCAGGGGATGTTACAATATTGAGTATGAAGAAACATCCTATTTTGCGTTTAATTGAAGTTGCAAAAAAGAATCCAGATGTAAAAGCAATATTATTGTGTAAAAAAGTTAAGGATCTAAAAAGATATGGAGTTCCTACAATTAAAAAATTATCAAATAATTTATTTTCTGTGAAAGAAGTAATTGAAAAACCTGAAAAACCAAAATCAGAATTTGGAATTTTACCGTTATATTATTTTAGATCAGAAATTTTTTCAAGTTTAAAAAAAATTAAACCTGGAAAGGGGAAAGAATTTCAATTAACCGATGCAATTCAAAATTTAATACAGCAAAAACATAAAGTTTTAGCTATATCATTAAACAAAAATGAGGATGAAGTAGACATTGGGACAGTTGAATCATATAGAAACTCACAGGATATCACATTTAGAAAGGGATAATTTTTAAGATAAGTGATCATGAAAATATCTATAATTGGATTAGGTTTTGTAGGATTATCACTTACAAGCGTTCTATCTGCAAAAGGCAATAATGTTCTTGGAATTGATATTGATACTAACAAGTGTAAAAATATTCAAAAAGGTATATCACCTTTTTTTGAACCTGAATTAGAAAAATTATTAAAAATAGGTTTAAAGAAAAAATTAAAAATCAGCACAGATTTTTTATTAACAAAAGATTCAGATATGATTTTTATTACTGTTGGAACACCTCAGAGAACAAATGGTTCTATCGAATTATCAATGATAAAAGATGCGGTAAAAACAATAGGTAAAGTTCTCGAAACAAATAAAAAAAATCCAATAATTTTCATTAAAAGTACAGTAACACCAGGAACTATGCAAAATATTATTTTGCCAATACTAGAAAAAGAATCAGGTAAAAAAGCAGGAAAAGATTTTGGATTAATTTCAAATCCAGAATTTCTACAAGAAAGTACTGCAATAAAAGATACAAAATTTCCTCATGCAGTAGTACTTGGAGGTTATGAAACAGTATTCATGAAAAAAGCAAAAAACTTCTTTATGAAATTACATCCTAATGTACCAATAATCATTACCAATCATCAGACAGCAGAAATGATAAAATATGCAAATAATTCATTTCTTGCAACTAAGATCAGTTTTATCAATCAATTATCCAGTATTTGTCAAAAAATCCCAGGAGCAAATATTGATGATATAGCAAAAACAATTGGTTTAGATCCAAGAATTGGAAAATTATTTCTTAATGCAGGACCTGGTTATGGAGGTTCATGTCTACCAAAAGATATGAAAGCCTTGATTAATTTTGCAAATATATCAGGAATTAACCCAACACTTCTAAATGCAGTTGAAGAAGTGAATACTAAACAGCTGGAACAAATAATTTCAATTATTAAACAAAAATTAGGAGATTTGAAATCAAAGAGAGTTACAATTTTAGGAACAGCATTTAAACCAGATACGGATGATATTAGAGATTCCATCGGAATAGAGTTAATTAAAAAATTACTTAAAAGAAAAGCTAAAATCACAATTCATGATCCAAAAGCAATTGAAAATACTAAAAAAATTTTTGAAAATAAAATTAAGTATGCAAAAACCATTAGAGATGCATTATCAAAAAGTCAATGTCTAATTATTATGACTCAATGGAAAGAATATTCAAAAATTAATAATAAGATAATAGAAAAAATGGATAGAAAAATAATAATAGATTCTAGAAGAATTTTGGCAGATAGAAATATTGATGCAGATTATCAAGCAATAGGAATTGGAAATAATAAATGAAATGTATTATTTGTAATGGAGAATTAGACACATATGTAAAAACATCATCTTTGGATCTACCAGTGAATTATTGTAGTAGTTGTAATTTTTACATAAATGGTGATACAAAAGATCAGGTGATTAAAAAAGTCTCCAATCTCTATAAACAAGATTACTGGAATGAACCCGGTATTGAGTCCCGTAATTCAGAAACTTCAATTAATTCAGAATACACAGATACATTAGCACTTGGAAAAAGAAGGAATTGGATTTCACAATATGCATATACAAAACCACATATCAATGGAAATACGCTTTTAGAGATTGGAGTTGGCGCAGGTGAGACAATAATTTGGTTTGAAAAAGAAGGATTTGATGTGGAAGGAATAGAACCAGATGGAAGGAATGTTTCAATGATTAATAATGTATTACAAAAAGGAAAAGTAATAGAGTCTTCAGTGGAGGAGTTTTCTAGTAATCGTATTTTTGATGTAATTTGGATGTCACATGTTTTAGAACATCTAATAGAACCAGATAGTTTTCTAAGAAAAATAAAAAAAAATTTAAAAAAAAATAGTATTTTTTTTCTTGAAGTACCAAATTGTGAATATGAACCAATGCTAAAAAGTTCAATTGAAGAAAATCCACACATGTTTCATTTTACAAAAAAATCATTATCGAAATTAGTTGAAAAAATAGGATACAAGATTGTATCATGTGATGTTTTTAGACCAGCTACAAAAAGTGAGGGAATGAGACAAAAAATTATGAAAAATTCATTTCCATATTATCCAAGAATTATGACTGATGTGTACAGTGGAAGAGATCTACGAATAATTTTAAAGAATAGTTAAAGATTTAGTTTGGTTGAAGAAGTAAAAAATATGAAATATTTAGTTACAGGTGGTGCCGGATTTATTGGAAGCAATATAGTAAAAAAATTAGTCTCCAGAGGAGATGATGTTACTGTAATTGATAATTTGAATACTGGAAAAGAAGAGAATTTAGCATCAATAAGAGATAAAATAATTTTTCATAAAGATAATATTTTGAATATGGATTTACTTGAAAAACAAACACAAGACATTGATGGTCTTTTTCATCAAGCTGCACTTGCATCAGTACAAGATTCATTTTTGAAACCGGATGAATATAATGATGTTAATGTTAATGGAACAGAAAATATTCTAAAACTAGCAAAGAAAAATAACTTCAAGGTTGTTTATGCAAGTTCATCAAGTGTATATGGAAATCCAGAGAGAATTCCAATTAAAGAATCAGATAGTAAAAATCCAATTAATCCATATGCAGAAACGAAATTGAAAAAAGAGGAATTAGCAAAAAAATATTCAGAAATGGGAGTCAATGTAATAGGATTACGCTATTTCAATGTTTTTGGAAAAGGACAGTCAAAAGAATACGCAGGAGTTCTAAAATTATTTCTAGGTAGAATTAGAGATAAATTACCACCAAAAATTAATGGGGATGGAACACAATTTAGAGATTTTGTACATGTCAATGATGTTGTAAATGCAAATATTATGGCAATGGATAGCAAAGTAAAACATGAGTTTTTTAACGTTGGAACAAATACTTCAATAACTATTCTAGATTTGGCTAAAATCATAATTAAATTTTCAGGATTAGATATGAAGCCGATTTTTGGTCCGGCATTAGATGGAGATGTGGACAGAACAATTGCAAATATCGATTTAATTAAAGAGCAAATTGGATGGGAGCCAACTATAATGCTAGCTGACTGGATTGAAGATATTGTTACTTTAAAAAAATTTGATGGAGTATGAAAACTGAATGAAATTATTAATTGGCGGTTCCAGTTCATTTATGTTTCATTTACAAGATTTTACAAATAAATTAAATGAATTAGGTGTAGAAACAAAGTTAGTCTTTGATGCAGATTACACAGATGGCTTTCCAGGTAGAAAAATAAAAACGTGGTTTAGTGATAATAAAAAATTTGATAAATTAATCACAGAATTTAATCCTGATGCAATTTTTGTTGATAGAGAAAGACATTTTGGAATTGCAGCACTAGAAAAACAAATTCCTCTAATAGTTTTACTTAGAGGACATTACTGGTCAGAATTAGAATGGTATAAAAAAACAATTTATAAAAAATTTCCTAAAAATATAGTTCTCTGGAAATGGGATCAAATTGCAAAAAGGATTTTTAAAGAATCTACAATAATATTGCCAATTTGTAGATATTTAGAAAAAATTACAAACGAATATGTTCCAGGACAAAAAACAGATGTATTTTTTGAAGGAATTAATTCTTCAAGATGGTATAAACAAGAGGGAATGAAATTAAAACATCCATGTGTTGGATTAGTTCAGCGTGCAAATTGGTGGGGAAAAACAAAAGAGATGTTAACATTAAAACATGTTTTAGAGAAAATGCCGGATGTAAATTTCTATTGGGCAGGAGACGGGCCATTTCGAGAAAAGATTATAGACGAACTAGGAAAGTTTGATAATTTTCATTGGTTAGGAAAATTAGATTATCCAGATAAAGTGAGAGAATTTTTGAGTGAGATTGATATCTATGCCTTAATAACAGGAATGGACTTAGCAGCGCTTTCTTTGAAAGAAGCTCAATTAATGAAAATTCCAGTTATTGCAACAAATGTAGGTGGCAATCCTGAAATGATGAAAGATAATGTTACAGGTTATTTAGTTGAGAAAGGTAATTATGAACAAATAATTGAAAAAATTTCATTGTTATTGAAAGATAAGAAATTGTCACAAGATATGGGAAATGAGGGTAGAAAATTTATTGAGGAAACATACAGTTGGGAAGTTATAGCAAAAAATTTTATTCGTATATTAAATGAAAATATTAAAAAATAATCTAAAGAGTTTGTAGGAAGACTAATGTACAAAATAATTAGAAGAAATTAAGGTAAGATGAAAATTCCATTTTTTGTTCAAGAATTTACTGATGAAATGGAAGAAGCTGCAATTCATGCATTAAGAAATGAATCATTTGTAGGAGGAGAAAGTGTTTCAAAATTTGAAGAAGAATTTGCACAATATACGGGAACAAAATATGCAGTATCAGTAAATTCAGGAAATAGTGCATTACAAATTTCCTTAATGTCATTAGGAATATCAGATAAATCAAAGGTTGTAACGCCAACTAATTCATTTATTGCTTCAGCAAATTGTATTAGAATGACAAATGCTGAACCAATTTTATCAGACATTAATTCAAATGATGGAGGTATTGATCTATCAAATATTACCGATAAAGTGAATGCAATAATTCCTGTTCATATTTATGGAAATCCATGTAATTATGATTCTGTTAAATCATTTGCAAAAGAACAAAAAATTCCAATTATAGAAGATGCTTGTCAAGCACATGGTGCAATCTACAAAGGAAGAAAAGTAGGTAGTCTTGGAGATGTTGGATGCTTTTCATTTTATCCAACAAAAAATATGACAGTTGGAGGTGATGGTGGAATGACTACAACAGATAATGAAGAGACTGCGTCTAAAATTAAGTCAATTAGGGATAATGGAAGAAAAACAAAAAATGAATTTGATAAATTAGGTTTTACAATGAGGCTAAACACTGTTAATTCAGCTATTGGTAGAGTTCAACTGAAACATCTTGATAAAAAAAATGCAAGAAGAAGAGAAATTGTTTCAATTTACAAAAAAAATCTAGTACAAGATTATATTTTACCTGAAAATAGAGATGGAAAATCAGTTTATCATCAAATTGTGCTAAAACATGAAAAAAGAGATGAAATACGTAAGGAATTAACAGATAATGAGATAGGAAGTGCAATCTATTATGAAAAACCAATTCATTTACAACCAATTTATGAAGAATATGGTTACAAACTACCTAACAGTGAAAAATTCTCTAGAGAAATTTTATCATTACCGTCATATCCACTACTTACTGATGATCAAGCAATAGAGATTTGTGAGCATGTAAATAAAATAATTAGTTAAATAATTATTTTTTTTGGCCTGTTACACTTATTCCACTTTCAATTTCTTTGAATGTGGTAATTTTGATTTTTAAATCTCTATACCATTTTTTGACTTCTGTTGGAGTATGCCTATACGCAAATTTTGGATAGTACCAATCAAAATTTACACCTACACTTCTATCAAAATTATCGGATTCATCCCAAAAACATTTTAGAAAATGCCAATAAATGAATCGCTGAACATCATATGTTCCAGATTTAATTCCTAATAATGGAATATCTCTAGGGATGTTAATTTTCTTTTTTAGTTTTGAAAGTGCCTTACCTAAATGTGCCATATCTTTTGAAAATTCAGTACAATCAGTAACAGACATTTTGATTGTCCTTTGCCGTATATAATCATCAACGTATTCACGAACAGGTGCCTTTTTGTTGTAAACATATATCGAGATGTACCCACCTATCTGAAGAAATTTTGTTAAATATTTGAAAGATGTAGATGTATTTTTTGTGTGGTGTAAAACTTGATCAGAAAAAATATAATCAAAAAATGATTTTTTGAAAGGTAATTGTCTTATATCTGCTTGAATGAAATGTATGTTAGGAAGTTTTCCATATTTTTTATAAGCAAAATCAATACTGTCACTTGCATCCAAAGCAAAGACAGTTGAAGATTTGTTTATAGATAGCATTTTTGCGCTATTTCCAATTCCAGTTCCAGCATCAAGAATAAATTTTTTTGATTTTAGAAATTCATTAAAAAATTTTATTGATTTCCAATCAAATCTATCTAAAAACCAATTTTTTTGCCAGTTAATCCAATCTTTTTGATGATGATTTGTATGGTGCTTTTTCCATTTTTCAGAAAAAGCTAATTCAGTACGAACAAAATCTTTGGTTTCATCAACAACAAATCTTGGTATCCCACGAGATATTTTGAATTTATCATTACATTTTGTACAGATTAGAGTACCTTCTTTGATTTCGTTTTTTACTTTTGATTTAGATTTTAATTTTAATTTTGAACGACATGATGGACAAACCAGATATTCCAAAATAGATAATTTCATATTTTTTCTAATTTCTCCTGTTTTATAAAATCACAGTTACGATTCATAGAGTTTTGTGTATTTTCCTATTAAAAATTTCCAACTAAAATTTTTTAAAACAAAGTCATATGCATTATTGGCAAGTGTTTTACAAAGTTCACTGTCATTTAGAAGATAATTTATTTTATCTAAGAGATCTTCTGGATCGTTTGGCTTTACAAGTATTCCAGTTTTGTTATTTGTAACTAGTTCAGGAATACCCCCAACATTTGTTGCAATAACTGGAATTTTCAAAAAAAATGCTTCTAAGATAGATTGAGGTACACTTTCAACTCGAGAAGGTAAAACAAAAACTTGAGATGCTTTTAATGTCTCCATGGCTTCGGGCCATGGAAGAGAAGTACAATATTTCACATTACCATTAATTTTTGAATCAATTTGTTTTAGAATATCTATCCCTTTTTCAAAACTATTTCGTCCAACATACACTACTTGTTTTTCAATTTTTTTGACATCAGGAATATTGATGAATCTTTTTGGATCTAAGGGAGCAGGAATATATTCAAAATCTTTTCCCAATTTTTTCTTATATTCTAATTGAACGTATTTTGAATCAGTGGTTAAAACATCAGCCCAATCTAAGACTTGAGATTCTTTTGAGGTAACAATACTTCCTGTTAATTTGGAATGTAGCATTTCTACTTGTTCAGAATAAATACCATGAATTGAAAGTATTTTCTTTTTTGCTTTGATATGTTTCATTATAAATGCAGATGGAACATTCCATGCATGAACAGCATCATAAGTTTTTGAATTATTGATAGCTTTCAGAGTTCCAAAAAAAGAAAAGCTTAGGTTTTTTAGCTTTTTTATTGGGACATGTGGAACATTCATTAATTCTATATCATGACCTTCCTCACGAAGTTTTTGTGAGAGACGAAATGCGTGTGGTCCTATTCCACCTGCACCAGAAAATGTTGGAGAAATAAATAAAATTTTCATTTTAAGTTATAAAATCTAAATTAACCATCATAAGAAATTGATGTTTTTTGTTTTTGTTCATCCGGTTTTAATTTTCCATAGATATCAAATAATCTACCACCAACACCTCTATTTTCCACAATAAGACCGTCTGGAAATCTAACACTACCATCATGTGTATTAGTTTCTACTTGATATCCATTTGATTTCCAAATTGCACCAGATAGTTGTAATGCATCTTGAGCTCTATATTGAAAGACAATTAATCTTCTTTCTCTATCATTTTTTTTAGGTTCAGAAGAATGAAGTGTTAAACAATGATGAAATGTTATATCACCTGCATTGCATTTTAAAGTAGTTGATTTACTTTCGTCTATCTTTTTTTCATCGGTACAACTATAGATAAATTTTCCATCAGTACAATGAGAAAGTAGACCTAAATCATGACTTTTAGGAATAACTTTCAATGGACCTGATTCAATTTCTTCATCATCTAAATGAATAGAACATGCAATTAAATCAAAGTTTGTATGTGGAAAAAATGGAAAATCCTGATGCCATTTAATACCTCCAATAGTTTTATTTTTTTTAGGTTTTGCAGCAAATTTTGCATGTTGCACTTCTATTGATCTACCTAATAATTTTCTAGTAATATTACAAATTCTTTCATCTTTAACATATTTTTCCAAAATTGGATGACAAAATATTATGTCATTTTGATATCCGTCATATTTATCAGAATTATACTTTAGATCTCCATTACTTACTGCATCATCAATTGCAGATCTAATTGAGTTCAAATCATTTGAATTTAGAAGATCACTAAATGCTACAACCCCATTTTCATGATAATACGATATTGCATCTTCTTCTTGTTTTGCAGAGAACTTCCAATTTTCAGTCATATTCTAACTTTTCATAAATTGGCATATTTTTAAGCTCTTGGATTAATTAATTACTAGATAATTTTTTAGTAAAAGAGTTCTTAGGCTAGATGAAATTTTTGTGATTGATTTTGAGATTATGATGTAAATAGATTTTTGTTAATTCAATATTTTTTTATTTTTGGGCTAGGATATATGCAGAAGTAGTGGTAAAATCTTCATCAGTCATATTTTTAAATTTTTGTGCTAATTTACTACGTTCAATTGAACCGGTATAAGCATCTAATGGAAAAGTTTTCACAGGTATGACAGATATTATTTTAAAACCTGCATTCTCTGTAGCTTTGATATGCTTTGAAAGAGGTTCTCTATTTATGAAATATGGTCTATTACCTTTCATCATTTTCCAAGTTAAATCTGAGAATGACCAATGTCCATTCCACTCATCCGATAAGCCATGACTTTCAAAATCAATTTGGTTTGAGATACATCCACCTTTCTTGACCCATTGATACATGGCATTGTAAGTATGCTCTATATCCTCAACGTGTTCAAGAACTGCTTGTGAAAATACTACATCTACTGAATCATTTTTAATAATTTTAGGATCATTCCATGGACACATATATCTAATTGAATTTTTTTGCTTTTTCATATCTATCAATTCATTTCGTAAAGATTGTATTCTAGATTTTTCGTCGGAAGTTTCAAATTTATTTTCAGTAAAAATATCAGATGGGAAATTGTAAGAAGTTAAACGTGGAAGAGCTCTAGGAAATTCATTATCATCAGGAAGATCAGAATGATTAGCAAAAAGTTTAATGAGTTCATCAAAAATTTCAATATTTTTTTGTATATCTGTATGTTCTATAGCATCTAATGCATAAAATTTTTTAGAACCACTAAGAAGTCCTGCTAATCCAGTACCAAGAGAATTTCCTGGTCCTAATTCTGCAACAGTATCAGGTATTTTTGTAAAACCATTTTTATGAAGAATGGACAAATGTCTCAACCAAATTGTATAACAATATCTAGATGAATCTGTTCCGCCAGATACATGCATTGACACCCCACTTGGCAAATAACTTTTAAATCCGCCTAATATTTTTCTAATATTTTTTCTATTCATTTCAAATATTATTAATAATGCAGTTTAGTAGAATTTAAGATAACTATTACATAGTTGCTTGTTCGGCTTGATGGAACATCTCACTCTTTGCGCAACCTGCTGCAAGTTCGTCACCTGCACCTCTTCTCATAAGACCTCTGTAAAGACCGTCCTCGAGTTTTACACCTTCGCGTTGTTCCCATTCTTCAACAGTGATAGAATATTTCTTTTGAATTCTATCTCTATACCATTCTGGAATTACGTTGAATGCACAGAAGGGAATAATTCTAAGGTCTGGTGTAACGTAGTGAATATCACATCTTTGTAATCTTTCTAAATCTTCATTGTATTTGTCTTGGAAGTGCATCATTCCTAAGAATAGACCTTTTACGTGCCATGAACCTACTGCTTCAAATGATCTCTTCATTAAAATATTTCCAAACATCTTTGCCAAATCTAGCCCGGCTGGTTGATTTTCTTTATTGATAAATCCTTTGAGTTTTCTTACTACTTCAAGCATTGTAAAGTACTTGTTTGCACCAGAACGGATTTGTTCTGCTTTGTCTTCAAATAATTCTAACATTCCTTGAATATCACAGAAACGTGTCATTGGTACAAGTTTCTTTGTATCTGCGTCTTGGAATACATAAGCTCCTGCTCCACATGCAAAGTGAATAGATAATTCATATTTTGGTTTACTTGAAAATGCTTCAATGACATTTGTTAGTGGCATGCAACTTGGTACTGGATACCAATCATCAACAGTTACTTGACCATCTGTTTGTTCTTCAATTCTTTGAATACAATCAGGTACAGTAATTCTATATTTTTCACGTTCAGTTTTTCCCATTCTTCCAGTAAGTGATACTGGTTGGAAGTTTACTGCATGAACAACATCTAAATTCTTTTGTGCATATCTGATAATTCCTCCTAATTCATGATCATTAATTGATTTGATAACAGTTGGAACAAA
>Ga0114932_10001108_pt1 | contig 31583 bp, 27 predicted proteins | sample 2SBtaG_2_FD_87286 | JGI IMG/M metagenome (GOLD analysis project Ga0114932, IMG submission 87286) | Deep subsurface microbial communities from Kolumbo volcano to uncover new lineages of life (NeLLi) - 2SBTROV12_ACTIVE470 metaG | ecosystem: Environmental > Aquatic > Marine > Volcanic ...
CGAAGAGGTTTCCGATGCCCGCCTGGACTCGCCACGATGTCGACGGCCTTGCTGTTCTGACCTTCACCCGCGCGCCGCAGAACTGGATGAACCTCGCGTCGATGACGGAGCTTGCCGATGCGCTCGACTCTCTCGGCGGCGACCAGTCGATCGGGGCGGTGATGCTGACCGGCGGTGTCGACGGGTACTTCGTCGCCCACGCCGATCTCGACGACCTGAAGCTGACAGCGAAGGGCGAGGTGCCCGAGGGCGACCCTGAGGCGTGGGGGCGGGCGCTCACGTCGCTGAGCACGATGCCGCAGCCGACGATCGCCGCGATCGACGGTCAGGCCTGGGGCGGAGGCTGCGAGATCGCACTCGCATGCACGCTGCGGGTGGCGTCTGTGCGCTCGCACCTCGCTCTGCCCGAGGTGAGCATGGGCATCATCCCGGGCGCCGGTGGCACGCAACGGCTTCCCCGCTTGGTCGGGGCCGCAAAGGCGGCCGAGCTGGTGCTGTCGGGCCGCCGGGTTTTCGCCGAGGAGGCCCAACAGATCGGGCTCGTGAACGCGGTGCTGCCCGAGGAGGGATTCGTCGACGCGGCCATCGGGTGGTGTGGCCGGATCACGAGGTGGCCGAGGGCTGCGGTGGCCTCCGCGAAGCGCGCCGTGCTGGAGGGTCTGCAGATGCCTCTCGAGGAAGGGTTACGGCACGAGTTCCGCCTCTTCCGCGAGCTGAATGCCTCCGACGAGGCCAAACGCCGCAACGCCAACTTCGACCGCCCCTAGCGCACTCTCAGTGACGTCCCACCACCCCCAGCGTCCACTAGGGGTCAGACCCGTGTCTGACCCCGTTGTGGGTGGGTCGTTGTGGGTTGGGGGGAGCGGTCGACGGGATGAACCGTTCGGGAGCCGGCACTCGACAGGAGTGTGATGGACAACGCGGCCGACGCCGAAGCTGAGGATCGGGCCCTCGTCGCGCGCATCGCTCGCGGCGACCGCAGCGCGCTCGAACAGCTCTACCGGCGCCACGCCGAGTGGCTCACGTCCCGCCTCGAAAGCAGGTGTGGCGACCCGGACCTGGTGGACATCGCCGTGCAGGACACCTTCCTCGCCGTGTGGCGATCGGCGAAGAAGTACAAGGGCACCGGCGCGGTCGGCGCCTGGATCTGGGGCATCGGCGTTCGCCGTCTGATCGATCAGCTCCGCAAGCGTCGTCCCGCACCGGTGGCCCCCAACGTTGTTCCACACTTCGACTCCGTCTTCGGCGACGGCGTTGTCTCCTCTGAGGACCAGCTGATCGACGAAGGGGTTCACGGCAGAGTCGGCGACGCCGTGAGGGATCTCGATCCGGACCTCCGCGCAGCCCTCGTCGCCACCGCCATCGATGGCCTCACCACAAAGGAGGCCGCCCGCCTCCTCGGCGTGCCGCAAGGAACCGTGAAGACGCGGCTCATGCGCGCCAGGCAACAGCTCCAGGAGGTGCTGTCATGACCGCCCCCCAGATCGACCCAGCGCGCCTCGATCGCAACTGGCGTGCCATCACGGTCGAACTCGACGCGCCCCGACGAACCCGCACCGAACGGCTTCTTCGCCGAGTCGGCGTGCCGAGTCACACGGCACGCCTCGCCGTCGCGACGCCGTCGCTTCGGAGGGCATGGTTCGTGGCGATCGGAGTCGTGTTCTTCGTCGGCCTCGCAGCGGCAGATCCCACCAACCCCCGGGACGACCTGTTTGCCCTCTTGATCCTCGCTCCACTCGTCCCGCTGCTCGGCGTGGCACTCGGATTCGGCCCCGAGGCCGACCCGGCCTACGAAATCACCCTCTCGACCCCGATGCGCGGGTTCGAACTGGTGCTCACCCGCGCAGCCACCGTGCTCATCACCTCCATCGCACTCCTCACGGTGGCGGCACTCCTCGCGCCCGGCCGCTCGCTCGCGGCGTTCGCCTGGGTGATTCCGTCGCTCGGCCTTGTGTCCGCCGCCCTGGCACTCATGACGTTCATGAGCCCCCGGCGCTCCGCAGCGACGGTCGCCGTCGCGTGGGTCGTGGTGGTCACGGTCATCCGCCGAAACGCCTTGGACCCCCTCGCTGCGTTCGCCGCACCTGGCCAAGCCCTCATGCTGGCGGTCGTCATCGCCGGCGCGGCGGTCGCCTACGCACGTCGCGACCGATTCGACCTCCTGCAGGTGTCGTGGTGAGCCCCGCTCAGATCCTGGCGACCGGGGCGACCAAACGGTTCGGCGATCTCAGGGCTGTCGACGGCGTCGACCTGCATCTCGCAGGCGGAATCACGACGTTGCTGGGCCCCAACGGCTCCGGGAAGACGACACTTCTCCGATGCCTCGCCACGGTCTCGACGGTCGACGAAGGCGAACTCCTCGTCGACGGTCTCGATCCGCGCCACGAAACCGACAGGCTCGAGGTCAGGCGTCGCCTGGGATATCTGCCCCAGGAACCGGGTTTCGCCAGGTCAGCGACAGTTTTCGACGTGGTCGAATACGTGGCGATCCTTCGTGGGTCCCGCGACGAGCGAGCGCGCCGGCTCCAGGTGCTCGACGTCGTGGAACGGGTCGGCCTCGGTGAACGGCTCAGCTCACGGGTCGCCGATCTCAGCGGCGGAATGCGGCGCCGGCTCGGCCTGGCACAGTCGATCCTCGGTTCGCCGACGCTGCTCCTCCTCGACGAGCCCGCTGCAGGCCTCGACCCCGATGAACGACTCCGCCTCCGGGAAATCGTCACCGAACAGCGCGACGCCGCGACCGTTCTCGTGTCCACGCATCACACCGCCGAGGCGGTCATCGGCGACCGGGTCGCTGTCCTCGACGGCGGCCGTCTGGTGTTCGTCGGTCCCCCTGAGCAACTGGCAGCGGTGGCAAGCGGCCGGACCTGGGTCCAAGCGAGCGAGCCGAAAGACGTGCGGGCGTCATGGCGGCAGGCTGACGGCAAGCATCGCTGCCTCGGTGCCCCCCCACCCGACGCAGCGCTGGTGGACCCCACCCTCGAGGACGGTTACCTGCTCCTGGTCGGTGCCTGAGCCTGGAAGACTCAGCTGCATGAGAGCAGGAACCGCGGTCGAGCGGATCGAGACGTTCGCGTGCGACGCCGGTTGGCGGAACTACCACTATGTGAAGATCACGAGTGCGGACGGTGTCGCGGGCTGGGCGGAGTTCGACGAGGGCTTCGGTTCACCCGGTGTCACGACAGCGATCGAATCGCTCTCCCCGATCGTGATGGGCCGCTCGGTCATGGACCACGAGCAGATCTACCAACGGCTCTTCGCCCGCACCCGGCCGGCCTCGGGTGGTGTCGTGGGCCAAGCGATCGGCGCTATCGAGAACGCTCTACTCGACGCGAAGGCTCGCACGCTCGGGGTGCCGTGCTACGAGCTGCTCGGTGGCCTGGTCCGGGATCGGATCCGCGTGTACTGGAGCCATTGCGGCACGTGGCGCATCAACCTCCACCAGTTCTACGGCAATCAGATCAGCGACCTCGACGGCGTCCGGGCGCTGGGTGCCGAAGTGGCCGACAAGGGTTTCACGGCTCTCAAGACCAACACGTTCCGGCTGCGCGATGGCCGGCTGCGGGGCTGGATCCCCGGCTTCGGCACGCCGTTCGAGCCGGGCCTCAACGTCGAGCGATCCCTCGTCAGCGACGTCCGAGCCGTGGTCGAGGCTTTTCGGGAGGGTGCGGGACTCGACATGGACATCCTTGTAGACCTCAACTTCAACGCCCACACCGACGGCTACCTCCGCCTCGCACGCGCCCTCGCCGATCTGGATCTGTTCTGGATCGAGATCGACACCGACTCCGCCGACGGCCTGGCGCTCGTCCGTCAGGAGAGTGGCTGCCAGATCAGCGGGGGCGAGACTCTCTTCGGAGTCAGGCAGTTCGCCCCGTACCTCCAAGCGCAGGCCCTCGACGTGCCGATCATCGACGGCGTGTGGAACGGGTTCTGGCAGGCGATGAAGATGGCTGGGGCGGCGGAGGGCTTCGGCTGCAGCGTGGCGCCGCACAACTTCTACGGGCACCTGTGCACGATGATGAACGCGCACTTTGCGGCCGCGGTCCCCAACCTGCGGATCATGGAGACCGACATCGACCGGCTGCCATGGGACGAGGAGCTCGTCACTCGAACACCGCAGATCGAGGACGGCCACCTCGTGATCGACGACGCACCCGGCTGGGGCACCGAGCCGATCGAAGAAGCCCTCCTCGCTCGGCCACCCCGCGAGGGAGCGGGCCTCGTGAGCGCCGGCCGCCGCCGCTGAGCAAGGTGCCAGGCGAGCAACCTCAGGCAATTAGGTTCCAGGAGCGCTCCTGGAACCTAATTGGTTTGGGGGGCTACGGGGCGAAGACGATGGGCGTCCACACGAGGATGTCGTCGCCGAGGGCGCCCTCGGCGTCGGCAGCTGCGCCACGAACGTCGAAACGCAGGAGTCGTCCACCCTCCACAGCGAGCTGTTCGACCAGGGTGTGGCGGAATCCCAGCAGATCACCCTCGAACGCTGGGCCGACATGGTCGCAGCCGTCCCAGGCAACGATGGTGGCGATTCCCGGAAGCATTCGGCTGAGCGACGCTTGGGCCAGCGCCTGAACGTGCCCACCGAACACCAGGCGCTTGTCGTAGACCGACGTGAAGCCGTCGCGATGGACGAACGCCTGGTTGAACGTCATGCGAGCCAGCGGCGGCGCGAGGTCGGTGTGGTCGCGCATTGCATCGACGACCTCGGTGCCCACCGCCCACTCAGAGGTCGGCAAGCCGGAAAGGTCCCACGAGGGGGCGAGCTCGGCCAATTCGGCAAGCGGCGCCGGATCCGACGGGCCTGGAATGTCATCGGAGTGACCAGGTGAGCCACCGCTCGATGGCACCAGCGCGCACCGCTCGTACTGGGCGACCGGTCCGTTGTCGCCAACGGTCTCGATTCCGAGCCACACCTTGCCCCGGTGGAGGTCGCCCCGAGGTGACGAATCGGCGAGGCCGAGCACCTTCGTCGTCGTTCGCAGCGTCTCCCCCACCTCGACGCTACGGAGAATGCGCACCGACCGGTAGTAGAGGTTGGCGATCGCCCGCCGGGTCGCGTTGGTGGTCTGGCCGATCGAGTACATCATCGCCAGGCCGGGGTAGATCATTCCCGCCTCGAACCCTGCGACCCGACCGGCCAGGCCACGGTCCGCGCTCGGGAGGTGCTGGTCACCGGTGATCATCCGGTACGCGACGTTGTCGGCCTCGGTGATCGCGACGGGCGGCAGCGAGGGGATGATCATCCCCTTCTCGAACTGGTCGTAGTACGGCGCATCGTTGAGGGGGAGCTGCATAGTGAGTCGAGATTAGCGAGGGCGTCTGCCGCCGACCGTGCTCAGCGGACGATCGCGTGACGTCGCAGTGCCATGCTGATCGGAACCCCGCAGGCCGCCATCCCCGACGCGATGAGGAACGGCAGCGTGAAGCTCCCGGTCGCCTCACCCACGAAGCCGGCGAACGGCGGGCCGGCCAGCTGGGCGATGCCGAAGCCGAGGGTCAGCGTGCCGAACGCCGTGCCCATCGCTCGCCCGGTGAGATGGTCCGAGAGCATCGCGCCGATGGTCGTCGGTGTCCCCGACACGCACAGCCCGAAGGCGACCGATGCCGCGATCACTGCCGGACCCGACCCCGACAGCGTCAGCAGTGGGGCCGCCGCCATCAGTATGAAGCCGGCGGTCATGACTTGAGGCCGCGGATACACGTCGGACAGGCGCCCGAACACCAGCCCTCCAACCGCGCTCGCCACACCGACGAGAGCGAAGATCCAGCTCGACGACGCCGCGGTCCAACCGCTCTCGCGCAGTTGAGCGACGAGGAAATAGAAATAGAGCGAGTACCCCACGCCGAAGACGGCGAATGCCCCCATCAGCAGGTACCAACCCGGCACGGTTCGAATGACGCTCACCGGGACCTTCTCGCCAGACGCAGCCGCAGAAGGCGGACGACGGAGGATCAGTAGCAGGGCGAGCAGCACGACGGCTGCCACGCCGGCCTGAATGACGTACACCGGCCGCCAGGCGTTGTCGTCGTCGGCGACGCTTCGGACCACGTTGGTGAGCGGTCCAGCGATCACGATGCCCATGCCGATTCCCGAACCCACGAGCCCGAAGGCCAGGCCGCCGCGTTCGGGGCCGACGAGCATTGCGCCGATGCCGGGAGCTGGGATCCACACTGCGGCACCGCCCAATCCGGCGATGAACAAGCCGAGCGCCAGGGCACCGAACGTGGGGGCGATCGCGAGAACTGTCAGACCGGTGAGCGAGAGCACGAGTCCGACCTTCATGAGCGTCGACGCATCGACCTTCGTGGAGGCCCACGCCACGAGCCCGGTCCCGATCAGGTAGGCGCCCAGGCTGGCGTTCCCGAGCAATCCGGCTTGAGCATATGAGCCGAGAACGTCCGCGTTGATCGCGTCGAGCAGCACCGGGTAGGTGAATCGCCCGAAACCCTGGGCCACCATCGAGGATGCCGTGACGACGAGCAGAGCGACGATCGTCCGCGCTCCCAGACCAGCCGGGCGGGTGGGCGTCGAGGCCGCGGCCTCGGGATCGAGCACCGCGAACACCATCGGATCCAGAGCCGCGCTCCCCCGCCGGGTGCGAGGCATGCGCTGGGCTACTTCACCGGAACGGCGCGTCGAGCGATCCGATCCAGGTCGAGCGTGACCGGCAACGTACCGAGCTCGCTGCCCCAATCGCCCCACAGGCGCGACCCGACGTAGGCCTCGGCGACCAGTGGATCGCCGTGGCGAACAAGGAGAGACGCGGCCCAACAGGTGGCCATCTGCTCGACGATGCGGCGGGCGCCCGCCTCGTCGCCGACGCCGTCGCCGATGGCCCCGCGAAGCCGCTCGACCTCCTCGTCGAGAACGGCCTCGGTTCCTGCGGCGAGCTCGAGCTCGCGCATGAACGCATCGAGCGCCTGTGGCGCCCTGGCCATGGCACGCAGGACGTCGAGCGCGATCACGTTGCCCGCGCCCTCCCAGATCGCGTTGAGCGGCACCTCGCGGTAGAGGCGGGGAAGAATCGACTCCTCCACATAGCCATTGCCGCCCACGCATTCGAGGGCTTCTCGAACCACGGGGCTGGACCGCTTGGTCACCCAATACTTGGCGACGGCGGTCGCGATCCGAGCGAAGGCCTCCTCCTCGGGATCGAGTTCGGCCCGGTCGTAGGCACCGGAGACCCGGGCGACCATCAGCGTGGCGGCCTCGACCTCGAGTTCGAGGTCGGCGAGGACGTTCTGCATCAAGGGCTTGTCGATCAATGTCGCGCCGAATGCGTCTCGATGTGCGACATGCCACCCCGCTTGGGCCACGGCCTGGCGCATCAGAGCCGCGGCCCAGTTGGTGCAGTCGATCCGGGTGCCGTTGACCATGTCGATGATCGTCGGGACGCCGCGACCTTCCTCACCGACCAGCCAGCCCGTGGCGGCGTCGAACTCGAGCTCGCCCGAAGCGTTCGACCGATTGCCGAGCTTGTCCTTGAGCCGCATGAAACGCAGCGGGTTGCGGGTCCCGTCCGGAAGCACCCGCGGCAACAGGAAGCAGGACAGCCCTGCGGGGGCGTGTGCGAGCACCAGAAAGCCGTCGCACATCGGCGCCGAGGTGAACCACTTGTGGCCATCGAGTCGGTACTCGCGCCCTGGTCCACCGCCGTTGAGAGGGGCTGCCGTGGAGATGTTGGCTCGCACGTCGGAGCCACCCTGCCGCTCGGTCATACCCATCCCCAGCAGGACACCGGCCTTCTTCGAGGGCTCGGCGAGCTGCGGGTCGTAGCTGCGGCTGACGATGCGCGGTTCCCACTGCTCGGCCAGCTCGGGAGTGTGGCGCAGCGCGGCGAGTGATGCGCCGGTCATCGAAATCGGGCACAGGTGCCCCATGTCGACCTGGCAGGCCATGTTCATCAAGGCGTTGCGGGTGACGTAGGTCCCGTCGCCCGGCTCGGCCTCGTACCGCAGGCTGTGAATGCCTGCCTCGACCGACATGCTCAGCAACGAGTGATACGCGGGGTGGTACGACACCTCGTCGAGCCGATCGCCAAATCGGTCGTGCGTGATCAGCTCCGGCTCGAAGCGGTTGGCGAGGTGCCCCCACTCGGTGACCTCCTCGGACCCGGCGCGCGCACCGAACTCGGTCAGAAGCTCGGTGTCGGTTCCTCCCTCGCGAGTGAACGCGTCACCCAGAACCGGATCGGAGCTGAACAGGTTGTAGGGCTCGAGCGGGCCCGGCTGGTTGCTCACCCGCGGATCACCCGTCCGGCGAGCGCTCCCTGGTGCTCCCCATCGCGCATGAACACCTCACCGTTGACGAGGGTCAGGTCGTACCCGCTCGCCTTCTGGATGTAGCGGCCGGCGCCGTTGGGGAAGTCGTACACGTACTCGGGTGCGTGCAGGTCGAGCGCGTCGAAGTCGATGACGTTGACGTCGGCATAGGCACCCTCGATCAGGCGTCCGCGGTCCTCCATCCCGAAGAGATCGGCTCCCTCGGAGGTCATCATCTTCACGCCCTCCTCGACCGTCCAGGCCCCACTGTCGCGGACCCAGCGGGTCAGGAAGTAGGTGGTCTGGCTGGCGTCCTGGATCTGACCCACGTGGGCGCCCGCGTCGCCGATCCCGAGAACGACGTCTGGGTGGCGGAGCTTGGCCTCGATCGCGTCGAAATCGAAGTTGAGGAACGGGTAGTTCCACAGGCTCTGGGCACCGGTCTCCAGTGCCATGTCGATGAAGGCCTCGGCGGGCGACACGCCGCGGCGCTCCGCATGCGCCGTGAGGGTCTCGGACTCGTCGCGCTCGTAGTTCACACGGGTCGGGTCGAGACGGTAGATCGCGGAGAGATCGAGCTTGGAGTGCCGCTCGTCGACATCGGCGATCAGCTGCGCACGCAGCTCGGCGTCACGCAGCCGCTCGAGCTTCTCGGCCCAGTTCAGGTCGCGGAGCTCACGCCACCGCCGAGAGCAGTTGTCGAACGGGGTCCGGTTGGCGATGCCGAACAGCACCCCGATCCCGCGGCTCGTCGTCTGCGGGTGGATGTCGGCTCCGTCGGCGTTTGCGGCGGCGACGAGCTCGAGCCAGTACTCCCACGCAGTCGGGTCGCTGCGGTTCTGCACGAAACCGAAGGTCACCGGTCGACGGGTGCGGATCGACAGCTCCTTCATCCACTCCACCTCGCGTTCGATGACCGTGCGGTCCGGGGTTCCGACCATTCCGTGCAGCTGGCGATCGTTGTCCACCGCGCACTCGAAGATGCCGGTTCCGAGCTTGGCCATGACGTCGCCGATTGCGAGCAGCTCCTCGGGAGCAGCCCAGGTGCCAGGCACCTCACGGCCGTCGGAGGTCTGGTGGAGGTAGGTACGGCTGGTCGAGAAGCCGAGCGCGCCGCCCCGGAGCGATTCTTCGACGACATCGCACATCTTGGCGATGTCCTCGGCGCTCGCGTGATGCTGATCGATGGCCCGATCGCCCATCACGGCCACCCGCACCGAGCAATGCCCGACCATGCCGCCGACGTTGATGCCCTTGGGCATGCGCTCGTAGCTGTCGAGGTACTCCCCGTAGCTCTCCCAGTCCCACGGCAAGCCGCCGAGGATGGCATCGGCGGGGATGTCCTCGACCGACTCCATCATCTCCGCGAGCTGGGTGCGGTCCTCGGGCTTGCAGGGCGCAAACGTGACGCCGCAGTTGCCCATGACAGCCGTGGTCACGCCATGCCAGCACGACACGGTGCCGACCGGATCCCACGCGAGCTGTGCGTCGAGGTGGGTGTGGATGTCGACGAAACCCGGCGTCACGAGCTTGCCGGTCGCGTCGAACGTGCTGCCGGCATCGCCGGCGCACTCGCCCACCTCCACGATGCGGTCACCCACGATGCCGACATCGGCCTGGCGGCCCGGCGCACCGGTGCCGTCGATCACGGTGCCGCCACGGATGACGAGGTCGTAGTTCATGTGATTCCCCCTGAGCGCGTTGACACGATCGTACGCCGGGGCGCCCGCCCGCGCTGCTGCTATGGCGACCCGGGAGGCAGCCCAAAGCCCAGCCAGACTCCGAAGGCGTGAAGTTGTCCGGCGGCGTCCAGCATCACGTAACCGTCGTCGAGAGCTGCGACCGACACGATCGGAACGGTCAGCAGCTGCGATGCGAGTGAGCCCTCGTATGACGCTGGACCCAGAACGAAGGCTCCGCCGTCTCCCGACACGAGGACCACACCACCATCCGGGGTGCCCGTCGCGTCGACGACTGCGGCGTTCAGCCGAACTCCCGGCGCGAGGAGGGCGGGCAGGCTTCCAACGTGCGTCGCATCACCGAAGTCGAACACCCCGCCGTCAGCGGCGATGAGTCGGTATCCGTCCCCAGAGGGTGTCACCGCGACTGCCACAACAGGCTGGTTTGGGTTCTCACCGCCCAACACAGCGGGGAGCGACCCCAGATACGCGGCACTGCCGAAAGCGAAGACGCCGCCGTCAGCTCCGACCAACAGGTAGCCCTCCCCGTCGGGCATCGGCGCTCCGTCCACGATCGGGGCCGCGAGGGGTTGCCCAAGAGCGTCGCCGTGGTGAGCGGCAGCTCCGAAGGAGACCACCCGGCCCGCATCGCTGATCACCCAATACCCGTCGCGCTGGGCCCGCGGCACGACCGCAACCGCTCTTTCGGAGGCCCCGCTCAGCCGGCTCAGGTCGGCGACCCCGTCGTTCCGCTCGTACAACCGTGCCAGCGACCGCTCGCCCACGATCCCGCGCCCATCCACGGTCCACAGGTGCCGCGGCGACTCCGCGGCGAGCCCGACCGCTTCGACAGCTGACGTCGACCCGGTCGAAGGGGCCAGACCCACCCGATGGAGCCGGATCGGCGATGGCGGGATCTGATGCCCCTCGTAGACAGCAGCAGTGCCTGCGTCGTTGATGTCTCCCGCCCGCACGAGCCGGTACAGAGCGGTGTCCGGCGCCGCCGTGACCTGCACCACCGACCCATCCGGAGACCAGAGGTAGAGGTCGGCGACGCCGTTCTCATCGCTGGCGTCCATGGCATCCGCGGTCAGCAAGAGAAGGTCGCCCTCCCGTGACAGCGCCGCTTGGTCGTGCCGGAGGACGCCGATGTGCGGCTCACCCCACCAGCGGCCGAGCTCGACAGATCGGCGACCGGCCTCCACCTCGTACCACCGGCTCGCGAACGCCGCGTACCGGCCGTCCGGCGAGATGGCCATGTGACGCGGCCGGGAGGCGAACTCGGGTGGCAAACGGTCGACGACGATGTGCAGACCCGTTTCGAGATCCAACCGGTACACAGTGGCCGAGGCGCCATCGTCGACGCGGTACAGCAGGTGCGAAGCGTCCCGCGAGACCACAACGTCGCCGAGCTGGGGTGGACCTGCCGGAAATGTGAGCTCCCGGGTCGTCCCGGACTCCGCGTCGTGAACGTAGAGGAGCTCCTCCCCGTCACCGCCTTGTTCGGCGTGGTAGGCGAAACGCCCGTCGGGTGACAGAGCGCGAGGCTGCGGCCACGGTCCCCCACGTGTCGGCGATTCGCGAGCTCCGTGCTCCTGGACCTCTCCGGTGTCGACGTACCAACGGAACAACCGGATGACGCCGCCCGTCCACACCGTCCCGAGCACGACCTGGCCGTCGGCACTCAGGACGGCCGAGCCCCCGATGTTGCCCGCGTTGAGACCCGTGTCGTAGACCTCCGGAAGGCGGACGACCCGCCCCGCCGAGAGCGCCACCTCGAGCGTCTGGAACGGTGACGGGTGGGCAAGTGCGAGGACGCGCACACCGTCGGCTGACACGTCGAGCAGGCGCCTCTCATAGAGGTCTGGGAGTCCGGACCCATCGGGAAAGAGCTGCTCGGGAACGATCGGCTCCGCAGGCGGAACCGCGGCGCTCGGCTGCCCGAGCACACCAAAGGCCGCCATCGAGACCCCGCTCCCGATCACGAGAGCGGCGACCGACCGCAGCAACCCCAGGCGTGGGTCCGAGCGATCACCCACTGTCACTCCCGTTCGCCACGTAGGCGTGGGCCTTGTCCGAGGTGCGGCCGCGGGTTCGAAAGCTGTCCTCCAAGGCCCACTGTCACTCCCGTGAGATCCTCACCCATGGTCGCCATCAACTACTCACAGTAGTTCCCCGGTGATGCGAGAACCACCCAGAGTGGTCGGTCGCCGGTTCACCCCGCACCCCACAGCAGGTGGTCGAGCGCCGAGGGCGTGTCCGCGGCATCATTGACCGGCTTCGTACGAGGGAGTTTCTGTGACGCTGTCGCGAGTTCTGATCGCCAACCGGGGTGAGATCGCCATCCGTATCGCCCGGGCCGCCCACGCACGTGGGCTCGAAACGGTCAGCGTGCATGCGCCGATCGATGCGCAGTCGCTGCATGCGACCGTCACGACGGACACGGTCCAGCTCGCTGGTGGTGACCCCGTCGCGGCGTATCTCGACGTCGAGGCGGTGGTCGCCGCGGCGGTCGACTCGGGTTGCGACGCAATCCACCCCGGCTACGGGTTCTTGTCAGAGAACGTCGCCCTCGCCGAGGCGTGCGCGGCGGCAGGCCTCACGTTCGTCGGACCGTCGGCCGAAGCCATTTCGCTGTTCGGCGACAAGGTTCGCGCTCGCAGCCTCGCGACCTCCTTGGACATTCCCGTCATCCCCGGCTCCGACGGAGCGGTGGCCAGCGCGGCTGCAGCTGCGGACGCGGCCGCAGCGATCGGCTACCCCGTGATGCTCAAGGCGGCCGGAGGAGGCGGAGGACGAGGGATGCGGGTCGTGGAGTCCGCAGACGAGATGCCCGAAGCGTTCGACCGGTGCAGCAGCGAGGCGGCCGGAGCGTTCGGCAACCCGGAGGTCTTCCTCGAGAAGTTTCTGGCCCGCCCGCGGCACATCGAGGTCCAGGTCCTCGCCGACACCCACGGCTCGACCGTTCACCTGCACGAGCGCGACTGCTCCATACAGCAACGCAACCAGAAGGTCGTCGAGATCGCACCCGCTCCGGCACTCGATCCCGAGCTCGCCTCCGCCCTTCACGAATCGGCCATTCGGCTGGTCGAGGCGGTGGGCTACAGCAATGCCGGAACCGTGGAGTTCCTCGTCGAGCCCGAGTCGGGCACCCACGCATTCATCGAGTGCAACCCGCGGATCCAGGTCGAACACACCATCACCGAGCAGGTGACGGGGATCGATCTCGTCGAGGCCCAGCTGGCGATCGCGGGAGGGGCGTCGCTCGCCGACCTCGGGATCCACCAAGGCGACATCGCACCGCGCGGCTACTCGATCCAGAGTCGGGTCGTTGCACTCGGCGCCGGCTCGATCGGCGCATACAAGGAGCCATCCGGTGCCGGCGTGCGCGTCGACGCAGCGGGCTACGCGGGCTACACACCACCGCCGCAGTTCGACCCGCTGCTCGCCAAGGTCATCGTGACCTCCGGCGCGGGCTCGTCGTTCAGCGCGGCTGTCGACCGCGCCAGACGAGCGCTCGCCGAATTCCAGATCACCGGGCTGCCGACGAACCTGGGCCAGTTGCAGGCGATCCTCGAACACGCCGATGTCCTCGCCGGAGACGCGCGCACTCCCCTGATCGCCGAGAACCCGGCCCTCGCCGCGACCGCTGTCGCAGCACCCGGCAGCACCCTCCAGCTCCTCGACACCGCAGCGCCGTCGACCGGGGCGGGTGTCACGACGCCTCCAGCAGTCGCTCTTCCGGTCCTGCCCCCGCTCGATGTCCCCGACGGCGAACGTCCGGTGGAGGCCCCGATGGCGAGCTCGGTGATCGAAGTCAGGGTCGAGCTGGGCCAAGAGGTCGCTGCAGGCGACACGCTCCTGGTGATCACCGCGATGAAGATGGAGACCGAGGTCACTGCTCCCTGCGCCGGCACGGTGGGCGCGATGCAGGACCTGGTCGCCGGGGACGCCCTCGGGCAGGGCGACGTTCTGCTGTCGATCGCCCCGAGCGCGGCCGACGCCGATTCGGGGCCTGTCGAGTACGGCGACAACACATGGGCGCCCGTGCTGGACGAGGTGCACACGCTTCAGCGTCTCGCCGAGGAGCGCCTCGGCCCCGACTCGATGGAGAAGGGCGTCGTCCGCCAGCGCGACCGCGGAAAGCTGCACTGTCGCGACCGCATCCGTTTGCTCCTCGACGACGGTTCGTTCCGCGAGGTGGGCAGCCTCGCCGGGTTCGCGTCCTACGACGAGTTCGGCGAGATCGAGGCCTTCACGCCCGCCAACCACGTCGGCGGAACCGGGCAGATCGAAGAGCGCGACGTCATCGTGTGCGCTGACGACTTCACGAGCCGCGGCGGGCACGCCGATGGTGCGATCGGAGCGAAATCGTTCTACCTCGACCAGCTGTCGACCGAGCTCGGGATCCCGTCGATCCGCTTGCTCGACGGATCTTCGGGCGGCGGCAGCGTCGCCGCGATGGTGCCGGAGCAGAAGAAGTCCGGCGAGAGCACAGCGAAAGAGTCATCGGGTGCGATCACCGCAGGCCGGCCGCGCGTGAGCGGCGGCGGCGGTTCGTTCCTTCCCGCTCACCTGGGCTCGACCGAGTACGCCCAGCAGCTCGCGACCGTGCCCGTGGTCAACGTTCTGCTGGGCTCGGTGGTCGGGATCGGCGCGGCCAAGGCGGTGCTCGGACACTTCTCGGTGATGGTGCGTGACATCAGCCAGCTGTTCGTGGCCGGCCCTCCTGTGGTCAGCCACGCCATGGGCTACGACATCACCAAAGAAGACCTGGGCGACTGGCGCATCCACTGCACCAACGGGTCGGTCGACAACCTGGCCGAGACCGAACACGACGCGGTGGAGCAGACGCGACGGTTCCTCTCGTACCTTCCGCCGTCGGTATTCGACACGCCGCCCGTGCTCCCCGCCGACCCGGAGGACCCGCCGGACCGCGCCGAGGAGGAGCTGTTCACCATCGTGCCGCGCAAGCGGACCACCACGTTCGACATCCGTCGGGCCATCGAGCTCATCGCGGACAAGGGGTCCTTCTTCGAAATCGGGCCCCACTGGGGAACCGACCAAGTAGCGGGGTTCGTCCGCATGAACGGGCACCCGATGGGCGTGATCGCATCGGACTCCCGCCACGTCAACGGCGGCGCGCTCACCGCGGATGGGTGCGACAAGCTCACCCGACACGTGGACCTGTGCGACCTGTTCCACATCCCGGTTCTCAACCTGTGCGACAACCCCGGCTTCGCGGTCGGCCTCGAGCACGAGATCAAGGGCACGATCCGCAAGGGCGGCGAGTGGATGGTGGCGTTCGCCCAGTCCCGGGTGCCCATGTTCACGGTGCTGATGCGCCGCTCGTTCGGCGTGGCCGGCAACAACTATGCGACGCCCCGACGGCAGTGGAACGCCAGGGTCGTGTGGCCGGCGGCCGACGTCGGTGGGATCCCGCCCGAGGGTGGCATCGAGGCGGCGTACAAGTCGCAGCTGGCCGAAGCCGAGGACCCCATCGCGCTACGAGCCGAGATCGACGCACGGATCGAGGCCGCCCGCGGACCGATCGGACCTCTCAACCGATTCCAGATGGAGGAGATGGTCGACCCGCGAGACACCCGCCGTCTCATCTGCGAGTGGATCCCCACCGCCTACCGCCTCATCAACCAGCCCGCGCGAGTCACGCAACGGGAGCTGATGTTCCGCCCCTGAGCCGGCGCAGGATCGTCGGTCAGGGGGTGATGAGGACTGCAGCGGTGCGGTCGGAGCGACCCCACTCGTTGACGGCGCGGAGCTGGTAGCTGTACGTCAGGCCCGGCGTGACCGCGGCGTCGATGTACCCGGCCGTCGGCGACCACCCCAGATAGGCGCCGTTTCGATACACGAGGTAGCTGAACGCTGTCTCGACCGCATCCCAGTCCAGGTGGACGTCACCGCCCACGACAGATGCTGTGAGGCCGATGGGCGTCGCGGGCGGAGTCATGTCGGGAGCACCCACGGAGATGCTCACAGCGGCGGTCTTGTCGCTCCTGCCGTGGCCGTTGACCGCCCGCAGCTGGTACTCGTACACGCCGTCGCCAGGCCCAGCGTCGACGAAGCCGGGCGTCGGCGACCATCCGATGTAGGCACCATCGCGGTAGACGAGGTAGCTCGCGGCTTCCAGCACGGCGTCCCACGACAGCGTCACATCGACGCCATCGGTCTGGGCAGCAAGGCCGACAGGGACCGCCGGCGGGCCGTCAGGTGGCGGCGGTGGCGGATCGTCGCCCACGATCGCCGAGATCGCCGGAACGGCCAGCGGGGGGTTGCCTGCCGGATCGGAGGCGACGATCTCGTAGGTGTGAGGACCCGCAGGTGCCGCATCGACGAAGCCCGTGCCACCGGTAGTGCCCACCTCGGCACCGTTGCGAAGAATCGAGTAGGTGACCGCACCCGAGTCGTCGAGACTCCGCGTCCAGCTCAGCGCGACGTCGCTGCCGTTCACCTGGGCAGCGAGCCCGCCCGGCGCCGACGGTCCGGTCTCGTCCGGTGGCGCAGGGGCCCCGATCGGGCAGTGGCGGACCAGCCCGCTCGTCTGGGTGTTGCCCGAGTACCAGATGTCCGACCCGATCCAGAGGCAGTCGTCGTGAGCGATGTGCAGCGCCCAGGCGCCGTCGGCGCCGCCCATGTCGGGGGCGTACCAGTCGAGGTGGTCGCCCGTGGCGGCGTCGAAGGCGATGACAGAGCGCACGTCGCGCTGCCAGTTGACGCCCGGCTCCCGCACCCGGCCCCAGCAGTGGCATCCGGCGAACAGCACGTCGCCGGCCAACGCCATGTCCTGGAAGTCACCGCCGCGTCCGTTGTTCGAACCGAAGGCGTTGGTCTGGAACGTTCGGTCGACTGCGAAGGTGTCCCGATCGGCGATGACCAGGTTGTGCTTCTGGCCACCCGCCCAGAAGACGTCGCCGTTCTCGACGATCGTCGCGGCGAACACATAGCCGCTGCCTGCGGGAAAGTTGGTGACGCCGAAGTCGGTCGGGAATCCGGGCAGCAGTGCGCCCGCGGTGGTGTCGACGATGGCGAATCCTTGGCTCGCGGTGCCACCCACCGTGATGAACGTGCCGCCGGTGTAGACCCGATCGCCGGCCGGAGACGCTTCGATCTCCCAGACCGAGCCGCCCGAGATCTGCGGGCGCCATGTGGTGTCGGCGGTTCCGTCGGTCGCACTCACTCGAGCCAGGCGGCTGCTCTGCACCTTCGAGCCGTTGCCCTCGACGTGCGAGAAGGTTCCGCCGATGTAGAGCCAGTCGCCCTCGACGTCGAAGGCGTGGACGCGAGGTGCGTTGTTGCTCCACTCCCGGGTCACAGTCACGTCGAAGGACTCATCGACGGCGCCGGTGATGGGATCGAGAGCGGCGAAGGCAGCGGTTCCGGGTGCTCCTGCGTCGCTGAACTCGCCGCCCACGAAGAGGCGTGTGCCGTCGGGTGACCCGGCAAGGGCGAAGACCGACCAGTCGATCGCGGGCGCGAATTCGGGAATCCATTCACCGGTGTTTGCGTCGAAGGCCGCGAGGTACGGCTGGTCGTACTCGACGTTGCCGTCCGTCACCTTTCGGAACTGACCGCCCATATACACGCGGTCGCCGATCTGGGCGATGGCGTACACGTAGGACTTGTAGATGAAGTTGTTCGACCCTGGATCGAAGTCGGCGAAGCCCCAGCCCGAGGCCGAATCGTCGTCGTAGGCGTGCACGGTTCCTTCGAGCTCCCCATCCCACGGGCTCTCGACCTCGGCCCGGACCGCGCCGATGCTCGACGCGAGGACCACGCAGGCGACGAGGACGATCAGGCCCACGCGCACCCGGCCGCGCGCGCTCGTGGTTTCGTACAGGGGCGCCATCGTGCCTCCGGCGGTCGCCCATTGCCCACGGAATGTGGCTATTCAACCACTCTTCGTGAGTGAATGCAAGGGGTGAATGCAAGGGGTGGACGCAAGAGGTGAAGCAGGAAGGGCCCATCACCGGTTGCCGTCGAAACCCCCCACGAAGCGGGCCATCCGATGCGGCTCCTCCCCCGACGGACGGGGCCTGTGTGGCCAGTACCCGCTCGGATCGCCGTCGGCCACGTGGACCGCGCCCGAGATCCAGTTCTCGCCGTCGCCGACCGCTCGTACGTCGGCGCCGATGTATCGGAGCGCCACGCCGCAGCGCCTCCGATCGCTCGTGTTCGACCGACTGCCGTGCAACATCAGGTCGGTGTGGAGGCTCACCTCGCCCGCCGCGAGCTCGTTGACGAAGGTGTCTGCGAACTCGTCATGCCCCTTCACCCTGCGGTTGAGCACGACGCTCCCGTCGAGCTCCAGCTCGTCGTGGTCGAGGTCGCCGAGCAGGTGACTGCCCGGGACGAAGTGCATGGCGGAGTTGGCGTCGTCCACGTCGTCGATGGCCAGCCAGACCGTCACGCTCCGGGTGGGTGTGAACGGCCAGTAGTTGGCGTCTTGATGAAGGGGGACCTCCATCCCGTCGCCAGGCAGCTTGCAGAAGACGTGACAGCTCCAGAGCACGAGCTGAGGCCCCAGGATGTCGACCGCGTAGTCGACGAAGGCCGGATGGGTGACGAGATCGTGCACTCCGGCGCAGACCTGCTGGTACTGGTTGATCGAATAGCCGTTGCGACGGTCTCCGGCGTTGGTCACCTCGCCGATCAGCCAGTCGATGTACTCGCGCCGGCTTTCCAGCTCTGCGGCGTCGAGACCGGGCAGTCCGCTGAGAAAACCGTCTCGGTTGAAGCGGGCGACCTGCTCCGCCGTGAGGCGTCTGCCGTCGGCCTCCGGCGCGGGACGGAACGACAGGTCGCGTTCGGTGTCCTCGAAGCGAAAGAGGTCCTCACCCGGCATGGCGCGAGCCTAGGAGAACCCGATGGACAGCAGGTTCTCCACTGGGCGGTACAGCTCTTCGAGATAGGCGACGTCCTCGGAGTCCAGATCGAGCTGGACTGCCTCGACCAGCTGGTCGAGCTGCTCCACCCGGGAGACGCCCACCACCGGAGCGGTGACCTCTGGCTTGTTGGCAAGCCAGGCGAGCGCGATCTGCGCCGGGCGGACGCCCATCTTGTCTGCGACCTCGATCACGCGATCGGCGATGTCGAAGTCGGCATCGCCGCGGTAGAGACCTTCTGTACGCGCCCGGTCCTGGCCCTGGGAGCGCGTCGTCGATCCGCCTTCGAAACCGCCGCGGTAGGAGCCGGCGAGTATTCCGCGAGCCAACGGTGACCACGGCATCAACGCAACCCCGGTCGAGGCGCAGTACGGGTTCATCTCCCGCTCTTCCTCGCGGTAGATCAGGTTGTAGTGGTTCTGCATCGACACGAACTTGGTGAACCCGTTCATCTCCGCAGTGAGCTGCAGTTCGGCGAACTGCCACGCGAACATCGACGATCCTCCGAGGTAGAGGACCTTGCCGGCCTTCACCACGTCGTGCAGCGCCTCGAGGGTCTCCTCGATCGGAACTTGGACGTGACCCGGAACGCCGTGGGGGTGTCGGTGGATCACCAGGTGGTCGACGTAGTCCAGGCCCAGCCGCTCCAGGGATGCGTCGACGCCTTCGATGATGTGTTTGCGCGAGAGGCCACCCTGGTTGGCGCCGCTGCCCATCGGCATCGAGATCTTGGTGGCGAGCACGTACTCGTCGCGTGGCAGGAGCTCCCGGAGCAGCTGGCCCACCACCTCTTCACATGCTCCGACGCCGTAGGTGTCTGCGGTGTCGAAGTAGAACAACCCGCGTTCGATCGCTGCCTCGAAGATCGGACGGGCGGCATCGACGTCGAGGGTCCAGTCACCCTGGTGGCCGCGGCCGGGGATCCCGAAGTTCATGGTGCCGAGGCACAACTCCGAGACCCGCAACCCGCTGTTTCGACCCAACTGCACCGGTTTCAGCATGCGGCGACGCTAGGGCAAGTTGAGCAACTACACGAAGAGCGCGCGGGGGCGGATCGCCGGGCGTGCCATGGCAATCCGCAGACGAGCGAGCGGAGCGAGCGAGGATTGCGACGACAAAACAGACCAGCTCAGATCAGGCCGGCGTCGACCACCCATTCCTGGGCGGTGCAGCCGCTCGACACATCGCTGGCGAGGAAGAGGGCCATCTCGGCCACGTCGCGCTCGGTCATGCGGCGCGGGAGGCACTGTTGGGCCAGCATCGCGTCGACGGCGGCGTCGTCCTCGTACCAGAGTTCGAGCTGGCGGTCGGTCAGGATCGCGCCGGGCACCATGGTGTTGACCCGCACGTTGTCGAGGCCGAATTCCCTCGCCAGGGTCCGTGTGAGACCCCGCACCGCGGACTTGCACGACGAGTAGACAGCGAGATCCACGATCTTGGCGGCGGGGGCGACCGAGCCGAAGTTGATGATCGAGCCGCGCCTTCGTGCCTTCATGTATCTGAACGCGGTCTGTGCGGCGACGAACTGGTGCTTGAGATTCACCTTCACCGACCAGTCCCACGTGTCCGCGTCGACATCGTCGGTATCGAATCGGGTGTCGTTGGCGGCGTTGTTGACCAGCACGTCGAGGCCCTCGGCCAGCTGTTCTGCTTCGAACAGGGCGCCACGGAGCGCGGCGTCGTCGGTGACGTCGCATTCGATGAAGCGGGGGCGCTCTCCGGAGACGGCGAGGAGCTCCGCCAGGTCGAGTCCTGCGGCGGCGTCGATGTCGACGAACACCACCTTCGCCTGCTGCTCGTGGAACGCGGTGACGATGCCGGCGCCGATCCCGGTCGCTCCCCCGGAGACGAACACGGTCCGGCCTTCGAGGTCGCTGTAGGTCGCTGTCACGCCGACGAGGGTAACTTCACCCTATGAGCGACATTTCGATCACCGATGATCTCCCCGGCGCGTTGGACAACCCGGTGCGTCAGCGCAGCGGCACCGTCGACATCGCCGCGCCACCCGAGGCGGTCTGGGAGCTCGTCACATCGCTGGACCGGTACGGCGAGTGGAGCAACGAGAACACCGGCGGGTACTGGCGCAAGGGCGAAGACGGCGAGCCGGGCACCGGCCAGGTCGGCGACATGTTCGTGGGCGTCAACAAACTCGATGGTGAGGAATGGAAGGCGCCGGTCGAGATCGTGCAGCGAGTGGAGAACAGGGACTTCGGATTCGTCACCGGCGGCCTCGACTACAACATCGTGCTGTGGCGCTACCAGCTCGAGCCCAGCGAGGGTGGCACCCGGCTCACAGAGTCGTGGACCCTTCGCCAGCTGTCCCCCCGCATGATCGAGAACGGCGACAGCGAGCTCGAGTACCGCACCGGCAACGCCGAGAAGGGCATCGAGTCGACCCTGGCCGCGCTCAAAGCGGCGCTCGAGAGCTGAGGCGGCCATGGAGATCAGCGACGGGCTCGATTACGTCCGCAACAACAGCCGGGCGGTGATGGCCACCCGCTTGCTCGACGGCTCGCCCCAGATGTCGCCAGTGACCCTGGCGGTCGTAGACGACCAGATCATCATGTCGACACGCGAGACCGCCTACAAGGTCAAGCAGCTTCGGCGCGATCCGCGGACCTACCTGTGCGTGTTCCCCGACAAGTGGCTCGGCCGCTGGGTCCAGCTCAACTGCACCGCCGAGATCGTGTTGCTTCCCGACGCGATGGAACTTCTCGTGGAGTACTACCGGACCCTGCAGGGCGATCATCCCGACTGGGACGACTACCGCGGGGCCATGACCGAGGACCAGCGGTGCATCCTTCGCTTCACCATCGACAAGGCGGGACCCGACCGCCAGGGCTGAGATTGCGGTCCCGTCGGGTCTTCGTCATCGCGGCGCTCGCCGTGGCTGTTGGCCTGGCGTCCTGTAGCTCCGGCACCTCGAGTCGTTCCGCGCCGCAAACGAGTCAGAACGACTCGACCTCGGCTGCGCCGACGACCTCACGCCCCAGCTTCCTCACCTCGAGTCGTTCCGCGCCGCAAACGAGTCAGAACGACTCGACCTCGACAACCCCGACAACGACCACCACCACCCTCCCGCCTGCTCGGTTCGCAGACGGGCGGGACGTGTCGCAGCCCTACGGAATGGTGGACGGCATCACCATGTTCCGGGGCAACCTCACCCGAAGTTGGTACGGCACAGGACCGGTGCCGGCCGACCCTCAACTCCTGTGGCGCTACCCCGAGACGAGGATGTGCGGCGCGAGCACCCATCGCGGCGAACCCAAGACCTGGTGCGGCACCGGCTGGACCGGTCAGCCGGTCATCTGGGAACGGCCCGATGGGGTCACCGAGCTGATCTTCGGGTCGTACGACAAGGCCGTGCATTTCGTCGATGCGCACACCGGCACCCCGACCAGGACGCCCTTCGTCACGGGCGACATCGTGAAGGGCTCGGTGGCCCTTGATCCCGACGGCTTCCCATTGCTGTACTTCGGCAGCCGCGACAACCACTACCGGATCCTGGCTCTCGACCGTGACGAACCGGTCGAGCTGTGGCGGCGCAACGCCTACGACAACCGCGTGGTGTGGAACGACGACTGGGACGGCAATCCGGCGATCGCAGACGACCTCATGTTCCTGCCTGCAGAGTCCGGCTGGTTCCTCACCTTCCGCCTCAACCGCTCGTATGACTCCGACGGTTTGGTGACCGTCGAGCCCGACGTGTTGCTGGAGTTCCCGGTCTTCACGGACGAGCTCCTCGCGGCAGTCGGCCGCGAGCAGTCGGTCGAGAACTCGCCTGCGATCTTCGGGGACACGGTGTTCTTCGCAAACAGCGGCGGTCGGGTGGTTGGCCTGTCGATCAGCGACATCGAAGCAGGCGCGGGCAGCGACATCGTCCCGGTGTTGGACTACTGGGTCGGTGAGGACGTCGATGCATCGATCGTGATCGACGCCGACGGCATGCTCTACGTCGCGATCGAACAAGAACGGTTCAACGCCATGGGCGAAGAGGTCGGGCAACTGATCAAGCTCGATCCCAGCCGGCCCGAAGACCCGCTGGTATGGAGCGTTGCGGTCCCGCCCAGGGCAGCGGGCGACGACGGCGGGCTGTGGGCGACGCCGGCGCTCGGCGCAGGTTCGAGCGCCGGGGTGCTCTATGCGGCGACCCATCCGGGCGAACTGATCGCCGTCGACACGGTGACCGGCGAGGTGACGTGGCGGGACGAGATCGGGTGGCACGCGTGGTCGTCGGCCATCGTGGTCGACGACACCCTCGTGGTCGCGTCCGAGTGCACGTCGGGCGGCGGCCTCCGGGCCTACGACCTCGACGACCCACACCGGCCCGTCATGCGGTGGGACCTCGCCCTTGGAGGCGGCTGCATCGAGTCCAGCCCGATCGTGTGGAACGGGCGGATCTACGTGGGCTCGCGGGACGGGTTCTTCTACGCGTTCGGTTGATCGACACCGCCCGTGCCGCCGACGAGCATCGGGATCTCGTGGGTACACGAGCAGCCGACCTGGTGACCGGCGTCCGCGAGCACGGTTGGCTCATCGGGGACCTCGCCGCGCATCACCGCTCGTATGAGGGCTTCGACCACGGTGGCATCCCATTGGCTGCCCGCATGCTCCCGAAGAATCGCGATGGCCCGATCGGCGCCCATTCCCTCGCGGTACTGCCGGGTGTGAACCATCGCGTCGTAGGCGTCGCAGACCGAGACGATCCGAGCCAGCCGCGGAATCTCGTCGCCTCGCAGGCGATCGGGGTAGCCGCGGCCGTCGATCCGTTCGTGATGCGATCGAATCAGTGGCTGCACAGGCCCAAGGACGCGCGACTCGGCCGCCAGACGCTCACCGATCAACGTGTGCGTCTTCACGTGCTCGAACTCGGCGTGGGTCAGCCGTCCCGGCTTGTTGAGGATGGCATCGTCGATCTCGATCTTTCCGATGTCGTGCAGGAGCGCGCCCATTCCGAGAATCCTGAGCTCGTGCCCCTCCAACCGCAGCCGTCGCCCCACGGCCATCGCGGTCTCGGCGGTCCGGATCACGTGGACGGCCGTGATCTCGTCCTTGCGCTCCAGGTCGGCCACGAACGCCCGGACGACGGGGTCGAGACCGATCTCCAGGGCGTCGAGCGGGTCGCTGGCCACCAGTGGCTTCAGGACCAACTGTTCCAGCTCATTTCGCCGGTAGGCGATGTACCCGACGATCGTCGCCAGGAACACGCCGACGATGTCGAGGACGTGCGCCACCCAGAACCCGAGGGTCATCGCTGCGCCGTTGATCCACACGAGATGCGATGCGCCGATGGCCGCATAGGCCAGCGATACTGCGAGCGTCGCCGGAGCGCGGCTGACCCAGTGCAGCCGCAGGTGCCGGGCGCTCAGCGCCAGGCTGGCCAAGAGCGCGCCCACCGTGACCACGATCGCTCCGCCGGTCCCCATGTCGAACAGCGGCAGCGCCGCCGGGGACACGAGGAGACCGACCGCGACGAACCCTTGGATCGCCAGGTGAGCGACCACCCATGGCTTCCACCGGTGCACGAGCGAGGCGCCCAACCGGCGGCCCAGCAGAATCGGGAGCTGCGCCACACAGGCAAGCGGTAGGCCCCACAGAACCGCCGTCATCGTGGCGTTGTTGGGGCCGTAGAGCACCCCGGGAGTGGTGATGCCATGAACCAGCGGAAGCGCGGACACCGCCATGAAGAACGCACCGTGGAAGCCGAGCTCAGCCGTGTCGTCGCGCCACGCCCGCCATACGACCGCCGCCGACGTGAGAACGCAGAGACCGGCGGCGACGATGACGAAGACGAAGAGCAGCTCGGGACTTCCTAGCGGACGCGTTCCACCGGGGACTGCTCGAGCGCCGAGTTGGATTCCCGCGAGTGCACTCCACCCGACCAACCACAGCGCCATCCCGGGACGACGTGACCGCATGCTCTTCCATCGGCGGCGAGACCCCCACAGATGAGCCGTCCCCCGCCGAGTGCGGCCGCGCCACCGCTGGCGCGCTCCCACTCGGCGTCGTCCGACCCGCCGGTGGGCCCGACCTACTCGTCGAAGCTGACGAGAATGGCTGCGTTGGCGATGGCGATTCCGTCTCGGGCCAACCCCGCGGGGACCGAACCTTCGGGGGCCTCGACGTCGAGACCGCCCTGCACGGGCGTGACGGTGACGGTTCCGTATGGAATCTCTGCGACGATCGCCTCCACGTCGAGCTCATCGGGCCGGGCAACGGCCACCCGGACCTCGACGTGCATGTCGTGGGCGGTCTTGCCCGTGGCGCGGAAGAAGTTGAGGCTGCTGTGGCGCAGCGCATCGCTCACCGCCCGCTTGGCCGCCTTGGTGTAGTCGTAGCCGTGGACGTCCACGCCCATGCCCATCTCGGTGATCCAACGAACGAGAGCCATCGGGTCACGGTAGCTGGAGGCCGGTTTCGGCGGCGACGACCTCAGCCAGCAAACCGACCCCCTCGCGGATCGTGTCCTCGGACGGGTGACCGAAGCAGAGACGCATCCGACGCGACCCGTACGCGGGATCCACCGACCAGCCCGCGCCGGGGTTGAACTCCACGCCCTTCTCGAGCGCGGGAGCAACCAGCGTGGCCGTGTCGACTCCGTCGGGAAGCGCGACCCACACGAAGATGCCGCCGCGCGGTTCGGTGAACTCCGCCGCCTCACCGAAGCTCTCCCTCACCGCGGAGCACATCGCCTGGGACTTGGCCGACAGGGCCGACGTGAGCGTCGCGACATGGTCATCGAAGTGGGCTGCGCTGTACTCGGCCAACACCAGCTGCTCGAGGGCGCCCGTGCCGGCATCGGTCTTCAGCGACAACATCTGGCCGACGACGGGCCAGTCGGCCACCACGTATCCGACCCGAAGGGACGGTGCGATGGACTTGGAGAACGACCCGCAATACACCACCTGACCTCCGCCGTCATCGAGTGCCCGAAGCGTCGGGGGGCGGTTTCCGTCGAAGACGAGGTCGGCGTAACAGTCGTCCTCGAAGATGGCGACGCCGTGGTGACGGGCGAGTTCGAGCAGGGCCAGACGGCGCTCCACGCTCATCACCGATCCGGTGGGGTTCTGCACGGTGGGGATCGTGTAGATGAACTTCGGAGGCGTGCCGGCGAGGGCCAGCTCGTCGAGCAGGACCTCCAGGTGGTCGGGTCGGATCCCGTCCTCATCGAGCGCGACACCCCGCACCTCCACGCCACGAGCGGCCAGACCGCTGAGCGTCCCGCCGTAGGTCGCCTCTTCGACGATCACCACATCCCCGCGCTGGAGAAAGAGCGAGTAGACGAGGTCGAGCGCCTGCAGCGATCCAGAGGTGATCAGCACCTCGTCTGGATCGGTCGGCGTCGACGCCCGTGTGGCGAGGCTGGCCGCGACGAACTCGCGCAGAGGCAGGTAGCCCTGTGGGCTGCCGCCGAGGTTGTAGGTCGCGAGGTTGGGGCCTTCGCGCATCATGATCGCCGACGCCGCCTCGGTGAGACCCCCGAAGGGAACAGAGGCACCGTCGTTGTGACCGCCGAGGAAGCTGTAGGGAAGGTTGCCGCTCCACTTCGCGCCAGGTGCGGGGAGCCCGGGGCGGAACGTCGCTGCGATGTCGAAGCTCATGGGGCGCACCGTAGTGGCCGATGCGCCGAGCGGCGGCGTGGCAGGCTCGCCCGATGGACGTGGTTCTGTACGAGGAAACCGACGGCATCGCCATCATCACGATCAACCGTCCCGGGAAGAAGAACACCCTCACCGACGAGGTCATTCAAGGCATCGCAGACGGGGTCGATGCCGCGACCGCTTCGGCCAACGTCGCAGCGATCGTCCTCCGCGGTCAAGGGGACACCCTCACCGCCGGCTACGACCTCACAGCCCACCGCGAGGGAAAGAGCTGGTCTCAGGTGTACGACGCCCCGAGCCCCGAACCGCGGGACGGCGCCTGGGATCCTGTGCGCGACTACCAGTTCATGGGCAACAACGTCCGACGGTTCATGAAGGTCTGGGAGTGCCCCAAACCCGTGCTCGGGGAGGTGCGCGGCTGGGCGGTCGGCGGCGCCACCGATCTCGTGCTGTGCGCCGACCTCCTCTACATGGCCTCCGATGCCCACATCGGCTACGCACCGAGTCGGATCTACGGCACACCGACCACGATGATGTGGGTCTACCGCCTCGGCCTCGAGCACGCGAAACAGTTCCTCCTCACCGGTCGAGCGATCGACGCAGACACCGCATTCAGGATCGGCCTGGTGTCGGAGGTCCGTACCCCCGACGAGCTCTCAGCGCACGTCGAGGCCGAAGCGCGGCGATTCCGCAACATCCCTGCCAACCAGCTCGCCCTCAACAAGCTCCTGGTCAATCAGGCCTTCGAGAACATGGGTCTCCGCACCTCACAGATGCTCGGCACCTTCTTCGACGGCGTCACCCGGCACACCGAGGAGGCGTATCGGTGGGTGGAGTCGTTCGACGAGAAGGGGTTCCGTCAGGTCATCCGCGAGCGCGACGAGCCATGGCAGGACTACGGGGAGCAACCCCGCGACTGAGGTGCGAGACTTGATCCATGGTTGCGCCATCCAAATTCGCACACGTCGTCTACGACACCCACCGCTACGAAGAGATGATCGAGTGGTACCAGTTCGTCTTCGACGCACGGATCGGCCACAAGGGCGAGGTCCTCGCGTTCCTCACCTATGACGACGAGCACCACCGCTTTGCGTTCCGCAACCTCGGCGACAGCGACGACCCCACACCGGGACCCAAGGACCGCGACGCCTCCGGTGTCAACCACGTCGCCTACACCTGGAACGATCTCGACGAGATCCTGGATCAGTACACCCGCCTGAAAGAACGCGGCATCGTGCCTGTGCGCCCGATCCGTCACGGCATGACGCTATCGATGTACTACCAGGACCCTGACGGCAACATGATGGAGTTCCAGATCGACCTGTGCGACGCCCAGACGGCCTACGACTTCATGGAGTCCGAGGCGTTCGAGAAGAACCCGATCGGCGAGTTGTTCGACCCTGACGAGCTGGTCGAGAAGTACCGGGCAGGCGAGAACGTGACGGCGCTGCTCTTCCGCAGCGACCAACCCGAATTCATCACGGCCGACTGAGCGGCGCGGTCAGCATGCAGATCGGCCTCTACGCCAACACCCATGGTGTCGGCTGGCGCGACGCGACCAACAACTACACCCGCAGCGTTGCGGCCCACACGCTTCGCCCGGTCGATGTCGCACGGGCCGCCGAACGGGCCGGCTTCCACTCGATGTGGTTCCCCGATCACGTCTGCATGCCTCTCGAAACCGGAAGCGCCCACATCGCCAACGAAACCGGGAAGCGCTCGTACTCACCACGCCACGAGATGCTCGACGCGGCCGTGGTGATGGGGGCTGTGGCAGGGGCCACGGAGACTCTCAAGTTGGGCACGAGCGTGCTGATCGCTCCCTACCGGGGCCCGCTGAACGACGCGAGACAGTTCACCACCGTCGACGTGTTGTCCGGTGGTCGTCTGCTGCTCGGGGTGGGAGCCGGCTGGATGCGCGAGGAGTTCGACGCGCTCGGTGTGCCATTCGCCGAACGAGGGAACCGCACTGAGGAGTGCATCGAGATCTACAAGCGCGCGTGGTCCGAGGATGTCGTGAACTTCAGCGGCGACTTCTACGAGATCAGCAACGTCTCGATGGACCCCAAGCCCACCCAGGACCCGCGGCCTCCGATCATCTACGGCGGCGTCGCTCCGTTGGGCGCGAGGCGAGCCGCGCGCCACTGCGACGGGCTGTACCCCGTGTTCCTCGACCCGCAATCCGACCCCGCCCGCCTCGCCCATCTCCACGACATCGTTCGCGAAGAGCTCGACGCTCTGGACCGCGACCACGCCGACTTCACGATGATGGCGGCGTCGACGCTGCGTATCACCGCCCCAGACGATCCACTGGCGTCGGAGAATCCTCGTCGCATCTGCACCGGCACCGCCGACCAGGTACTCACCGACCTCCAGGGCTTCGCCGACGCCGGCTACTCGCTCGTGGTGTGCAAGATGGACTGCCCGTCCGGCGACGTCGGCGAGATCATCGAGCAGATCGAACGGGTGGGCGCCGAGATCATCCCCGCCGCAGCCGACATCTCCGCTGCCGGCGGATGGAAACCCGCCCTATGAGACCGACTCTCGACCCACCACGACCCGGGAGGATTCCCGATGAATGCCCCTGACGACATCGCCACCCTGGCGGCTCGTATTCAGCGCCTCGAGGACATCGAGGAGATCCGCGCGCTCAAAGCCAAGTACTGCGACTACTGCGACAACGGCTATGACCCCGACGGGATTGCGAGCCTGATGACCGAGGACGCCGTCTGGGATGGTGGCCGAACCTTCGGCGTGAGGCATGGGAAAGACCAGATCCGCCGCCACTTCGACGGCGCGGACGCCCGCGTCGCAGTCGCCCGCCACCAGGTGATGAACCCCATCATCGAGGTGAACGGCGATTCTGCGACAGGCCAGTGGCTGCTCTTCCAGCCCTGCACCGACGCGGGCGTCGACGGCGCTGTGTGGCTGGCCGCGACCTACCGCGACGAGTACCGGCGGGTCGATGGGCGGTGGCTCATCAGTCACACGGGCATCGACATCGCGTTCTTCAGCCAGTTCGAGAAGGGCTGGGCCGAACAGCGTTTTCTCCCCGGACGGGAGCCCGAGTAGCCGGAGCGCGGGGTGAGCCGTCGGGAGCTCAGAAGGCGCTGCCACCCTTGTAGCGACCTTCGGGGATGAGGAAGCCCCGTACGAGCCCGGCGACCGGGTCCTCGGCGACGGCCTCTGTGAGGTGGTCGGCGACTCTGGTGAGCGCCTCACCGAGCGCTGTCCCACCGAAGATCCAGTCGTTCAACGCGTCATGGTTCGGCGCGACCGAGCCCGGCTGGGCGGCGATGGCTTCGTGGTACACGGTGCGGAGATCGTCGGCGAGATGACGGATCAGGAGCGGCATCGGAAAGGCCCACTCCACCTCTCCCGGCGGCGGGTCGGCGATGTCGCCGCTCTCCGCGATGTGGGCCAGAGCAGCTGTCACCGCGTCGATGCCGTCCCGGCCGGCTCCCGAGGCGCCGAAGAGCGTGCGGCCGCGCTCGGCACGGGTCTGGTAGGCCCAGGTCTTGAGGCGCGCCACTTCTGAGCTGAGTCGACCGCCGAGCGATGTGTCGTCCTCGGCCGGGGCGAGGTTCAGCGGACAGGCCCAGTGGCCGGCCTCTTCCGCGTCGGGCGCCTCGTGGGGGTAGTCGGCGATGGTCGGCCCGGTCGCGGTGCTGAGAAGGTCGAACGCTGCGCGCATCACGCCCTTCTGGAACTCGGGATCCGTCGCCGAGCCGAGCGGTCGCCCCAGCGGGAAGGGCACCCACAGCCCGCGAGGCACGCCGACCTTCTCGGTCTGCTCCTTGATGAGGCTGATCGTCGTCGTCGCGACGCCTGCTCGCTCGATGTAGTTGGACAGGGCGCCGACCGCGCCCGAACACACCGGTCAGACCGGTATGAGCAACGCCACGTCCACACCGTCGGCAGCCAGCATCTGGCCAACCTCGGTACCGGTGTCCTCGAAGCGGCTCGGGTCCGGCATCGCTCCCATGAACGAGTAGTGCCACCTGGCAACGCCACCGATCTCGCCGGCGTCGGCCATCTCGCGAAGGCGATCGATCGGGAAGCTGATGTTGGGATCGGTCTGAAACGCGCTCCGGTCGAAGTTGGTGCTCACGTGCGACAGGACCACGTCGGCGAAGTCGATGTCGCCCGGGATGACCCGGTAGTCGACCGCGCCGAACGTGAACGGTGTATCCGACGCGCTGTGAATTCCCGCTGTGGAGATGATCGCCACCGTCGCGTCCTCGATGGGGACCGGACTCACCCACTCGGCTGGCTCGATGGTCGGCATCGCTTCTGCCCGGGCCAGCATGTGTTCGGCCTCGACCTCATGCAGGTCGCTCAATCGCACCATGAGGGCGAACGCTACCGGGCGGCGGCGTGATCAGGCGGCCTCTCGAGCGCGCCCGCCCCCGCCGAGTGGGAGCGCGCCAGAAGTGGCGCGCTGGCACTCGGCGGTAGCGTGCGCGCATGGCAGTTCGAACCACGTGCGTCGGAAGCTGGCCCCCACCGTTCGGGCAGCGACCCGCCCTGCGACCATTCTGGCGGGGAGAGGTCGACGAAACCGACCCGGCGATCGACGCCGCGCTCACCGCGGGGGCGCGGGTCGCGATGGACGAGATGCTGGCCTGCGACCTCGACCAGATCACGGGCGGGGAGGTGTTCACGCCGGACTTCGTGCACACGGTTCCGCCGCGGCTCGACGGGCTGGCCGTCGTCGAGGCGAGGGACATCGATCGAGGCCAGAGTGGTGTTGCCAGGTACAGCATCGCCGGCCCGATCACCGCGCCGCGGGGAATGGGACACGCTGCGGCATGGGCCCGGGAGTCGGCGATCGAACCTCAGCTCGACAAGGCGGCGATTCCGTCCCCGTTCACGATCACACTGTCGTTCCCGAGAGATCCAGCCCTCGCTACGGGGCTGGCTGATCTGGTCGGCGTCGTTCGCGACGAGATCGCCGAGATGACGTCAGCCGAAGGGGTTCGTGAGCCCGCCGAAGTACAGCTCGACGCCCCGTCCGAAGCGATCGCCTGCGCTCACGACACGCACCCGGTCGAGCAGCTCGCGGAGCTGATCGCGGCGCCATTCGAGGGCTTCGAAGGCGTCCGATCAGTGCACTTCTGCCTCGGCGACATCGCCCG